>Ga0105049_10011731_pt1 | contig 10043 bp, 5 predicted proteins | sample MAT06_FD_78087 | JGI IMG/M metagenome (GOLD analysis project Ga0105049, IMG submission 78087) | Freshwater microbial communities from Lake Fryxell liftoff mats and glacier meltwater in Antarctica - MAT-06 | ecosystem: Environmental > Aquatic > Freshwater > Ice > Liftoff microbial mat | place...
CCCCCTCTTCCGCCAGCTACCAGAATATACTCTTCTCCTTCTTTGATAACCTCTGTTATGATCTCACCCGTTTCCGAATCTCTGGCTACAGTGCCAAGTGGAACTTCCACGATGTAATCTTTTCCGGATATGCCTGACATTCGGTTTGGTCCGCCCGGTTTTCCTGAATGGGCCTTCACATGTTTGGTGTATTTTAGGTGGAGAAGGGTCCATAATTGTGGGTTTGCAGATAGTACAATATCACCGCCTCTTCCGCCATCTCCACCATCGGGTCCGCCATTCGGAACACCTTTTGCCCGAAAGAAATGAGCAGAACCAGGTCCACCAGCCCCTGATTTACAGTGAATTTTAACGTAATCTATAAAATTGGAATCGGCCATTTTGTGTCAGAAAGGGCCGCAAACATACGACCTTAAACCTTCTTAAAATCTGATTTTTCAGACATCGGCTTGTGGATCTTAGGCAAGCCTGATTGATTAGGCTTGGTATCAATGATCTGATTTTGCGTTGGAAGGATTTGTAAATTGTTTCCTTTATTCGCTGCTCCTATCAACAAAAGCAAAAATGCTGAGGTTACGAAAAGGACAAAACGAAGATTGTCTTTTACAGACAGAAAATGGCTGTTAACAAATGTTTTCATAAAACTACCAGTGTCTAAATGAGCTGGATAACAGGCGTATTTCGGTAGCTGAGTCTTTCAAGGACGCCAAAGGTAAGGACTTGGATTGAAACCATACTAACAAATTGCTAAAATGTTTATAATGACATGAAAATTTCCGAAATTGAAATTTGTAAATTGTCCATATTAGGCTGAAAGCGAACAAATTCTATAAAATCAAAGAGATTTCAATCAATTCTTACAAGGGAGATTTTTTTGGTGCAAACTTGCAGGAAGAAAGATTTGATTGTTTATGGTTTCGATTTCATCCTGGATTCTTGCTGCCAGACCCCGAACTCTTCCCTTGGCACTTGGTGCAACGGGTATGGGTAACTTGTTGGTTTTCAAAAGCCCTGACTTCAGTTTTATAGTATTTCTTTTGTCAGTTCTCACCACAGTGGAATTGCAAATTTTGTCAAACTTCGCCAACGACTATGGCGATAGTATTCATGGTGCAGATGGAAAAAACCGCAAAGGACCCAAGAGAGCTGTACAAAGTGGAGAGATATCGCCATCCAATATGAAATTGGCCATCATTGCCTTTGGTGGAATTAGTTTGGTGTCAGGATTGATCCTGCTTTGGGTCAGTTTTCATACAAATTGGTCTGCTTTTGTACCAGTTCTATGCATTGGATTGCTAGCAATCGCAGCGGCTTATTTCTATACAAATGGAAAAAAGCCCTATGGTTACTTAGCGTTGGGAGACGTTTCTGTATTTCTGTTTTTTGGTTTGGTTGCCGTTTTGACTACATCATATTTGCATACCCTTCAAATTCATGCAGCTGATTTTTTACCAGCCATTTCCATGGGTTTCTGGAGTACCGCTGTTTTGAATTTGAACAACATGCGAGACATAGAATCAGATCATTCTGCCGGTAAATTCACTATCCCTATTAAGATCGGTCTGTTTCATGCTAAAGTGTATCAAACCATTTTGGTAATTGGTGGCATTATAACTTTGATTTTGTTTTGTGTTTTTCAAAAAAACTGGTATACTTTAGGCGCTTTTCCAGGCTGTTTTATTATGATGAATTCTCTGGTTGGGGTATGGAAAACGCAGGAAAATTCCTTGCTTGACCGGTATCTGAAACCCCAGGCATTAGGTACTTTTCTGGCGGTCCTTGGAATGGCAATCCTGAAAAGTTTTATTTAAAACCGGCGATCCATGGGCCAGGCCATTATTTGTCTATAGATAAAATCTTTTGAATAATCCGGTCTAAAGAGTATCAATTACATCATCATCGGTATTTTTTTTTCTCCATGATACTTCATCTTCTTGCTGAGAATTCTTTCTTGTCCACCAAAAGTAAAAAGGAAGTCCACTGGACATCAGAACCAATCCCATACCTGCCTCAAAAGGTCTTTCAATGATTGAATTTACGACAAGGCCAATACAAAACAGAATAAAGAATGCCGGTACAACGGGGTAGCCTGGAACCTTAAAACCACGTTTGGCATCAGGCTCTTTTATCCTCAGAACAAATAAGCCAGCTGCTCCCAATCCATAGAAAATAAAAGCAGCAAATATGAGCATATCGGTGAGTTGGTCGAAACTTCCTGAAAATACCAATACAGATGCCCAAATAGCCTGAAAAAGAAGGGCATACGTAGGTACATTGAAGACAGGATCACAATGGGCCGCTTTCTTAAAGAATAGTCCATCCCGGGCCATAGCGAAATATACCCTGGCAGCCGACATGAGCGTATTATTCGTACTTCCAAACGTGGCCACCATGATCACAAGAATGATCAGGCTGCTGCCAACGGGGCCAAGAAATGATTGAATCACCGAAACAGCCGCAATAGAGTTTCCTTCCGCATGGATTTTTTGAAACTCTTCAACCGGAAGCACATATAAATAGGATGCGTTTATTCCAACGTACATCAGCATCACAAAACCTACACCACCAGCCAGTGCGAGTGGAATGTTTTTGTACGGATTCCGGATTTCTCCAGCCAGAAAGCCCAGATTATTCCAGCCTTCATACGCCCAGAAAGCAGACATCATCCCTAGGAAAATAGCTCCCGGTGTAATAGCTTTTGTTTCTGTTAGTTTTAATTGGGTTACTTCTCCTTTACCATTCATAAAACACAAAATGGTAATACCAATTATGCATAAGATAACGAGTGAAGTTAGCACATTACTTAATCTTTCTCCCTGGTGTACCCCTTTCAAATTAATCCCTGTAATTATCCAGAGTACGGCTACCGTCAGGATTTTAACACTCAGATTTTCAATGCCTAAAAAAGTTAATTGCGGAAGTGCAACAAAAGAATTAACCGACTCTGAGAAAACATAGGAAACCGAAGCTGCCGTGGCCGATTGAACCACAGTGAAACCTGTCCATCCATACAAAAATGCCAAAGGCTTACCAAAAATCCGTTTGAAGTAAACATACTGGCCACCTGGCTCGGCAATCTGTGAAGCAACTTCAGCATTGCTTAATGCACCAAACCAGGAAACAATTCCGGCGAAAATCCAGCAGGCAAGAATCCAGAATGCCGACCCGGTATCGGCTGCCATCGGTGCCACTTTCTTAAAAACACCCGAACCAACCATGGCACTAACCACAAGCAAAAATGCGGTTCCTGGCCCTAACCGCTGTACAAGTCCACTTTCGTGTTTTTCAAAGGTTTTTTTACTCATCTGGTTCTGATTGAAGGGCAAAAAGCAAAATATTTTGGATTTTGAAGATAAAACCCGAGTTTGACTTTCTTTCGAATTGGTTGCACCTGAAAATTACTTTATTTGGCGCATAGAAAATTATAGGATGCGAAGATTTATTATTACCAGTGCTCTGCTCATATCGATCATCACCTTGTCTTTCTCTCAGACTGAATTCGAAATCTGGTCGAAAGCCAAAGTGTTTCTGAATTCACGTCATACCATGAAAGACCTTGCTGGACTTGGGGTTGAAACCGATCATGGAAAAATCAAACTAAACCAGTACTTTACCTCCGCTTTTTCACAAAGGGACCTTGCCCGGATAAAATTGGCTGGATTTGAATATGAAATTCTTATACCTGATGTGGTTGCCGATTTTCAGAACAGGAATTCTGTTGGAAATCCCGATGAGGTCCAGGCAGATTATTTTGCCGGATTTTGCAACAAGGTGAAATCATACAAAATTCCTAAAAACTGGAAATTGGGTACCATGGGAGGCCATCTCAAATACGAAGAGATGCTTCTTCATCTGGATTCAATGCGGATAAAATTTCCGAATCTCATATCGGCGAAGGCACCTATTGATACAACCAAAACGCACGAAGGAAGAACTATATGGCATGTCCGGCTTTCAGATAATCCAACAATCTCCGAACCAACTGAACCGCAGGCTTTATTTTCGGCAGTTCACCATGCCCGTGAACCTGTAGGAATGCATCAGCTCATTTTTTTTATGTGGTATCTTCTTGAAAATTATGCACTTGATCCGGAAGTTAAAGCATTGATGGACAACAGCGAATTGTATTTTATTCCCTGTGTAAATCCGGATGGGTATATTTTCAATCAGACAGAACAACCCAATGGCGGTGGAATGTGGAGGAAAAACCGAAGGAACAATCTGGATGGAAGTTTCGGAGTCGATTTAAACAGGAACTATGGTTACAACTGGGGATTTGATGATTTTGGTTCAAGTCCGAATTCTATTGCAGATACGTATAGGGGAACTGCTGGTTTTTCAGAACCTGAAACCAGGGCAATGAAGGCATTTTGTGAAAGAAGTAATTTTAAAATTGGACTTAACTACCACACATACAGCAATCTTGTAATTCATCCATGGGGTTATCAAAATATTCAATGTGAAGACTCAATCCTGTTCCGCAATCTCACAAAAGAAATGACCAGGGAAAATAACTACAGGATTGGAACCGGCATGGAAGTATTGAATTACAACAGCAATGGGTCTTCAGATGATTTTATGTATGCTCCGACTCCTGAAAAAGATAAGATTATGGCCATGACTCCCGAAGTCGGAGATTGGTTCTGGCCTACCCAAAACCAGATTAAGGGACTTTGTGTTGAAAACGTGCATCAGAATATGACCATTCTAAAAGCTCTGCATCCTATGGTTACCTTTCGGGACACAACGGGCGTTTTTCTGAAAGCAGGAACTTATCCAAACCAAACCGGCCCACGTATCCGTTATAAACTCACCAGAACCGGAACTAATTCTTCACAGGCAAATTTCGTGGTTTGGTTTAATCCGATTGGATCGAATACAGTCGGTATTGGTTCAATTCAAAAATCATATTCTGACCTAAGTTTGCAACAAACCATCGTTGATAGTATTCTGCTGCCTCAGGGGCTTTCTGCATTTCAACAACCCCAGAAATTGACCTGGGAAGTCGTAGTGTCAAATGGCGCTTTTGCATTTAGAGATACAGTTTCGCATTTTGGAGGAGAGCCCATTTCGGGTGCGGCCTATTTTGAAAATTGCGATAACCTCAATTCATGGAATGGAAATTGGGCTCTCGTTACTTCCGGACAACAAGAAGGAGGCGGATTTATTAAACCCACATTGGGTGATTATGCTCAGGATATGCACAGTTTTCTTACCCGAAAGAATCCTTTCGATCTCCGGTCTCCGGAAATCCGAGCCGCTGAGTTAAGCCTTTGGACACGCTTTGAAATTGAAAAAAATTTCGATTATGCCGCTCTTTCTTTTTCCATTGATTCTGGTTTTAGCTGGACAAATGTATGTACCGACAAATCAGCCCTCAGCTCGCCTTTCTCTCAACAGGCAGGTGCGGATAGCATTATTCCAATCTGGGATGGAAATCAACGTATCTGGCAGAAGGAATACATTGATCTTCATGATTTTCTTGGATATAAACTCTGGATCCGGTTTTTGTTCCATTCCGATCAAAATACTGAATTTTCGGGATTTGGTGTGGATAACATTCGTATCACAACACATACGCTAACCACAGGTATTCCGGAAATCGAATATGGGACACCAGAGGTTCAGGTTGTGCCAAATCCTGGTAGTTCAGAAGCCCGAATAGTTTTGAAAGGGCTAAAGAATAATTCTTACGCCAGAATTAGAATTGTAAATTCGTTAGGGCAACTGAAATATGAAGGTGCAGTTCAGGAAGGGCATAATCAGATTCCGGGAGTCGTTACCGAACCTGGTATTTATTTTATTGAGATCCGTACAGGAAAAGGAGAAGTGGTTCAAACAAAATGGATCAAAGAAGTGAGTAAATAGGTTTTGAAATCAGACAAGTGATTTTTGCCTTCTTTCTCCGATTTGCTGTCGCCACATAGCAGAATACAACCCTTGAATGGAGAGCAGTTGTTCATGGTTTCCCTGTTCCAGGATGCGACCATGTTCCATAACATAGATCCTGTCAGCATGCATAATGGTAGAAAGTCGGTGAGCAACCATTACCACAAGATGTTCTTTACTTCCACTGATGGCCTTAATCGTTTGAATTATATCGTCTTCTGTAATGGAATCCAGTGCTGATGTAGCCTCATCAAAAATGAGCATTTTTGGATTTCGTAAAAGTGAACGTGCAATGGCCAAACGCTGTTTTTCGCCTCCGGAAACCTTTACACCTCCTTCTCCAATATACGTATCAAGTCCGTTTTGGGCACGTTTCATAAGTCCATCACAGGAGGATTTCTTAAGAACAGAAAGCAATTCGGCTTCCGTAGCAGTCGGATTTACAAAAAGTAGATTCTCACGGATTGTTCCCGCAAACAAGTGGGTTTCCTGCGTTACAAGGCCCAATTGTGAACGGAGATCTTCCAGATCCAGATCGCTGATAAGGGTGTTATTATAAGAAATGGTGCCAAATGAAGGTCGGTATAATCCCACTAAAAGTTTTATAAGTGTGGATTTTCCCGAACCAGACGGCCCGACAAATGCAACGGTTTCTCCTTTTTCAATCTCCAAATTGATTTTTTCGATGGCCTCCTGTCCGGTGCTCTCATATCGGAAAGCAACATCCTTTAATTCGATCTTTGAAATCTCTTTAATTTTGACGGCATCAATGGGCACAAACTCTTTTTGTGTGTTCATGATGGCTTCAAAATTTTCCAGACTTGCCTCACTTTCACGGTAAATATTAATGATATTCCCCATTTCCTGGAGCGGGTTGAAAATGGCAAATGAGTAAAAAATCAATGTCATAAACTGGCCTGGAGTGATCTTGCCATCAAATACTAGAAATAGTAGGCAAAACATGATTCCTGTCCTTAAAAGGTTTACCATAGTGCCCTGTGTAAAACTGAGCATTCTAAGGAATTTCACTTTTTCCAACTCCAGATCCAGAATTTTATCTGTGGTTTGTTTCAATCGTAAAATCTCCTGATTACTTAATCCAAGCGCCTTTATGAGTTCTATGTTTCGAAGAGATTCTACCGTAGAACCAGCCAGTTCTGTAGTTTGGGCAACCAACCGTTTTTGAATTTTTTTTATTTTTCCTCCAAGAAAAAATACAACAGATCCTAAGAGGGGAATGGTAGCCAAATACAATGGAACAATGGCCCAATGAACCCGGACGGCATAAAAGCTGACAAATGCAAAAGCGACTGCCGCTGTGAATAAAATATTAACCGATGCGGTGATCATCCTTTCTACATCCGTTCGCACCTTCTGAAGCACGGTAAGTGTAGTTCCACTTCGTTGATTTTCGAAAACCTGATAAGGAAGCTCCAGCGAATGGGAAAGCCCATCAGAATAGATGCGGGCACCAATGCGCTGGGTGATCACATTCACATAATAATCCTGGAAATTTTTCGCAATTCTTGAAATGAAGGCAACACCAACAATACCAAGCAAAAGTTTTCCGGCACCCCAAAGAAATTCTTCTCTGCTAAACTGATTAAATTTTGTAAGATATGTATCTATAATTTTACCAACCAGAAACGGATCCAGCATAGAAAATACCTGATTCACAGTGGCCAGAAGTAATGCAATAGCAATTAGCCCTTTGTGATTTTTAAGGTATTTCCAGAGTATTTTCATTGCGTAATTCGGTGGGTAAATAGCATAATCAGCTACATTAACACTACTTGTATTTACCGTAAAATACCACATCAACCTTTAACTGATGTGATTGGTCAAAATCAAACCAGGATTAACTGCATAAAAAAGTCGCAGTTTTTTCCTTTGATGGATTTATTATAGTTTTCTTTTTGACAAGATAAAATGCAGTATTTCAGGCTTATCGGAGTTTAGAACCCGTTTCATCCGATTTTTAGGTTCAACAGTTTTTGGTACAGCTCAAAGGCTTGTTTACTTTGCATCCGCTTAATAGTATATAGCATTGGAGGATTCGTTCTATATCCCTTCATGATACATCGACCCCTCGCAGGTTTTTACCTCATTTGCACCATTTTCTTTTTCTCAGCGCAATGGACTTTTGCCCAGGTTGAGGGAATAAGTATTGTTTCTGCCGAGAATTATTATCTCGACAAAGACTACCGAAACGCACTTATTGGATTTGAAGAGTATCTTAAGGATGTTCAGTTTACCAAAGATGTTTCCTATAAGGCCGGAATCTGTGCAACCCGACTAGGAATCGGACACAAGGCAATTCAACACATACTTAATGCCAGGTCTGCAGGAAAAGTAGATAATTATTTGTCTTTCTGGCTGGGGAGATCTTATCATCTGGACGAACAATGGGACTCTGCTTCAATTTATCTGGAGAAATATCTTGATGTGTTTCCGGTAGATAAGTCATTCAAAAAGGATGCAGAACTTTATCTTAAGCAAATTGATCTGGCTCGTGAAATGACACCTAAAACGCTCCAGCCTTTGGTCATTGAGGATATGGGTAACGGTATTAATTCGGTGTATTCAGAATTTCATCCTATGCTGACATATGATGGTAAAATGATGATCTATACGAGCCGGAAAAAGGGTTACATGGAAGAAAAAATTCTGGATGACGGAGAATATAAAGAAAAAATTTTTACATCCAGAAAACTGGAAGATGGTACATGGAGTAAGGGAATTCCGATTCGTTTGGTCGAAGGTCGTAACAAAGACCTGGATTACTCTGCTGTACAGTTGCTGGATAATGATTCCAAATTACTTTTATACAAAATCCAGAATAATGAGCCGAAATTGTATGTTGCAGATTATGTAAATGAAAATTGGAAATTTCCTTACCAGATTCCAATCGTACCAGATCCTCGGTTTTTTACAGGAGACATCACATTTACAAATGATTTAAGAACTGTCTTTTTTACCACAAACGGAAATACCAATTCTTTTCAAAATGATCTCTATACCAGTAAATACGACGATAAATCGGAAAAGTGGTCCGAACCTGTATTCCTTGGAAAAAATATCAATTCAATTAGGGACGAAGCAGCCCCTTTCTTCCCTGATTCAAGAAATATGATTTTCAGTTCAAAGTCAGATAATGGGTTGGGCGATTTCGATCTTTACCGAACCACCTGGAATGAAGAAAAGAAAACATGGGGCCAACCCGAAAATCTTGGTTTTCCTTATAATACGCCTAATAACGATTTCTATTTCTTTATCCAAAACGGAAAGCCGGATGTCCATTATTTTTCTTCAGTCCGTGGATCCACCAGAGGCCAGTCAGATATTTACCGTGTAACCAAGACTGCAATTATAGACAGCAAAGGGTTGGCCATTGATGAGACAGGAAAACCGATTGCTTCTGTTGACCTTATGTTCAGGGATCCTGAAAACTATCAGGATGTAGCATTGAAAACTGATTCAGATGGCCGCTTTACAGGAAAGCTGGTTGCCGGGCAAACATATTTGGTTCAATACTTGAAGGGACAAGCACTTTTCGAAGGAACACTTAAAATAGCTTTTCCGGTTGACCCGGCTCAATTGGCTGGACTGCAGATTCAGTTGCTTCCTAAAACAGCTTTAAAACAGGAGTCCGAAGCTGGATTTTCACCAGGGGAGTGATCCTTTTGGCTCATGATATTTTGGCCAAAAGCTTTTGCATGTATTTTCCTAAAATATCAAATTCCAGGTTTACTAAACTTCCTTCTTTGAGGTTTTTAAATGTTGTGTGCTCATAGGTATAGGGAATAATTGCTACCGAAAAATCAACATCACCAGAATCAACCACAGTCAGACTCACTCCATTCACACATACAGAGCCTTTCTTTACAGTCATTAATCCGTCATTTTCAGGATATTCGAAATAAAATCTCCACGATCCCTGATCTTCAACAACTTTAGTGCAGGTTCCTTTCATGTCAACATGCCCTTGTACAATATGTCCATCAAACCGGCCATTGGCAGGCATACATCGCTCAAGGTTAACCAGACTGCCAATTTCCCAATCAATCAGATCTGTTATTCCGAGAGTCTCTGCGATGGCTGTGACCCAATAAACGGAACTATCTATTCGTGTGACTGTGAGGCATACTCCGTTA
>Ga0105049_10011741_pt1 | contig 10040 bp, 9 predicted proteins | sample MAT06_FD_78087 | JGI IMG/M metagenome (GOLD analysis project Ga0105049, IMG submission 78087) | Freshwater microbial communities from Lake Fryxell liftoff mats and glacier meltwater in Antarctica - MAT-06 | ecosystem: Environmental > Aquatic > Freshwater > Ice > Liftoff microbial mat | place...
AACCCGGAACACCTTGCAGGGGAGGCGCCACCCGAGATCCATGTGTCGGTCTGGGGCGACGCCCGCAGGGTTCAGCGTATCACGCCTGCAAACGGCCCGGGTTTCGAGCCACCGCCCGCTTTCAGCACCGGGCCGTTGCCTTCGAAGCCCATGCCCGCAAAACGCTGACACGGGTCTTTGCTCGAAGTCGGCCCGGCCCCCTTGGCGTTTCCCGCAACATTGCGCATATAAGGTCAATCCATTCATCAAGAACGAGGACGTCATGCTGGGTTTATCCGAAAAGACGGCTGCCGTGCCCACCGTGATCAAGGACACGACCGAAGCCACTTTCCTGGCCGATGTGATCGAGGCCAGCCGAGAGGTTCCGGTAATTGTGGATTTCTGGGCGCCCTGGTGCGGCCCGTGCAAGACCCTCGGGCCATTGCTCGAAGCTGCGGTGACAGCCGCAAAGGGCCGCGTCCGGATGGTCAAGGTCGATGTCGACCAGAACCAGCGCATTGCGGCACAGCTGCGCATCCAGTCTATCCCCGCCGTTTACGCCTTCTGGCAGGGCCAGCCCGTTGAGGCGTTCCAGGGGGCATTGCCGGGGTCCGATATCAAGAAGTTCATCGACAAGCTCACCGCCCTTGCCGGGGATGGCGGCTTGGCCGATGCGCTTGAGGCCGCCGAAGGGATGCTGGCCGAGGGCGCGGTTGTCGATGCCGTGGAAACCTTCGCAGCGATTCTGGACGAAGAGCCGCAGAATGCCGTGGCTTATGGCGGCCTCGTGCGTGCCCACATCGCGATGGGGGATCTCGACCAGGCCGAGGCCTTTGCGAATGGCGCCCCCGCCGCCATCGCGAAGTCGAAGGAGATCGAGGCAGCCCGCGCGCAGATCGAACTTGCGCGTCAGGCCGCCAAGGCCGGACCGGAGCGTGAGTTGCGTGCCGCTGTCGAGGCGGACGCCCAAGATCATCAGGCTCGCTTCGATCTGGCCACCGCCCTGCATGCCACTGGCAAGGTGGAAGAGGCTGTGGACGAACTCTTGGAACTCTTTCGCCGCGACCGTGAGTGGAACGATGGAGCCGCCAGGGCGCAGCTTTTTACACTCTTCGATGCTTTAAAGCCGCAGGACCCGATCGTGCTTAAAGGCCGCCGCCGCCTGTCTTCGATGATTTTCTCCTGACGGGGTTTGCTCGGGCGTTGCCCGGGCTACATGCCTGCCCATGAAACAGCCAATTGACCTGCCCGACATCGTCCCCGTCTTCCCGTTGCCCGGAGCCCTGATGCTGCCGCGGGCACGTCTGCCCCTGCACATCTTTGAACCTCGCTATCTGACGATGATCGAAGATTGCATGAAGACCCAGCATCGCCTCATCGGCATGATCCAGACGCGCGAGACCCCGGGCGGCGAAACCCGGCTGCAAGCCATCGGCTGCGCTGGCCGCCTGACCGGGTTTTCCGAGACGGAAGACGGTCGCTACATGGTCACGCTGGCGGGAATGTCGCGGTTTCGGGTGAAGGAAGAGGTGCAGGGTTTTGCCCCTTACCGGCGTTGTCTGGTGGAATGGACGCCCTTTGGCCGTGACCTTGGTGGCACCGAAGCCGATACGGGCTTTCAGCGCGAGGCGTTTTTGGCGATTCTGGCCCGCTATTTCTCAGCGATGAGCCTTTCGACCGACTGGGGCAGCCTGAAGGATGCAGAACCGGAGCTGTTGATCAACTCGCTGTCGATGCTGTGCCCCTTCACTTCTGAGGACAAACAGGCCCTGCTGGAGGCGCCGACGCTGCAGAACCGGCGGGAAACGCTGGTAACACTGATCGAATTTGCCCTGCGCAGCGGATCGGGGGAGGAGACGCTGCAATGACCTCCGCCGATCGCCGGATGGTGGAAGTGCTGGTTTGCCCGGTAACGCAAGCTAAGCTGACTTATGACGCAGAGCGCCAGGAACTCGTGTCAAAGGCCGCACATCTTGCCTTTCCGATTCGGGACGGAATCCCGGTCATGCTGGTGAGCGAGGCGCGCCAGATCGACTAAAAGGCTCCGCTCTTGTCGGAAGATGAGGCGCTTCAGGCTCAACAGACCTGCCCTTGGGCCAGCGAAATCCAGTACGTATTCCCCGCCACCCAGACGTTCGCCCGATCTTCGGGCGGGTTGCTCGTCCGATAATGCGAAATATGTGGGGTTCTCGCTGATGCGGTCATCGCGGCGCTGATGGCTTCGGCCTCTGCGTCAGATCTTGCTCCTGCGCAAGGATAAGCACCTACGGGTCCAAGCGGCTTTACCGGCAGAGCACCCCTTCCTTTCGTCAGATGCAAAAGAATCTCCCACCCGTCCACGCCGGTATAGAGAAGCACCAGCCGCCCTTCAGTCTTCAGGCTTGCGAGCCAGGGTGCGGGGATAAGCGAGACCCCCGCGCAGGTCGTCAGCGCATCCAGTTCAGGAAGGTTTCCGGCATGCGCTGCATCTGCGCAAATGACCTGCGTGTTGGGGTAATGCCGCAGTTCGCCTTGGCACGTTCTGCAAGGTGCGGCTAAATTTCTTACGCAACAACTGCCCCCTGTTTCCCCACCAGCTCTGCAAGTATGGCAGTCTAGGATCCAACGCCCGCACCAATCTGGCACACGGTTGCGCGCTTCTTGATGTTGAGGTTGTCATAGACGCGCGCCCACAACGACGGAAGGCCGTTGTTGATCCCTGCGTCCTGGTCAATCGCGATCAACACGTCATTATACACATGACGCGAACTACGCGTCGCACTCTCATGAATGCCGTCAATGGCAAGTCTTGAGTGAACTTCCCACGGCCTTTCCCAAGATAGTCTTCGCGCCGGACAACGGAGAATGCGTCAAGGATCGCGCGGTTGTGCAAAACAGGCGCAACCTCCGCGATGTCGTCAGCAAACCGTTGCCGGACCAGTTGCAAATCCATTTGCGACGTCATCTGGTGATCTTTGGACAGGAAGTCTTTTCTAGCACCATCCATCAGTGATCTGAAAGGCGCGGTCGAGTTCTAGGGTTTGCTTTTGGGGACGGGCGGATCTGTCCACAGTCGCAGGCCAAATTCCCGGACCCGCTCGGGGATCCGCGCTATTCGTTCACTCACCCATCAGGCCGTTTCGCGATTTCAGGGCGGCGAGCCAGCCCAGACCTTGGGCGGTACCGCGGGCGGGGCGGTACTCGGCGGCAATCCAGCAGTCGGGCTTTTCCGCATCCACCGAATCGCACAGATCGGGCAGGGAAAACCCGCCACCTCCGGGTTCGTTGCGGCCCGGGAAGCCCGCGATCTGCACATGGTTGATCCGCGCGTGGTGTGCAGTCCAGACGGCATTGGCATCGCCGTGCAGGCGGGCTGCATGCCAAATATCGAATTGCAACCCGATGAGCGGAGAGTTCACGTCGTCAAGGATGCGGGCGGCCTGATCGAAATCGTTCAGGAAATAGCCGGGCATATCGTCGGGGTTCATCGGTTCCACCGTCAGGACCTGCCCGGGCGCCTGCCCTGCCGCCCAGGCGAGGTTTTCCTTGTAGGTCGCCTCGGCCTGCGGTCCCTTGGCCACGCCCGCCATGACATGCAGACGCGCCGCTCCGAGGCGTGCTGCGGTATCCGCCCCGCGCAGGAAGCCTTCGCGAAAGCGTCCCTCCTCCCCCGGCACGGCGGCAAAGCCGCGGTCGCCTGCGGCCCAGTCCCCTGGCGGCGCATTGATCAGCGCCAACGGCATGCCTGCCAGCGCCCTCTCCCATTCTGCCACGGGATAGTCGTAAGGAAACAACACCTCGACCCCGTCGAAGCCGCTGCGGCGTGCCCAGTCGGCACGGTCGAGCATTGGCACTTCGGTGAACAAAAGCGTGAGGTTAGCGGCAAATCGGGGCATCAGCGGGGCATTCAAGGCAACTCGGCCGAAGGGATGATGGGAAAGAACTGGCCCTGGGACCACAAGCCGAACCACCCTTTACCGCCCACATCCTCATGGCAACCCAATTCGACCATCCGGTAAAAGGATTTCCGGTCGATCAGCGCCTCAAGCCCCGGTCGGATCAGGATATAGGGCGAAGGCTCGTCACGTACGGGATCGCGCGACACGCGCAGCGGATGGTCTGGCCCCATGGCTGCTTCATCCTCGGTTTTCGTCACAAAATGCAGCGTCTGGTCGCGCCCCTCGCCCGTGACAGTGAAATCCACGGCCAGCAACGGCGCATCCTCCACCTGGATGCCCACCTTCTCCACGGGCGTCACGAGGAAGTAGCGACCTTCCTCGCGCCGCAAGATCGAGCTGAAGAGGCGGACCATGCCCGCGCGGCCAATCGGCGTGCCCTCATGAAACCAGGTGCCGTCGCGGGCAATGCGCATGTCGATCTCGCCGCAGTAGGGCGGGTGCCACAGATGAACGGGCGGGGGCTTTCGCCCAGCTCCCGCCGCCTGCACCGAAGCAAGCATCCCCTCGGCTGACGGTTTCACGATCATTTGTGCGTCGATTCTTTTTGTCATTTGTGCCCGGTGGCATAGTTCGTTCTAATGACCGATATAGTTATTGCCGGAGAAAGATCCATGGCTGACGCCGCAACCGCCCGCGACCTCGTCGCCGAGATCGAGGCCCTGGCCGAAACGCTGGGTAGCGCCAAGGGTTCCGTGAACACCCGCTTCATCGGGCAGGAGAAGGTCGTGGACCTGGTGCTGTCGGCGATGCTGTGCGGGGGCCACGCGCTGTTGGTTGGCCTGCCAGGGCTGGGAAAGACGCGACTGGTCGACACTCTCTCGACCGTGATGGGGCTGAAGGGCAGCCGTATCCAGTTTACCCCCGACCTCATGCCCGCCGATATCCTCGGGTCCGAAGTGCTGGACACAGCCCCCGATGGTTCCCGCGCGTTCCGCTTTATCGAGGGGCCGATCTTCTGCCAGCTTTTGATGGCCGATGAAATCAACCGTGCCAGCCCGCGCACCCAGTCCGCCCTGCTGCAGGCAATGCAGGAGCGGGAGGTGACGATCGCAGGCCAGCACCGCCCGCTTGGCCGACCTTTCCATGTGCTGGCCACGCAGAACCCGATCGAGCAGGAGGGCACCTACCCGCTGCCCGAAGCGCAGCTCGACCGCTTCCTTGTGCAGGTCGATGTGGAATACCCGACCCGCGCGACCGAGCGCGACATCCTGATCGCCACTACCGGAGCGCAGGAAGCGCAAGCTTTTGCCGTTTTTACCGCCGAGGGGCTGATCGCCGCGCAATCGGTGATCCGCCGGATGCCGGTGGGGGAAAAGGTGGTAGAGGCCATCCTTGATCTGGTCCGGGCCTGCAGGCCCGGCGAGCCGGAGGGGCGCGACCTTGCGGGATCGCTCAGCTGGGGCCCCGGGCCGCGCGCGGCGCAGGCCCTGATGCTGACGGTGCGGGCGCGCGCGCTTCTGGACGGGCGGTTGGCACCTTCGGTTGCCGATGTGGCGGCGATGGCGCAGCCGGTGCTGATCCACCGCATGGCACTGTCGTTCGCGGCGCGGGCGCGGGAGGAAAGCCTGCCCGGCATCATCTCGCGCGTTTCGTCGCGCGTTCTCGGGCTTGAGGCCGCTGCGTGACGGCAACGCCCGACCTGCGCGCCCGGGCCGAGACGCTTGGTCACTCGCTGCCGCCGTTGCTGGCCGAGGCCGAGATGCTGGCCGCAACCGTGATGCTGGGCGAGCACGGGCGCAGACGGGCGGGGCTGGGCGATGAGTTCTGGCAGTATCGTCCGGCGCATGTCGGCGATTCGGCGCGGATGATCGACTGGCGCCGGTCGGCGCGCAGCGATGCCCATTTTGTGCGCGAACGCGAATGGCAGGCGGCGCAATCGGTGACACTCTGGGCCGACACGTCGCGCGCCATGGGGTTTTCGGGGGACCGCAACCGGGCGCCGAAGGGCGACCGCGCGCGTCTGCTGGCGCTGGCGCTTGCCGCCCTCCTGCTGCGGGGGGGCGAACGGGTGGGACTGGCTGGCGAGGGCCCGCCGCGGTCGGGGCGGCTGCAGCTGCTGCGGCTGGCGAACGTGCTTGGAGCCGCCGAAAAGGACGCCGACTATGGCGCGCCGGTGGCCGATGGCATGATTTCGCATGGGCGCGCGGTGTTCCTGTCTGACTTCCTCGGCGATCTGGCCGGGGTGGAGGAGTCGCTGGCCCGCGCTGCCGGCCGGGGCGTGCGTGGTGCTCTGATCCAGATCCTCGACCCGGCGGAAGAAGAATTTCCCTTCGACGGGCGCACGATCTTTGAATCGATGACCGGGGCAATCCGGCATGAGACGATGCGGGCGGGCGACCTGCGCGCGCGCTACCTTGTCCGGTTAGCGGAACGGAAGGACCGGCTTACCGTCCTCGCCCGCGCCGTGGGGTGGCATTTCACTACCCATCACACCGGGGGCACGGCGCAATCAGCACTGCTCTGGGCCTACCGCGCATTGCAGGGGGGGCGCTGATGCTCGTCCTCGGCCCTATCGGGTTTGCCGCACCCTGGATCCTTACCGGTCTGATTGCCCTTCCGGTCCTGTGGCTTTTGCTGCGCGCAGTGCCGCCCGCGCCGATCCGCCGCCGTTTTCCCGGCGTGGCGTTGCTGCTGGGGCTGAAAGACGAGGAGACCGAGGCCGACAAGACGCCGTGGTGGCTTCTCCTGCTCCGGATGCTCGCTGTCGCGGCCGCCATCCTTGCCTTTGCCGGGCCGGTCTTGAACCCCGTGCCGCGGACAGCGGGAAATGTCCCCCTTCTTGTGCTGATCGACGCCACCTGGGCCGATGCCCGCGACTGGCCCCGCCGGCTCGACCGGGCCGAGGCGCTGGTGGCGGAGGCGGGCCGCGATGGCCGCCCGGTGGCCGTGCTGCGCCTGACCGATGCGCCGGGGGAGATCGACTTCCGGTCCGCCGATGCCTGGGCGGGGCGGATCGCGGGGCTGGAACCCTCGCCCTGGGTGCCGGGAGATCTGGCCGGTTGGGCTGGCCGCTTGCCAGATGCGGACTTCGACAGCTACTGGCTGTCGGATGGTCTGGCCCACCCCGGGCGCGACGCCCTTTATGCGGCCCTGGCCGCGAAGGGCGCGGTGGCGGTGTTCGAAAGCCCCCGCCCCCTTCTCGCTCTGCATCCCGTGCAGTTTGCCGAAGGCGCGGTGCAGCTTGCAGCTTCCCGTTTGCCCGTGGGCGCCGCCCTTCCCGTCGAGGTCATCCTGCGCGGCCCGGACCCCGCTGGCATTGACCGCGAACTCGCGCGCACGACCCTGACCTTTGACGCAGGCGCCGACCGCGCGGAAGGCGCGCTGCTGCTGCCGCCCGAACTGCGCAACCGCATCACCCGAGCCGAGGTGGAGGGCGTCCGGTCGGCCGCCGCAGTGTCGCTTACCGACGACAGCCTGAAGCGGCGCAAGGTCGCAATCCTCGGCAGCACGTCCGAGCAGGAGGCGCTGCAGCTCTTGTCGCCGACCCACTACCTGCGCCAGGCTCTGGAGCCGGTGGCCGAGCTGATCGACGGCACGCTGCAGGACGTGCTGCTCGCCAGCCCCGATGTCGTCATCCTCGCCGATGTGGCAAAGCTGACCCAAGCCGAGACCGACGCCACGCTGGACTGGCTGGAAGAGGGCGGTCTGCTGCTGCGCTTTGCCGGACCCCGACTTGCCGCAAGCGACGTAAGCCGCCAGGCCGAGGACCCGCTTCTTCCCATGCGCCTGCGCGAGGGGGGCCGCGCTGTCGGCGGAGCCATGAGCTGGGGGGAGCCGAAGACGCTTGCCCCCTTTGTCGAAGGCTCGCCCTTCCACGGGCTGCCGGTGCCCGGGGATATCGTGGTGAACGCACAGGTGCTGGCCCAGCCCGACCCCGAGCTGACAGCCCGCACCATTGCGGCACTGGCCGATGGCACGCCGCTGGTGACCCGCAAATCCATCGGGGACGGGCAAGTGGTCCTGTTCCACGTCACCGCCAATGCCGAGTGGTCTTCGCTGCCGCTCTCGGGCCTTTTCGTGCAGATGCTGGAACGGCTTGCCGTCTCGACCCGCCCCGTCCGGCCCGAAGCGGCGGATCTCGCAGGCCAGACCTGGGCGCCCGAGATGATCCTTGACGCCTACGGCACCGCGCGCGACGCGGGCGAAGTCGCAGGCCTGCCGGGCGAAGATCTGGCCGCCGCCCTGACCGCAGGCCCCGGCCCCGCCTTTCCCCCGGGGCTATACGCAGGCGCTGACCGGCGCGTGGCGCTGAACGTGATTTCGGCCGAGACCGAGCTTGTCGCCGCAAGCTGGCCTGCCGGTGCGGTGATCGAGGGGCTGGAGGCGTCCGCCGTCCGTTCGCTCAAGGGCGCGCTGCTGGCGGGCGGGCTCGCGCTGTTGCTGATCGACGTGCTGGCCGCGCTGTTTGTAGCGGGCAGGCTTTCTGGCCTTGGCCGCGGGGTGGCGGCGGTGGTGCTGGCACTCCTCTTACTGCAGCCCGGCGGAGCCTTTGCGCAGGATGCCCCGAACGACCGCCTGGCGCTTGAGGCTACGACCGCTGTCGTCTTGGGACACGTCCTTACCGGCGATGCACGGGTGGATGACATTGCAGCGGCGGGGCTTCTGGGTCTTGGCAACGTGCTGTGGCAGCGTACGTCGATCGAGCCGGAGGCCCCGATCGGGGTAAATATCGAGCGGGACGAGCTCGCGTTCTTCCCCTTCCTTTACTGGCCCGTCACGGCCAGCCAGCCTGAACCCTCGTCCGCCACATATGCCAGGCTGAACGATTATCTGCGCACCGGGGGGATGATCCTGTTTGACACGCGCGACGCCGATGTGGCGGGCTCTGGCACCACGCCCGAGGGGCAGGCCCTGCAGCGCATCGCCGCGGGCCTGGACATCCCGCCGATTGAACCGATCCCGCAGGACCACGTGCTGACGCGCAGCTTCTATCTCTTGCAGGACTTTCCCGGCCGCTATGCGCAGTCGACGATCTGGGTCGAAGCCTCCCCCCCCGATGCCGAGAAGGTGGAGGGGATGCCCTTTCGCAACCTCAATGACGGGGTGACGCCGGTGGTGATCGGCGGCAACGACTGGGCCTCGGCTTGGGCCACGGATGCAGACGGGGTCTGGCTCTTGCCCGTGGGGCGCGGCTTTGCCGGTGAGCGGCAGCGCGAGATCGCCTACCGCTTTGGCGTGAACCTGATCATGCATGTGCTGACGGGTAACTACAAATCCGATCAGGTCCATGTGCCTGCATTGCTGGAAAGGCTTGGCCAATGATCCGGAGCCTTGTGTTTGATCCGCTGGTGCCATGGTGGATGATCTGGGGGCTTGCCGCTGCGGCGGCGGGCTTTGTTGCGCTGGCGCTGTGGCGCGGGTTACCCGGGTGGTGGCTGCGCGCGCTTGGGGCCGCCGTGGTGCTGACCGCGCTTGCCAACCCCGCCCTGCAAGCCGACGACCGGGCGCTGCAATCGGATATCGTGTTATTGATCGTGGATGAAAGTGCCAGCCAGACGCTTGGCAACCGCACCGCGCAGACCGCCGGGGCCATTGCGGCGGTTGAGGCGGAGGTTGCCGCTTTGCCGAACACCGAACTGCGCATCCACCGCTTCTCCGACGGGGCCGATGACGCAGGCTCCCCCGGCATGACGGCACTCGCCGAGGCGCTGGCAGAGGAGCCGCGCGCCCGGGTGGCGGGGGCAATCCTTTTGACGGACGGGCTGGTGCATGACATGGACCTTGCGCCGTCGCTGCCTGCGCCATTGCAGGTGCTGCTGACTGGCGAGAAGACCGATTGGGACCGCCGCCTGATCGTCCAGAACGCCCCCGCCTTTGCCATTTTGGGCGAGGAGTTCAAGCTGGGTCTGCGTATCGAAGACACGGGGGCCGTGCCCGGTGCCGCCGGAGTGTCGGCCGAACTTACGATCACGGTCGATGCCGATCTACCCACGACCTACACCGTGCCGGTGGGGGAGGATCTGGAACTGCCGGTGACCCTGCCGCATGGCGGGATGAACGTCATCCAGTTTTCGGTGGCGACTGCGGCAGGCGAGATCACCGACCGCAACAACAGCGCCGTCGTGCAGATCAGTGGCGTGCGCGACCGGCTGCGCGTGCTCCTCGTGTCGGGCGAGCCGCATG
>Ga0105049_10011742_pt1 | contig 10039 bp, 9 predicted proteins | sample MAT06_FD_78087 | JGI IMG/M metagenome (GOLD analysis project Ga0105049, IMG submission 78087) | Freshwater microbial communities from Lake Fryxell liftoff mats and glacier meltwater in Antarctica - MAT-06 | ecosystem: Environmental > Aquatic > Freshwater > Ice > Liftoff microbial mat | place...
AATGGTATTCATGCGATGAGGTAGTCTGGCCGCGCAGTTGAAGATGAAAGGTTAAGTTAAAGGTCGGAGGCCGGAACAAAAGCGCTCTGCCTCTTCCGCTACGTCGAAGGAAGGGCAGGACGGAGGCGCTAGCCGTAGATGGTGCGCTCGTAGAGCGTGCCCTGAAGCGTAGCGAAAGGGTGACATGAGCGGGTGGCCTTGGGGCGGCGAAGAAACAAAAACGGGCGGCGGTCACATGTGACCGGCCGCCCGTGGGTCGGGTCGCTTACGCTCCCCGCTACGTTTAGGAGGCGGTGACTTTGCGGGCGCAGACGGAGGGCGTGACGCGGATGTCTTCCGACCAATCCACGGCGAGAATGTTGGAGCGGGCGGAGTCTTCGCGATACATGCGAACCACGTCCACGCCGCCACGGCGGAGACGGAAGGTTTTCATGAAGCTGGGATCGTAGAGCGTGGGGCTCTGGCTGGCGTGAACGCTCACCAATTGCTGGACGAAGGTGTTCACGTTGGCCTTTGCTCCGCCGAGTTTGGCGGTGTCCCTGGCGAGCATGCCGACGCGGATGTTTACTTTGGCCCGTCAGAGGTAAAAACTGGCGGAGAGGGGGGGATTCGAACCCCCGGTAGGCTTTTACACCTACGGCGCTTTAGCAAAGCGCTGCTTTCGGCCACTCAGCCACCTCTCCAAAACCGAATGCCGAAACAAGTCCGCCTTACGCAAAGGGCAAGGTCTTTTCTTAGTCCACTCGAACTATCCCCCGCCCCACCCCCTCAAAACCCAAACCAGGCCTGCGCCGCTTCAAGGTCCTTCGCAATCTGCCCGCGCAGTTCTTCCACTCCGGAAAACCGCCGCTCGGGCCGCAAAAACGCCAGCCACTCCACCCTCACCGCGTCGCCTTCCCCATACGGACATTCACCCAAAACATGCACTTCCAACTGCGGTGCCGAGGCCGTCTCCACCGTCGGCCGCAAACCGTAATTGGCCACCGCCGACAAACCTTCTCCCGCCGTCGCTGTAGCGGAGGCGATGCGGGTCACATACACGCCGAGGCGCGGCACGAGCTCGGGCTCCCAAGCCAGATTCAAGGTGGGAAACCCAATCGTGCGCCCGAGCTTTTTTCCCGGTCGCACCACGCCGGCGCTGACATAGGCGGACCCGAGCAGGACGTTGGCGGCATCCATGCGGCCTTCTGTAATCAAGGTTCGGATACGCGTGCTGCTGATCGGCTCGCCGTCTCCGTTGATGCGGGGCGCGCTGACAACGTGCAGGCCGAGCTTTTTCGCCTCCGCCACAAGCAGCTTCACATCGCCGCGGCGGCCGCGCCCAAAGCGCCAGTTCTCGCCAACATACACCGTGTGCAGGCCCGGCAGGTGGTGGCGCAGGTGGGGCAAAAACGCCTCCGCCTCCAACGCCGCGAAACTCGCATCAAAGGGCTCGACGATTACCGCCGCCACGTCGAGCGCACGCAGCGCCGCCACCCGCGCCTCACGCGCCATGATGAGGCGCACCGGATCTTCGGGCCGGAAAAGCCGGCTGGGGTGCGGGTCAAAGGTTAGCACCGCCGCCACGCCGCCGCTGCGCCGCGCCGAGCGCACCGCCGCCTCGATCACCGCGCGGTGCCCGAGGTGCACGCCGTCGAACATGCCGATGGCAAGATGCAGGGGACGGCGCGAGGGAAGTGCGGAGGCCGCCGGGAGATTGGAGTAAACGGAACCGGAGTTCACAGGTAACGAAACTGGCGGAGGCGCGGGGCGGTGACGAGCCGATAGCTCAACCGAAGGCCACTCCGGGCACCGCCGCGTGCGCGGGCACGAGCACGGCTTGCAGCTCGGCCGGTGTGAGTTTTTGCAACTGCTCCAGGGTGACGGCCTGCTCGATGCGGAGGGAGCCCGAGAAGGTGCGGCGCAGGGCCTTGAGGTGGCCGCCGCAGCCGAGTTTTTGACCTAGGTCGTGGGCGAGGGTGCGCACGTAGGTGCCTTTGGTACAGTCCACCTCGAAGTCTATCTCGTCGGGCGGAGCCCAGCGTGTGAGGTCGAAGCGTTTCACGCGGATGAAGCGGGCCTCGCGCTCGACCTCTTCGCCGGCACGGGCGCTCTTGTAGAGCGGCACGCCCTTTATCTTGATCGCGGAGAACATGGGCGGGGTCTGGTATTGGTCGCCGACCATGCCGCGCAGGGCGGCCCGAACCTGCTCCTCGGTGAGCTCGGGCACGGGGCGGGTCTCCAACACGTCGCCCTCGGCATCTTGGGTGTTGGTTGTGCGGCCTAGCGCGATGGTGCCGGTGTAGCCCTTGTCCACGCTCATGAGGTATTGGGAGAGCTTGGTGGCCTTGCCGAGAAGCACCACGAGCAGGCCGGTCGCCATGGGGTCGAGCGTGCCGGCGTGGCCGATGCGGCGCATGCGCAGGATGCCGCGCAGGCGGGCGACGACGTCGTGCGAGGTGTGGTCGGTCGGCTTGTCAATGAGCAGCACGCCGTCGAGTTCTTTGGCGGGGACGAGCATCAGGCGGGGGTGGCGGGGCGCGGCGGGATGGCGGCGCGAGTGGCGACAACGGTCTGCACGCGGGCGCAGAGCGCGGCGCGGAGGCGGGGCAGGAAAAGCTCCAGCGGCTCGTCTTTTACATTGAGCCCGGCGGCGCAGGCGTGGCCGCCGCCGTTGAACTCGGCGGCGACGCGGTCGAGGCGCAGCGCGGCGTCTTTACCGCGCAGGCTGGCCTTGATCGCGCCCGCACGGACCTCGATAAACGCGCCGATCTCGACGCCTTCGATGGAGCGGGCGTAGTCCACCACGCCCTCGACGTCTTCGGGGCCGGTGCCAGTCTCGCGGTAAACGCTCTCGGGCACAACGCCGATGCACACGCGGCCTTCGCAGGAGAGCTCGAGTGAGGAGAGGAAGTGTTGCAGGAGGCGGAGCTTGCCGAGGCTTTCCTGTTCGTAGAGTTCGAGGCCCATGCGGGCGGGGTCGGCACCGAGCGCGACGAGTTCGGCGGCGAGGCTGAAGGTGCGACGAGTGGTGCCAGCGAAGCGGAACTGGCCGGTATCGGTGGCGATGCCGGTGTAGAGCGCCATCGCGGTGGTGGCGTCCACCGGAAGGGCGGCGTCGAGGAAGACGCCGGCAAGAATCTCTCCGGTGGCGGAGGACGCGGTGTCTATCAGGTTGTGCTCGGCATAGCCGGCATTGGAAAGGTGATGGTCAATGCAGCCGACGGGAGCGGGAAACGCGGCGGCGAAACGATCGGAGGCGCGGCGGGCATCGGCGCAATCCACGTAAATCGCGACGCGGTTTTCTGCGAGCGCGGTCTCCAGCGAAACGTAGGGCGTGTCGCCGACGAGAAAGGCGAGGCGGCGTGGCACGGGGTCGGGGTTGGCGCAGACGGCGTCGTGACCGAGGGCGCGGAGCACGCGGGTGAGGGCAACCTGGGAGCCGGTGCAATCGCCGTCGGGGCGGGCGTGACCGAGGACGACGATGCGGCGGCCGGCAAGCGCGGCAAGCAGGCGCGCAAAGGCGTCTTTGAACTGCGGATACACCGGGTTCACGGGGCGGCGGGATCGGGCGAACCGGCAGGGGCGGACGGGGCGGGCGCGGAGGTTTTTTCCTTCGCGGCGATATCGTCGAGCAGGCCGAGGATGCGGTTGCCTCGATCAGTGGCGAGATCGAGCTCGAAGGTGAGCACGGGCATGTGCTTGAGGATGATGATATCGCCGAGGGCGAAGCGAAGCTCCTGGGCGTGCTTGCGCAGCCAGCGGAGTTTCTCGACCGCGACCTCCTCGTCGCCGGTGATGGCGACGAAGACCTTGCCCTGGCGCACATCGGGGGTGACCTCGACGGCGGAGATGGTGATGGGGGCGGCGTCGGTGTTGTATTTCCGGCGCAGGAGATTGCTCAGCTCGCGCTGGAGCAGCTCGTTGACGCGTAAGGTGCGGGTGGACATGAGGGACTGGCGTCGGGCGGCCGGGGGAGGCGGCGGCCGGAATTAGAGCGAGGCGCGAACCTTTTGAATCTCGAAAACCTCGATGACGTCGCCGATTTCGTAACCGTTGAAATCGCCCACGCGGATGCCGCACTCGAGGCCGGCGCGGACCTCGTTGGCGTCGTCCTTGAAGCGTTTAAGGGTGTCTATCTTGCCTTGGTTCACGATCTCCTTCTTGCGGCGGACGCGGGCGTTGGCATTGCGGGTGATCTTGCCCTCGGTGACGAGACAGCCGGCGACGAAGCCCTTGCCGACCGGGAAGGTGGCGCGGACCTCGGCGGCGCCGAGCTTGATTTCCTTGAGATCGGGATCGAGCAGATCGGCCATCATCTCCTTCACCTTGTCGGCGAGTTCGTAGATGATGCCAAAGGTCTCGATGCGGACGCCGTGGTGCTTGGCGAGCGGGGTGACGCCGTTTTCGAGCTTGGTGTTGAAGCCGATGATGACCGCGCCGCCGGTGCCGGCCATGAGCACGTCGTTCTTGCCGATGAGGCCGACTTCGGTGGAAACGATCTCGACCGTGACCTTGGTGGTCTTGATGCCTTCTAGTACGTGGCGGACGGCCTCGGTGGAGCCATAAACATCGGTTTTGACGATGAGCTTGAGGATCTTGCTTTGATTGGCGGCGATGTCGGCGAAGAGCTGCTCGACGGAGACGTTTTTCGGCGCGGCGTCGAGGTTGGCGGTGGCCTTCTTAATGACAAAACCCTCCTCCTCGGCGAGGTTCTCGGCCTCGCGGGCGTTTTTAACCGCCTTGAAAGTCATGCCGCTATCGGGAGCACCGGACCAGCCGATGACGCGGACGGGGGCGGAGGGCGGGGCCTCCTTGATGGTCTCGCCCTTGTCGTTGAACATCGCGCGGACCTTGCACCACTGCGCGCCGCAGACGAGGGAGTCGCCGACCTTGAGCGTGCCGCGCTGGATGAGCACGGTGGCGAGCGGGCCACGACCCACGTCAACCTGGGATTCGATGATGATGCCGGCGGCCTCAGCCTTGGGGTTGGCCTTCAACTCCAGCACGTCGGCCTGGAGGATGATCATGTCGAGCAAATCGGAGAGGCCGGTGCCCTTGAGGGCGGAGACGGGCACGGTGACAGTCTCGCCACCCCAGTCTTCGGGGGCGATGTTGCGCTCCTGCATCTGCTGTTTGACGCGCTCGAGGTTGGCGCCCTTCACGTCCATCTTGTTGATGGCGACCATGGTGGTGACGGCGGCGGTCTGGGCGTGCTTAAGGGCCTCGTCGGACTGAGGCATAAAGCCGTCGTCGGCGGCCACCACGAGAATGGCGATGTCGGTGACGGAGGCACCGCGGGCGCGCATCTTATTAAAGGCGGCGTGACCGGGCGTATCGAGGAAGGTGATTTTGCGACCGGCGTGCTCGATCTGGTAGGCGCCGATGTGCTGGGTGATGCCGCCGGCCTCGCCGCTGGCGACATTGGCCTTGCGGATGGCGTCGAGCAGGGAAGTTTTACCGTGGTCAACGTGGCCCAAAATGCAGCACACGGGTGGGCGGGTTGAGAGATTAACCGCTTCGTCCTCGGCCTGTTTCTTGACGCGTGCGGCCTCTTTTTCCTTGGGGGAAACCTGCTGCTGGGCAGCCTCGCCGCGGTGTTTAATCTCGAGTAGGAAACCGTGTTTCTCGGCGACCTTGGCGGCAACCGCCTCGTCAATGGATTGATTGATGGAGGCGAAGATGCCGGCCTCCATGAGCTCCGAGATGAGCTTGAACGGGCGCATGCCGAGCGTCGTGGCGAAATCGCGTACGATGATCGGAGGCTTGAGGTGGATGATCTTTACGCCGCCCTCATCGGTAATGGTCGCGGTCTGGGCGGAAGGCGTGACGGGCAACATCGGGTTGCCGGGGGCGGAAAATGGGGAGGACGGGGGCTTGGGCGAGGCAAAGGCGGGACGCGGCACAGGCGGCGCGCTGGGCGGCGAAACCGGGGAAGGGGCGGAAGGGGGACGATTAAACGCAGCCGGGCTCTGAGGCGGGGAAAACTGTGAGGCTGGCGTGGGCGCGACCGGCGGACGCAACGGGACGGGAGCAGGCGATGAAACTGGAGCGGCACGCAAACCAGGTGTCACCAGCGGAGCCGAAGGCCGGGCGGCGGCAAAGGGTGCGGAAGGATTAGAGAGGGGAGAAGAAGAGCGGGAGACTGGAGGCGGGATCGCCGGCGGAGCGGAGGGCCTCGAAACCGGCAAGGGAGGCGGAGCCGAGGGACGGGAATGAACAGGCAAAGCGGGAATGACCGGAGCAACCGGAGCCACGGTGGCCGGGGCGGGAGGGGCGACCGGAGCGGCGGCGGCGGAGCGGGCGACCGCCTCATTGCGCTCGCGGACCAGATCGTCGGGCGATTTTACCATGGGGCCGACGGGGCCTTTGGCGTGGGCCGGAGCCGGCTTCGACACGGGATCAGCGGCAGCGGCAGCGGCTACCGCAGAGGGCGCAGCCACAGGAGGCGCCTTGGCGGCGAGCTCCTTCTCCATCTCCTCCTCGTAGATCTTGCTCAGAGTGCTCGAGACCGACTTGGTATCCGCAGAAACATAGCCGCGCTCCTTGAGCAGGGCGAGCATGTCCTTGCCCTCCATGTTATGACGTTTTGCAAATTCGTGGATACGGATACTCATTCGATCAGCGGGCGGGTGGCGTTAGTTAAAAAACAGAAGACTTAAGTTGAAGCGGCTGCAGGGAAATGCGCGGAGGGATCAGACTCCCGTGACGCGACCTATGATGGCGGCCGCTTCTTCGGCGGTGAAGCCGGAGTCCACCAAATCCTCGGCGCCGACGCCCTCGAAAGCGGCGGGCGAGTTGATGCCGATGGCCACAAGGCGCTCGGCGACGGGTTTATCGAGGCCGAAAGAGCTGACCAGCGAGCCAATGGCCTGGCTGCGGGGATCCACCGCCTCGACCTTAAACTCCTCGATATCAATGCGCCAGCCGATGAGACGGGAGGTGAGACGGGCGTTCTGGCCCTTTTTCCCGATGGCGATGGCGAGATCGTCAGTTGCAACGCGCAGGAGGATGCGCTTCGAACGCTCGTCGAGCACGATTTCGCGGGGCACGGCGGGCTTAAGCGCTTCTAGAACCATCTGCTTAGGGTCCGAAAACCAATTGATGATATCTACCTTCTCGCCATTGAGCTCGCGCACAATGGTCTTCACGCGAGCGCCACGGGCGCCGACGCACGCGCCGACCGGGTCAACCTTCGGATCGGTGCTGGTCACGGCGATCTTGGTGCGGTAACCGGGCTCGCGGGCGAATGCCTCGATCTTTACCGTGCCGTCGGCGATTTCACCGACCTCGACCTCGAAAAGACGGCGGACAAACTTAGGGCTGCCGCGGCTGAGCACGAGCTCGGGGCCGCGAGGGCTGCTCTCGATCGCCAGCAACAAACAGCGGATACGGTCTCCCGGCTGATATTCTTCACCGGGAACTTGCTCACGGCCAGGAAGCACGGCCTCGGACTTGCCGAGATCCACGAAGATGTCGTTGCGCTCCTTGCGTCGCACCGTGCCGGTCACGATGTTGCCGACCATATCTTTAAAGTCGTCGTAAATGCGTTCCTTCTCGAACTGGCGGAGCTTCTGCATCACGGCCTGGCGGGCGGTTTGTGCGGCGATACGGCCAAGTTCGGAAGGGTTGATCTCCTTCTCGATAACGTCACCTACGACCACACCGGCCTTAAGGACTTGCGCCTTCTCGACATGGATCTCGACCTTGGGATCGCTCACCGAGTCCACAACCTTTAGCAAGGCCCAGGCCTTGAGCTGGCCGTTGCGAGGATTGATCTCGATTTTAATGTCCTGGCCGGAGTTAACGCCCTTGAGGGCGGCCGATTTGATGGCATTGACGATCGCGGCGATCATGTCGGCGCGCGCAATGCCCCTTTCCTTCTCCATATATTCGAGGACGGTGAGTATTTCGCTGCTCATGAGGGTCGGATGTTTAGAAAAAAAAAGTGGGCCAAAGGCCCACTAGGCGGACAGTGAACTAATTAACCAAAGGTGGAGTAAGCAACGGCGGCAAAACGGTGTCAAGTCCCGCGCCCACCGATCACGCGGTTAAGCGCGATCCAACGTCGCGAGCCACCCAAGCAGGCCTTGTAGTTCACCTTGAACAAGAGCCCGGCGAGGCTTGTCCTCGGTCTCGCCAACCCCAAATTCGCGCGCCAAACGGACCAGCTCGGCCGGCGCATCCCCGATCCCCCACCCTTGCCAGCAACGCTGAAAAATCCGCCCGCCATCCGCATCACCTGCCGCCGCCAACAGGGGCAGCGCGGCGTCGCACCACCAGGTATCGAAACGGGTGCCGCCCACTTCGCCGGCACAGATTTCGTCCGCCACCCATTTTCGCAAGGCAGTGCGACTGCGCTTCAGACCCGGCTCGCCACCTCCCGCCGCCAAAGCCGCACCAAGCTCAAGCAAGCGCAAGGGCCAGGACGGCCGCGCCGCCACCCAGGCGGCGTATTGCGCGAGGCGCCGACGGGGCAGATTCGCCGGCCGCACCCCACCCTGCCGCCAGTTCTCCGCTTGAAAATTCCACGCCTCTTCAGCCAGCGCCAAGCCGGCGCCCGCCGCCTCGCGCCAGCGCGCGAGCGGATAAGCCGCCGCGACCGCCAGCATCGGATCACGGTTCGGCCGGTAGCCGAGCACTTCGAGCGCTGATTGATGACACGCCCAGTCCCAGCCGAGCCGGTCAATGCGCCGCCGCGCCAATTGCACCTTCACCGCCCAACGCCGCAGCGAATGCCGCGCCACCGCTTCGGCCAAGGCGTCCGCCGGCACTTCCGCCAGCGCCGTCCGCAATTGGCTGAAGGGCCGCCCCGCGATGCCTTCCACGGCGGCCTCCTCGGCGTAGGCTTCGATGTCTTTTTCAAGCAAAGGCAGAAGCTCTAGTATAGGAATGCGCACGCCCCCCACCCCGGCCGTAAACGTCTTATCTGAAGGAAAAAGCACCACGTGCAACTTCACCTCCGCATAGGCCTGGTCCCGGGCATGACCGTGCATATCCCAGTCCTGAGCCCGCAAATGCACCTCCACATCGCCGCGCACCCATCCCTCTCCGCCCGCCTCATCCGACGCTCCCGGCACGTCGCCGAATTGAAACTCCGCGTCGCGAAAATCCGGCCCCGCGAGGCGGTTCCAGCGTCCGCGTTTTTTCAAACGCAAGCTCCGCCCGTCGCGCAGGCGCAGCGCCTTGTCGTCAAATTCGCCGCGCAGCCAGATTTGTTGCAGCAACCGCTCGGGAAACCCGAAGGCCCCGTGCAAACCCGTGAGTTCGGCCACCGCGCCGGCTTCGAATGGCTCGGCGTGCGGATCACTTGGCTTCATCGCCGGCCTCCTTTCTTCGCCAGGCTTTTTCGCTGGCCGCATTCTGCCGCAATAATGTCCGCCCGCCGCGCGTATCCTGGGTTTCGATACGTCCGGCCAGCTCCTCGGGCGAACACCAGGCCGCGCCCGCCGCCTCCACCGTGGAGCGCTCCGCCTGGTCGGCGGTGGCGACCAGACAGGCGGCGGGGTCGGCGGCCTTGCCCACCAGTTGCTCGATCACGTCGTCGGCGGTCGTTCCCTCTGGAGTATAGATGCAGGCGAAATCCGCCGCTCCGCCCACCGGCTCGATTTGCAGGGTTTCGCCGCGCCCATCGAAGACCACCGTCACCCGCCAGCCCGCGCCGTCGTGCAGTCCCGTCAATCGCCGCACCAGCAGCGCCCGCGCCCCTTCGCGGTCGCGCCGCGCCAGGGCACGGGTGTCGGGCCACGCCAGCATGACGTTGGAGCCGTCTACGATTAAATGAGTGGTCGTGGTCACGGATTCTCGGATTTGCCGCCCAGCACTTCGCACAAGGCCGCCGCGATGTGCAACGCCGGATGCGCTTGCGAACTTCCGCCGGTCGCCCAACTTGGCCCGCTATGCATCCCGCCACCTTCGGAAAACTTATCGGTTCGATCATCATCATTCTTGTGCTAATCATAGCCGCTTCACAGGCCACCTTCGTGGTCGAGCCGGGCACGCGGGGCGTGCAAGTGACGCTGGGGAAAGTCGCCCCGGTCGCCCTGCCCGAAGGCTTCGG
>Ga0105049_10011743_pt1 | contig 10039 bp, 6 predicted proteins | sample MAT06_FD_78087 | JGI IMG/M metagenome (GOLD analysis project Ga0105049, IMG submission 78087) | Freshwater microbial communities from Lake Fryxell liftoff mats and glacier meltwater in Antarctica - MAT-06 | ecosystem: Environmental > Aquatic > Freshwater > Ice > Liftoff microbial mat | place...
CGACTGCCTCGGGAGAGGGAATGGTTCCGGTCGCCCTACGGGCTCCCTACACCATTCCCTCTCCCGGCACCTCGTAGCGTAATGTTTCCTTCCCCTCAGGACACCAACTCAGAAACGGCGGGTGGCGGTATCATCCCGGGCGCCGGGTGTTCGAAGCCGTCAGCCACGGCACGACCAATCCCTGGGGACTCGATTGGAATGAACTCGGCGAACCGTTCTTCATCAACACGGTCATCGGGCATCTCTGGCACGCGGTTCCGGGGGCACATTTCAACCGGATGCATGGGGATGACGTGAACGCGCACAGCTACGGATTGATCGAACAGCACGCGGATCATTTCCATTTCGACACGGGCGCGGGTTGGACCAAGTCTCGGGCGGCCCAGGATGGCAGCGCCTTCGCCGCGGGCAGCGATACCCTGGGCGGTGGGCATGCCCACTGCGGGCTCATGATCTATCTGGGGGCGAACTGGCCGGACGCGCTGCGCGGACGTTTGTTCACCCTCAATTTTCATGGCCGGAGGATCAATCAGGAGCGGTTGGAACGGGAAGGTTCCGGGTATGTGGGCCGGCATGAACGGGATTTGCTGACGGTGGCGGATCCGTGGTTCCGGGGACTGGAGTTGCTCTATGGACCGGATGGGGGAGTCTTCATCGCCGACTGGTCTGACACGGGGGAATGCCACGATCAGGATGGCGTCCACCGCAGTTCCGGTCGGATTTATAAGGTGACTGCCGGAACGCCGCAGCTCGTCCGGACGGAAGGTTTGCTGACGCTGTCGAATCGCGACTTGGTGGCGCTCCTGTTCGATCGCAATGAATGGCTAGGTCGGCAGGCCCGCCAAGTCTTGGCGGATCGAGTGCGATCCGAGGCCGAGGCCGGACCGATCCAGGCCGCTTTGCGGGATACTTTCGAGCGACAGACCACGGCGTTCGGGAAACTTCGGGCGCTTTGGGGATTGATCGCGACGGGTGGCCCGTCGACAGACTGGTTATTAGAGCGCTCAAAGGATCCGGAGGAGTCGGTGCGCAGTTGGGCGGTACGGGTCTTGGTCGATTCGTGGCCCACCGATGACCCGGCGGGCCGGCCGACCCAAGTGGCGGCGCAAGTCAAACAAGCGGCGGCACCGGATAGCGCTCGGATTGGGCAACGGTTGGTCGAACTGGCCGGAACCGATTCATCGGCCCTGGTTCGATTGTATTTGGCCTCCGCCCTCCAACGGCTGTCCTTCCCGGATCGGGGCCGGGTGGCGGCCGCCCTGGTCCGTCACGGCGAGGATGCCGCCGATCACAACCTGCCGTTAATGCTGTGGTACGGTGTCGAGCCATTGGTGGGGGCTCAGCCTGAAGTGGCGATTCGCCTGGCGGTTGAGTCACAGATTCCGCTGGTTCGGGAATTGATTGCCCGCCGTTTAGCGGAGGAGATTGAAACTCGGCCGGAACCCTTGTCCCGCTTGTTGCACGAAATCGCCTCGGCTCCCGCTGCCACGCAAGCGGAGGTGCTGCAGGGGATGCGCTCGGCTTTGCGGGGTTGGCGAAAGGCGCCGATGCCGGCGGGTTGGGCCACCTTGGTAGCGAATCCCGCGGCCACAGCCGACGGTCGGGTCCGCGATCAGATTCGGGAACTCGGAGTGGTTTTTGGGGAGGGGCGAGCGTTGGATGAACTGCGCGCCGTGGTGGCGAATCCTCAGGCGGGAGCCTTGGCTCGTCGGCAGGCGTTGCAAACTCTGGTAGATAACCGGGCCGACACACTCGGGCCGCTGCTCCGGCAAGCCGCCGATGACAACACTCTCCGCACGGCCGCCCTGCTTGGCTTGCTGCAAATGGGCCATTCTGAGGCTCCCGGACTGGCCGCGAGCCGATATCTGTGGGTGGGATTGGAGGAACGTCCTGCCTTGGTGGGGGCGATGGTGACGCGGTTGCCCTCGGCCAAAGCGTTGCTGGCCGCCATCGCCAGCGGCGCGATTCCGCGGGCTGATCTCACGCCGTTTCACGCCCGCCAGATTGTTAGTCTCCATGATGCTGGTTTGACCGCGCGCTTGGGCGAAGTCTGGGGTGTGGTGCGACCGATGGGCGCGGACAAAGCGCCGGTGAAACAGCGGTTTCGGCAGGCATTGACTCCGGAAAGGTTGCCCACGGCTGAGCTCGGTCGGGGACGGGTCGTATTTCAACAGGTCTGTGCCAATTGTCATCGGCTCTATGGCGAAGGCGGGGCGGTGGGGCCTGATTTGACCGGTTCGGGGCGGGCAAATCTGGATTATCTACTGGATCATATCATTGACCCAAGCGCTCTGGTGCCGGCGGATTATCGAATGGCGATTGTGACCCTGAAAGACGGACGGGTGCTGAACGGCGTCGTGCGGGCGAAGACAGTGCGGACCGTGTCGGTGCAAACCCAGACTGAGCTCACGATCGTAGAATGGACCGAAATAACAGCGCTCGATCAGCCGGAACAATCCCTGATGCCGGAAGGCTTGCTCGAATCCCTGCCGCCCGAGCAAGCCCGCGATCTCCTCGCTTACTTGTTGCATCCGCAGCAGGTGCCACTGCCGGCGAAACCCTGAGTAGTTGAGCTCAGACGGCGGGTGCTGGCTAGAAGGCACCCTTTTGTCCCATATGGGACAAAAGGTGGTGACGCGGGAACACCTCGCTCCGTCAACGGAACCGCGCCTGAAAAAGGGTCAAATCTCTGGTGAGGTAGAACTGCGCTTGCGGGAGCTCCGCCAACTGCGTCAATTCGGCTTCCGCGTATGAAAGAATCTTCGGCGATTTGGGTGATCCTGCTGGCTTGCCTGCTGTCCGGGCGTGGGAACGCCGCCAACTGGCCCCAGTATCGCGGGCCGCAGGCGAGCGGGGTCGACAGTTCCCGGCCGGCACCGATTTCCTGGAATGTGACCACGGGCGAGAATGTTCGGTGGCAGACGACGATTCCTGGGTTGGCCCACGCAGCTCCCATCGTCTGGGGCGATCGGGTGTATGTGGCCACGGCGGTGAAACCCGGGGAGTCGTCCCTAAAGATTGGTCTCTACGGCGACATTGGCTCCGTGAACGAATTCGAGCCCCAGGAATGGCGGTTGCTCGCCTTGGATCGCGCTTCCGGGAAGGTCGTCTGGAATGTGCTCGGTCATCAGGGCGTCCCGAAGGTGAAACGTCACCCCAAGGCGTCGCATTGTAACTCAACCCCGGCCACCGACGGTCAGCGGATCGTGGCCCTGTTCGGTTCGGAAGGGCTGTTCTGCTTCGGACTCGACGGGGCCTTGCAGTGGAAGAAGGACCTGGGGCCGATGGACTCCGGTTATTATCAGTCGCCCACTGCGCAATGGGGCTTCGCCAGTTCCCCCGCGCTCCACGAAGGTAAGATCATTGTCCAATGCGATGTGCAGACCAATTCGTTCCTGGCGGTGTTTGAGGCCCGTGACGGACGGGAATTGTGGCGGACGCCACGACCAGACGTACCGACCTGGAGCACACCTACCGTAGTCACGCACGGGGGACGCAGCGTGATCGCGGTGAACGGTTGGCATCACCTCGGGGGATATGACTTCGCCACCGGTGCCGAAGTGTGGCGGCTCTCCGGTGGTGGGGACATTCCGGTGCCGACACCGATCTTCGCGCACGACTTGATGATCTTTACCAGTGCCCATGGAAAACTGCGTCCGCTCCGCGCCATTCGCCCTTCGGCGCAGGGCAACATTACTCCCGCGGATCCTGGCGAAACCAATGCCGCCATAGCCTGGGTTCATCCTCGTCAAGGTGCATATATGCAGACGCCGATCGTGGTCGGAGATTTTCTCTGGAGTTGCACGGATAGTGGCGTGCTGACCTGTTTTGACGCGCGGACCGGGGCCATTCGATACAGTGAGCGGTTGGCTTCAGCCGGCGGGCAGGGTTACACGGCATCCCCCGTTTCGGATGGGCAGAATCTCTTCTTCGTCAGCGAGGTGGGTAACGTATTTGTGGTGCCGGCCCAGCCCGAGTTCGCCGTGCGGACCTTCAATGTCCTGGGTGAATCTTGCATGGCCACCCCGGCGCTGGCGGAGGGGACATTCTACTTTAGAACCCGCTCCCAACTGATTGCCGTGGGCGTCTCGCTCTGAGTCAGGGTGGCAAAAGAAACGCCGCCCACCTTGCGGTAAGCGGCGTTTCCACCCAAACGACCCTAACCAAATCCAGCCACCCAGCCGGACCTGCACGTTTAGGAACGCAACCGCGATGCCAAATCATTTTGTCTTATTACTCCGGTCAAGTGGGGTGGGTCTGGGTGAACGTGGGCGGTTGGTTCCGCGCGAGCGAACCCGGCGGGTTTGTCGAGTACGTCGTTCTACCGAGGCCGTGTAGGGGAGGAATGGACCGAATTTCTGCCCCGATAATCGGCGACCTAGGTGGCCGTAACCCTCACGAGGAAGCTCGCCGACTTGGTCACTTGAACGTCACCTAGTGCGTGAAATTTCGACGCGAGTGCGTGAAGTTCACGCATTAGAACGGTCAAGAGCCAAGACGTCGCCGAATGACCGCCGCGCTCGCTTCTCTGGGTGAGGTCGTTTAGACCTTCGACGTGACCCCTGACTCTTCCTTTGGTTCGAGCCGATCCACTTCGACCGCCTCCAATACAGTCTGGAGTCGGCGTCAGTTTTTGGGCGCGACCGCACTCGCGGCGGGAGTGGTGGGACATCCGCAGGTGCGCGGGGCCGAAAGCGCTAAGTCGGTCCGGCGTCTAGCGGTTGGATTTCTCGGAACGGGGTACTCGCATTTCGCCGCCAAATACCAACTGCTGCGGAACTCTCCCGACTACACGGTGGTGGGTCTGTGCGAAGAAGAGGATTCAGTTCGGGCGCAGGGACCCACGGACGCTCGCTGGTGGACCGCGGCGGAACTGTTTCGGTCCGCCGAGGTGATTGTGGTGGAAAGCGCGGTCAGGAATCATGCTCCGGACGCCCGCCGGGCGTTGGCGGCCGGTTGCCATGTCCATGTGGAGAAACCGCCGGCTGACTCCCAGAGGGCCTTGCAGGAATTGCTGGCGTTGGCCGCGAACCAGAAGCAACTGCTGCAGATTGGGTACATGTGGCGCTATCATCCCGGCCTGAACGCGGTTCTGACGGCCGCCCGCGAAGGTTGGTTGGGCGAGGTGTATTTGGTTCGGGCGCTGATCAACACCCAGGGCGATGCCGTCCGCCGGCGGGAATGGGCGGAATTTCGGGGCGGAGTGCTCTTTGAGCTCGGGTGTCATTTGATTGATCCGGTGATCCGCCTGCTGGGAGCGCCGAAACGGGTTCAATCGACCCTTCAGCAAACGAAGTTGCCGCCTGACTCCTTGATGGACAATGCGGTAATCACTTTTGAGTTCTCCCGGGCTTTGGCGGTAGTGACGTGTTCGGCGATTCAGAGCGGTGCCGGGCCCTACCGAAGTTTTGAAGTCTGGGGCACGCAGGGGGTGGCGCGGGTTCAACCCTTGGAACCTCCGGGGTTGGTCGTGGACTTGATGCGGGCGGCGGGTCCCTATGCCCAGGGAAGGCAGGAAATTTCGCTGCCGCCGTATCGGCGTTATGAAGCGGAGTTTGTGGCTTTGGCGGCCGCTATTCGAACCGGGCAGCCGCTTCCGGTTTCCGCGGCGGATGAACTCGCCGTGCAGTCGGCCTTGATGCAGGCCTGCGCCATGTGAAGTCAGTCTAAAATAAACTCACTCTACCTCTACCTTGCCGTGACTCTGCGGTTGTCCATTGGGCTGGAAAGCCCCTGTTCGCCGACCGATTCGAGGACCGGGCGGCCTTGGTTACCCAGTGGTCGAAGACGGCTCTGGTCGACGATCTGCCGGGAGGCACTCCGCCGGTGGTGCTGAACTCAAACCAAGCTCCCGCGGCCGAGGAGCGGCGTGGAGTTCTGGCTATTATTGAAGGCGGGGTTCCGGTGACCGTTGGTTCTCCACCTGGACCTCCTTCGACTGGCGCCCGGCGCAAATGGGGCAATGGATCCAAGTTACCTTCGATCTCGTGGCGACCCAATTGCCGAGGCAGGCTAACCCCGCCGAACGCATCCCAGGAATCCTCACTGCGCATTATTCACACCGGGCGTTTCTTGGCGGGTCTGCCGACCTTGTGCTCTTGGCTGCTGTATGGATTGGGTTCCGACAACGAGAACTTGCCGGCGTACGTGGTGCTGGGAGATCCCGGCGGTCTGCCGGTGGATGGCGAGCGCAATTGGTCCTCGGGATTTCTTCCGGCGATTTACCAGGGAACGCCGTTCCGAGGTGGGAACCCGCTAGGCAACTGAGGATTTGCCGACGCCCGAACGGGGGATCGATTTCTTCGCAGGCATATCCAAGGCCGCAATCACCCCTTCGGCCATCGCGTCGTCGGTGTAACGGGCCACTACGGACTTGCGACCTGCGTCACCCAGACGACGCAATCGGGCCGGATCCAGGAGCAAGGGTTCGAGGGTCGCTACCAGTGCGCCGACGTTGTTCGGGCCGCATAAGACGCCTCCCCCGGTGTCGGTTAGTAACTCCGGATAGGTGGCCACTTCGGGTTGGACCAAGGGAGTTCCAGCCGCTAGCGATTCAATGACGTAAAGTCCAAAAGACTCGCTTATCTTGGCGGGCACCGAAAGCACGTCGCAGGCAGCGTAAAACTCGATCTTTTCACCGCGCGATACGTTGGGATGGAAGGAAACGTCTCCTAAGATTCCCGCGGCGTTTAACTTATCACGTTGTTCCGTGACAAAGGATTCATCTCCGGGTCCACAACCGCCGCCGACACGTAGCTTCAGCGAGGGAACTCGGTTCCGTCGACGCAGTTCGATGAAGGCATCCACGACCGTGTCGAGTCCCTTGTCCGGACACATCCGGGCGAAAAAGCCGAGGGTAAGTGGATCGCCGGGTTTTTTGATCGGGCGGTCGGGTAGTTGGGCATAGCCTTCCAGGCTGATGCCGTTGGTGACCACGGAGAGTTTGGCCGGAGGAAGGCCCAGTCTCTCGCTCATCCTTCCGGCAAAATAGCGGGTTGGGGCAATCCAACCGTCCACGTCTGGGGCACGCTCAATCAAGGTTTCCCACGAGCGCGTCTTCCATGGTTCCGGAATGGAATCGAGGAAGGATTCCTCACTCTGCAGAAAGCAAATGACGCGGGCACCCAAGGTTTCCTTGAGCCGGCGGGCAAAGCCGATCAAGAGGGCGTTGGAGAGGAAGACCACGTCGGGCTTGACGTGTTGCTGGAGCCAGGTGGTCAGCTCTTCCAGATCGCGCGCTTGATGTCCTTGTTCGCCTTCGAGCATGGAGACGGTCAATTCACCGACATCAATGGCCCGGGTTTTCGCGGCTTTACCGGCTGCAAGCTTCAGCAGGAATGGGGCATCAAATAACTTACGGAACCAGTGCGGGGCGCGACGATACCAGGCGAACTTCTGATCAAAGAAAACATTCAACCCCCCGAAAAAGGTGGGTGTGTCCGACCGAGTAGGCGCCTCGTCCAGGGTCATCGGCAGATAGAGCGGGACCATCATGGCCTCATGCCCCTGGCGGCGGAGGGCGGCGACCAGCGCGTTGTCGCGGAAACAATTTCCGCAGTACATGCCGCCGGCCCCCGGAGTGATCTGGACGATGTTCACGACCGGTTCAGGCTAGTGCGATTTCAGACGCCGACAAGCTCGGGGCTTTGCTTGGGTTGCGGCAACCCGTAGGGCAAGTCGTCCGGCACCTTCGTCCATTCTGAAAGGACCTGATGGAGCGCGGAATAGTCCTTCTCCATGTCGCCGGAGAGACAATCCGTTAGGGCCCCATTCATCTCAGGATATCGTTCGGTCACGGTCCGGAAGCTGACGTTAGGATCGTAGAAGGCGTAGACCAGTTTCCGCATGTTTTCCATGCTGCGTTGCATCATTTTCCCGTAGGCCCGGAAGCGTTCGGCCGAGCAATCACCCGCGATCAGCGCCTCATGCACGGCGTCGGCTCCAGCCACACCGCTTTTCAGGGCCAGCATGAGACCGCTGGAGAAGACGGGGTCGAGAAAGCCAAAGGCATCCCCCACCAGAATCAAGCCATCGGCCGAACAATACTCGGAGCGGAAAGTGTATTCGGCGGTGAGCCAGTACTCGCCCGTGGATTCGCCCGTGGACAGGCGATCTTGGATCCATTTGTTACTGGGGATTTCGCGATGGAATATCGTTTTTGGATCGCGGACTCCGTCGCGGGTTAGGTATTTGCCATCGGCCACGACTCCGACGCTGACCCGGTCATTATGCTGGGGAATGTGCCAGAACCAGCCCTTGTCGGGAATGAAGGCGACCGTGGTTTGTCCTTCATCAATTCCCTGGTCCCGTTTCGAACCTTGGTAGTAGGTCCAGACCGCCACTTTATTCAGCATGGGGTCGCCTCGGCGCCAGGCGTTTTTTGTGGCCGCGACGGCTTCGCGACCACTGGCGTCAAGGGTGATGGGAGCACGAAACTCGCGAAGTTCACCGGTGGCAGTGCGTGCGCGAACGCCGACGTAGCGGCCGTCTTCGCGCAACAATTCCTCGACCGTGTGCTCTTCGCGGACGTCCGCGCCTTGTTTCCTGGAATGGTCCATCAGGATCTGATCGAACTCGCTGCGCAGCACCTGCCAACTCTGGGCCAAGGTTTCTCGATCGTAGCGGTCGAAAAAATAGAAAGGCTGGGAGGCCTTGCCCGATGGAGCGACAAACTGAACCGAGAACTTTTTGACGAAGCCGGACTGCTTCATCTGGGGCAGCAGGCCCAGTCGTTCCAGCGAAGGGTAGGTGAAGGGGATGAGCGATTCGCCGATGTGGTACCGGGGAAACTTCTCCCGTTCGAGGACGACAACTCGATGGCCATACTCCGCGAGAATGCTGGCGGCCGAGCAGCCCGCAGGTCCGCCGCCGATGACGATGCAATCGAAAATCTCCACGGAAATCATACGTAGGCGTATTAAACAGTCGTCCGAGAAACGCGCAACTCGGCATCGCGATTCTTTTTAAAAAGTGGTCGCCCGAGTCGGCTTGGAATCGTTCATGGCGAGATTGGCCCGACCCCGCGGTTGGGGCGGTTTTCGCGGGCTCGCTTCAGTTTGCGGCTATGGAATACGCACGGGCGGGAGACTGCGGTGCGGCGCGCCGCCGAACTCGCCAGAATGCGGCGGTCACTAACGGAACTCCGATTAGCAATCCATAATCCTCGAACTCGGGCACAACCACGAACGAATGGTTGCCAGTATGGATGGTCATCGTAGCCGATTCAGCGCCCGAGAATCCGGTCAAATTGAGAGCGATTCGTCCACTCAGAGTTCAGGCGACTTCGCTGAGTAGGTCGTTCGCGACGATGGTTTGGAGGTTCGATATCTCGGGTTTTGCGCCCTCCAAGGTCAATGAGCCCGAAGGCAGGCCAGTACTGCCCTCACTTATTTTGAAGGCTGGCGCACCAAATTCGAGTTTCTCCCATTTCACCGAGGTCATCCGATCCTCCGTTCGGTCTGTGGTCGCCTGAAATACTAGCGAGATGGAATTGTACGAGAGGTGGTCTGGTGTGAGCGGCTTTCCCGAAGATCTGTCCTCCAACGTTTCGGCGATCGTGATGTTTTCTTGCGGGAGGGCGATCGACTTCAATTGTTCAGGTGTTGTGGATAGATCTTGTTTGAAGTTCGAACCTCACGCGATGACCGAGGAAATCTCCTCGGACTTTTCCGAGGGCGCCACCTGAGTAAAAAAGGCAATTCCTTGCCTGGGATAATTTTGGATAACAAATGTAACGGAAACCCCATTCAGATTTGATTCGTTTCCGGCGTCGAATCCGACCGCTGACGGCGCATTCTCGAAGTTTCCCCGATAGGCCATCGAAAAATCGGTGCCTCGATCATTAATTTGGTAGCGGAAGTCCACACTCTGCGGATTCGCTTCGGCGGTGACTTTGGACAGAGCCCGATCATTTAGGTAGTGTCTGGGAGAAAACGCAGAAAGCTGAGTGATGAGGCGGCAGGCGAGTGTTTCGTGAGGACGAATGGTGAAGGCAATCCTGGTCCCAACCGGGATATCTTTGGGTTTTTCGGGCAGCACC
>Ga0105049_10011745_pt1 | contig 10038 bp, 7 predicted proteins | sample MAT06_FD_78087 | JGI IMG/M metagenome (GOLD analysis project Ga0105049, IMG submission 78087) | Freshwater microbial communities from Lake Fryxell liftoff mats and glacier meltwater in Antarctica - MAT-06 | ecosystem: Environmental > Aquatic > Freshwater > Ice > Liftoff microbial mat | place...
CATTAGTTTTGATATTGATGCTTTAGATATTAGATATTGCCCAAACACAGGCACACCAGTTCCTGGAGGATTAGAGTTTACGGAAGCAATAAATCTTATTGAAACCCTAAAAGATAGTGGTAGAAATATTGTTGGTTTTGATATAAATGAAGTTACACCAGGCAACGATGAATGGGATGCAAATGTGGGAGCAAGATTATTATATAAAATAGCGTCAATTGTAACACGTTAGTAAAAAAATAAAAAATGGATATTAAATTTCTAGGAGCAGCACAAACCGTAACAGGTAGTAAACACTTAATAAAAACAGCTTCGGGAACAAAATTCCTATTAGACTGTGGACTATTTCAAGGCTTAGGTTCAGCCACCGAAATAAAAAACAGAACATTAAATTTTAATACAACAGATTTAGATTTTGTAATTCTTTCTCATGCACACATTGACCATTCAGGCAATTTACCAACTATTGTAAAAGCAGGTTTTAGAGGAAAAATTTATACTACGCAAGCAACTATTGACCTCTGTAAAATAATGCTTTTGGACAGTGCAAAAATTCATCAGCTCGATTTAAAATATGTAAATCGCAGAAGAAGAAATTCTGGAAGAGAACTTCTAGAAGCCATTTATGATGAAAAAGATGTGGAGGAAACCATAAAACTTTTTGAATCTGTAGAATTAAGTAAATGGACAAAACTTTCGGACGATGTTAAAGTTTTCTTTACCGATGCTGGGCACATATTAGGAAGCGTGGTTACCAATTTAAAAATTAAAGAAAATAATAAATTCATAAAACTAACTTATACAGGAGATATAGGAAGATACGATGATAAAATTTTAAAACCTCCTGCGGAATTTCCTCAAGCAGATTATATTATTTGCGAATCTACTTACGGCAATCGTTTGCACCCAAAAACACAAGATGCCGAAGATGAATTGTTACAAATAATTATTAATACTTGCATAAGAAACAAAGGAAAAATAATTATTCCTGCTTTTAGCTTGGGTAGAACACAAGAAATTGTTTATGCAATGGACAGGCTAACAACGGCAGGAAAAATGCCACGTATTGAGGTTTACGTTGATAGTCCACTTTCTGTGAATGCAACAGCTGTAATGAAAAAACATCCTGAGTTTTACAACAAGGATATTATAAATTACATGAAAAAAGATCCAGATCCATTTGGATTTAGTTTATTGCATTACGTGAAAGAAGTAGAAGAATCTAAATCTATAAACCTTTCGCCTAACCCTTGTATAATTGTTTCGGCATCAGGGATGGCAGAAGCAGGGAGAGTTAAGCATCACATAAAAAATAATATTTCTGATCCAAAAAACACCATATTAATTGTAGGTTATTGCTCTCCCGGTTCATTGGGAGCTAGACTTATGCAAGGAGATAATAAAGTGAAAATATTTGGCGAGGAATATAAAGTTCTTGCAGATGTAAAAGTTTTAACTAACTATTCTGCTCATGCAGATTATTCCGAAATAAATAAATTTTTAGAATGTCAGAATCCCAAAAAAGTAAAGAAATTATTTTTGGTTCACGGCGAAAAAGAAGTTCAATTAGATTTTAAAGAGTTTCTACATCAAAAAGAATTTAAAGATATTTTTATTCCAATGGAAGGCGAAAGTTTTACGCTTTAATTATTAAAATGGAAATTTCTGAATCCAATAAACAAAAAGTAAATACTTTAACTTTTGTGTTTTGGATTACTTGTGGCATAACATTGCTAAAAATTTCCACATATTTTATAACTCATTCCACTGCTATTTTAACTGACGCACTAGAATCTATTATAAATGTTATAGCAGCTTTTTTTGCACTTAAAAGTGTTAAATGGGCTTTACAGCCAAAAGACTTAGACCATCCTTACGGTCATGGGAAAATAGAATTTTTAAGTGCTGGTTTTGAAGGTTCAATGATTTTATTGGCTGGATTTTTTATAATTATTAAATCTGTTTACGATATTATTTATCCGCAAACATTACATCAATTAGACATTGGATTTGCATTGGTAAGTTTTACTGCATTAGTTAATTTTTTTATGGGCAAAAAATTACTTTCTATTGGTGCAAAAAACCAATCTGTTTTGATGAAGGCAAGTGGCAAACATTTAATTAGTGATACCATAAGTAGTTTAGGATTATTAGTTGGTCTTGTAATAATAAAAATCACAGGATTTACATTGTTAGATCCAATAATTGCTATAGGATTTGGAACATATTTAATTTACACTGGACAAAAATTAGTAAAAGAATCAGTAGGATATTTATTGGACGAAGCAGACCTAAAAAAGATAAATGAAATTATTGAAGTTTTAAAAAATAATAGAAAGGAAAATTGGATTGATGTTCACAATTTGCGTTTACAAAAATATGGTTCCGAAAGCCACATAGATTGCCACGTTACGTTGCCATTCTATATTAGTTTGGAAGAATCTCACAGAGAAATAAGAAACATAGAAAACATTGTTGCAGAGCAAGTGCAAGGCAATTTAGAAATGTTTATTCACAGCGACCCATGCATTGTTGAATTTAGTTGTAAAATTTGTGGTGTTTTAAATTGCAATTTTAGAAAATCAGAGCAATTAAAAAAGCTGGATTGGAGTTTAGAAAATTTGCTTCCTAATAAAAAGCACACGGTTTAAATTCAATTATTTTTCCAAGCAAATAAAAATCCTTGTCTCACAAAATTCAAATCATCACGTGACGATGTAATTTTTTCTGCTAACTCTTTAGGGTTGGCGTTGGATACCTTTTTTTTCTCTTCAATTGCCAATTGAACTCCTAAATCATATAAAGGTCTTTTAATTTCGGCTGGATCTAATTTTCTGTCCAATAAACCCTTGTATATTTCTAGTGCTTCGTAATAATTTTTATTGTCGTAGTAATATTCGCACAAATATTTTGCGAAACCCCCTTTTCCTTTGCTAAATGTAAAATCTTTAATTGTAGAATGTGTTAGTTCTAGATTTTCTAAATTGTACAAAGAAAAATATACACCCGCTTTTTTATACAATTCCATTGCTTCAGCGTATTGATTTTGGTCTTGCAACTCAATAACTTTTTCGATTAGCTTTTGGTAGGTTGAAGCTGGAATAACTGCCAAATGTTCTTCTTTAAATTTTAATGTGCCCAATGGAAAGCAAGTTTCATTGTTTAAACAAATATCTTCTGCCACCTTAAAAAAACTATCGCTTGTTATATACTGCTTTTGTTTTGCAAAATCGTTCGCTAAAACTAACAACGAATCTTTTCTTTCAATTAATGATTCACAGTTATTTTGAGTTTGTGCAAATGAGGTTAAACTAACAAGAAGTAAAACGAACAACAGAAAAAAACTTTGGTATATTTTCATTTAATAAATAGTTGGATACTGGTTTGGATTTGATTCTGACATCAATTGATAGATTGCTTCAAAAACATCATCAGCAGAAGGTTTAGAAAAATAATCTCCATCTGTTCCGTATGCAGGACGATGTGGCTTGGCGGTAATAGTAATTGGTTTTGAATCTAGGTATTTGTATGCATTTTGTTCCTCCAAAATTTTTTGCAAAATAAAAGAACTTGCACCTCCAGGAACATCTTCATCCAATATTACTAATCTACTAGTTTTCTTCACAGAATCCGCAATACTTTTATTGATATCAAATGGCAATAAAGTTTGAACATCAATTAGTTCAACATTTATATCTTTTTCTGCCAACATAATACAAGCTTCTTCGGCAATTCGGCAGCAAGAACCGTAGGTTACTAATGTAACATCTGTTCCTTGTTTTAGTATTTCAGGAATTCCAAGTAGCGTAGTAAATTCTCCTAAGTTACTTGGCATTTTTTCTTTTAAACGATAACCGTTCAAACATTCAATTATCAAAGCTGGATCATCGCCTTGCAATAGTAAATTGTAAAAACCTGCAGCTTTAGTCATGTTTCTTGGAACGCAAATATGCATACCTCTTAAACTTCCTAAAATTAATGCCATTGGAGAACCACTGTGCCAAACACCCTCTAATCTATGTCCTCTTGTTCTAACTATTAATGGAGCTTTTTGCTTTCCCTTTGTTCTGTATCTTAATGTGCACAAATCGTCACTCAAGATTTGCAATCCATAAAGCAAATAATCTAAGTATTGAATTTCTGCAATAGGTCTCAATCCTCTTAAGGCCATACCTATCCCCTGCCCCATTATAGTAGCTTCTCTTATCCCTGTATCTGCAACTCTTAGTTCTCCATACTTTTTTTGCAATCCTTCGCAACCCTGATTTACGTCACCAATGTTTCCTACATCTTCTCCAAAAATTAATACTTCGGGTTTGTTAGAAAGTAAAACATCAAAATTATCTCTTAGAATTTCTCTGGCATCCACTAATATATCTTCGGAATAAACAGGTTTTACTTCACTAAAATTTAGTGGTGACAAATTTGTTTCAGAATATAAATTTGAGCTGTATCTATCAAAATTTTTAGCAGAATAATTTTCTAACCAACTTACCAAAACCTTTTTATTATTGCTTTCTTCGCCAATAGAAAGATGCAAAGATCTTCTTATAGTAGATACAATATCTTTTCTTATTGGCTCTGTGTTAGAATTCATTTGCTGAATTAAATTCAGTATTTTTTTTGATTCTAATGAATCATTTGCCAAATTCGTCAACAACTCTGCGGCTTCCTTTCTCTCTTCTTTTATAGGATTTAGATATTCGTCCCATGCTTTTGTTTTTGCTTCTTTTACTTTTTGTTTGGCATCCTTTTCTATTTGCAAACAGTCTTCTTCTGATGCAATTGCAGATTCTAACATCCACTTTTTCATTTGAACAATGCAGTCAAAATCGGCTTCCCATTGCAAACGTTCTTTGCTTTTGTATCTTTCGTGAGAACCGCTTGTAGAGTGGCCTTGAGGCTGTGTTACTTCTTCAACATGAACCAAAACAGGTGTGTGATTTGTTCTACTAATAGCACTTGCTTTTTCAAATGTTTCGCACAAATGGGGAAAGTCCCAAGCTTTAGTTTTAAAAATTTCAATTCCTTTTAGTTCATCTGGACCATTTTGCATTCCCAACAAACTTTGCGAAATACTTTCTTTTGCCGTTTGGTGTTTTTTGGGAACAGAAATTCCATGTCCATCATCCCAAACACACATTACCATTGGCACTTGCATTACTGCAGCAGCATTTATAGTTTCCCAAAATAAACCTTCGGAAGTGCTGGCATCTCCAATAGTTCCAAAAGCCACTTCGTTTCCATTGTCCGAAAAATTTGTACTATTTTTTAATACATCAACGTTTCTATAAATTTTTGATGCCTGAGCTAAACCTAATAATCGAGGCATTTGGCCAGCAGTTGGTGAAATATCTGAAGATGAATTTTTTTGTTGTGTTAAATTTTTCCAATTTCCATTTTCATCCAAAGAATGTGTTGCAAAATGTCCACCCATTTGTCTGCCTGCACTCATTGGCTCGGCTTCTATATCGGTGTGTGCATACAAGCCTGCAAACCATTGCTGAACAGTTAAATTACCTGTTGCAAACATAAAAGTTTGATCTCTGTAATAGCCACTTCTAAAATCTCCATTTTTAAAAACTTTAGACCAAGCAATTTGTGGCAACTCTTTTCCATCTCCAAAAATCCCAAACTTTGCTTTTCCAGTAAGCACTTCCTTTCTGCCTAATAAACTGGCTTCTCTACTTTCGCAAGCAACCTTATAATCGTTTAGTATTTCCTTTTTAAAATCTTCGAAGCTAAGCTTGCTTGAGTTTTTAGTTTTTATTTCTTTTTCTGCCATAGTGTTTTGCTTGATGTTACAAATATAAGCTATTGATTGAAGAGGTAAAAATGAAAACCCAAACTATTTTTTTTAATACTGTAAAAAATAAATATTCGCTTTATTTGCAAACCAATAGTGGTTACAGCATTAATTGAACAAATAATTAAAAAAAACTATAATCTAATTCAGCAATTTATTTAATATTCTTTTCCTTTACTACATTTGCATTTAAAGGATAAGGGTCAATTTATAAATTTCAATTAAAAAATTTCAATTAAATATATGTATTCATTAGGCGATTTTATTAAAAGCAGTACATTTTATAAACACCTAATACTTGCTGTATCTATCGTGATTGCTATTACTGCGGGAGTTTTATTTTGGATAAAAACCTACACTAAACATGGGCAAACTATTGAAGTACCAAACCTCAGAGACAAATCAATAAGTGAAGCAAAAACTATGCTTAAATCAAAAAATTTAAGGCTCAAAGTAATGGATTCTATTTTTAACACCGGTGCCATAAGAGGCGCTGTAATTGAGCAAAATCCAAACTACGGATTAAAAGTAAAAGAAAACAGAACAGTTTATGTAACTATAAATGCTTTTAAACCACCACAAGTTTCTTTTCCAAATATAAAAGATGTTTCATTAAGGCAAGCCGAAGCAATTTTAAAAAGTTTAGGTTTAAAGATTGGCAATCTAAAATATGTTCCAGACATTGCCAAAGATGCTGTTTTGGGCAGTTCTTGTAAGGGTTTAGAAATGAAAGCAGGTTCACAGTTAGTTTATGGTGCTAAAATAGATTTGATTTTAGGTGATGGATTAAAAGGAGAAAAAATTGATGTGCCAGATTTAATTGGACTTTCAAGAATTGAAGCTCACAATATTTTAAAAGACCTTTCGTTAGTGATTGGCTCAGAAATTTTTAGCTCTTTAATCAAAGATTCTACAATGGCAAAGGTTTATAAACAAACACCTAAATATATTCCTGATGGCAAAATAGCCATTGGTAGTCCTATTGATTTATTCTTTGGAACAGAAGACCAAGTTGAGCCTGAATAATGAATATTTTTTTAACGATTACTTTTAATGAAATCAATCTTTACAATTATTTATAAATCTTTTATTACACTGCTAATTTTTTTGCTTGTTGGAATTAATTCTAACGCTCAAGAAAAACTTTTTGATTTATCTACCAATCCAAAATTAACACAAGAAAACAAAAACCATTTTCAAAGGAATACTTCGTCATGGTATCCACGTTATGTTTATGGAATTACCGATACAATTAATTTGCCTTTTGTAGATGATTTTTCATCAAATAAATTTCCCGATTATTACTACTATTCTTACCTTGTGCAAAATAGAGGCAATGGAATTTTTGCAAGCCGAAAAATAAATGGTATTATTCCTACTAATCCAATTATAGAATATTCAAGAATTGCAACAACTCAAATAGATAGCACTCAAAATCCTCCTGTAATAACTACAAATGGATTAGTTAGTTTAAGTTTTTTTTCGATGAATACAGTTTATCCAAGTTCACCATTTGTTGCAGATAGCACAGCAGAAGTTTATCCTGCCTATAATACTTTTATCAATCCTAATGGAATAGAATTTCAGGCTCTGAGTGCTAGTTTTTTTAGAGATTCATTAATTACAGATAGCGTTTATACTATTAAACTTTCGCAAAAAAATGCTTTGTGGATAGACAAAAATGAAACTGTTTTCAGCAACAATAGTTTCCCAATTAATCCGCCAACAATAGGTTGCATTACCTTTGATGGGTTAAACAAATTTGGTATGCCTTATAATTTTTCTGCACCCACCACTTATGGCTCGGCGGATACAGTTACTTCAAAACCCATCAACTTAAATTATTCTTCAAATCCTGGTGTGTATATGATGTTTTATTATCAGGCAAAAGGAAGAGGAAACGATCCAGAATTTGAAGATTCCTTAAGATTAGAATTTAGAACTCCAAAGAAAAACTGGACAAGAGTGTGGGGTAAAACAGGATACAATCCAGGAACCGATACAAACTTTGTAAAAGTAATCCTAAACATAAACGATACGGCATATCTTAAAAATGCTTTCCAATTCAGGTTCCGAAATAATTCTTCACTTTCTGGAAATCTTGACCATTGGAATGTTGATTATATTTTAATTTCTGCCGACGCAAATGATACTATAATTAAAGATGCCGCTTTTGTTTATCCAATAAAATCGTTTATTCGCCCATATACTTCAATGCCCTACAATCAGTATTCTTCGGCCAATATGATTTCTGCTACTCAAAACTATATTAGAAATTTAAGCAATGCCGATATAAATATTAGTTATCGTTTTAGAATAACAGATTTTTTTGAGGCCAACACATATTCTAGTTTTGATGTGGATAACATTAACTTTTTTTCTAACGCTTTAAACAATTGCGAACTATGCAGCAGAGTTTTAAATCCTTTGTTAAATTTAGGTTATCAATTTCCGCAAAATACAGAATGTACTGAATATAAAATTAAACAATACATACAACCTCTTTCAATTAGTTCAAACTCAAACAACGATACTTTAGTTCATTTGCAACAGTTTGCCAATTATTTTTCTTACGACGATGGAAGTGCCGAAGCTGCTTATGGAATAGAAAATTCGCCACTAGCTGAGGTTCTATGCGAATATGAATTAATAACACCCACAACACTAAAAGCACTGCAAATTCATTTTAATCCTGCTTTAAGCGATGTAAGTTTTCAGGACTTTTCAATTGTGGTTAGATCAGCAAATACAAGTGCAAATACTCCTGGAGATTCACTTTACGAGCAAGAATATTTAGTGCCGCAATATTCACAAAAACGAGATGGATTTTACGAATACACATTAAACACTCCTCTGTCATTGCCAGCCGGAAAATTTTATGTGGGAATAAAACAATATTACAACCTTTCATTAAACATTGGTTTTGATAGAAATATAAACAATTACGACAAAATATTTTTCAAACAATTTCAAGGCTCATGGTTTAACACACAATTTAATGGTTCACTAATGATTAGACCAGTTGTGGCAGATTGTATTAACGGTTTACCATCTCCTATTATTGAAAATGAATTGACAGATAAAATGGAGATTTTTCCAAATCCTGCAAACAACTTTTTATTTGCCTCAAAGGGAATTTTAACTATTTATGATATTTTGGGCAACCAGTTATTACAACTAAATAACTTAGATAAAACTAATCCAATAGATGTTTCTGAATTTAGCTCAGGAATATACTTGATAAAGTTGCAAAACAACAATAATATTGTGTCTCAAAAATTAATTATCCAACGTTAAATGTTTGGCATTTGTAATTTATCTATCGTTCCATGCAAATCAGAAGCTTCTGACAAATCTGAAATTGTTACACAACTACTTTTTGGCGACCATTTCGAAATTATGGAAATTGCTGGAAATTGGGTAAAAATTAGAATTTTTGCCGATGGATATATTTGTTGGATTGGCTCAAAACAATTTCAATATATTTCTTTTAATACTTACGAGCTCATTAATTCGTTTCAACCTGCGTTTGCTGGAGATTTAATTCAAACGGTAAAGCATCAACGTAGGAATGAATATTTCCCCATATTAATTGGCAGTGTAATTCCTTTTATTGACGGCGAAAGCTTTAACATAGAAAACGAAAATTATATTTTTGAAGGAGGAATTTTTGAGCCAGAAAATAATTTAAGAAAAAGTATTGTCTCTCTCTCCTATCTCTACTTAAATGCTCCATACTTATGGGGAGGAAAAACTCCATTTGGCATTGATTGTTCCGGACTTACACAAATGGTTTTTAAGTTGCATGGAAAAAACTTGCCACGTGATGCAAAAGACCAAGCACTTATTGGAGAAACTCTAAGTTTTGTGGAAGAAGCAGAGCCCGGTGATTTGGCTTTTTTTGATAACGAAGAAGGATTTATTATTCATGTAGGATTGGTAATTGGAGATTCAAATATTATTCACGCTTCTGGAAGGGTTAGAATAGATAAATTAGACCATCAAGGCATATACAATACAGAAACAAAAAGTTATTCTCACCAATTACGACTCTTGAAAAGAGTGATTTAGGTCTGATATAAAGCTATTTAAATCTGTATTTATATTAAACTACATATTTTTATTTTCAAAATAAAAAATACCTCTATATTTGCACCCTCAAAATGGCGGGGTAGCTCAGATGGTTAGAGCGCAGGATTCATAACCCTGAGGTCACGGGTTCAACTCCCGTC
>Ga0105049_10011746_pt1 | contig 10038 bp, 7 predicted proteins | sample MAT06_FD_78087 | JGI IMG/M metagenome (GOLD analysis project Ga0105049, IMG submission 78087) | Freshwater microbial communities from Lake Fryxell liftoff mats and glacier meltwater in Antarctica - MAT-06 | ecosystem: Environmental > Aquatic > Freshwater > Ice > Liftoff microbial mat | place...
CCTCTTACTTTATAATTGCTTTGAAAAACTATATTTCTGTATGCAAGTGAATGGGCTGTTTCAACTTTTACGTTGTTCAGACCTTTGTCAGAAAATTTTTTAACGGCTTCAAGTTTTACTGATTTGTTGAACGCTAAATATAGAATTTTACTGGTCGCAGGTCTTGTCCTTGCATATTCAATTACGGTCGTAGTTTTCCCTGAACCGGCAACAGCATTTATTTTGATGTTTCCAGTTGAATTGATGATGTCAATCTGTTCAGGTGTCAGCTCCATTTAATTGTAAAGATATTTCGGCAGAAAGTTATGTTATTTTTGTTTTTATCGGTTTGATTAAAGCTTAAATGTTTCATTTTAGCGCAGTGGTCAAGCATTGCCTATAACTATTATATATAGAAACTACAATGCCTCTTTTTTATACTAAAGTTTGCGTTAGCGATTGGCGTGGAAAGCCCGCACCCCGATTTTTTATCGGGGGTGGACTTGGAACAGAAAGCGCGCCGGCGAATACTACTTTTGCAATGTTTGCGAAAAAGTTGATGAGCCGGAACGCCCGAAAACACAAAACGACTTTAGTGATTCTTTATAGTTTCAACTTTATTTTTGAGTACTTTGCTGCAAAAATTAACGTTAACATTTTTTAAAATCCACACTATGTTTACTAAATTAATCTTTTCCATTTTCATTGGCGCCTTATTTCTGTGCGGCTGCAAAAAAGAGGACGATAACACGCCCGCTCCACTTCCTAGCGTTGGCCCCAAACTGATTGTTAAATTATCTACCAATTCAACGCAAGCAAGATTAGGAAATACGGGGCAACCAACTTCAATTCCAGCGGGTAATGCTGGACAAAATCCAACTTTCAATAAAATATCTGCACATTACTTTGAGTTGGCACCTTCTGCTTTCACAGCTTTAGGCGCTGGCAAAGTATTGTATCATGCTCCTGAAACAACTGCTGGCGGAGCTTCGGCTATTAATTTTAGTCAAAGTATTTTGGTAACTCCTGGTGGAACATTTCTAGAAATTCCTTTGAAAGATATTACGCCTGGTAGTTATTCTTGGGTACGGCTTTCGTTGGCTTATCAAAATTATGACCTTCAGTTTTATTTCAATAACATTGCCTTCACGGGCACTGTAGCAAGTTTTGTAGGTTTCAATACATACGTCTCAAAATTCCCTGTAAAAACACAAGAATTAACTGTTAATGCCAATAAACTACAAGGTTTTTGGGCGTTCGAAACCGTCAATGGCATTACATCTGGTCAAGCACCAGCAGGAGCAACTACAGTTCCTAATCCACTTTTTGCTTCATCGCCTATTCCGGCAGGTTCTTGTGTGGTAACGGGTCAATTTGTTTCTCCCCTGCAGATTACGGGCAACGAAACGGCAAATATTACGATTAACATGTCGCTTTCTATCAACAAAAGTTTTGAATGGGTCGACACCAATAACAATGGTAAATGGGACGTGGAGCCGGGTTCAAATGAAAATGTGGTTGATATGGGTCTTCGTGGTTTAATTCCAATAATTGAATAAAAAGTTTATCAAAATGATGAAAAAAATGCTCTTTTTCCTATCATTTTGAAGCATTTTTTAAAGAAGAAAATTCCTAACTTCGCAGCCTTAAAAAAAACCAATGAAGCATTTACAACCTAAGCTTGCAATCATCATAGGATTATTAATATTAGCAGCTTTTAGCAGATTAATTACCATTGCACCAAACTTCACACCTATGTGTGCAATTGCACTTGTAAGTGGAGCATTAATCAAAAACAGAACGCTTGCTTTCTTGTTTCCTTTGCTAGCAATGTTGTTAGGTGATGTTTTAACTATTACGCTCATCAATTACAACTACATTAACCTTCCAGAGTATTTTTCAGCTCCGTATACTGCATTAATTTACCTCAGTTTTATTGGTATGACGCTCATTGGTTTCTGGTTGCGTAACCGTAAAACATGGTCAAACCTTGGTATTGCATCTTTTGCTGGTCCAACTTTATTTTTCCTTACCACCAACTTTGGAGAATGGACGCACAACAATCTACCTAAAACGTTTTCAGGATTGTTAGCTACCTACGAATTAGGAATTCCATTTTACCGCAATGATATTTTAGGAACATTAGTTTTTAGCTTCTTGTTTTTTGGTGTGTTGGTTTTACTTACTCAAAACAACCCGAGACTTCAGGAGCAAAAAGTTAAATAAAATACATTCACCTTTTTATACATCCTGTTTCTTTGCTGCAAACAGGATTTTTTTATGCCTATGCTTAGTTTTTGGGAAAAAGATACTTGGTTCAGCAACATTGATGTGTGCATCATTGGAAGCGGTATTGTTGGTTTAAGTACTGCTTTGCATTTAAAAACCGCAGCGCCTGCTTTAAAAATTCTAGTTTTAGAACGCGGTATTCTTCCTTCAGGTGCAAGTACTAAAAATGCTGGGTTTGCTTGTTTTGGCAGCCTTAGCGAGGTACTTTCTGATTTAAAAAAAATGCCTGAACAAGAAGTTATTGAATTAATAGAAGAACGGTTTCTAGGACTTCAACTCTTGCGAGAAACTTTGGGCGACCAAGCAATTGACTACAAAGAATGGGGCGGTTTTGAGTTATTCAATGCAGACCAAGAAAGCTTGTACCGTGACTGTTTACAACTAATGCCACGCTTAAACGCTTTGCTAAAAGAGCGATTTAAGTTAGAAAACGCAGTATACGAATCTCAAGATAAATTACTTCCTAATCTAGGATTTAAGGGTGTACATCATTTAGTAAAGAACCGATTAGAAGGTCAAATAGATACAGGAAAAATGATGCGAGCTTTAATTTATAAAGTTCAGCAGTTGGGAATCATCATTTTGGGAGGAACGGAAATTACGCAATGGACGGAAACCGAATCGGGCGTAGAACTGGAGACATCTCAATTCGGTACTATAAAAGCTAATAAATTAGTAATCGCCACGAATGGCTTTGCAAAACAGTTATTACCTGAAATTGATGTTAAACCAGGAAGAGCGCAGGTGCTTATCACCACACCAATAGAAAATCTAAAAATAAAAGGATGTTTTCATTTTGATGAAGGGTATTATTACTTCAGAAACATTGGCAACCGTTTGTTGCTGGGTGGCGGTCGCAATTTAGATTTTGCAGGAGAAGAAACTTATGCTCACGAAATAACAGAAAGGATTCAACATTCACTCGAAACGTTACTTTCAACAGTTATTTTACCTCACGAAAGCTATAGAATTGAGCAGCGTTGGAGCGGCACTTTGGGTTTAGGAGAGTTAAAAAAACCAATAATTAAATCTATAGGCAAACACAGCATTTGCGCTGTGCGTATGGGTGGAATGGGCGTTGCAATTGGAAGTTTAGTTGGCAAAAAAGCAGCAACTTTAGTTTTAAGTTAATTAGAAATTACCAATCTCTTCACCCCTACTTCATTTTTATTAGTGGTTATTTTCAATAAATAAGTTCCATCTGAAATTCCTTGTAAATCAACTTCATTTGCATTTTTTACTTCCTTAACAAGTTGACCTTCTATCGAATACAATTGCAAATGAGCGATGCTACTTTTAGTATTTACAAAAACCTTGTTTGTAGCTGGATTTGGATAAATGCTCGAAAAGAAATTATCATTTTCCTCAATTCCAACAAAAGTTATTGCAAATATTATGGAAATGGAAGTGCAGCCAAATTCATCGTAAATTCTCACGTTGTAATTTCCGTTAGAATCAGGCTTCCAGGATATTGTATCAGATTCAAGCAGTTCTATTCCGTCTAAATACCATACATAAGAACTTGCAGGCGAAGTGGTAAGGCTTGTTCCATCTAAAGTTATAATTGGTTGGGTTGGTGGCAGTAAAACTAACAGCGATGTAGTTCCCAATGCTGTGCAGCCTTCTGTAGTTACGCCCGTTACGGAGTAGTTGGCTGAATTAAATGGAGCTGCAGGAATTGAAGCTCCAATTAAAGTAGATAAACCTGAACCTGTATTCCATAGGTATTGTATAGCACCAGATGCAGTTAATGTAGCACTGCTTCCTCTACAAATAGAGTCTGGTGTAGCTGTAGCAACTACAGTGGGCAAAGGGTAAATTGTAACAAAATTTACAATTACCAACGAATCAGCTCCATTTTGATTGGTAGCAACTAATTTCACTTCATAACTACCTGCTGTATTGTATGTTATTGTTGGATTCGTTGCAGTACTTGTAGCTGGCGTTCCTGCTTCAAAAAACCATTGGTAAGAAGTGGGGATGTTTAAACTAGTATTAGAAAACGTAATTTGTCTATTTTGACACACAGCTTGATTTCCGCTTGCATTGAAGTTTGCAATTGGAGGAAGATTCGCTGAAACTCCAGTAATTGATATATTATCGATATAAACATTATTTCCATTTCCGTTATATCCTTCAAAACGGAACCTAACATTAGTAAAACCAATAAAATTTGTAAGATTAAAAGACCGGCAAAGCGCATAGTCTAATCCACACCAGTCGGCTGCAAATTGTGGTACAAAAAAGTCAGAACCTGTTACCGATGTAATTAATCCTCCAGAAGGATCTTCATAATTAGGCAATTGCATTAAGCGAATCCAATTAGCACCACAATCGGTTGATATGCTCAGAATTAATGAATCCGTAATTCCAAAAGTTCTTTCTTTATATGCTAAATCAAAATCTAATTGAATGGATTCATAACCTGAAAAATTAAAAGTTGGAGTAGTTAAATAGTCTCTAGTATCGGTCTGATAATCTATGTAATAGGGTAATCTAGCAGCAGTATTTCCTGGAGTATTTCCATTTACTGCGGCTACTTCCCAAGTAAAATCTGAAGATACATTTTCTATAGACCAATTATTAGTCACAAAAGTCCCACTTTCAAAATTTTCATTAAAAGGTAAAGACTGACCAGTGCTTGATACAATTTGAAAATATTGAATCTTCTGATTATTTCCTAGGTAAGCATCAGTTTGCGTTTGATTTAATGTAGAAACCAAATTAATTTTTAAGGAATGATTTCCAATTGGAGCACTCAAGGTGCCCAAGGTAATTAGCGCAATTTGTCCTTGAACAAGGTTTCCTGTCCAATTATATTGAAGAGGAAAATTATTATCTAATTGATAGGTCACTTCAAATGAAGTAATTGGTTGTGAACCATTGTTTCGAATACGCACAACAGGTACAAAATTGGTATTGCAACTACTCAATGTTGGATTCAAAATAGAAAGTACTTCCCCATCGTATTGCGCATTTGCTTGAATTAAACAATTTAACGATTGCTGAACGTTTAGTCTTCCTGCACCCATTAATCCTTGTGCAGTAGGATTGAAAATATCTATGTTGTCTGCTCCACTTCTTAAACAAGAAATAATATCTTCATTAGATAAATTCCTATTTTGAGAAAGCATTAATGCTACAGCGGCTGTAACTAATGGGGCAGAAAAAGAAGTTCCGCTTTTGACGGTATATAATCCACCTGGTTTTGTGGAATAAAGAGAACTGCCTGGTGCTGAAATATCTATAGAAGAACCGTAAGTTGAGAAATTGGAACGTGAATCAGTATTAGTTGTAGAAGCAACACTAATAACACCTACACAGCCAGCTGGATAATTCACAGAGACATCGCCACTATTACCAGCTGCGGCAATTATTGGAATTCCTGAAACAAGAGCATTTTCAACAACGCTCAGCAGTGATTGAGAAAGTACCGTAAAACCCCAGCTTACATTTATAACATCTGCTCCTCTATTCACCGCTTCGTTTATTCCTTCTAATCCATAAGAAGCTTGGGTTGGATCAAAATCGTTTGCAATTTTAATTGGAATAATTTTAACACCATAAGCCAAAGAAGCAATTCCTGCATTGTTATTGGTATTGGCAGCAATTAACCCGGCAATAAAAGTCCCATGATCAAACGCACTTGTTGGAGGAGTAACATCGGTATCAAACTCCGCAACATCAATTCCTGGCTTAAAAACGCCTTGCATTTCTGGATGATTGATGTCAAATGCATCATCGCATATTGCAACTTGAATGGTAGAATCGCCTGTTTGAAGGTCCCAAGCTTGCTGGGCTCTAACTTTATACAAATACCATTGCCCGTTTGCTCCTACGGTATTTGGTAACAAATCATTGGGTGTGATAAATCTTTGTGCAAATTGAATGTGCTCTGCATATTCTACTTCTCCTTTTTTAGATAATTGAAGCATCAAACTATCTAAAACACCTGTTTCATTGCATTTTACACGATAAGTTCGTTGGAGGGCTTCAGATTTTGAAACTTTAAAACTCTCTTTCAATTGGATGGCGTATGGAAAAGAAAGTTGTTCCAATAGCTGTTTAATTCTATCAAAATCAACGTCTTGAGTTACATTCCTTTTTAACCTAACATAGCATTCTGTTTGAGAATATTGTTGAACTTGCGCGCTAAGTGCGGTAGAAACTAGTATTAATGCGAATATTAATTTTTTCATTTATGGTAGTGAGTCGGCAAGTTAATAAATTTAATGGTACTTATTAAACAAATTCATTGCAATATTTTCGGCTTTATGAAACGCAATTTCGTTAATAGAAGTTTCAATATTCATTGATTTGCACCAGTTGTAAACCAATTCAGTAGCAGTATTTCCAGTTAAAGCGTCGCTTGCCATAGGACAACCACCAAAACCCTTAAAAGCAGTATCAAAATCCCTACAACCAGCTTCCCAAGCTGCATTCACTTTTAACTGAACTTCATTGAGAGGTGCGTGTAAATGAGCACTAAGCTTTACATCACTAGGCAATTGCGGAATTATATGACCAAAGAGTTGGTGAATCGTATCAACGTCAGAAACTCCCGTAGTATCAGCAAGTGCAATATCTGTGATTCCTAGGTCTATTAAAGTATTAAGCCATTTGTAAACTATTGAAGCATTCCAATCGTCGCCATACGGGTTTCCAAAAGCCATTGATAAATAAACTCGAAGCTGTTTGTTACTATTAAGGGATAAGGATTGAATTTTCTTAACCGTTTGTAGCGATTGTTCAATAGAACTATTTGTATTTCTTTGCTGAAAAGTCTCAGAAACTGAGAATGGAAATCCTAAATAGTGGACCATTTCCATTTGTACGGCTTCTTCTGCACCTCGTTGATTTGCAATAATGGCTAAAATTTTAGAAGTAGATAAATTCCAATCTATTTTATTAAAAACATCAACAGTATCCGCCAATTGAGGAATTGCTTTTGGTGAAACGAAACTACCAGCATCAATTACATCAAAACCAACTTGAAGCAAAGCATTTAAATATTCAACCTTTTCATGGGTTGGAATAAAATCTTGCAATCCTTGCATCGCATCTCTAGGACATTCAGTAAAGTGAATCATGTGATTATTTTTTCAATAACGATTTATTTATTTTTTTTACCAAAGAAGGACCTTCATAAATAAAGCCGGTGTATAATTGAACTAGGTCAGCGCCTGCATCTAATTTTTTTTTCGCATCTTCTGCAGTATGAATTCCTCCTACGCCCATAATTAAGTAGGACTTTCCAAGCAAGCTGCGCAATTGTCTTATAATTTCTGTAGATTTTTCAGCTAAAGGTTTTCCGCTCAAACCGCCAGCACCCATTGCATCGACTTCTGACTTTGGAGTTTGTAAATCTTCCCGCGATATAGTTGTATTAGTAGCAATTACACCGTCTATTCCTGTTGCTTTTATTACTTCAACAATATCCAGAATTGCTTCAGAACTTAAATCTGGCGCTATTTTCAACAGAATAGGACGGGTTACAGAAAAAGTCGCTCCTTCTTTTTTTATAGCGTTTAATAAGCGTGTCAATGGTTCTTTATCTTGAAAACTTCTTAAACCTGGAGTGTTTGGAGAGCTTACATTAATTGCAAAATAATCTACATAATTGTAGAGCTTTCTAAAGCATGTAAGATAGTCTTCAACGGCATTTTCCTCAGTAGTATTTTTATTTTTTCCAATATTTCCGCCAATAACTAAATCTATAGGTCTTCTTTTTAGCCTTTCCACCATTGCATCAACCCCATCATTATTGAAACCCATTCGGTTAATTAATGCAGCATCTTTAGGTAATCTAAAAAGTCGTGGTTTTGGATTTCCGGGTTGAGCGAGTGGTGTAACTGTTCCTATTTCAAAAAACCCAAAACCAAAATGCTGAAAAGAGTTAAAGTAAATTCCGTTTTTATCAAAACCTGCGGCAAGTCCAACTTTATTAGGAAAATTTAATCCTTTTTTCGTAATTCTAAGTGAAGCATCCTCTATTACAAATAATTTTCGTGTAATGGATTTAAAAAAGGGTAATCTTAAGAATAGCTTAAATAAAAAGACAGATAAATAATGGGCTTTTTCCGGAGAGAAAAGGAATAATACTGGTTTTATTAAATACTGATACATAACCCTTCTTATTCTTTCAGATTCTTTATTTCATTTTCAATATTAACCTCCTCCTTGATGGTTTTTACCTCCTTCTGAATTTTGTCTGCTTCTTCTTGTATTTCCCTCCTTATTCCAGCAGAAGCTTCTTTAAATTCTCTCATTCCTTTTCCTAAGCCTCTTGCCAATTCTGGAATTTTTTTAGAACCAAAAAAAACCAATACAAACATCATGATAAGGAAAAATTCCCCACCTCCGATATCAAAGAATAACAATACAGTAGAAAGCATAAAAAAATGGCGAATTTCCTAGTCAGAAATCCGCCACTAAATTAAACTATTATTGTCTTAAATTTTATTTCTTTTCTTCTTTTGAAGTAACATCTTTAGCAACTCTTCTTGATAAATCAACCACTACAGGAGAAGCAACAAATAAGGAAGTGTAAGTTCCAACAATAACTCCAAGCAACATGGCGAAAGAGAAACCTCTAATTACCTCACCACCAAACAGGAACAAAATAATTAATACTCCCATAGTTGTTAAACCTGTTACAACAGTTCTGCTTAAAGTACTATTTAAAGCATTATTAATAACAACAGATAGATCTTCTTTCTTGCTGATATTCATTGCCAAATACTCTCTAATACGGTCAAAAATTACCACAGTATCGTTAATGGCATAACCAACCACGGTAAGAATTGCAGCGATAAATGCTTGGTCAATGTCTAAGGAGAAAGGTAAAATACCGTTAAAGATAGAGAAGATAGATAAGATGAAAATCACCACGTATGCAACAGCAGCAATTGCGCCAACGCCATATTGCCATCTGCGGAAACGCATCAATAAGTAAAGAAACAATACCAAAAGGGAAAAGATTACAGAGAGCACTGCTGATTCTTTAATATCATTTGCTACTGTTGGCTCTACTTTTTGAGAAGAAACAATCTCAGGAGCTATTCCTGTAATTTTAGTTAACTCGGTAACTACTTGTTTACCCACAATAGAATCTGCTGACAATGACTCATCATCTACCATGAAATCGGTTGTTACGCGCAATTGATTTGAGCTACCATATACTTTAACATCTGGAGCTTGTTTAAATGCGGCATACAATACCTCTCTTGCTTTCTCTGATGCAACTGGCTTATCAAATCTTACTACATAAGACCTTCCACCTTCGAAATCAACACCAAATCCAAAGCCTTTGAAAATCATTGAACCGACACCTACAACAATCACAATTAGTGATATAACATAAAAACGTTTCCGTTGATTGATGAAATCAAAATTGCTATTTTTTAAAATATTAGCTGTTAATGGAACAGAAAACTTTACTGATTTATTTCTAGCTCCAAGGAATTCAAAAATCAAACGTGTGATAAAGATAGCGGAGAATAAGGAAGTGATGATACCAATAACTAACGTGGTAGCAAATCCTTGAATTGGACCTGTTCCGAAGATGTATAGAATAATTCCTGTTAATAAAGTAGTTACGTTAGAGTCAATAATCGCTGAATAGGCATTTTTATATCCATCAGCAATTGCTAGCTTATAGCCTTTTCCTGCGGCCAACTCCTCTCGAATACGTTCATAAATCAATACGTTCGCATCGACCGACATACCTATTGTTAACACAATACCAGCAATACCTGGTAAGGTAAGTAC
>Ga0105049_10011752_pt1 | contig 10033 bp, 4 predicted proteins | sample MAT06_FD_78087 | JGI IMG/M metagenome (GOLD analysis project Ga0105049, IMG submission 78087) | Freshwater microbial communities from Lake Fryxell liftoff mats and glacier meltwater in Antarctica - MAT-06 | ecosystem: Environmental > Aquatic > Freshwater > Ice > Liftoff microbial mat | place...
AATGGTTAACGCACGCCCTGCGTTAGTGACTGACCCACAGCTAGAGGCGGGCACGAGGAAATCTCCTCTAAACCGCACAGGTTTACTTGCATTCTTTCCCTACGACTGATTCCCTACGACTGATTCCCTACGACTGATTCCCTACGACTGATTCCCTACGACTGATTCCCTACGACTGATTACTGAGGTGGTTTAACGCCCTATGCAATCTATGCACCTGACGAATAAGATTCATTTTCGGAACCTGCGGGGTGATCTCTTTGGCGGAGTTACGGCTGCGGTCATTGCGTTGCCGATGGCCTTGGCTTTTGGGGTTGCCTCGGGGGCAGGGGCTGTGTCTGGCCTGTGGGGAGCTGTTTTAGTGGGCTTCTTTGCGGCCTTATTTGGCGGTACTCCGACCCTCATCTCTGAACCCACTGGGCCGATGACGGTGGTGATGACAGCCGTTATCGCCCAATTAACAGCGGCCAATCCTGAAAATGGGCTGGCAATGGCTTTCACGGTGGTGATGATGGCTGGGATTTTTCAGATGATATTGGGGGCACTTCGGCTCGGCAAATACATCACGATGATGCCCTACACCGTGATCTCGGGTTTTATGTCTGGGATCGGGATTATTCTCGTAATTTTGCAATTGGCTCCATTTTTGGGGCAGGCTATCCCTCCCGGCGGGGTTATGGGGACACTCCGCGCCATCCCAGATCTGCTGACCAACATTCAGCCTGCCGAGACCTTGCTCGCAGCCATTACCTTGAGCATTATCTGGCTGATGCCAGCGAAGTTTAAGCGGGTTATACCTCCCCAACTGATTGCGCTGATTGTAGGAACGACGTTGTCGCTCATGGTGTTTTCTGATGTGGAGATTCGCCGGATTGGTGAAATTCCGATGGGGTTTCCGGCGATTCAATGGCCCACCTTTAGCCTTGGGCAACTGCGGCTGATGTTTGTGAATGCCGCAGTATTGGGGATGTTGGGCTGTATTGACGCCCTCTTGACCTCTGTTATTGCCGATAGCTTAACCCGGACGGAGCATGATTCGAATAAGGAGCTAATTGGGCAAGGCTTAGGGAACTTGATGTCTGGGTTGTTTGGGGGGATTGCTGGGGCTGGGGCCACGATGGGGACTGTGGTGAATATCCAAAGTGGCGGCAAAACTGCGCTTTCTGGGTTGACCCGTGCTGTTGTCTTGCTGGTGGTGATTTTGGGGGCGGCCAATCTAGCTGCGACCATTCCCTTGGCCGTGCTGGCAGGAATTGCCCTCAAGGTTGGGATTGATATTATTGATTGGGGGTTCTTAAAGCGTGCGCATCAGGTTTCGGTGAAGGGTGCCCTGATTATGTATGGGGTGATTTTGCTCACTGTGCTGGTGGATTTGATTACGGCGGTGGGGGTTGGGGTTTTTGTGGCTAATATTTTAACCATTGAGCGGATGAGTACCCTGCAATCCAAGTCAGTGCAGGCGATTACTGATGCTGATGATGCCATCAAACTCAATGCTGATGAGAAGCGCTGGCTCGATGAAGCCCGTGGGCGGGTTTTGTTATTTCAACTGAGTGGCCCCATGATTTTTGGGGTGGCAAAGGCGATCGCCCGTACCCATAACGCTATTGGCGACTGCGATGCGATTGTGTTTGACCTGAGTGAGGTGCCGCACTTGGGGGTGACGGCATCCCTGGCGCTCGAAAACGCTGTCAAAGAAGCCCTTGAGAAAGGACGTCAGGTTTTTATTGTGGGGGCGGCTGGCCAAACCAAGCGCCGACTCGAACAACTCAAGGTGTTTAGCTTACTGCCCCCGCATCACCTATATATGGATCGAACAGAGGCGCTAAAGTATGCTGTTTCGACGATCTTCCCAGATCTGTATGAGCCTACGTTAAATCTAGGAAAATCGCCCCTCTAATCGCCTCATCCACCGTTTAGAGAAACCCAACGGTGAACTTGAGGGTCATCATTAGGAGAGGCTGGCTTCCACTCCAGAATAGTGGGGGCATTAAAGTGGTATTGGGGTCTTGGGTTGCTGTTTTAAGAGATGTTGTGAAGAGTCTTCCAGGTTTATCCGCCACTCTGCCCAACAACAGAAGTTTCTTGGAAGAGTCGAGCAACATCGACCTGCTCTACGGTCGGCTGGTAGCCAAGCCACTGGGTCGAGAGGTGCGCAAAGGTATGGGGATCGCCACTGACACAGAAGCGAGTGGCAGCGGCGGTTGGAAATCTGGGGGAAGGGCTGTGTCGCTTTCCGTTCAAGGCTCCGCCTCGCAGCCCCAACGCCTCTAGCTCTCGCTCAGCGGCAATAACTAAAGATTGGGCGGGGTCTACCAGGCGCACCGTGGGGGGCAAAAACCGGCGGAGAACCGGCTCTAAATGGGGATAGTGGGTGCAGCCGTAGACCAGGGTATCGATCTGCGCGTCTAGCAAGGGTGCGAGGTAGTGGCGAGCCACCTGTTCGGTGTATGGCTCATGCAGGCGGTTTTGTTCGATCAACGGCACAAATTCGGGGCACCCCACTTGCCAGACTTGGGCACGGGCATCAATTTCGGCGATCGCCCGACCATAGGCATTACTCGCTGCCGTCGCGGGGGTGGCAATCACCCCAATCCGTCGGCCCGTTTGGACAGCCGCCTGGGCACCGGGCAAGATCACCCCCAAAATGGGCATCGGAAACTCAGACTGCACTTTTTCGAGCACCAAGGCCGAACTGGTGTTGCAGGCCATAATCACCATCTTGGTGCCTTGCTGCTGCATCCAGGTCAAAATCTCACGGACAAATTGGAGAATCTCGGCTTCACTGCGGGTGCCATAGGGCAACCGCGCCGTATCACCGAAGTAGAGCATGGCTTCTTCGGGCAGTTGGCGACAGAGCACCCGCAGCACAGTGAGGCCACCGACGCCGCTATCGAAGACCCCAATGGGCGATCGCGCAGCGCTTCCCCCTAAACATCGCAGCTGCTCAGCTGACATCGCAGCCGCATCAGAAACTCTGGCAGAAAAGGAATTAGATTCAGTCACACTCACACCACTGCTAACCGGACGATTGACGCTACGTTAAAAGCGACCTAAAACATGAGTTTAGATCTATGACTCCCTGAATCTAAGTCTTTGAATGTTGCAGAAATCTGAATATTACAGAAATCTGAATATTACAGAAATCTGAATGTTACAGAACCTGGATTCAACATCCCCGCATTAGATTCGGTCTTTAGCCATCTCAGATCTACCTTTTGTAGAGATCTACCTTTTATAGAAATCTACCGTTAGTAATTCTGCGATAAATATTGCAGAATTCCCCGCGCAATGGCTACCGACATTTGCGATCGCCATTCTGGGTCTGCCAGTTGGGGCGCATCCTGGGCACCCGTCACAAACCCAATTTCTAGCAAAACCGCTGGCATTGAAGTATTGCGGATGACATAAAACCGCGCCGACTTGAGGCCGCGATCATTCATGCCACTAAACTGAATCATGTTGTCATGGATGACCCGTCCGAGGCGCGCACCCTCCGGGGAGGAGTAGAACGTTTCGATACCATTAACATCGGGGCGCGACATGCTGAGGGCGTTAGCGTGGATGCTAACAAAAATATCAGCCCTGGCGCTCTCGGCAATTTGGACCCGTGGTTCGAGGTCTACCCCTTGGTCAGATTGGCGCGTCATCACCACCCGCACCCCTTGCTGTTCAAGTAACTGTGCGACTTTCAGCCCCACATCGAGCACGATGTCTTCTTCCTTGAGGCCACCGATGCCCACGGCTCCCGGATCCACACCGCCATGGCCTGGGTCTATCACGACCACCAAACCACTCCGGACGTTAGGAAGATTGCCAGGTGACGAGACATTAGGGCGGTTGGGCGGAGTGGCCTGGGGGCGGGGCCGTTGCAACTCTATCGCCAAAATTTGGCCGCTGACCTGGTTGACCTCGCCAACGGTGACGTTGCTAGAGGGTTCGACCTGAATCACCACCGATTGATTGGTCTCTTGTCGCAGCCGTACCCGTTGGAGGGGGCTATTACTGCTGAGTTGAGGATCGGGGATGCGATCGGCTAAGCGGGCAGAAGGAATGATAATGTTGACGGTGCTAGAGCCACGTTCACGCTCTGCCCGATAGGTGAAGGGTTGGTCTGCCCGAATGAGGAGGCGATCGCCATCTTGGCTGAGTTCCACCGACTGGATCTGCGAGATTTGCCCAGACGCAGGGGGGCGGGTCGGCGGGGGTTGCTGGGTCGGCGGGCGCGTTGTGGGGGGTTGACTAGGGCTGGGGGTCGTCGCCACCGGAATCGGGGTAGGCGTGCTGCCTGCTACCACGCGATCGCCCGACAAGCGACTTCGGATCAGCGTAATCCCGTTGGGGCTAACGCTGGCAATCCAGTTGCTATCGGGGTCACTCAAATTGAGGGTCATGCGAATGCGATTGCGCCGCCGCCGCTCTAGTTCCAAAGAATCGACGCCGCTGCGGCCTAAGCGCACGGTGCCTTCCCCCAACCGCCCAGCCAAGTCAGAATCCCGTAACTCCATCCGCAACTCTGTCCGTCTGCGGTTGCGAGACAGGTCTACCCTCGGGGTGCCGCCCGTCGTCCGAATGAAGAAGCCATCGGGCACTTCTTGAATATCTTCGATCTGCACCAGCCCAGAGGCAGAAGGAGTGCTAGCAACGGGGGAAGTCGGAGCTGGGGTGCTGGGGTTGCCCCTGGGCGGGGTCGGTTGCACGCCCACAAACTGCGGCGTCGGCAACTGCACCGTCCACTCGTTGGCAGTCGCTCCCCGAATCACGATTTGCTGCGGATCAACGGTATACCCGGGATTGAGTTCAATGACTACGCGGGTTGTTTCGGCATCAAATTGCCCCACCCGCACCTCGCGCACAGCACCTCCTACCGATTGGCGCAGGGTCGATTGGCCGAGGCGAATCCCCGGCAGATCAATCACCAAGCGGGTGGGGTCGGCAATCAGTTGGGCACGGGGCTGCACCCCGTCATCGGTCACCAACACTAACCGATTGGCATTGCCATCAAAACGCCAGTTTTGCAGGGTCCCTGCATAGGCATTGAACGAAATCAACAACGAACCGAAAACACCCAGAATACCGGGCAAAATCCACTTAAACTTCACAACAAACCTCGTCTAATTTGATTCGGAAGCCGTTGGGTAGACTCACATCAGCATCCATATCATTCGAGTAGGGTGTTTCAAAATCGGCACAATTTCAAAATCAGTTTCGTTTCAGAATCAGCACAGTATCTTACACTGTTTGGGGCGTGAATAGAAGTGCTACTAGGTTCCCTAGGAGGAAGTTAATCCCTGTCCATCTACCTGTCCATCTACCTGTCCATCTACCTGTCCATCTACCTGTCCATCTAGAGGTTTCTAGCGCTTGCATCCAGCGATCTGGCTCAGCAATTTTCACCGAATTCAGGTGTTCTCGTTCCGCTGTCAAACAGAGTTGAGCCAAGAAGTCATCTGCCCAAAAATTGTCTAAAAAACACAGAACTGGCTAGGGCGTTTCAAAGCCATCATCCCTATCGCTTGAAATCTTATCGCTTGTGCTTTCGTTTCATCCAGATTTGTGCAAATTCAAGCTACTTCTATTAAATTTCAACGAAGAGATTCTGTCTTTTTATATCCTTACCCGTGAAAATCCTCCCTCAAACCACTGCGATACTCATTCCATTTGGCTCCTGCCAAACTTGATATTCAAGCTTGGGTGTAGGCATTTAGTCAAGCGTGTACTTACCAGATACTAGAAGCAACGTGCCAACAGAGATAAGAGACGTGAGCGATCTAGGCTAGGACTTGAGAGCGTTACTACTCTAAATTGAGCGGTGGATTGAGCGGTGGATTGAGCGGTGGATTGAGCGGTGGATTGAGTTTGAAAGCGGTTTGGATAAGGACTAGATTTAGGTGAGGTCACGCCTACGGGATCTAGCAGATTGAGAAATGCCTGTTTTGGCGTTGGCTGAAATGGCCGCAATGAAATCCTGCGATCGCCCCCCTGATTCTAATTTTCATTCTGCACTCCACCCCCGCAGCCCATGGCAATGCTGGCTTTTCCTACATTCTTTGCTTTGAGATGGTAGCTTTACGGCAACTTTATACGGCAACTTTATATAGTTGTCACCATAAAGTGAAACCTTGAAACTAAAGCGTTGAACAGGGCAAATGGGCTACAACAGTTTCGACGCATAGAACCTGGCAGAAGTTTCTGATGGACACATTTTAGTCACCGCAGCCATGCCCCAAACCCAGGTAGGCTGCTGCTGCCGATTGAGCGCCATCCAGGGATAGAGGGTATTTCTAGCCCTTGGATCCAGCCATGGCAATGGCCGTGGCCTAAGCAACCGGAAGAACGATCGCGGGGCTGAAAATTGGCGTTATGATTTCAGGGCTGTATCCTGTTGGCGGCATTCCGGAATATAGGCTACTGGGTTGGAAGTGTTGCTCGGACGTTGCTTCTGGGTTCCTCGATTAGCATGGGTGGGCGATCGCCCACCGATCACCGCTAACAGTCTTGATTGGCAAGCTTGCGGGGTGGTCGCCGCTGCGACGGGTTGACATAGGGTTCAACGCGATAAGTTTCGAGGATATAAGTTTCGAGGATATTAGGATCATGGTGCTGCCCAACGCGAGACTTGAGATCGTTGCCCCAGAGAGCATAACCCTAGAGAGCGGCAGGGCGATCGCCCGCATTCGGCTATTTTTGCGACAAGGGGGAGGGCGATCGCCAATTCCTAGCACGGCGCGGCAATCTTGGTCTCGGGTTGGGGCGGTGCAAGAGCCGCTGCCTCAGAATCTTCGCAATCCGGCGGCTATCCCTAGCATTACCTTCACCGCACCGGGTTCTTATACTTACCAAGTCACGGTGAGCGATGGCAACTGGCGCGATACGCAGCCGTTTACGATCCGCGTGTTGCCAGCGGCGAGTGGGGTCGCAACTACCCAGCGCTACCGCATTGAGGCACCCACCCAGGTGACGCTGCCCAACTCAGCCATCGTGCAGATTTTGCCCCTCAGGCCCAATGCCCAGTCGCCTGCTTCGTTGCAGCAATCTTGGCGACAGTTGGCGGGGCCAGGGGAAGCCACCCTACGCAACCTGCGCAACCCCGAAGCGCCGCCAACGATTGAGTTTCCCCAGGCCGGCACCTACCGCTTTGAGGTGTCTATTGCGCTGCCTCAGGGGCTTGAAACCTATTCGTTTAGCATTGAGGTGCTGCCTGCTGTGCCTGTCAACCAGCCTCCGGTGATCCATCTGGCGGGGGGCGATCGCACGGTTAATTTGCCCAATGTGGCGTGGCTGCAAGCCGAGGTCAGCGATGATGGCCTCCCCTCCACCCCAGGCCGCCTCACCTATCGCTGGCAGCAAATTAGCCCAGCGGCTCCAGCGGTCGTTTTTAGCAACCCCAACCTGGCCGCGACCCCAGCCTTCTTCCCAGGCAAAGGCCGCTACGAGTTGCGCTTGAGTGCCAGCGACGGAGCGGCCAGCAATACCGCCACGCTCTGGGTCGTTGTCAATCAGGCTCCGATGGTGGAGGCGATCGCCCCCCAATGGGTCGTGATGCCCAACACCGCCACCCTCACCGGGCGGGTTTTAGATGATGGCCTCGGCGATCCAGCAGCGGGTCGTATCACGGTGCAATGGGCGCAGGTGAGTGGCCCCGGCAATGTGACCTTCATGCCCCAGGGAGGAGATGGGGCGATCGCCACGGCCAGTTTTTCGGCAGAAGGGCTATATCAGCTTCGCTTTGTCGCCCATAACGGCTTTGTCACGGGGTATCAAGAGATTAGTGTGCGGGTCAACCTCACCCCTGTGGTGGTCAATGTGGGGGGCGATCGCACGGCCACCCTCGGAGAACCCATCACGCTCACAGGCAGCCTATCTACCGAGATTTCGCCAGCCGCGCTCACGGTGCAATGGGAACAGGTCAGCGGCCCCGCCCCCACCTACTTCACGACCCCCCAAGCCCTAACCACCGATGCTAACTTCCCCGCCGTGGGGCTTTATACCCTCCGGTTAGTGGTGCAAGGTGCCACGTCTGAGCCGATCGCCTCCACGGTGCAGGTGGCGGTTAATGCGGCTCCGGTCATCCAAATTGATGCGCCGCCGTTGGTCACTCTGCCTGCCGCCGCGACCCTCACGGGCATCATCGTCAACGATGGCCGGGGAAACCCCCAAATCGGAACGGTCGTTTCTAGCTGGCAGCAAATTAGTGGCCCCGCCACCGCTATCATTCAAGGAGCAGATACCCTCACCCCCACGGTGATCTTTCCCACATCGGGCAAATATCTCTTAGAGTTGGCGGTCGATAATGGCATTCAAGTGGCGCGATCGCGCGTTTTGGTCGTCGCTAACCAAGCCCCCGTGGTCAAGGCTGGCGCAGATCAAACATTGCCAGAACCAGGCCGCATCAGACTCACTGGCGATGTGCAAGATGACTCTCTACCCGATGCGCCAAACTCACTGCGGGTTGAATGGACGATGGTGAGTGGCCCCGGCTCCGTCACCTTTGCCAACCCCAGCAGCCCTTGCACAGACGCTCGGTTTACGGTCGCAGGCACCTATCAGCTTCGCCTCACCGCAGACGATGGCGGGGCGATCGCCAGCGATGAAGTCACCATTACCGTGGGCATGGAGCGCACCAGCATCACAGAAGGACGGGTCGCCCTCTACACCTTTGAAGAAGGAGAAGGCAGGGTCGTGCGCGATCGCGCTGGGGTAGGCGAACCGATGGATTTATACCTGGCTCAATGCGATGCCAAGGATGTCATTTGGCAACCCACTAGGGGCTTGGCCATCGAAGGCCAGGTAGACTTAAGCACCCGTGGCCCAGCCACCAAGCTATTCGAAGCCGTTCAGCGAACCCATCAACTCACGGTAGAGGTGTGGTTTAAGCCCGTGAGCGATCGCCCCCTCCGGGGACGCGGCATCCCAATTCGTATCCTCTCCATTGCAGCCTGCGGTAAAGCAGCCCACGACAACCGCAACTTCACCCTCCAGCAGGGGCAACAGGGACAAAATCAGGCCAGTTTTTACCATGCCCGTCTGCGCACGAAGGCTCCAGCCACCAGCGACGAAGACGGCGTCAAAACCTTGCCCGGTAGCATTGACCCGTCCCTTCCCCTCAACCACATCGTCTATACCTGGAACGGCACTGGCAACGCTCGCCTCTATGTAGATGGGGCGTTGCTGCAAAGCGAAACCTTTTTGGCACCCCGCAGCGGTTGGGACAACAGCTTGGCCAGTTGGGATTCTAGCTATGAATTGGCGATCGCCAATGACCCCCAAGGGGAATGGTCAGGCCGGGGCAAATTTTATCAGATCGCCTTCTACAACCGCGCCCTCACCCCCGACGAAGTGACCCATAACTATCACATAGGGATAGATATGCTAAACCAATAAGGATGCATTGTAGTGGTGAACAACGTATCAAACTGCCCCAATAGGGTTCTCCACCTTTTTAGAAAACGATAACGTTTTCCTTCCTAAACGTAATACTCGCTGGCGCAAAGTGCCGTTAACGCGCTCAACATAACGAGTCTTGCCACTGTCTTTACCCACACTTTGATGGGGCTGACTCGGAAAGACCTTGTACGCGAGTCAGGGAAAGCAGGGCGGAGCGTGTGTAGGCGGTGAGGAAGGCTGAGTCTGTCGGATAGGTAAACGGTGGTGTGGTCTGGTGACAGCGCTTTTCATCGGAAGGGTGCGGGCTTGGGGTATCGGTGATATCCGGCGGTGTCCGGCAGACGATCCTGAAACTATGGGAAAAAATTCTGCCTATCTCCCTTCTACAGGATGGATAGGCAGAATAATTCCGCCTAATAATAGTAGTTATGCCGCAAGTCCTCGGTAGGGGCATAACCGGGAGGTAATTGTTGAGATTCGATCGCCCACCTCAAGTCAGATGCTTGTCAAGCCAGCTTTCCAAGTTTGATGATCCGGAACCCAGCCTATGAGTCAGAATCAAGATAGGTGGCCATGCTGAGCCTTAGCCCTCAATTGAACCAGGCTTCATGGTTCCGGGAGTTACTCTATGTCTAGCTTGCTAGTG
>Ga0105049_10011756_pt1 | contig 10030 bp, 6 predicted proteins | sample MAT06_FD_78087 | JGI IMG/M metagenome (GOLD analysis project Ga0105049, IMG submission 78087) | Freshwater microbial communities from Lake Fryxell liftoff mats and glacier meltwater in Antarctica - MAT-06 | ecosystem: Environmental > Aquatic > Freshwater > Ice > Liftoff microbial mat | place...
CCTATAAACCTAACCATAACAGATGCACAAGGTAAATTGGTGTTGCAGCAGCAGTTTAATAAAAGCAGTTTTACCCTAAGCAACGAAATAGCCGCATTGCCCCAAGGTATTTATTTTGTAGAATTAAGAAACAATGAAAAAGGCATCCGCGCCAGCAAAAAATGGATGAAAATCCCGTAGATCCGCGATGCATCGCGGATCCACAGATTTATCGCGAAACCACTAATCTATCACCACCGGTTGTAAATTATCATCCGAAACCCTATCTATCAATTTATTGTAAGGGTCAATTCCAGCTTTTTTGGGTAGTTCGCTTACTTGAGCAGTAATTATAATTTCACCAGATTTACTTACCACATGTTTTTTGAAATACAGCGGATGTGTTGTTTTATGTCCCTTTGCATCTACTTTATCTTCTCCAAAAATACCAATATCGATTTGGTCATTGTAGTATTTCCCTTCTATTTCTGCACCTGCAGAGTCTGCATAAAACTTGCGGCTGTTGAGTTTTAAAACGACTTCATATTTATTTTCTGCTAATTTTTTGGCACTGGCTGTAATGACTTTATTATCGTACAACGTAATTTTTTTCCACGACTCTTCTACAAAATACTTAAATTCTTGTGGTGTTGCCGCTTCTATGTATGCATACAAATCGTGAGAGCCCGCGTATGGTGCTACAGATTTATTTCCCCAATCTGTCATGAAGTTTTTAAGCGCAGCATTTAGGCTGTCTTCTCCAATATAATCGCGCAAAGCGTATAAGATTAAACTTCCTTTTTGATACCATTGGTAAGACCTGTTGCAATCTATAAACACATTTTCTTTTTTAGCTTCCATGGCTCTTCCTCTTAAGTACCTGTCTAAATCTTCTTTAAGGAATTTCCGTAGGTTGTCTTTTCCATAAGTATGTTCTGCTACCATTATAGCGCTGTATTCAGCTAAACTCTCACTCAACAAGTTCGCACCTCTCGTCATATTAGGAACCAATTGATGTCCCCACCATTGATGTCCCATTTCGTGTGCAGTAACGTAATATGCATAATCGTAATCGTTTGGATCGCTAAAATCTCCCAACCATGCAAAACTCTCTGAAAAAGGAACCGTATTCGGAAATGACTGTGCAAATCCTAAATACCGTGGAAATTCTAACACTCTAATTTGCTTGAATTGGTAAGGTGAGAAATTGGTAGAATTATACACCAACGCATCTTGTGTACCTTTTATAAAACGACTCAAGTTGTAGTCGTGTTGCGGGTGGTAGTATATTTCAATCGGAATAATTCTTCCATCTGGCAAGGTCACTTTGTCTTTCGCCAAGGCATATTTTGCAGAAACTACACTGTAAAATAAATCAATTGGTTCATCTACTTTATAATGAAAGTAAGCTCTGTTGCCTTTGTTCCACTGTTTCTGAAGATATCCTGGGGCAATTGCAATTTGTTCCACAGAAGTACTTACAATGGCTTCAAAACTAACAAGGTCTGCCGATTTGTTAAACAAAAATGTTGACCTGCCCACTTCATCTGTATAAACGGGTAAATCATAATCTTTGGGAGGAAGTCCTTGCTTTTTTCTGTCATTATCGCTTTCTAATTCATTGCCTACTTCATATCCAAATCTTGGTGGCGTTAAATCCATAAAAGTACCGTTGTACGTCAGTCTTGGATTGATATCACTGTTTCCAAATCCTTTTACTTCTATGGTGTCATAAATAATTAAGGAAGCAAATTTTCCAGGTTGTAACGGTTCTGGAAGTGGCATTTTCGTAAAGTGCGCATTGTTCGGTGAAGCCTTTTCATCCCCAATAAATGAAGCTTTTAATGGTTTTGCATTCCATAGTAAACGATTTCCCTTTTTCGGTAAATTAAAGTACAAAGTATCAATGGCTACCTTGTTCTTGTTTTGCACTCTGGTAATGTATTGGTTAATGATTTTTCGTTCTTGAGGAAAAATATCCGAATAGAGTTTTACAGCCGTGTATTTGGGCTGCAACACTTTTTCATATTTCTTAAATGCTTTTTCGTAGTTGGCCGCTATTTTTTCGGAAGTCTTACTAGAAACGTATTTGTTCAATACACTCACATTGTAGTAAATATAAGAACCTGCACCGACAGAAATTACCAAGAGAACAATCATTCCTCCTGCAATAAGTGGTTTTAGCTGAGCTTTAGCTTGTATGAATCGTTTCTTAAATCCTTCTTCCACACCTCTTATCCAAAACAAATAACCAATACAAAGCAACAATGCACCAACAGATAACCAATAGATATTGAACCATAAAATAGGTTCAAAGAAATGACCAAACCGATTCATATCAGAAAGTATGTAACCGGGCATGTAACCGTAGAAAAAGAGGTTGTAATCAATTTCACCAAAGCTTCTAATTCCCCACATGATTATCCAAATTCCAATTCCCACAAAATGTCCCGTAAACTTGCTATTTACCATCACGTGCACAAAAAAGGCAAGCATTACAATTAGCAAGTATTCTGGAAACTCAATTAAAAATAAATCGGTAAAATACATGGCAAAGTCAATATCAGTAAAACCTTTAAGCAATTGAACACTTACACCAGAAACGATAACTAAACAACATAATAAAAATGCAACTAAGCTAATTCCTAGGAACTTAGAAATGTAATTCATCCAGTTAGGAACGGGCAATGCATCAAAAATTCCAGCAAAGTTTAAACTTCTGTTTCTGTGCACCACTTCACCGGTATAAAACAGCAAAATGACCCAAACAAAAATGGTGTAATTAAAATCTTTCACCTGTATTAAGTTGAAAGTAGTTGGTAAATCAGGAACACCATACACTTGACTTCCAAACCAACCATCAATAAAAAGGAAGATAACACCACCTAAAATCATCGAAATAAAATACTTGTCGCGAATCACAGAAAGGAATTCAATTTTCGCAAGTTGTAATGTGGTAATTAAGCGATTCGAAAAGCTGTAATTCTTCTTTAAAACTCTAGAAAGTACAGATAGATCTGGAGGAATATTTTGTTGTGCTTTTTTCGCCTTTTTTTGGTTGATAATGAAAAACGATTTGAATGAAAATTTAAATATCGTAAATACTAGAAATACGACACTCAAACCCAACCAGAACAGCCTGTTTAGCAATAAATTTTTAGTTAATGGCAAAGGCGACGCGTTGATTTCAAAAGGAGTAAAATACCTCGTTTCAAGTGTTATAACATTCAATCCAAATGGGTCGAAAAATGCGGCAATTTCTCTTGTATCTAAATCTTGCATAAAGACACCAGAAATCAAGTATGCAATTAGGAATAAGATACTTCCCACATAAGCAGACATTGCTTTACGGGTAACTGCTACCAATGCAAAGAATAAAGTTCCAGTAAACAAATAATTCACCACACTAAAAATGAGAAACGGAAGGAAATAGTTGCCCAACACATTCTCACCATAGCGATTGGCTTGTTCCCAATCAAAAGCTGGCCCCAGCAAAGTTCCTAACCAAAGGCCGAGCATTCCTGCGATGGGCACAATTAAGAGAATGGTGAGTGAACCGAAATATCTTCCCAATAAATATTGCTTTTCATTTACAGGGTAAGCAAATAAGAAGTACTGACTTTTATGTTCCACATCTCGGTAAACAGGCACGCCCATAATTGCCGAACTGATGAGGGAACCAAAAATGCTGAGGATGATCATGGCTTCTGCTAGAATGATTGCAGAATTATGATGAACTTTTTCAGTTGCAGGTGTGCTTCCCGTTGAGATGAGTAAAAATGCAATTGCAAAAATTACCAAGGCATAAAACCAGGTTGCAGGTCTACGCAGCCTATATTTTAATTCAAATAGATAGAATTGTTTAAACATGGCGTCCTGATTAAATAGTAACTAAATCAACTTTTGAGGAAATGGTAGAGAAATAAGCATCTTCCAAATTTGGTGAAATGCGCTCAAATCCATTTCCAGGATCTGTTTCTGCATAAATATGAAGCAGTATTTTTCCAGCTCTTAGGTGAGAAGCAATTACCCTGTATTCATTTCTGTAATGCTCCACTTCATTCCGTGAAACGATTTTTCTCCAAGCTTTTCCTTCCATTTTTTTTACAACTTCCAGTGGATGGCCTTGTTCCATAACTTCTCCCAAACAAATCACAGCCATGTCGCTGCATAAAGTGCTCACATCTTCCACAATATGCGTAGAAAGAATTACCACCGTATTTTCTCCTAATTCTGAAAGTAAATTGTAAAATCTATTTCTCTCAGCAGGGTCAAGTCCAGCAGTTGGTTCATCCACAATAATCAATTTTGGATTTCCAATTAAGGCTTGAGCAATACCAAAGCGTTGTTTCATTCCTCCAGAATAAGTGCTCAAATATTTGCTCCTTACTTTAAATAAATTCACGCGTTGCAGCATCGCTTCAACCAATTCTTTCCGTTCTTTTTTAGTATCAATTCCTTTTAAAGCAGCTAAATGATCCAACAACATTTCGGCTGAAATTCTAGGATAAACGCCAAATTCTTGCGGTAAATAACCCAATACTTCTCTCAAACTTTGAGGATTTTGTTGCACATCAATGCCATCAAAAGTAACAGTACCGGAATCTGCAGTTTGCAAGGTGGCAATGGTGCGCATCAAACTAGATTTTCCAGCACCATTTGGACCTAATAGCCCGAACATTCCTGTTCCGATGCTGAGGTTAATGTCGTTTAAAGCTTTTACACCGTTTGAATAGGTTTTGCTGAGGTTTTTAATTTCGAGAATCATAAGTTGATTTTTTTTGACCAAGTACTAAGTGGGCTGAATTAAATTAAAGTTACTAAGGATGTGCAATTATGAGTTAATTATTTGATTTTCAAAATGTAAAATATGTATTCTGTAAAATGAACAGTGCAAACCTAGACTTATTAAATTGTCAAAAATTGAGAATTTACGGCTATGATTGGGTTTCTCTAAAAGTTTTTAGTGTAGTTTTTTTCTCAAGAAACTTTGCAATCCACGGTTAGAATTACTTATTTTGAAACTATAAAACAGCGCAAATAATATTTAATTAGAAATAAGAGCTCCTGTTAAAATTTAAAATTAGCATTCACAATTATATGGCGAAACCAGACACATCAATTTATTTAAAAGATTGGTTATTAATAAAACCTTACTTGCGTCAAACTCCTACAGATTTTTATTACTTGAAATTGAGTAATTCCGTTAAGAACGTAATTGAGAAAAGCGATAATTTTAAATTCTTTTTAGACTACTTAGATTTGGATGATATAAAGCTTTTAGCTTGTATTTTAACTTCTTATTTCGAAGATATCGTCTCAGAAACAAATATCTGGAGCAGCTTTACAAGAATGCATTATAAATTAAATAACACGTTCCTTCCATTTTATAATTTCGGTGAATATTATGAAGATGAAATCAATTTGGAGGATGTCTGTTTTTTAATTTGGCATAATTTAAATACAATTCAGAATGACAAATTCATCTTGCCGTACAACAAATTTATCCTGAAAATCGGTGAAGATATTATGGAGATTTTTGATGATGCATGGGAATCAGCGCCTTCCAATCATATTTTAAAATCTTTTTATCAAATAGATGAAAAGGAAACTGATTTTTATAATGCTAGGATACTCATTGATGCCGTATTATTTAGGACATATTTATTTCATACAGATTCAGGCTTAAAATTGAAGCATGATGAAACTGAGATTCTAGAGAAATCTAAAACCAACGAAAATGTATTAGTGTTTTTAAACGAAAATCGGGATAAAACGATACATAATTTTCATACCAACTTATTAGCATTAAAAGGAAATGAATGGGTTGCTGAAATAATTGGAAAAAAGCATCCTTTAAGCAGTGTGTATTTAAATATGTCACAAAAAGTCACTGGATATTTTTTATATAAAGGTCAAGGTGAAAAGGACGTATTTATTGAACATATTGCTTCGGGTAAAAAATTTCTTTTAACAAAAAAGTCATTTGATCATGCAAAAAACTTAAATGAAATAGATACTATTCTCTTTATGGGAATTGTTAAATGGAAGAATGAATGGTGGTTTTCTGGAATATTAGTTCAAAAGGAATTTAATGCAGATTTAATTTTAGATGAGAAAAACTCGACGAATGCTAGAATGTCTATGAATTTTCTAGATCACCAAACAGAGGATATGGAAGAAATTCTAAGCTTCCAACTCAAAACGTTTAAAGAATATAATAATGGGCTTCAAATCGCTTTTTTGCAATCACATAAAATTGAAAAATTCATTCATGATTATAATGAGTTTTATAATAAGTCATTGAAAGTAACCGATAATGAAAGACAAGCTGCTAAGGATAGAGCTCGAAAAGAAGGTTATTTCGGAAATGATAAAGTAGAAGATAATTTTTATGATAGGGAAGATTCGGGATTGATTTTCTTTAATCCCAAAAGCGGATGCGAAATAGTTTTTGGGATAAACTCCGCTTTCCCTCTGCCAAACAATCCTTTTTTTGATAAAAATAAAAGCAGTGATTGCCTCATTCAATTATTTGCAGAAGAAAGTATTTCAAAGGAACTTGCTTTTTTTTGTATTGAGACTTGCAAACAAGATTTGCCATTCTTTGAAGGGGAAATTGGAAAGATTTATTCGAATGATTTGGATTTTTTGCTTCGCTTTTTTAAAAAAGATAATTACCACACTAAACCTAGCATAACTTTTACGGGACATGATAATTAAAGTCTTTATATGAAGACTACAGACTCTTTAAACAGACATTAATGAAGTACAACTTAAAAAATCTTCAACAACTGATGCGTCAAAAATGCCCTTTCACAAGGATGTTAAATTATTAAAATTGAAGATTTTATGAGACTTAAAGTCACCTTCTAAATTTCAGTTAAAAGCTCTTTTACCTTGATTTTTAATTCAGGTAATTTTCGAGATATTATTGTCCAAATTATTTTATCGGATATAATATCATAGCTGTGAATAATTCGATTTTGTGTTCCGATAAAATATTTGGCAGTATCAATTTTAAAATTGCTGTCAGCTTTTCCAATTGTTGCCTCTGCCAAATTAAAATTTTATAATTCATGTCAAGATTAAAAAATTAACTTTCCTCTTTTTCAATTTTATCCACCAACATTTCTATTTTTTTTATTTGTGCTTTAAAAAATTGATTCCTTAATTTTTCTGCAACACCGCTCATTAAGATAGATTTACTGATAAGATTGTCTAACCATGTTTGGTTTTGCTGATTGAAGAATGAATTTTGGGTATTCATAAAATTAAAAGAATTGTATCCAATAAATGTAGTTTTAAAATTCTCACTACTTGCTAAAACGGTATTGTTTCCTATCATCAAATCACATTGATAAAAGGTGAAATTAGCACCTGTAGAAGCGCCACTTATATCCAGTTTTTGGTTAATTTCTGTCTGCTTTTGAACTTTCGTAATTAATGCAATTAAGTCATTGCATACATTTTTAAAGGTGATTATATCTTTAAAGAAACCAGCTTCCCAATAAAATCTTATTTGCTGCAAAGTGCTTTCAATGGTTTCGTTGGTCCAGACTTCTGTTGTGGGAATTTTGCTGTATGCATTGTAAACGTCTGCAAAATTTAATTCATCCAAAAACGAATCTTCTTCCATAGGAAACTTTTGCTGCCTCATTTCTGGTGCATTTAGGATTGATTTGAGCCAATACAATGTTTTGAACTTGGCAAGGTTCTCAAAACCAAAATGATGAAAAACTGGAATGTCTTCTGCTGCATAAATAATCTTAGGATTTTTGCTTTGTTGAATGTATTTTAACTGCTCTGCTAAATGATTTATATAATCACGAAAACTTTCTCTACTTGGCGCCAGCTTATTGAATTGAAAGGTTACAACATCTGGAATTTGGTTATTGAGCGCCTCTAAAGGAACTTGAAAATGAAGACATAATTTTACAGTTTCATCTAGACTTAAAGGAGTTTCACACCGCATTCTTCTGTAGGCACTGTCCATGCTAATTTCCAAAACCTCACTTAGCTCCTGAGCCATATTGAATTGCTCGTTTTGCATTCTCTTGAGAATTAAAAAGAATTGTTCCTGCATTGGAAATCCTTTCCCCTTAATGTTTTGCATAATATTATTGATGAGTGAGAATAAATTTGTGAAATGTACTAATAAAGAATAACTATTATTGAAATACGCAAAAATAATTGGATTTATATTGAATTGTACATGCCAAAAATCAAATTATACTAGTAAATAATTTTCTTGTCATTATATCCGTAAAATTCAGTTAAGTGTATGATGAATATTTGTACCATCAAATTCAAACAAAAACAAACTCTTAAAAACACACTTATTATGAAAACAATTTCAAACTTCAGTTCTGCACTCCTCACTTTCTTGTTTTTACTTTTTTTCTCAAATTTCTTAAATGCACAGTCAGCATCTTCCAGACCAACTATGGCCGTTGCAGACATTGATGCAAATGAAATTTATCCAGGAAGCAACCAACGCAGTCTTTCTGAAATTGCTCGCCTCGAAATGGAAAGAATTGCAGCGTATGAATTAATGGATCGCTACGATATGACATATATTGCTAAGAAAGATGATGTCAATATTTCGGGTTGCTACTCAAAAATATGTTTAGTAGAAATTGGAAAGCAACTAAAAGTGGAGTACGTCTTAACAGGAAGCGTAATTACCGTGGGAACAAATATCTATGTCACTTTTAAAGTGCTGAACGTTAAAACGGGAATTGTAGAAAAATCCAAATCGAATGAATTTTTAAATATTCCGGAAGAGGTGAAAAGTATGATCCGAATTACGTTGAACGACCTTTTTGCATTGCCCAACGACCAAGAATTGCTCATTAAACTTACCAAAAAGAATGATTTTGATAATTCAATCAACAATCCATACCAATTGAAATTGCGCTCAGATGGGCCAAGAATGGGTTTCACTGTTTTTGAGGGAGCATTGGCTTCAAGATTAAAGGAGAGTCAGGCTACCGGCGGATTTGGCGCGCAGCCCGTGATGTTTCAATTTGGTTATCAATTTGAAAAACAATATTTAAATGAAGGAAATTTTCAAGCATTGTTCGAATTTATTCCAATGGTTACAGGCTTAGACCAAGGACTTTTTATTCCAAGTTTAACGTTGATGAATGGATTAAGAAATAATAAAAATGGGTGGGAATTCGCTTTTGGTCCAACGGTTTCGTTAGTATCTAAAGCGAGAGGTTTTTATGCTCCTGATAATGGAAATTGGACCTTAGCAAATGATTCAATAACAGTTCCTGCAGGAGTGGCGGTTATTGATAGATTAGACAGTAGAGGAGAAGTAGCTTACCAGCCGGGTTTTGTGTTTGCTTTTGGTAAAACATTTAAATCGGGACGATTAAATATTCCAGTAAATGGTTATTTAATTCCCAATAAAGACGGAATGCGTTTTGGACTTTCAGTTGGTTTTAATGCACGTGACCGTTATGCATTGAACGGCAGTAAAATAAAGTAATTATTTGCTCAACTGAATTGCTTCTTCCAAGTCAATTCGCTTTCCATCTTTATAACCAACAATAAAAGCCTTCCCTTTGAGCGATTCGTTCATGGTGAGGGCTTTTTTAGCATCTTTAAATGCTGAAAATTCACCAGTTGTGTACTTGTACATGTTATTTACCTGTTCTTCGTTTATAGTTTCTACTTTGTAATTAAATTGCTTAGAAAGCTGAGTTTTATCGAGCATACTTGATGAAGCTGCCAACTGCAATTTAAAAGTAATATTTTCTTTTTTTGTTACGGGTACTATTGCAGCAGGTTTTTCTGGTGTTTTAGAAATCGTTTTATTTTTTTCTGGATTTTCTTTTTTTACTTGAATTCCCTCTTTTTTAGGTAAAAGGATTTTTTTTGATTCAACTGGTGTTTTTAGTTCAGTTTTTACTAAAGCTTTAGGATTATTTGCACTTACAGTTGGTTTTGGAATTACTGATTGTGCTGGTTTTGCAACTGCTGGTTTTAATGGAATTACTTTCGTTGCTGGAGCCTTGTATTTTTCAAAAGATTTTTCACC
>Ga0105049_10011760_pt1 | contig 10028 bp, 13 predicted proteins | sample MAT06_FD_78087 | JGI IMG/M metagenome (GOLD analysis project Ga0105049, IMG submission 78087) | Freshwater microbial communities from Lake Fryxell liftoff mats and glacier meltwater in Antarctica - MAT-06 | ecosystem: Environmental > Aquatic > Freshwater > Ice > Liftoff microbial mat | place...
CATGGCGGGTGCGGATCAGGAAACAACCTGCAAACCGCACCGATCAATATCGCGTTTATCTTATCCTATTTCGCAATTTGCAACTATTAACGAGCGCTAACAAGACACAAGAAATAGGTATGAATTTCCCGTTGTCGGTCGATAGGCTGGTTTGGGCTGCAAAAGGGCTTTAGAAGAACAGCTTAGCGACCTTCAGAATGCCTTGTGACCAGGGCACACGGTGCGAAATTCCCGTCTTGTTCTCAAATGCACGCATGTTATCGAGATACCACTGATAGTTACGAATCATGGCCTCTTTGTTGCTGTATTTGGGTTTGTAGCCCAGAATGCGCTCAGCCTTCTCGATACTGACGAAGGACTCTTTATTGGCGGTTTCATAGACCCATTTGTAGAGCGGCGAAATCCCCAGACGTTCCAGAATGCGCAGCGTGAAAATCGCCGGACCTGCGGGAAGAGCAACAACCTTCTTGCCGAAGCCTGCAAAATCGAGTACGGCCTGCATATCTTCGCGGAAGGTGCCAAACTCTTTTGCGCCGATGTTGAATGTATCATTCACCTGTTTCTTGTCCAGCGTCGCACACAGATAAATGGCGTCGCACAGGTCTTCCACGTCGAGATACTGATAGGGATTGTTGCCGCTGCCGAGAACGGGGAAATTTTTGCCATCTTTGGCCCAATCGTAGAACAGCGCAAACACACCCAGGCGTTCCGGCCCGACGAAGGACTTGGGGCGGATGACTGGCACACACAGCTTATCGCGGAACCCGACGCACAATTCTTCGGCCTTGATCTTGGCTTCCCCATACGGGCCAACACCGACCATTTTATCATTCTCATACAGCGGGTGATGATCGGGCACGCCATAGACAGCCGTTGAAGAAATATGAATGAAGCGTTCAACGCCCTCTGCGACAGACGCTTCCAGGACGGTGCGCGTGCCTTCAATATCCGTCGAATAAATATCCTCGGCCTTATACAGGGGCAGCGCTGCCGCTGTGTGAATCACAATATCGACGCCTTGAATCGCCTTATCGACATCGGCACGATTGCGAATGTCGCCCGTGACTTCGGTAATCTTCGAGCGTTCGGGATAATCAAAGGGGGCGATGTCGAGGGAGACAACGTCATGCCCACGCCGAAGCAGATAGCGCGTCATATTAATGCCCAGGAAGCCTGCTCCTCCTGTGATGAGATATTTTGCCATGTTTGTCATTACTCCGAGGGCCTCTACAGCCCGCTAAAATCTCTGTCTTATCGAACATAGAAAGAATATATTTTTAAAAAAGGCATTGCACAGTGGGACTGTTTTGTGTCTCTATCATCCCATGTGTCGACAAGGCGGATTTTTGGAATAAAAACTAATTTTGTTCAGCGGCTGTTTGGGAATCATCAATCACCGCTTGCAAACATGTCTGACATAAGCAGCCCGCACTGGCCGATGATGGCACAGGGCGCACATGCGGCAGCCCAAAACACCAGCATTCGGCATGACCTGCGGCCATCCCACACACGAACGGTGCGCCGCATTGCACACAAACACGTCCTTGAGGCTTGGATTCTGGCTCATTTTGTTTCATCATCGCGCAAGTGTAAGAATTGGGTTGACAAGAATCAATAGGCAAGGTGGGACAACGCTCCATGCAAACCATTCTCTTCTTCGATCTCGACAGCACTCTTGTTGAAAATCACTTTAGCCGCAAAATCGTCACGCAGCTTCTCGCACCCGTCGCCACGCAGAGCGGTTTGACGATTCGTGAACTCGCGCAGGCCCTGGGCCAGGAGAACACTCGCCGCCAGATGGCCGACCCGGATAACCCACTGACGATGGATTGGCAGGATATTCTGCATACGTTGGCCGAGCAGTATAACGCGACGCTGGATGGCATTCTCGATGATTTGTGGGTTCAGCATGCCATCGCAGACGACATTGAAGTGCTGGACGAGGCTCACGCCGTGCTGACGAAATTGAAAGCCGATGGACGACATCTCGTCATTGCGACGAAAGGGCTGAGTAAATATCAAATTCCGGTGCTGCAAGCGGTGGGCCTGCTGGATTTATTTGATACGATTCTCACACCGGATCGCACAGGCTTTCTCAAGACCACCGAGGCGTACTTCGATGCCTATCGGCGTGAACATGCGGCGGATTTGTATATTCATGTGGGCGATCATTATTATGATGATGTGATCTGCGCCAAACGCAACGGCTTTGCGTCGGTGCTGCGGGCCCCGATTGAAGAACTCAAAGACCTCGATCCGTTTGCGCGGCCTGCCCAGATCGTGACCTATAAAGATCAAATCAGCACCTATCCCAAAGAGGGAACGGATGTTGTGCCGGATGCGGTGGTTGTGAGTTTGCAGGAGCTGCCAGTGGTGGTGGAACGTTTGGAACAGAACGTCGCGATTTAGGCTTCCCAATCTTCGATTTTGAGATCCGGGACGCGGCCAAATTCGGCGGTGTTGTGCGTGATGAGAGTCAAATCATGGGCAAGGGCTGTAGCAGCGATGAAAACATCGTTGCTGCCAATAGGTGTTCCGAGTCGTGATAGGTGAGTACGGATAATGGCGTAATGCTCAATGGTCGGATCGGTAATTGGGAGAACTGTTACCGTCGCCAGAAATTCTTCTTGCTTTCGGCGGGAGACTTGAGGAGTTTGACTTTTGGCTGAACCGTAGAAGAGTTCAGCCTTCGTCATAACACTGACAAACACATCCTGACGTGGAACAGTCGGTAATTTTGCTCGTATCTCAGCAGAACGCCCATTGATATAGCGAATACAGACATTTGTATCGAGCAAATACCTCATTCAATCTCCTCACGCTCTTCCAGAGGGAGTTGCTCAATCTCATCTATCGGATTATCAGCCATAGAGCCATAGGTACGGTCAAAGAAGCCGATAGGCCAACCATTGTCATCGACATCACCAACGGATGCATGCTGCCAGACAAGAACAACTTCAATCTCTGTATTGGCGCTGCCTGCTGGCATCTCAAGACGTAAAAGGCCATCACTATCAATCTTAACGCGACGTTTTACAGTATGCAGCATCATTTGTCCTCCACACGTTTCTTTAAGTATACAACCGTGTGTGAGGGCGTCACATGAGAGGCCGTTAGGCTCAGTTAGACCTTCTCGTGCTGCACAACAGGCTCCTCAACGGCTCCATCAGACAACGCCTCATAGGTACGATCAACAAGGTCTTTCCAGTTGGCCTGCTGCTTTTGAGAGTGCTGGGCATGATAGATCACCACGTATTCAACCTCGGCATTTGTCAAATCGAGTGGCAGTTCAATGCGCAAAATGCCATCATCACCCACACGGGCAAAGCGCTTGGTTGTTTGCAACATGGTTCAATCCTCCAACTCTAAGTTGTCTGATGGGATAACTTGCGAGAGCGTGTTACGAAGATTCTCTTTTATACTCATCCTTATCCTTGCTTATCCCCCCTCCTTAGCTTCGTTGTGGATCGGGGGTGAGTTTTGCTCCTCCTCGCCCCTTGTGGGAGAGGAGGCTGGGAGGTGAGGGGGCAAACAAGTGCTAAGGGTCTTCTGCATAAGCCAGCGGCTCTTGAATCATGCCATCAACCCACAGCACCGCATCAAGATCAGGGCGCTCCGTCACAAGTATCACCTGGGCCCCTGTACGCGAATTGCCGAGCGTGACCTCGACGCGCACAATGCCATTGTCGCCCACCCGAATCACGCGCTTAATTACCTGGATCATCTCTGGTCTCCGCACAAATGTTCTGTTATCATATAATAAAACGCGAACAAGGTCAATCACTGTATCTTCACAGATTCTGGTTATACTGGTGTCAATAAAGGGCATGGCACGCCATGCCCCTACAAATACAACATTTTTGATACGAGAGATACTGATCATGACCGATGCGCCTGCTCTTTTGCCTGACACCCTGCGCCGCCGCCTGGATACGTTGATGCTGACGCCGCGCCAGCTGCGCATGGGCGCGATGAAAGGCGAACGCCGCTCGGTCAAGCGCGGGACAAGCATTGAATTTGCCGACTACCGCGATTACGTGCCTGGGGATGATCTGCGCAAGCTGGATTGGAACGTCTATGCCCGCCTGGATCGGCCTGTGATCAAGCTGCTGGAAGATGAAGAAGATTTGGCCGTCTCCTGCTTGATCGATACCTCCGCCAGCATGAATTGGCCGTTGGAAGCAGAACAGGTTGCCCATCATAAATTGACCTATGCGCTGCAATTGGCGGCGGCGATTGGTTATGTCGCCTTGCGCGGCCATGATCGTCTGTCGCTCACGGCGCTGGGCGGCCCTGCACATCCCTATGGCCCGTCACGCGGACAGGCCCAGATTGTGCCGCTGCTGCGCTATCTGCACACGCTGCAAGGCGCTGGCCCCACCGACTTGAATGCCACGCTGCGCAATTTTGCTCTGCGTGAACGGCGGGCGGGATTGGTGTTCGTGATCACAGATCTGTTTTCACCCAATGGCTATGTTGAGGGCTTGAATGCACTGCGGGCCAAAGGCCATGAGGTCGTTTTGCTGCATGTGCTGTCACCGGACGAGATCAATCCGCCGCACACGGGCGATTTGCGCCTGGTGGATGTGGAGACCGGCGATGCGCGTGAAATCACACTGGATGCGAGCCTGCATTCGCTGTATCGTCAACGCCTGGAGAGCTGGTTGGATGAGGTGCGCGATGTTTGTGTTCGCCGCCAGATGGCCTATCTGCTTGTCTCGACGGACGATCCTCTCGACAAGGTGATTTTTTCCGATCTGCGGCGTTTGCAGCTGGTGAAATAATCGAAAATTTGATGGATATAACGTGTAGTGTCGCCTAGTCGGGTTTACAACACGATCAATGGATAGATTGTAGGGACACCATTCTTGGTGTCCGCGCCTCAATCGTGCCTGATATGATGTTAAGACGGCCATCCAACGGACATGCAGAAGCGTGTCCCTACAAATTTTATGGGCTGATAAATCTGATCACGCTCTTGAATCATCAAACATCAAAGGATTGTCTATGACGGACATCGATACGCCACCCATTCGTCACTTTAGCGGCGAGTATAACTTTCTCTCAAATTTTTATCCCTCGTCAATCACCTATGAGGGCGTCGAATATCCAACGCTGGAACATGCCTATCAAGCGGCCAAAACGCCCGATCTGGCTGCGCGGCAAAAAATAAAGGAGGTCGCCACACCGGGGGCCGCCAAGAAAATGGGCAAGCGCGCCAAGAAGCGCAAAGACTGGTTTTCCGTCAATCTCGGCATCATGACCGATTTGATTCGCCAGAAATTCACCCGCTACCCTGAGCTTGGCGAGTGGCTTCTGGCCACCAGGGATCGCCCTTTGATCGAGGCCAACAGTTGGGGCGATGATTTCTTTGGCATGGTCAAGGATAACAAAACGGGCGAATGGCACGGCGAAAATCATCTTGGCAAAATGCTGATGCTCGTGCGTACTGAATTGCAGGAGAAAGCGTGACAGGGAGTCTCTGGACAGCACGAGCGAAGCCACCGAGCCGTAGACCACCGGAGGTAAGGTATAGATCGTACCCGCTTTACCAAATCCTTCTTCGCCATGAATCAAAAACGCCAGGGATAACCCTGACGTTTTGTGTGCCGATGGTGGGAGTCGAACCCACACGCCTTTCAGCTTCCGATTTTGAGTCGGACGTGTCTGCCATTTCACCACATCGGCGTATCAGAAGTTTACGCACTCACGCACGCAACTCGATAATGGGTATAATATCATCATTCGCGTGCCATTGCAACGCTGCACATCAGGCGAATCACGATTCTTATCCCTGATGTTCTTTAAAGTAGGGACGCATATGATGGGCCCTTACAACCCGCGATCACGGGAGACAGACGCATGAATGCTTGGAATACAGTTCCACGCTCTGCCGAGGCGGTTGATGAAGCGGCCCTGGTGCGACAGGCACAGAAGGGCGAACTGGACGCCTTTAACCAGATTATTCTGCTGCATCAAGACAGTCTGTATGCAGTGGCCTATCGCATTCTGGGCGACCCTGCGATGGCCGCCGATGCGACACAGGATGCCATGATTAGTGCCTTCCGCCGCTTCGATACCTTCCAGGGCGGCAGCCTGAAGGCGTGGTTGATTCGCATTGTCACCAATGTTTGTTATGATGATTTGCGCCGCCAGAAGCGCCGTCCCACGACAGGTCTTGATGATTTGCCAGGGGGAGACAGCGATGATGGGGCCCCACTTCCATCGCATCAACCAACACCTGAACATGTGATGCTGGAAACAGAACTTCAGCAGGCAATACAGGACTGTATTCGTGCCCTGGGGCGTGATCAACAGTCGGTGCTGGTCCTATGTGATGTACAGGGCTTGAGCTATCAGGAAGTGGCGGAGTCGGTCAGTGTGAATCTTGGCACGGTCAAATCGCGCCTCAGTCGGGCGCGAGTCGCGGTGCGTCAATGTTTGCAAGGCGTGGCGGAACTTTTGCCGCCTGAATATCGTTTTGATAATGAGTCGTAATTTCGCGGCCTTCACGGTGCGGTTCAGGGTTGTAATGGTAATATGCCTGCTGAATGGACAGATGCGGAAATCGAGCAGCTTTCCGCGTACATAGATGAACAATTAGAAGAGAGTGACCGCACGGCCCTGGAAGCACGTCTCGCCAACAATGCGGATTTGCGCCAGGAGCTGGCGGTCATGCGACAGACTGTGGCACTGCTGCGGGATCTGCCGACGATTCGCGCGCCGCGTGCCTTTACGCTGACGCCAGATATGGTCGGGCAAACAGCCGTTCCTGCTGCCGCACTCGCAGATTCAATCCGTGTGCTGCCTACGCAGCGTCCTCGTCAAGCCCAACGTACATGGTGGATTCCTGCGGCGTCTGCTGCGGGTGTTGTGCTGCTGGCAGGGGCCTTTCTGCTGACGCAGACCCAGAACAGTGGCACCCAGGCCCCTTCTGTAGGGGCTGTCCAGCAAGGCGTGGCTGTGGCTGTAACATCGACAGTTGTTCTGGATGGCAGTGCCTTTAACACTGTTGTGCTGGACTCTGTGACGCAATCCGTCCCGCGTGGTGTGCCTTCTGTGGCTCCCTCTGAGATAGAGCAGAGTAATGACACAGCAGAGAGCGCGATCAATGCGGGTGAATCCCCCGCCGATGATGGTGGGACTGATGAAGGGGTGGCGCGGAATACACTTGACAGTCTCCCATCGGAACAGGGGCAGCTTCAAATTCCAGTGACGATGACACAGGGTGTGATGTCTGCGCCTGCTATGCAGCCTGTCATTGCTCAGACGGAACAGGAACCGCGTTTCATGCCTTCGCCAACGGTGGAGATGCTGGAGGCCATGATTATCCCCCTCGCTTCCTCAACACCTCCGCCCACCGCGTCGCTTGACTCTGATCTTGCCCAACAATCGGGTGAGAGTGCCACTGCCAATACAGGCAGCGGTGGTGGAAATCCAGAGCAGGAGATGATCGCTGGAATGGATGGCCTCAATCTCAATCCCAATGCCCCTGGATTCACTGTGGCTACTGTGTCACCCATTCAGGGCACTGTGATTGCACAGTACAACCAGCCTTTGAGCGATCAAACTCTTGTCCTGACACCTGAGCCAGCCTTATCGGTCATGTCTGAGAGCCAGCTTGATAAAACGGTCAATGAGCCGATCTGGATTCGCTGGTTCAATGTGCTGTCAGAATGGGTACAAAATCTGTTAAGGGAGTAGTGTAGGGACGCGCTTCTGCGCGTCAGTTTGAAGATCATGCCCATCTTTCTCACAACATGAGACACGCTAGGGACGGCGGACGTGCAGAAGCGCGTCCCTACGATCACATGACTCTACCTACCAGTACGCTGCGCACTTTTTGGCACAATGTCAACGTAACCCAATAAAACGTATCGTGTGACACAAGGACAACAACATGCTCAACGAGGCAAATTTTTGTATGGCCTGCGGCACGTCGCTTGTGCGGCGCATCATGGACAGCGATCATGAGCGCCCGGTCTGTCCTGCATGCGGGCGTGTGGTGTATTTTGATCCCAAAGTGGCGGTGAGTGCCTTTATCACGGAGGGCACGCGGGTCTTGCTCATCCAGCGGGGGATTGAGCCGCAAAAGGGTCTGTGGGCACTCCCAGCAGGCTTTATCGAAGGTGAAGAAGATCCGGAAGTTGGGGCGATCCGCGAAGCCCTGGAAGAAACAAATCTGATCGTTGAGATTGTACGCCTGCTCGATGTGTTTCCGCGTCGTGGCGGGCCAGGCAGTGCCGATATTACGATTGGTTATGAAGCACGTATTGTGGGCGGCACGCTGCAAGCAGGCGATGATGCTGTTGATGTCCAATGGTTCGAGGCTGATCACATTCCTGAATTGGCCTTCGCCTCAACACAGACTCTTGTGGAGCGTTGGAAAGCATCTCTCGCCTCCAGCGACTGAGACAATCTCTTTTATTAATCTCTCTTGCATTCCGACAATAAATGATTACTCTCGAGAGCCTCTCTTCTTGATAGATTATTAAGTGTTCTTATGTCTTCTCGCAGTACAACCTTATTTCAAACGCATTCAGAATCCCGTGTATCGCCGCATCGCCTGGGCAGGTTGGATTCTTACGGCCCTGCTGGCGCTGTTGGGAACACTGTTTGTGTATCCCCAGCTGTATCAAAGTCTGCTGGGCGAGGCGTCACAGTACACGGCGGATTTGCAGCGCTTGCATATCACGCCAGGGCTATGCGCTGTTTTTCCTCGGTTGGACGACGCTTGTCAAAGTCGTCTACTTCGTCATCGGCGCGTTTCTTGCCTATCAGCGCTCAGACGATATGCTGACGCTGTTTCTCGGCATCGACCTGGTGACGTTTGGGCTGGCCGTTGATACATCGACAATTCTAAAAACGGCTGATCCGCTGACGCGCGGCGTGATGCTGTTTATCCGTCTTGTTGCCAATATCACGCTCACTGCTGGAATCTATATTTTTCCAGATGGTCGTTTCGTCCCGCGCTGGACACGGTGGGGCATTTTTACGTTCATTGTTCGATGTGATTCGTCTGGCATTGGTGGCGGCCACACCCGCAGGCACGAGCGCCTATGGCGGCATCATTGGGGGCTTGTTTGCCTTTACGCTGATCTTCTCGGTTCTAGGGGCATGGTCGCAGACGTATCGCTATCGCAAAACCACCGATCCGATTCAGCGCCAGCAGATCAAGTGGGTGGTGCTGGGTATCGCGCTCAGTGTGGGCTGGGAGGCTATGCGGGTTGTCATCAACACCCTGCTGACCACGCTGGCCGTGCCTGAGACGCTGGAAATCGCGGTCATCATGTCGACACTTGGCTATCCGTTTCCGCTGGCCGCACCCCTGTCGGCATTTCTTGCCATGCTGCGCTTTCGTCTGTACGATGTCGATCTGGTCATCAATCGCTCGCTCGTGTTTGGTATCGTCACAATGGCGATGGTGGTGTTGTTTCTGGTGCTCTTTGCTGTTGCTCAGGCCCTCCTGACAGGCATTTTTGGACAGGGGCAGTCGGGATTGGCAATTGGACTCAGCTCCGCAGCGGCAGCCTTTGATTGATCGACGCTTGTATCGCTTTAACTTTGATCTTAATCAGCTTGCGGCGGCACAACGCGCCCTGACGATCAAAACGCCGGGGCTGCTCACAGGGCAGGTACTCGGTCAGTATGATGTGCGCAGCGTGGTTGGCAAGGGTGGCATGGGAGAGGTGTATCGCGGCGTTGACCTTAAATCAAATACTGAAGTGGCGATCAAAGTGCTGCATCCTTCGCTGGTGGATGATGATACCTATACGGCCCGCTTCACCCGTGAGGCCCGTGCCATGCAGGGTCTTCATCATCCCGGCATTGCCCACTTTCGCGATTCGGGGATTGAGGACAGCACGTATTATCTCGTGATTGATTTTGTCGATGGCATTGCGCTCTCGGATTACCGGAAAAGCGCCGTAAAGCCCCTTGTTTTAACAATGGGGATATAAGGCGTAAAACTTGCAAAACAATCTCGTGATGGATAAACTTTGCGCCATTCGATCAGACAATGCGCTTCA
>Ga0105049_10011761_pt1 | contig 10028 bp, 5 predicted proteins | sample MAT06_FD_78087 | JGI IMG/M metagenome (GOLD analysis project Ga0105049, IMG submission 78087) | Freshwater microbial communities from Lake Fryxell liftoff mats and glacier meltwater in Antarctica - MAT-06 | ecosystem: Environmental > Aquatic > Freshwater > Ice > Liftoff microbial mat | place...
AACGGGAAAAGTGGTTGCTTGAGAATCAACCCGTCATTGCTGAAGGCCGTACCGACAGCCTCAACCAGTTGGAGAGGTTGCAAAGAACAGCCAAGTCTTCCGATCTCACCATTTCCGATATCCGGTTACTTCAACTTACCGAGACCGCATTCTACACTCCGGTGGGAGCGAAATTCACTGTAAATGGGCCCTGGTCCGGGATGGTGAGCTTCCTGGAAACCCTCCAGACTCCGACGCGCTTCAAAGTCGTTACTCGATTCACTATCAAAAGCGCAGAGGAGCCTGCCAAGATTCAATGCGAAATGGAAATTCAGCGCTGGTTCCAGAGATCCAACCCGTCGTCCAAATGAAACGTTCTCTCCTCTTACTTTTTCTCGTTGGACTTCCGATGGCAAAGGCAGACGAGCCTTTTCCGCCGACTCCCAATCCGCCGGGAAGATTTGCTGAACTCAAGCTCCGCTCGCCGTTTGTGCTCCCGACTTTTATCGAGCAGCAGGTCGCGGTTCAGACAGATTGGACGAGCGACTTTCGTATTGTCAGTGTCCTACAACTCGGCGAAGAATCGGTGGTGATCGCGAAAAAAGTCAGCACCGACGAGAGGATTTCAATCCGGAGTAAGGAGAACAATCTCGGAATCCGCCTGGTGAGCGTCCAGCTTTCGCCAGACCCCCACAACGTCTCGGCCGCAATCACCAAGGGCGGCGAGCAAGGAACGATAACATATGACGACTCTATCCTGTCACAGGTTCCGCGATCTGCAGCCCCCAACAACCCCGCCGTAATAGCTGAATGAATTTCCCGATTTTTGCCGCACTGCTTTTTGCGTTTCTGTTTGCCGGCATGAACAGAGCGTATTCCCAAGAGGAAAAAAGCGACACCCTGATCCAGCTTGTCAACAATCCGGTCGGGGATGTGCTTGCGACTTATGAGCAGCTCACGGGCAGGCAGGTCTTAAAAGAGGGCAATCTTCCGGAGACAACAATCAATATCAATGTCACGGAGCCTGTCACCCGCAAGGCTGCCGCCGAGTTGATTGAAGCTGCGCTCCTTCTGAACGGTTTCGTGATGGTTCAAGGGCCCGGAAACAGCGTGAAGGTCATCAGTCTCACTGGCGGGAAAAACCCGAGAAGCCAAGGCGTCAAGGTCTTCAGCGCGGGGGATGCTATTCCAGAAGGCGAACAAGTGATCAGTTACATTATGAAATTGAGCTTTATGACTGCGCAGGACGCAGCGCCGATTTTTTCGCAGCACTTCGCTCCCACCCCGCCGTTCGGAAGTGTCGTGGCCGTCCCGAGTGCTAATGCTTTGCTCATCACGGAGAGCGCGTCGGTTGTGCAGGAGATGATTCGTATGCAGAAGCTCATTGACGTCCCCCCGCAGGAGGTTGCAGCTCACTTTGTGCCGATGCTTCGTGCGAACGCCGACCGGGTCGTGGAAACCATTCGAAAGGTTCTTGGCACCGGCACATCAGACTCGTCCCAGCCAGGCTCATCCGCCCCGTCAACGAAGATCTTAAATAACAAATTCGGTTTTGGCAGCCCGGTCGAGTTTGCGGCAGATACCCGCACCAACCGCGTGATGGTGATTTGCAGCCCGGCTGCTTTTCCCTATTTTGAAATGCTCGTCATCAGCTTCGACGTGGCTTCGGACGAGGCGCCGTCTGCCGAGTTTAAACTTCGCTACGTCTCCGTAGGTGACATTCTCCCCGCGATCGCAAGCACTTTGAAAGAAGGGACAAAGACTGGAGAATCAACAGATAGATCCGACTCTTCCCAAAGCACATTAAGCCAGGATGATACTAGCTCGCAGAGTTCCACTAGTTCGCAAAGTTCGAGCGCATCATCTTCATCCGGCAGTGGTGGAACCAATGTGCTCGGATCGGTTAAGGAAAAAGAAAATAAAGTCCTGCCTCTCACTGTCACGGTTGGCACGACGCGTCTGATTGCCGATCAGCGCAATAATACGATCATCGCCATCGCTCCGCCGGAAAGCCTTCAGCGTATCCAATCGGTCGTTGACCGGCTCGATAAACCTACCATCCAAGTCTACCTTTCCGTCGTCATCATGGAACTTGATATCACGGATGATCTTCAATTCGGGGCTGACTTCTATCTAAGGGGTGACCAAGGAGGTATCGCAAGCAACCAGCGGACAGCGGGACCAAGTATCCAGAGCCTTCTGAACCCCGCCCGAGCCGCCAATCTCCTGGCGAACTCACAGAATACTCCGGGCCTTGCCCTCTTCGGAACGTTCGGTCAGACGCTGGACTTTTTGGTTACGGCTTTGGAGGCCTCGGGAAAAACAAAAGTTCTCGGCCGCCCAACCATTTACACTTCCAATAATAAAAAAGCCGTTATCTCAGTCGGCGAGCAAATCCCCGTGCCGCAAAGCACAGTGAGCACAGTGAACCCCAATCAAGCTAATAGCACGGCCCTCACAGCGACCATCGATTACAAAGATGTGCTGCTCCAACTCGAGGTCGTTCCCCTTATTAACAGCGACGACGAGGTGACTCTCGATATCGCTCAAAAAAATGACTCCCTCGGCACCACTCGCGACATTGGCGGCGTGCAGGCGCAAAGCGTGCGCACCCAGCAGATCAAGACGTCGGTCACGGTGCCGAACCGACACACGGTGGTTTTGGGGGGCCTCATCACCGAGCGGGAAGAAAAAAATGAACGCAAATTTCCGATTTTGGGCGACATACCGATTGTCGGCCTTGCCTTCAAAGGCGTCTCCATCCGAAAGCAGCGCACGGAACTCGTGCTGATGATACAGCCGCAGATCGTGCTCAATGAGCGCGCGCTCTTTAATACAAACGAACGCGAAAAGAGCCGGGCCAAGGGTCTCCGTGGAACAGAAGGCTTTGTCAATCCACCGCTTCCGGCGAATAACGATATTCCCTCGGAGGCGGAGTTGGTGCCATTCGAAGCCAAACCCAAAAAAAACCGCTCCCAATAGTCATGAAATTCTTTCTCGCGCTTCTCGTACTCGTCACGTCGGCTCACGCGCAGACCACCGCTTACCTTGCGCTTCAAGAGATGGTGGCCGCGCGCGGGGATGATGCGTTGGAAAATGTTTTCGTGGTGCGTGGAGACGACGGCGCTCCCCAACCAGCGGCATGGGTCGTGTTTCGCGGGCACAACCGCGATATGGGCTTTGAGGCGACTCAGGTTCGAAAGGGTGGGCGCATCTCCTCCGCCAAAGTCCCGGCCATCGAAGTGGGTCTCGTGCCGCATGCCCAAAAAGTGAACTTCGCGATTCTCAACGTGGATTCCAATACCGCCTGGAACATAGCTAAGGGTGAGGCACGCAAAGAAAATTTCCAATTTCAGCGCATTGATTATGAATTGAGGACAAGTTCAAAGCTCGGCGTTCCCGTCTGGTCGATGCGTCTTTTCAATGATGAAAAGCACTACATGGGCGAGCTAACCATCTCCGGTGCGACCGCAGAAGTTGTCCGTCCCCTCAAACTCAGCCGCTTCACCATCGAAGATGTCGACGGCCGGCACGAAATTGTGACCGTACGCGAGCCTTGGGCACGCCGGGCCGTGCGCAGCGTGGGAAGGTGGTTCAGCCAAACGGGGACGGTTTTTGGAAAGGATCTCCTGCGAGCCGCCGGAACGACCGAGGAAATTGTTATTGGGGAACGATCCCGTGCTTTTTCCGAGGACGTTAATTGATGCGCTGCTCGCACCTCCCAAAAAACTCTAATGTTCTTGCGCTCCGCCTGAATTTGAATACGTTCAGCGAGGATTATTTTCGAGCGTGCAATTTAAGGGTGCATTAGGGAAACTAACAGCTCAACACGACGAAGATCACCCCCAAACAAATGACGGATAATCGACCGATGCAAACACGCAACTCACTCCACCAGATTCCCGCGGCTCTGGCCGTCGTGATGGGATTATTAATCGCCAATGCCAGTGCCCAGAGCTACTTGATGCCTGCCGGTTCTGACGGCAAGCAGCCCTTTGATCCCAATCCGGCGGCAAGCGGATCGTTGACCCGTAAGGTGATCACTTATGGGACGGATCCGGACGGTAACAAGGTGCCGCTGAAGACAGTTCGCATCACGAACAACAGCGATAACACGCTCTATCCCGTCATGATCAACCCGAACACCACGACTCTTCCAACAGATCCCAGCATTGGTCTATACAATCCTTACGATCCCATCAAAAAAGATTATCGGGGTTACATCGGTTACAAGGGAGATGACGGACAATACTATTTCGGCTTGAAAGCCGGTCAGAGCATTCTTGCGCCGATCCCGCTTGCCTTCTGGGATGGCAGCCGCATGGCCGTTGAGGCGGATGGCCAGTATCTGACCGTGAAAAAGAAAGGTGATCGCCCCAATCCCATGGGTTATGACCCCACGGCGACGATCTCTATTACATTGGCAGAGACCAGTGCAGAAACGATCAAAAATGGCGTTGTGATGTGGTATCGGGCAGAGGTCTCAAAAGTTCCGGGGGATGACGATGCAGATTCATATGTTGAGTGGACAATTCGCGATCATGCGTATCTCACCAATCCACAAATTACACAGCGAACGAAGAGCGAGATCCCGGACGGTCAATTACTGACGCTGATCAATTATGACGTCTCCAGCGTGGATTCGCTCTATGTTCCGCTGGCGATGCAGGCCCTCGATGTTTGGGTAATGCCTCAGACAAACAAAGGAGGGGCCAATCCCAACCGGACATCATGGGAACCCGGTTCCATCCCCGATATCTATGGATGGACGGGTTCGGTCCAGACCGTTGATTTCTTGCAGAAAAACATCCGGGACTTCACTGCTGACAATAGCAAACTCCTCGGGAAATACTTTGCTGGTAAAGGCTGGCCGTTCTTCAATATTCCCAATCCAAGCGATAACCCTAAGCAACTCGTCAAAATCCCGGGTGGAGCTGACATTTTTGCGGATAGTCCCCTCAAGCCAGCCTTGGGCAGCTACTATGCCGGCACAAGTGACTCGACCAAATACATGCTTTCCAGCGGCGGCACAGGCCCCATTGGTGTGACGATTGGTTGGTCCGGTGGAACACCCGATAAGCCAGGCAGCTCCACCGTGCACTTGACGAAATCTGACGACCTCAAGAGTGTCTCACCAGGGGCCGTTGTCACTGCAAACCCGGCCCCCAAGGTTTCCAATCCCATTCAACCGGGAACCACAGTTCAATCTGTAAATATTGCGAGCAATTCTGTTGTTTTAAGCAAACCCTTGATCGCTCCTACCGCAGATTGCAGCTTTTCGTTCACCAGGCCGGTGGATGATTATGCCGCAGATGCTCTCATCCGGCTCTGGTATTCTTGGGCGCAATATTATTTAACCAACTGGAAAAGCAAAAATCCGCTCGCTCCAACAAGCCCGGTTCAGATCGGCGGCTCCATGAACGCAGAGGAAGCAACGATCAGCTTCAAAGATCCGCAACCAACCCTGGTCGAAGGCATGGCCGTCACCGGTCTCGGACTTGACAACGCCAATACGGACAGCGGCCCGCACCAAGGAGATGCTGTGATCCTCGAAATTTCCAGCGACAAAAAATCCGTAATTGTTAGCCAGGTCGCGAGGGAGGCATCGTCTAACGCGCCATACACATTCTCTCCACCGAAACAGTTGATATGGACACCCAAAAAGGAAGGCGACGCGGGCTTTCCGTTGTTTGGCGACAAATTTGAGTTTTCCAACGTCCCCGAATGGCAGAATCCGTACTATTTTTCACAGAAAGTTTATTTGATCATGGCCTACATGAACCAAATTGACAAAACGAACAACGACTACAACTGGAAATTCATGAACAACGTGATCGGAGCCGACTTGTCCTATGCCTTTGACGCAAAGGGCCAAGCCTCAGCGGATGGTCAAATGGTCATTGCAATGACCCGGGATCTCATCAAATCCGTGTTGCGCGGGGTTTATGACTTCAAGAAGTTTCCGGATACGGTTGATGCCAATGGAAATCACACTTGCTGGTATCCGGATCCGTCTCTCCCCACGGGAGGGCAGCCATTCAATGTGTTCAACCTCGACCCGTATGTTTGGTTTGTGCATGTCAAACTTGGCTTTTCTTCCTATGGATTCTCTGTGGATGATGATGTTTCGGACATCGGCGCCAGCGGGGCTAACCATCTTCAGGTCTCGATTGCCGGAGCGGGAGGGCTCAAGCCGCTTGCTCCCAAAGGTCCGTACCCGTGGACAGTTCAGGCACCTTTCGGTGCCATCGTTAACTATACGGCAACGTATTCGGGCGACCCTGCCAACGGAGGCCATGGAGCCACGGTTCCCCACAACATTAAGAGCGCAAGCACCGCCACCCCAATGGTAGTCACAACGGCGGAACCCCATCAGCTCACCAACAACGCCACGATTCTCATCAACAACATCTCGGGAAATCTTGGTGCGAAGAATGGGACTTATACGATCAAGAACCCGACGAAATACACCTTTGAGCTTTATGATGAGGCCGGACAGCCGGTTTCACCCTCAGGCCAGACCGGCAACGCCGTAGCCACATGGAGTCTGCCGCTCCGGCCCTTTATCGAAACTGGCGCGGACCTTTCGAAGGTTTGGTATCGAGTGGCAATCGATGATCCTCAGGGTACATTTCTCGGGACGCCAGTCTACTTGGTCAGCACGCCCGAGAAGGTGGGCGACAACGTCAGGTTTTCAGCCTGGGGTCTGCAATCCACCGGGCAAATCATCCTCAACGCCGCGCTGAAAAATGGCGATGGCACAGACGTTCCTGCCGGAACCTACCAGTTCACGTTCGGGGATGTTGCAAAACCTTGACCCGAGGTCTCCCGCTCATTTTGTGTGGCTTGTTTGCTCCGATTCACGTGTCTTGCCCGCTATTGTAATAAGTTCAAAATTGCACCGTGACAAAGGTGAAGATATGCTGGATAGGTTAAAGCCTTAAAATCACCGAAATCATCGACCTGCAAGCAAAGAAATCGACCCATGCAAACACCCCAAAAAAATAAGAAAATTCCGGCCGTTCTGGCCGTTGTCCTCGGACTGTCATTGTCCCTTGTCAGCGCAGAGACATTCCCCATGCCGACCGGCCTCGGGGGCGACAAGCCCGACGATGGAAAGCAGCCTTTCGACCCGAATCCCGCCCCCGGTTCCCCGACCAATGAGATTCTGACGTATGGAAAAGACGGCAACAACGTCGCGGTGCCGTTGAAGACTATTCGTCTCACCAACAACTCTGCTCGTGTGGTTTATCCCATGATGAGGAATCCCAATATCGGCTCCCTATCCACGTCAGGAAAAAACATCTCGATCTACAATCCCTGGGATCCAGCCGACATGGAATATCGCGGCTACATCGGTTACAAAGACGCCGATGGGAAATACTATTTCGGCCTGAAACCGGGCAAAAGTATCTTGGTGAAAATTCCTCTCGTCTTCTGGAACGGGGGCCGCATCTGCATCGGCACAGATGGAAAGTATCTGACCTCTGACAAAGACCCGAACCCCTCGCGTTACCGTTCAAAAGCAAAGCGAATGATCACCGCCGCAGAGAAGAGCGCAGATACCATTCCGGATGGGGTCGTCATGTGGTATCGCAGTTCTCCGTCCGAAGATCCGGCTGCCGACAGTGAAGACCAACTCGCCGAGTGGACGATCCGCGACCACGGCTATCTGACAAAGATACCCGTTCCCGATGCTAAACTCGCGATTCCTGATAACCAGCTCGTCACTTTGATCAATTACGACGTCTCCAACGTGGACAGCCTTTATCTTCCCGTCGCGATGCAAGTCAACGATACGTGGGTTATCCCGGGCGGTGGACCCAATCCCCAGCGCACTGGCTTCAAGGCTGGAGAGTTCCCCGAAGTCAACGGGTGGACGGGGGCCATCAACGACGAGCAGTATGTTCAGGATAGAATTCATGCCTTCACCGCCCCGGACAATAAACTCCTCGGACAATACTTCGGCGGTAAAGGTTGGCCGTATTACAATATCCCAAACCCCTCGAACGACCCCAAGCTACCCATCAAAATCCCGTCCGGCGCAAACATTTTCCCGCAAAGCCCGCTACTCGGCGTCACCTCCAGCTACACCGACGGGACTTGGCAAGGTAACAAATACCTCCTCTCCAGTGGCGGCACCGGAGCACTCTTCGCTGGGATCGGCTGGGCGGGCACGGTATCGAATCCGGCGGGTAGCACCACGCTGAACCTTAATAAACTCGACGCGAAAGAAAAAATCGATTTCGTCGAAGCGGGGCAAATTGTGGCAGGCCGCCCCGCGACCGGCATCAAAAATCCGATTGCGGAAGGCACCAAGGTCGTGTCAGTCGATCGCGACAAATGGACGGTCGAATTGAGCAAACCGCTCGTCGCCCCGAGTAAAGATACAAGCTTCGACTTCAGCCGGCCAACCCAGGACTACGCTGCCGAGGCAATGATCCGGCTCTGGTATTCTTGGGCTCAATATTACTTGAAGCACTGGAAAGACAGCAAAACAATCGCTCCGACGACTCCGATCGCAGTTGAAGGATCCATCGATGCCCAGATGGCGACGCTGACCTTTAGTAAGCCGCATCCTGAGCTGGTTCCGGGGATGGCTGTTACCGGTCCCGGTCTGGACAATACCGTGGGAGAAAGCGGACCGCACCAAGGTAAAGCCGTCATTCTCAAAATCTCCAGCGATAGCAAGTCTGTCATCGTCAGCAGGGTGGCCAACGCCAAGTCGAAGGGCACCTATCAAATCTTACCTCCGCAGGAACTCCTTTGGACCCCGAAAAAGGAAGGCGATCCAGGGTATCCGTTGTTCGGTGATAAACTTCGCTTTGAGAAGACCGAGAAATGGCAGGATCCTTATAAGTTTGCACAGGCTGTCTATCTCGTCATGGCCTCAATGAACCAGATCGACAAAACGAACAACTCAGGCATTTGCAAATTCATGCAGGATGTGATCGGCGCAAACATGGGTTACATTGTCGACCAAGCCGGAAAAGAGTCTGCGGACGGCCAGATGGTGATTGCGATGATTCGAGACTTGATTAAGTCCGTGCTGCGCGGAGTCACGGATTTCACCGAGTTTCCCGACGATTTGAGCCCGGATGGCAAAACGCACTTGGTCTGGTATCCGGATCCTTCGATCCCCACCGGCGGACAGAAATTCAATGTCTTCAACCTCGATCCTTTCGTCTGGTTTGTGCATGTGAAAATGCTTTTTTCGGGCTATGGTTTCTCGGTGGACGATGACACCGCGAACATCGGTGCGGGCGGTGCAAACCATATACAGTTCTCGATCGCGGGTGAGAATGGCCTCAAAAACAAAAGCGAGTGGAGCAATCAAGTGCCATTCGGACCCGTCGGGAAAAACCCCAAGGCCTCGGGACAATATATCATCGAGCCGGGAGATTTTACTCCCTCCGCGATCAAAAACGTCAGCAGCGGGACGCCGATTACGGTAACCACGGAGGGACAACATAGCCTCAAGGGCGGCACAGAGGTCTATATTGATCAGGTCGTCGGTAACAAGGCGGCTAACGGCACCTTCAGGGTTGATAATGTCACAAATTACACATTTGAGCTTTTTGATCTTAAAACCGGTAAACCCGTCGCATCGAATGGCACCTACGCCCCGGCTCCGACCCCTGGACGCTGGAGCTTGCCCCCTAGCCCTTACATTAAAACCGGCTCCGACCTCGCTAAGGTTTACTTCCGTGTCGCCGGAGACGATCCTCAAGGTGTATTCACCGGCACAATCGTCTCAGTGGACGGTAAGCCGATGGATCCCAAGTCAAAGGTTCGGGTCAGAAATCTCGGGCGCCAGGACGAAGGCCGGCTGATCCTCAGCGGCAAACTCAAGTATGCGGATGGCACGGATGTCCCTGCCGGAACTTATGATTTTGTTTACACGGCTCACTAAGTTGCAATGACTGAGTCCTGTGTGCCGGTTTTAGTGATAGGTGCCGGCCCGACGGGACTTTTTCTTGCCGGGGAACTCGCACGGCATGGCGTGCGTCCGCGCGTTATCGAAAAACTACCTATTCGGCATGTTCAGA
>Ga0105049_10011762_pt1 | contig 10025 bp, 3 predicted proteins | sample MAT06_FD_78087 | JGI IMG/M metagenome (GOLD analysis project Ga0105049, IMG submission 78087) | Freshwater microbial communities from Lake Fryxell liftoff mats and glacier meltwater in Antarctica - MAT-06 | ecosystem: Environmental > Aquatic > Freshwater > Ice > Liftoff microbial mat | place...
AAATAGCCCTGGCAGAAAAGTGCTTTCAGGCTTGTTGTGTGCTACTGCAACAATTTCTTCGGAAGTACCCACTGTGTTATCGTCATAGTAAGTAAATCGCAAGGGCAAGCCTACGAGCAGATAGTGGTTTTTAATTGTTTTCATCCAACGCAGTTGGGCAAAAGCAACATGTTGTTTTGCGAGATACTGCACTGTGCCATACCAAGAATCTTGGTCGTGATAGTTGTATGAAAAATCTGTTTTGAAAATTTCGGAGCCGATGTTGAAATTGCCCGTGCCAAAGGTTTCTATGCGATGGGTGTAAATGCTTTCGCCATAGATAGAGTCGCTACCGCGCAAGGAGTTGTTCCATTGCAGTTCACCACCCCATCGGTTCTCATAAAGATAGCGAGCCGCAATTTGAAAGCTGCCGTTCTTTTTGCCTTGGATGTTCCATTTGTTGAATACAGATAATCTTCGTTGAAGGGTTACATCGGTGAAGTTGTCTTTGTTTACATCAAATTTGTTCCAAAAGTTGAAGTAGTTGGCACCAAACAATGCGCTTGCTTTTCCAGCATTGAATTTTCCGGCAATGTCCATATTGAATTCACCGAAGGTAGTAGCAGAAACATCTGCGGAAAGCGTTGGAGCGGAAAGTGCATCTTTAGTTATGATATTAATGACTCCCGCTACAGCCTCTGAGCCATACAAAGTAGAGGCGGGACCTTTTACCACTTCTACCCTCTTTATCAAACTATTAGGAATGCCCTGCAAACCATAAACAGTAGATAATGCGCTGACGATTGGCATGCCATCTATCAGCACCATTGTGTAGGGTCCTTCCATTCCATTTATGTGAATATCGCCTGTGTTGCACACGCTGCAATTAAGTTGCGGCTGCACACCGTTTACCATATTCAGTGATTCAAACAGACCCGGGGCGCTATTCTTATTGAAGAACTGCGGTGTGTAAATTTCGACAGGGATAGGTGATGCAAGGCGACTTGTTTCGCGCATAGTGCCGCTCACTACTACTTCTCGCAACGAGCTTTCTCTAGCCTTGGTTAGTGTTGTGTCTTGTGCTATTGTTGCTTTGCAGATTAGTAAAAGCAATAGGAACAGGATGCGCATTTTTAGCTTTGTGGTAGTTTTAATTTTAGACAAACCTAAAAAAATATTTCAGTAAACTAAATTCAACCGTGGTTGGTGTTACCACCAACCACTTTTCAAACATCTTTTACTACATTAAAAAAGGTAGCGTACAATCATTATTTTTCTTCACACCAATCCTCTCGCTTGTGGGCGTTTAACCTTGATTGGTGATACCACAAACCAAGGCTAAAATAGAGGAGGCAGTTTTGGTTGTTACTTGGTCTGACCATGCCCGCCCCGCAGACAGCGGAGGTCAGACGGGCTATGCCATTATTAGAAAAATAACAATTACCCATTCCTCACCACTCACAACTCGCAACTCATTTCTAATAGAGCTTTTTCCACTTCTTCTTTCTCCTAATTGCCTACCTTTTACTCGCTCTGACCATCCCTGAACAGCAAACAGCAGGGGGCACACGCACCATACCCAATAAAAAAAAACAGCCGAAGTAGGTATGACTTCGTGTGCACGTTTTCTAAAAGTTTTTTATTTCAACTGTCAAGCACTATAGTTGTTTAAACGAAGCAATAATCCTATTGATATCGCTGGTGTATTTCAGCTTACGGTCTTCCCCTCTTGTCCAAGCGCAAATTTGATAGTTATAGCCTTTGCTCCCCTTTAAGGTATAATGCGTATAGAAGATTTTCTCCTCACCCATCCTGCCATATACCTCCGCACGAATGCCCGATAAATTATCCAACGCTACTACAGACGAGTCTGAAACTACAGGATTGGTAAGCACATTCTTTAAAACAGAAATATTAGCCGACACATAAGCCCCAAAGTCCTGCGGCAGCGTATCAGCCTTTTCCTTCACTACAATCGCATACACGCTACGAAAACGATTGCGGTACTGAAAGATCGCTCCGTCCTTTAAATCAGAAGTTTTCTCCATCCACGAAGGCACCTCCATAGTAAACTCATTGTTCACATTCACCTGCTCCCACTTCTCTTTGTACTTGCAGGAGGAAGTAGTAAAAGTAATTAAGGCAAAGACGACAAGCACGTTGAAAATTTTCTCACTCATAATTCACTCAAAATATGTTTCATAAAAAAGGGCGGCTAAAGCCACCCTTATATTTAACTGAATTTATTTCTTTTTGTTCGGAGTTGTGAACCCTGGTCCTGTTTTTACTTGCGGCACTACTTCACCGCTGTACTCAAATTCAGGAGCATCATCAGGTCTGTCAACAATGATTCTGAATTCAACACGTCTGTTTCTTGCGCGTCCTTCTGGATCATCTGCACCATCAGGCAATTCGTTTGCTACAGCAGGTTGTTTTTCACCAAATGTTTTAACTACAATACGCTCTTTAGCAAGCTTCATTTTGATTAAGTATTTCTTAACCTCTTCTGCTCTTCTTACAGCAAGTTTATCGTTATACTCATCAGTACCCTTAGTATCGGTATGTCCTTGCACTTCAACTATCCATCCTGGATTAAGTGCTAACAATGATAACACAGAGTCTATCTTCACACTATAGAAAGCAATTACATTGCTCTTGTCAAACTGGAAGTAAACGTTCTCGATTTTGATTTTCTTCTTTAACACAGGGTCAATGTAGAACACCTTAACGATGGTATCTTTTTCCTCATCTTCGCTTACCGTGAAGTTATCAATAGAAGGCCAAAAGTTATCTTTAGTACCGTTCATCTTGTAAGAAGTACCACGCTTCAAAGGCATAATGAATGGACCGCCTGTAGTAAGTGCATTGGTTTGCAATTCAAAGTTCTTTCCATCCACTTTGTAAAGAGATGCATCAACACCATCTATTGGTGTTTGAGTTGGGTCGTCACGTTTTACAAACGTACCTTTAAGGAATATTTCATTTTTAATAATCACACTGAAGATATCATCGCAGCAGGTAGAACCGCGCTGAGATGTAGTGCCTTCGCGGTTAGAAACCATAAAGCCTTTTGCCGCTTTTTCATCTAATGCAAAGTATAAATCATCAGCACCAGAATTAATTGGCACACCGAGGTTACTTACAGCACCAAAGTTTCCTGGAGTTCCCGATACCTTAAACACATCCAAGCCGCCCAAACCAGGATGACCTGTTGATGCAAAATAAAGTGTGCTTGTAGCTTCATTATACGAAGGTGTCAATTCATCACCGGCTGTGTTCACTTCATTACCCAAACGTTGCGGCACTTCAAAAGAACCGTCACCAGTCATGTTAGAATAGTATATATCATAGTCACCACCATTGCCACGGTTACTTGAGAAATAAAGAATGGTTTTGCCATCCTTAGTTTTTCCAAATGAAGGATGTGTGGTACTCATGTCAAGTCTGTTCAAATTTTTCAACTCTTCAGGCTCACCCCAACCGCTTCCTTCTTTTTTAGAACGATACAATTTGCAAATCATGATACTCAATTGAGATTGATCACATTTAGTGAAAACTAATTGGGTTTCGTCTTTGTTGTAAACAGCATTACCAACGTGTGTTTTGCTATCATTTGGTGGTGATGGCAAAGCTGTAGGCTCGCTCCAAGTGCCACCTTTTTTCTCAGTAATGAATACACTGGTAAAGTAATCGTTCTTAGCCAAATCAATGTTGATGGCTGTATCAGATTTTAAAGCTGAATACATTAAACGATTATTGCTCAATGGCTTTGGAGAAAAATCCTGCAAAGGATTATTGATGGTTTCATTCTCATGAACCACTTTTATTTTTGTAGGAGCTGCAATCAAAGCTAATGCCGTGTCGCAACCAGCGATTTCGGCTTTTGTTGCGCTTTTCAAAGCAGGATAATCAGCGGCATCCTTAGATTTAGCAAACTCCTGAAACTTAGTTTTAGCCTCCGTATATTTCCCGTTAGCTTTTAGCATTTGGGCATAATAGAAATTAGCGTCAGGAAATTTGCCTGCATCTTTATCCAATACCATTTTATAGTATTGTTCAGCTTTCTTGTAATCGCGTAGGTAGCGATTCAAATCTGCCAATTGATTCACACGCTTAATCTTATCCGGTTTTGCCTCTACAACATCTTCCAAATAATCGGCTGCATTGTAATAGCTTCCGTTTTTAAGTTGCGCTTTGGCAATACGGTATTTCTTACCCGTTTTTGCTTTAGGATACTTTTGAACCTTTGGTCCTGAACCGCCATCTTGTGCTACAACAAAAAGCGGCAATAAAAATGCGAGAATAAGTAATCTCATGTCTAAGGCTTATTTTTCTGAGTGTACAGAATAATTTTGGTGAATAATAAACAGTTGAATTAGAATCTTGGATTGAACAACCACTTGTACTCTTTCGGAGTAATAGGTTTGAAAATATATGATAATGAAATCTCAAAAGCATTTGGTGCACGACCACTTGCCGCTGCTTTCACACCTTTAGCAATAGGTCCTAAACCTATATCATAAGCAAAACCCACACGTATTCTTTTGTATTCAAGACCTGCTTTAGGAATGATTGCCGAAGTAAGCGTGTTATTAACACCTGTATTTAAACGCGACCACAATCCCAAAAATAAAGTTGCTTTATCTTCAGGCTTATTTACCACATGAATACCTGCCGTTAAACCAAAAGTTCCCTCATGCGCTTTTGCTTGTGTTTGGAACAAGAAGCCTGGCAATAAAACCAATCTTTTAATATCTGCTTGAAAACCTGTATTCACTTGAAAACGTACTGGCAATTTTGCATCAGTGCTGCTATTCAGGTATTGCTCTTTAGGTTGTGTCAAATTCATTGCTGAGAAACCTGTGTTGAAACTAAGGTTTTTAAGCAGGATAAAATTTGCATTCAAACCAATATTCATGTTGAAACGAGTAAGCCTGTCATTACTGTAGGTTTCACCCGCAAGGTTTTGATCGTAATCAAGATTAGGTAAGAAACCAGAACCGAATTGGAATTTAGAATTGTTCAAGCTTTTGATGAACACACCTGCCTGAATTCCCAATCCAATAGTAACTTTCTTTTTAGCTAAAGCTTGATGCCAAGCTGCACTTACCATAATTTGGTTGGTGCTGAAAGTGCTTTCGTTTTGTTGATCATTAGTAAAGGCTAATCCAACACCTAATTTACTACCTTCAATATTTGTTCCTTCAAACTTATCGCCTAAAAGTGCAAAGTCTGCACCTACCGAAGGAGTTGAAAAGAAAGGTTTAACGTTAGAAACACCCAACCATTGGTTGCGGTAAATTCCTGTAAATCGAAACAGACCATCAAAGTCTCCAGTCGATGCAGGATTCAACGTTAAAGGCGCAGCATAATACTGCGAAAAGTGGATGTCCTGTGCAACACTTGTTAATGATGCTGTGGCTAAGGCTAATGCCGTGAGTATTCTACGCGTCATTCGTTTTAGTTTATTAATTCTCTGTTTTTTTCGGGGTGCTATATTAGGAATTATTTCTAAATCGTTGCAAATTATTTGATTAAAGTCAATACTCCATTCGCAATAAATGAATCATTTACGTTTGGATTATTTGCATTAGGCGTTAAAACCTGTGCTGAATAATAGTAAGTTCCATTCGGTTGGTCAATCCCATTTAACTTTCCATCCCATCCTGAATTAGCCACAGTGAAGTCGCAGCTAATACATTCATACACTAATTGACCCCACTGATTATAAATTCTCAAAGAGCCGAAAGATGCAGTGGAACCAGTAGGAAAGTATGGTTTAAAATAATCGTTTGTACCATCCGCATTTGGTGTAAATGAATTTGGAAAAACATATAAACCTGGAGGCAAAATAGTGAGTGTAATAGTATCAAATCCTACGCATCCATTTTTTGTATCAGTAACCCTAACAAGATATGTAATTGTTGAATCGGGCTTAGCGCGTACATTTTGCAATGCAGTATCCTCTAGAAAAGTTGGCGGCTGCCACAAATACTCAAAATCACTCGCATAACTCAAGCTATCTACATAAATAGTAGTTTGCTGACCAGATAGCAAAGCGTATTTCTCTGCCTTTGTCTTCACTTTTAAACAATAGAAAGTTGCGTTCACATTTGCAACCACCTCACATCGGTTGCTGCTAGTAACAGTTACCGTGTAATTGCCCGATGAATCAACGTTAATAGTTTCAGTTGTTGCTCCCGTATTCCATCGGTACGAAGCTGCACTTCCATTAACTGTTGGCGCAAGTAAAATTGTAGTACCGCAATCACATGTTTGAGTATCTTGACCCAAAGTAACTGTGGGAGCAGGAACTGTGGAAACAGTTATAGTGCCAAAACTTCTGCAACCGCTGTCGCTTGCAGCAACTTGATAAGTTCCGGCTGTTGTAGCATTGTAAGTATTTCCTTTGGTGAAAATATTTTCTCCCGCTTTACTCCATTCATAAACTATCCCCTGCAAGCTTCCAGCATTTAATGTAGTAAAGGAACCCTCGCAGAATGGCTCTGGGTTTGAAGTAAGTGTAATTATAGGTTTCTGTTTAACCTTCACTTCAATAGTGTCAGAACGTTGCACACAAGAGTTTTGGTCTGTGGCAGAATAAGAAAAAATGCCAGGTGTGTTTACAAGAATGTTTGCGGTTTGTGCGCCAGTGTTCCAAACATAATTGCTAAAGCCAGTTTGCGATTCTAACTGAACTGAATCGCCCACACATATTCCAGTGTCGCGGTAAGCAACTAAGTTTATTGCGTTTACTACATTCAACTGTAATGTATCTGAAGTAAAAGTACACTGCCCATCAGAAAGCACTACAAAATAGCTACCTGTTTGATTTACAGTAATTGCAGCAGTACTTTGCCCTCCGGGATTCCACTGATAAGAAGAATATGGACCCCCACTTGGCGAAAGCGTAAGATTGCTGCTATAGCAGATTGTAGTATCTCTTCCTAAGGTTACACTGCCATTTGTTTTCACATTGATGGTGATGGAATCAATCACCCTGCAACCAGTGGCATCAAAAGCCGTAGCAGTGTATGTTGTAGTGTTTTGCGGAGAAACTGTTGTTGTTAAAGCAGTTGGGGTAGGTAATGTTGCATTTGGTGTCCATGCTATACTTGTAGCAGCTCCAGCGAATGTAAGCTGAGTAGTTTCATTAGGGCATAGATTGAGTTTGGTTGCCGAAATAGTGTATGGGAAACTTCCTATAGTAACATTTACTGTATCGTAAGTTTTGCAACCATTTGTAAAATATCCAGTAACAACATATTGTGTATTGCTTGGCGGACTTGCATAAACAGTATCATTTAAAGTTTCATTCAAGCCAGTGGCAGGAGACCATTCAAAAGTAGTTATAGCAGCTCCCGACAATGAAGGAACAAACCTCCATGCTTCAGGCAATGATGTAGCAAAGTTTGCATTATTTCTACCTATTGGAAAAACACCTGCTGTGCCTCCTAGATTTTCGATACCAATTGTTTTTGTACCGCTAGCTGCCACAGGTTGCAAATGCACTTCAATAAGTTGTGTGGATTCATAAAGTTGAATCTGGAAGGTAACAAATTGATTTTGCGCAACTACCAACACGTTATCCCATTCTATCACAAAACAACGATTCGGGAAAGTTCCTGTTACAAAAGTTGTTATATCACCAATACCTCCGCTTAGTCCATTTGCATTAAGGTCATCCCAAACTCCTGCTATTAAATTATTTGGCGTTCCAGTTGCAGGAATAGCTCCGTTGGTAGAACCAGCTCCTGTAAATGTAGTAAAGGAGATAAATCCATTCTCATTAAGCGTAAATCTGCTATAATCTGTGCAGTAGAATTTAAAAGGAAAAGGTAATGAAATACTTGCATTTCTATTGTTTCCCGTACCCGCAGGTGGAAAAGGCACCGGGTCTTTAGCACCTGATGTTTTAAAACCAAATGGGGTAGTGATTAAAGAGTAAGTTGGATTACATACTTGAGGAACAGGATTTAAAACTCTTGCTATTAGTTCAGCTTTTTCATTATTACATATTTGAACATCGTTACTAGCTTTAATCAAAACTGCAGGATCCAGAAACAAAGAAACCGCAGTATCTCCCTGACAAGTACTGTCGCTAACCACCACGCTGTAAACCAGATTCTCATTCACAGTTACTTTAGGATTCAATGCCGTATCGCTACTTAAACCTGCGCTTGGGCTCCATTGAATGTTATAGGAAGTAATTGGTAATTTACCAAAAATAAATCGAGTATTGGGGCGTTGACTGGTTGTTGCATCAACTGCCAATGTACAACCCGATGAACCATCCACATCTGCATAATTGGTAGCTCCAGCAAATGCTGTGGTGAACTGAACCAAATCAAAACCCGAAAAAGTACTATTGTCGTAACATACTTCAATTATCAAGTTCGATTGCCCATCCCAGTTAAAAGGTGTGTTTAAAGTAAAACTGTTCCATGAGTTGGCTACAGTAGTATATGTGCCAGTGTAAACCTGAGCCATATTTGCGGTTATAAATTGCCCTACAGGAAGTTGGGTGAGCGCAGTGCCGCCCATTTTAACTTGCAAATTATTAAATGGTACATTGCTTCCTTTGGTGGTAACAAAAAACTGCACATCCGTAATTACACCTGCACTCAAGCCTGATGTAAAAAGCTCCGCTGCGCGGATCAAATACTGCACTCTGCCATCATGCCACAAAGAACGGAAAGGTGTTGGCGTAGATCCAGCCGTTGTAGCTGTGCCAACAACAGGAAATGGAAAAGGAAAATCACAATTCGGGCATGGGTCGGCAGGGTTTTGATTGGGTCCTGTTTGTATTGGAACTATCTCTGTAAACAATTGCACTTCAGTGCCCGGGCACACATAGTTTGAACTTGGCGTTACCCTTACTTTAGGTCCAAAACCTTGAATGTTAATTGTAAGACTATCTTTTATCAAACAACCATCTTTTGAGCGTGTTTCCACTTTGTAATTGGTGGTTCCCGTTGGGCGTACTTTTGTAATTCCCGATGTTGGATTATCAACAGTTGCAGCAGGTTTCCAAGAATATGTGAAAGGACCTTCTGCGCTTGGTGTAGGTGTAACAGTTAATTGAGCACTTTGATTCAAACATACAGTAGAATCATCTGCTGTAACCACAACACTAAAAGTATTTGCTGTAGTTATAGTAATAGTGTCTCTATCCTTACAACCTCCTATCAAATCACCCTTTACAATATAAGTCAATGGAGAAGTTGTAGGCACTACAATCACTGTGCTGCTATCGCTGCCATTTACAAATGTGAAATCTTTTGAAGGAGACCAATTGTAATTTTGCGCGCCTCGTGCCTGAATAGTTATGGGACCGCCACCTAAACAATACACCCTGTCTGGTCCAAGGGTTACACCTTTGTTTACAGTCAATTCATAAGTCAAAATCTGTTTACCTTCCGATGGACATGCACCATCCGAAACTACTATGGTTATGTAACGAGTACCAGTATCATTTCCGGTTGGTGTCCAACTTACTGTTATCAATACAGAATCAGGACGATTATTTAAAGGTGTAACTGTTAAAGAAGCACCCGGCAAAGATGTTGCAATGTTTGAAGACACTGTAATAGTTTGCCCATCCTTATCCTTTGCAAAAATTGAGAAAGTCAATGCCGTACCCGGACAAACACCCAATGAACTAGTGCCCAAAACTGTTGCACCTGTTACATTTGCATTGGATAATGTATCACGAACGGCAGGTGGGGCATTGGAGCAGTTAATCACCACAAACTGAATATCTCTAATGGTGCTTCCTACAAAAACTCCATTTCTGTACTCATCTACCCGCACCGCAATGGTGTAATTTCCAACCTGAGTTGGAATAAAGTTCATCGTGCCTGTTGAAGTATTAAAATTGAAACCACCGTTTGTTGGTAATGGATTGGCTACAGAAAAACCCGCAGCATAAGGCACCGGAGCGTTCAAACCATCCAATGGTTGAACCATTGAATAAACTAATGAATCGCCATCTACATCCACCGCTCCGTGACTAAAGTTGTATTGCTGCCCAATGCAGTAATAAG
>Ga0105049_10011763_pt1 | contig 10025 bp, 11 predicted proteins | sample MAT06_FD_78087 | JGI IMG/M metagenome (GOLD analysis project Ga0105049, IMG submission 78087) | Freshwater microbial communities from Lake Fryxell liftoff mats and glacier meltwater in Antarctica - MAT-06 | ecosystem: Environmental > Aquatic > Freshwater > Ice > Liftoff microbial mat | place...
ATCCCTGGGTCGTTCGAACTGTTATGCCGGATCGACGGCGTGTTGAACATCGGCCCGGTGGCTGAATTGGGGCGTCAGCCAGGCATCCTGGCGGCAACCCCTTAACCCTACCCTTCCGATCTGCTAAGTCCGCCCGCCTTAACGACATTCATCGACACCGGCACAAGCCGCTCTGGGGAGAGAACCACCATGGATATCAACGCCACGATTTCTGCCGTCGTGACCGGCGGCGCATCGGGCCTTGGCGAAGCCACCGCCCGCGCCCTCGCCCGGGCCGGCGCCCGTGTCGCCATCTTCGACATGTCCGCCGAGAAGGGCGACAAAGTCGCCCGCGAGATCGGCGGCGTCTATTGCAATGTCAACGTCACCAGCGAAGACAGCGTCGTCGAAGGCTTCAAGCGGGCCCGCGCGGCGATCGGCCAGGAGCGCGTGCTCGTCAACTGCGCCGGCACCGGCAACGCCTTCAAGACCGCCTCGCGCTCCAAGGACGGCACGTTCAAGCACTTCCCGGTCGACCAGTTCGACCGCATCATCCAGATCAACCTGATCGGCACCTTCCGCTGCATCGCGCACTCGGCCGAAGGCATGCTGACCCTCGACCCGCTCTCGACCGGTGAGCGCGGTGCGATCATCAACACCGCTTCGGTCGCCGCCGAAGACGGCCAGATCGGCCAGGCCGCCTATTCCGCCTCCAAGGGCGGCGTCGTCGGCATGACGCTACCTATCGCCCGCGATCTCGCGCAGGAAGGCATCCGCTGCAACACCATCCTGCCCGGCCTCTTCAACACCCCGCTGATGCAGGCGGGCGGCCCGGAGTTTGTGCAAAAGCTGGGCGCCCAGGTGCTCTTCCCCTCGCGTCTCGGCGATCCGAGCGAATATGCGGGCCTGGCGCTGGAAATGGTGCGCAACCCCTATTTCAACGGCGAAGATGTCCGCCTCGACGGCGGCATCCGCATGGCGCCGCGCTAGGCTGAGGGCGTGCAGAACGGGCAGCGCAGATTCTGGCTTGTTGCGGCATGTGCCGCAGCAGCCCTGGCGTTGCTCGCCCTCATCGGCATCTGGACCACCGCGCCCGGCATCGAGCGCGACCTCACCGGGCGCGCCACCGCCGCACTGGCGGCGGCGGGCATCACGGATGCAACGGCCAATATCCACGGCCGCACCGTCACACTGAACGGCCCGGCGCGTGATGAAATTGCGCGCGCCGCCGCTGTCGATGCGGCCGAAGTCTTCGGCGTGCGCAATGTCGTTGATGCCTTCGGGGCACCGGCCCGCGGCCAGGTCAGCGCCGGCTATATTTTCGGCGCCCAATGGACCGGCACGACCCTCACCGTCACCGGCTACATGCCGAGCCTCGATGAGCAGGAAAGCCTGATCGCCCATGCCCGCGACGTCTTCCCCGGCAAGAAGATCGTCGATGAAATCCGCGTTGCGCCGAACCCGCCCTCCGCGAACTGGCCCGCCGCCGCTATGGGCGGCCTCAAGGCGCTGCGCCAGCTCTCCAACGGCATCCTGAAAATCGAGGGCAGCTCGATCACGCTGGCCGGAACCGCCCCAAGCGAAGAAGCGCGGGCCGAGGCCGGCAAACTGCTCGCCGGCCTGCCCGAACCCTTCACCATGCTGAGCGATGTTGAGGTTGCTGACGTAACGGTGCCGGTCGCCATCGATCCCTATCGCTTCGGCGCCGCCTATGACGGCGCGCGCCTCGCTTTGTCGGGCACCCTGCCCTCAAACGCCGCGCGCGAGGCGATCAGGACCGCCGTCAACCGTCCGGGCCTCACGCTCGACGACAAGACGAAAATCGACAACGCCGCCCCCGACGGGGCCTTCACCGACGCCGCCGCGACCCTCCTCGTCGCGCTCGCAGCCCGCGCCGACAGCGCAACCCTCGCCTTTGAAGACCGCGCTATCACCCTCACCGCCATCGCCCGCAACGCCGATGGCGTGAAGGCGCTGCAGGCGGCGCTGGACGGTCTCCCCGCCGCCTATAGCTGGAACGCGACCATCGGCATTGGCGGCGACGCGCCCGTGAGCCCGGTCGCCTCGGCCGCCGACAGCCCCGCCCGCACCTGCCAGAGCGCCGCCACCGCCGCGCTGATCGAAAGCCCCATCGTCTTTGCGTCGGCCTCCGCCGATCTGCCCGACACTGCCGACGCACTGGTCGCCAGCCTCGCCACCATCGCCGCGACCTGCCCCGAGGCCCGCCTCGAGATTGCCGGTCACACCGATGCCAGCGGCAATGCCGCCAAGAATATCCAACTCTCCGAAGACCGCGCCGCCGCGCTTGAGGCCGCGCTGATCGTCAGGGGCGTCGACGCGAGCCGGCTTAAAGCCATCGGCTATGGCGCCGCGCGCCCGGTCGCCGCGAACGACAATGATGCCAACAAGGCGCGCAATCGCCGGATCGAGGTTATCGTCAGGCCATGATCTATCTCATCGGTGAAATGCTGCTGCTTCTGGTTTTAGCGGCGGCGATCGGTTTCCTCGCTGCATGGCTCTTGCGCGGGCTCGGCCACGCGCGGGCGGGCGACGATCGCACGGCCGCTGTCTGGTCGCTCCGCCTCAGCGCCGCCGAGGCCGAATACGAAGCGAAATCCACCGCCGCCGAAGCCGCCAATGCGCGGCTCAAGGCCGACCTACATGTCGCGCAGACCAAAGTCGGTTCACTGGAAAACGACGGCGGCAAGCGCGTCGCCGATATCGAAGCCGTGCTCCGGGCGCAAATCCGTGCCGCCGAGGCGCTCGCCCAGGAACGCACCAACGCGCTCGACCAGCTCCGCATCGCCTTTACCACCGCCAATAGTGAGTCGCGCGCGCGGATTGCCGCCGCAGATGCCGAAGCGCATCGTCTTGGTGAAGAACTGGAAGTCGCCGTCAAGGAAGCCGAGCGCGTGCGCTCTGAACGAGCCCGCCTCGCCGAACTGGAAACCGATCTCACCACCAAGCAGGACAGCGTCGAAGCGCTGACCCGCCGCATCGCTGAGCTGGAAGGCTCGATCCAGACCGCCGCCGCAACTACCCGCCGCGCCCGTGCCGGCCTCGCACCCGGCGAAGACGATCTGCTGGCGATCCCCGGCCTCGGCCCCGTCATGGCGAAGGCGCTGCGCACGCACGGCATCGTCACCTATGCCGCACTCGCCACGATGTCGTTGGACGAGGCGCAGGCCCTCGGCCTCAAAATGGGCAATACCTTCGCCGAACGGGCCCGCCGCGACGACTGGTTCGGCAAGGCCGGCGCTTTGCACGAGGCCCAGAGCGGTGAGCAGCTCTAGCGCAGCGGCTGGCGGTAATACTCGTAAGGGCTGATCGCTTCTTCGCCGTAAGGCCGCGGCGCGAGGCTGTAAGGCGAGAGCCAACCAGGGCCACGGCTCGTCGAAAGCGTCACCGTCGCCGAGCCATTCTCGCCCAGCGGCAATACCGCCGTGCCGGACACGCCATAAGTGCCGCCGCTGCCGATCAGGGCCGTCACCTCGCCGTGCACGTCGCTCAGATAGTCTTTGACGGCATCCCGCTCTTCGCTGCTCGGCACATCCGTTTTGGCACGCGACGGCGTCGCCATCACGTCATCCACATCGCCTGCGAAAGCCGGCGCTGCCAGCGCCGTCGCGATCACGATCAGCCGGGTTGTGAAGTTCATGTCTCGCCTCCGCACTGCGCCGCCAAACTCGAACGCCGCACGCGGGGCAATCCGTCCAGGGACCATCGCATAATGCCTAACCTACCATTCCGGCCCCAATAAGGCACAGCCTGCGTCCTTGAATGAGGCTCAAAATCGGCGCTCATGGCGGTCACGGTTCCGTGCCTGAGGGAAATAGTGTGTCCATGATGCTGCTCAACCGCCGCGCGACCCTGCGCAGCCTCGCCGCCGGGACGCTCCTCGCGCTCATCGGCGCACCCTTGCGGGCCCTTGCCGCCGCGATCGCTGCCAAGGCCACGGGGGTCGTCAATTCCGTCACCGCCACGGCCAAAGACAGCGCGCCCGTTCCCGTAGCGGAAGGCGAAGACCTGCCGCCGGAGGTCGAAATCGCCACCGCCAAGGAAAGCGGCGCCGAGCTCACCTACGCCGACGGCACAATCCTGGTGATCGGCCAGCGCAGCAAGGCAAGTCTCGGCGCACCGGACAGCCAAGCCGTCATGGCCAAGGGCGCCTTCCGCTTCCGCGGGACGGCGATGGCCAATGCCGTCCTCTCCAGCCCGCTGCTGAAAATCGAGGCCCGCAAGGCCGAGTTCGTCGTCGCCGTCGCCGACGGGCAAACCATCTGCGGTGTCGCCAGCGGCGAGATCACCTGCACCTCGTTCAAGAAGGGCACCTCCGTCATCGTCCCTGCCGGCAGCTCCATCGCCTGGATTTCCGGCTCCTTCCTTGGCGGCGCCATAGAGGGCGTTTACCGCACCGGCGACATCGCCGTGGATGACGGCCTCGCCGCCGCCCGCCTCGCCTGGGCTCCCATCGCCGAGCCGCCTTTGGCACCGCCGCCGCAATAGCCCCGTGCCATGGACTTTCCGGGGGGCCGCCGCTATCTCCCCGCCCCATGACCGGCCAGAGCCATATCCGTAATTTCTCCATCATCGCGCACATCGATCACGGCAAGTCGACACTCGCCGATCGCCTGATCCAGCAGACCGGCGGCCTCACCGCGCGCGAGATGAAGGAGCAGGTCCTCGACTCGATGGATATCGAGCGCGAGCGCGGCATCACGATCAAGGCCCAGACCGTCCGCCTCGACTACACCGCCGCCAACGGCGAAAAATACGTCCTGAACCTGATGGACACCCCCGGCCACGTCGACTTCGCCTATGAAGTCTCGCGCTGCCTCGCGGCCTGCGAAGGCGCGCTGCTGGTCGTCGATGCCTCGCAGGGCGTCGAAGCGCAGACCCTCGCCAACGTCTATGCCGCGCTCGACAACCAGCTCGAGATCGTGCCGGTCCTCAACAAGATCGACCTGCCCGCCGCCGAGCCTGACCGCATCAAGCAGCAGATCGAAGACGTCATCGGCCTCGACGCGCACGACGCGCTCGAAATCTCGGCCAAAACCGGCATCGGCATCGACACGGTGCTGGAAGCCATCATCCACCGCCTGCCCCCGCCCAAGGGCGACCCGGATGCGCCCTTCAAGGCGTTGCTGATCGACAGCTGGTACGATGCCTATCTGGGCGTCGTGGTGCTTTTCCGTGTCGTCGATGGGTCGATCAAGAAGGGTCAGAAGATCCGCATGATCGCCTCCAACGCGCCCTATCAGGTGGAGCGCCTCGGCGTCTTCCGCCCCAAGATGCAGATGTTCGAGAGCATCGCGACCGGCGAAGTCGGCTTCTTCACCGCCGCGATCAAGCAGGTGGCGGATACGCGCATCGGCGACACCATCGTCGATGAAAAGAACATCCACGCGACCCCGCTGCCCGGCTTCAAGGACGCCCAGTCGGTCGTCTTCTGCGGCCTCTTCCCGGTCGACGCCGCCGAGTTCGAGGATCTGCGCGAGGCGATCTCGCGCCTCCGCCTCAATGACGCCAGCTTCACCTACGAAATGGAATCCTCCGCCGCGCTCGGCTTCGGTTTCCGCTGCGGCTTTTTGGGCCTGCTCCACCTCGACATCATCCGCGAGCGGCTTGAGCGCGAGTTCAATCTCGACCTCATCACCACCGCCCCGTCGGTCATCTACAAGATCCACATGCGCGGCGGCTCGATCCTCGAACTGCACAACCCCGCCGACATGCCAGACGTCACGCAGATCGAGATGATCGAAGAGCCCTGGATCAAGGCGACGATCCTCGTGCCCGACGAATATCTCGGCAGCGTTCTGAAACTCTGCGAAGACCGCCGTGGCCGCCAGATCGATCTCACCTACGCCGGCAACCGCGCGCTGCTGGTCTATGCGCTGCCGCTCAACGAAGTCGTCTTCGACTTCTACGACCGGCTGAAATCGGTCAGCCGCGGCTACGCCTCGTTCGACTACAACATCACCGGCTATGAAGAAGGCGACCTAGTGAAGATGTCGATCCTCGTCAACGCCGAGCCGGTCGACGCGCTCTCGATGATCGTCAACCGCGGCCGCGCCGAAAGCCGTGGCCGCGTGATGTGCGAAAAGCTGAAGGACCTGATCCCCCAGCACCTCTTCCAGATCCCGATCCAGGCGGCCATCGGCGGCAAAATCATCGCCCGCGAAACCATCCGCGCGCTCCGCAAGGACGTGACGGCCAAATGCTACGGCGGCGACATCTCCCGCAAGCGCAAGCTCCTCGACAAACAAAAAGAGGGCAAAAAGAAAATGCGCCAGTTCGGCAAGGTGGAGATCCCGCAGGAAGCCTTCATCGCCGCGCTGAAGATGGATGAGAATTGACGCGCGCGGCATGCGAAGCGTGCCGCCGCGTCATCCCCGCGCAGGCGGGGATCCAGCAAGAACTCTGCCTGCCCACAGCCGCGAGAGTACGGCTTCCTTTGCGGGCTAGCTAGCTGCGAGAGTCAGCGCCATGAACGACCGGTACGAACCGAGCTCCAGCTTCTTGATCTCCGTGATCAATGGCGATGCACCTCTGGTTGGCAGCGCGTTCGCAGACATGAACCGGCGCACTGTGCTCGCATTGATGCGCGATGCAGATCGCTCAAATCGCGATTGGGCAACGCTGCTGATTGCCCAAACTGAACTCGACACACCTGAAGTTCGCGAGGCGTTACTAGCAGCCGCCGGCGACGAGGATGCAGAGGTGCGGAGCGAAGCCGTTCTCGCATTGGCCCAGCGCGATCGAACCCTCGCATTGCCATTGGTGCTGCGTGAGTTGTCCGCCAATGAGGCAAACGGCAACATCTTTGAGGCGGCAGAAATTATTGGCGACGCTTCGCTGATTGAAGTTCTTGAGCCATTCCAAGAACCCTCGGAGCGACCCTGGCTCGATGACATGGCGGCTGCTGCACTTCGCGCCTGCAAGGCATCAGCGCACTCAGTTGATTGAGCCGCCCCCTCTCCGCGCGTGAGCGGGGAGAGGACGACCGGCACACCGCGCCGGTCCGGTGAGGTGCCGGGGCACGGGCCGTCAGGCCGCGCGCACCGTCTCACCCTCGCCAATAGTCGTGCCGGTTCGCCCCATCGCAGGCCGCCTCCTTTGAGACAGCACTGCTTGAACCGCCGCTGCGAGCCGCAGGGGCAAGGGTCGTTACGTCCTAGTTTTTCGACGAGTTCCTTGTCGCCGTGAACGATCCGCAGACCGCGCTTCACGGAGGTTTCAGAATTGTAGCCCTTACGTCGCTTAGACGAGCGCTCGAAAGCTGGGCAGGTCGTGAGGGTCGCGCATGTTCGCCTCCATCGGTTGAGAGGGGCGTATTACGGATGGCGCGGCGATCGCGCAACTCTCGTTTCGCGTAATCGCCTGGACCATCAGCTCACCTACCCCGGAAACCGCCGCAATGGAGTTCATCTGGCGGCGCGGCACGGATGGCGCGCCCGCCTCCTACTTCCCCGAATCCGGTGAAGATTGGTACTGGCCCGCCGGCGGCCTGCGCCTGCCAAATGGCACGCTCGCCGTCTTCCTGCACCGCTTCCGCACCACCGCCGCCGCACCACCGCTCGGCTTCGAGAGCACGGGCTACGCCCTCGCCCTCATCGAAAACCCCGCGGAGAAACCCGCTGAATGGCGAGGTCATATCGTACCCGGCCCACCCCTCCCCTTCGACGCCCTGCCCGGCGCGGCGCTCATCCGCGACGGCGAGGACATCGTCATCCTCGCCACCCGCACCAAGGGCGCGCCCGCCGGGATGCTGATGCGCGTCGATGCGACGGCCCTCGCGGCAGGCGATCTCTCCGGCGCACTCTGGTGGAAAGGCGGCGATTGGACATCCATCGCCATGCTCGGCCCGCAAGGCCCTGCCATTGTAATCGAAGATGCCGGGGTCGAATCCTCGATCCACGAGAGCGCCTGCGGTTTTGTCCATGTCACAAGTTCAGGCTTCGGCGCCGCCACCCTCGTCGCCCGCACGGCGCCCATCCTCACCGGCCCCTGGAGCGCTCCGCTCGCCTTGCTCAGGCCGCCGGAATCCGACGCTCCTGAACCCTTCGTCTATGCCGGGCGCGGCCATGCCGGGCTCGACGCACCAACGGGCACGCTCCGCCTCACCTATGTCCCGAGCAGCCTCGATCCGAACGCTCTGCTGAGCGGGGCTGGCGCAACGCGCCTCTATTGGCCACGCTTTGCGCTGGCAAAACCCCCCTGTTGAGGTGCGATATTTCCCATAGCAAGTTCCATCCGGTTCCGTCACAGAATGGCTTGGCCTTTGGGAAAATCATGCGCGTTCCATGTCTCGAATGTCCGCTGCGCGCCAAAGCGGCCTTCGCAAACAAGCCCGACGATCAGGTGGCCTTCATCCAGGCGATGAAGACCGAGCATCTGTCCTTTGCGCCCGGCGACGCCGTGGTGCGCCAGGGCAATCGCAGCGCCCAGCTCTTCACGCTGTTTTCCGGCTGGGCCTTCCGCTTCAAGGCGCTCAGCGACGGCCGCCGCCAGATCCTCAACTTCCTGCTGCCGGGCGATCTCGTCGGCTTCCAGAACCGCCTGTTCGAGGAATCGCCCTATGGCGTCGAGGCGCTTACCGATGTCGAGGTCTGCGTTTTCGCCCGCACCAAAATATGGGACCTCTATCGCGGCTATCCCGAGCTCGCCTATGACATCACCTGGCTGACCGCCCATGAAGAGAGCTTCATCGACGAAAATCTCCTCACCTCCGGCCGCCGCTCCGCCGCCGAGCGCATCGCGGTGCTGATGATGCATCTCGCCAAGCGCCTCACCACGCTGCGCCCAACGGCGTCCACCTCGTTCGATATACCCATCAACCAGAGCCACATCGCCGATGCGCTGGGCCTCAGCCTCGCCCACACCAACAAGACGCTAAAAGGTCTCGAGAAGCGCGGCCTCTTCCGCTTCCGCAACGGCGTGCTGGAGATGCTGAACCCCAAGGCGATGGCGCGCCTCGCAGACTACTACGAACAGCCGATCGGACGTCGCCCGCTGATCTAGGCTCGCGCGATGAACCTGAGGCCCATATGGGTCTCACTGACCCTGGCGAACTTGGTATCTTTGAGGCCGGCTTCACGCGCCGCGAAAATGAACTGGTCGCGTCTCGGCGCCCTGGCCCCGATGCGTACACCTGTCTTCGGCTCGTAGCCCGCGACTCAGCGCCGCTCGCGGGTGAAGACGCCCAGCGGAATGCCAAGCGCAAAGGCCGGTGCCCAAACGGGAAATTCCAGCGCCTTGGCGATCAGCCGTTCGGTCTTGATCGATCGGTCGGCCGCCCAGTCGCGCACATGGGCCAGCCAATCATCCGCCGCCAGATTGAGATAGAAACCGATTGGCTGATAGGTAAGGTGATGCGCCTTCCATGACCAATAGGCATCGGCCCCCAGCGCGGTGAAGGCGATCGCCAGGAAAATCCAGGCAATCCCGTTCAGGAACGCGCGCATCGGCTGGACCGGCGGCGTTCAGTCGTCGTAACGGGCGCGCTTCTGGAACAGAAGGCCCAGAAGCACACCGATCACGCCGTAAACGGCGAAGGCCGGAAAGCCAAGAATGCTGTTGGAGATCGAGGGGCCGGGGTTGGGGATCGTCTCCGTCACCCAGGCGCGATAGCTGTCGAGCGAACCGGCGTGGATCATCGTCCACACGTCCGAAAGCGGCAGCGCCTTGAAGCCCTGGCCCGCCTGAATGGAGGAGATCACGTCATAGCCGAGCACCATGAGGCCGGCGACGATGAAGATGACGGCGATCAGCCTGAAAAAGGCCATGAGCAAAGCTTCCCTGTTTGCGCCGCATCCCGGGCGCGGGGCGGAAACTACAAGGCGCGCCGCTCAGGGGCAATGGAAGGCGTGGGAAAGCGTTAAACCGTCACTTTGGGGGGCCAAGGGTCACAAGCCTTGTCAAAACGCTCGCCGCCCCCTAGAGGCAACCCCCTCGCGGACAGGTGGCCGAGCGGTTGAAGGCGCACGCCTGGAAAGTGTGTAGACGTTAATAGCGTCTCGCGGGTTCGAATCCCGCCCTGTCCGCCA
>Ga0105049_10011766_pt1 | contig 10025 bp, 10 predicted proteins | sample MAT06_FD_78087 | JGI IMG/M metagenome (GOLD analysis project Ga0105049, IMG submission 78087) | Freshwater microbial communities from Lake Fryxell liftoff mats and glacier meltwater in Antarctica - MAT-06 | ecosystem: Environmental > Aquatic > Freshwater > Ice > Liftoff microbial mat | place...
CCGTCCACGACAGCAAACAATAAATCTGCGTTCGCTCGCGCGGTAAAGCGCGTCCAGATTGGTTGCTGACTGACGAGTGACTCGACCACACCCACGGAACTCGAACGATGTGGGCATGAAAAAAGCCCTGTGAGACAGGGCTCTTTCAAGCGAGGCGGACGGGACTCGAACCCGCAACCACCGGATCGACAGTCCGGTACTCTAACCAATTGAGCTACCGCCCCAACAAGACTCCTCGACCGAACGATTCTTCGACCGGGGTGAGGGGTAATGTAGTCGGCTCGTGCCGACTGTCAAGCAGATCCAACAACTCGAGATCTGCGGAAGTGCTGCACAGGCCTTGCTGCCCACACACCCTCCTCAAAGATAAACCGCCCAGTCCTTCATAAGTGTCTTCATCGGTGCCTTTATCGGCCACCGTTCCCGCCCGGTTTGCCGACAACCCGGGCACTCGACGCAGCGGCATCCGCAGTTCATTCAGGCTCATTTTTTCGGTGGGAACTTGATCTCGTACGACTTGCTGCCCTCGTTGTACGTCTGAAGTTCCCAGGGTGAGCCCGCCGGGCTGACCTTTGCGGCCTGAACCCCCACGTACGCGCATGCCGCGATGAGGCCCACCACCGCCAACGCGAGCAAGCCTGTGTAGATGTTCATGGTCGGGCCACGCTGCATGTGACCGCCGGGCATTTGCATTCCGAACTGACTCATGGTGTGCGGCTCGCTGAAATGGGTAAGCGGTGAAAGACGGTGGGAAGCACCAACGCGGCAAAGCGATCGTCAGGAACTCGGGTCTCAGCGAACATCAAGCCGGCTGAGCACCGTGTCGTCCTTCATCACCTGCGCACCACTTCGACCATAGAGGTTCACGCGGCCGACCGACTTGTCGGGCTCAACCGTGATGAGCACGATGCGGGCCACGAAATCGTTGCCGCGAACGATGTTCATGATGGTGTTCTGCTTCAAGCCCCGATTGGCACCCTCGCTGATCACGATCAGATCACCGGTCGGGTTGCTCGCGACCTCGAGCACGCGGGCGCGGACGAGCGGACCGGAGAGCTCGCGGGCTTCGGTCGCGGAGACGGCGGCAAGCCCGCCGACGCTGCCAGCCTGCGCGGTCTGGAGCTTGATCTCTTCAAGCTGCTCCTTCAGAGCACGGGCATTCTGCTCGAGCACTTCGCGCTGGCTGCTGAGATCGTTGATGCGATCGACGAGTTCGATCTCGCGCTTGGATGAGTTGACCAGATCGTCGCGAAGTTTGGTGACCTCGTCGCGATAGTTCTTGATCAGCGCCTGCTGGCTGTCGGCGGTTGCACCGAACTGCGCGAGCTGGTTGCGGATCGAGATCGCGTCGGCCTTGGCCTGCTCGACCTGCGAGCGAAGCTCGGTCTTCTCGGCCTGCATCGCATCAAACTGCTTGGTCAGGTCTCGGACCTGAGACTCGGCAGCCCGTTGACGATCCTCAATGCCCGCCTTCTCGGTTGCGTAGCCTTCGATCTGGCTGCGGGCCGTGGCCTGGGCTGAGAGTTTTTCCTCTCGCTCGGCCTCGAAGCTCCCGCGGATGCGATCGGCATTGGTGGCGTAAGCCATGGTCAACGCCGCCAGCACAAGGCTGAGGATCGCACAGAAAACCACAAGAACTTTAGTCACGAAGTGCACGGTCCACTCCTGGCAGAAAAATGTCTCGAATCCGACTCTCGACGCTTTCGTGCGGCGCGATCGGCTCATGTCGTTCAACGCGACCCACTGTCAGGCCGCAGGGCAGGGAGAGTAGCCCCCAACTTGGGTCCGGCCTAGTTGACCGACCCTCTTCTTACACGTCTATCTAGACGTTTACCTTCACGCTCTATCCGCAGCAAAGCTCGATCGGTTCGGAGAAGCTCAGGTTCGGGCGGACCGGCACACACCGATCACGGTTGACCCGACCTTTCGGACAGACCTCCATATTCATACCGCACATTGCCCGTCCCTGTCAACCCGACACTTCATCCCCAATCCGCAGTCCGGGGAGAAGGTGCCGCGCTGCGAGCCTCAGTCAGAAAGTTTCTTGCCCGTTGGCCTCCACACGGCGGCTTACGGGTCCGCATGAGTCATCCCCTCGGTGTTCCCCTCGGTGATCTTCATGATGCCCGCCGCGGCGGCGACCCTGACTCTCCCGACCGAGTCGTTCATCATGTCGGCGAGCAGGGGCAGGTTCTCGTTCTCGCCGATCTCGCCATAGACCATGGCGGCCTGAGCCCGCAGAACTTCGCGCTTGTTGGCGCGGAACTGATCCGCGATATAGGCTCCATGGCGCTGTCCGAGTTTGGCGAGCGCGGATGCTGCACTCAGTCGCACTTCGGCGGGCATCACCTGTTTCTTGTCGTCGATCGGGCGAACCAACTCGATCAGGCGATTGGTGGAGGCCGCATCGCGAATGCCGCCGATGATCTGGCAGGCCAGCGCGGTGGCTTCAAGATCCTCGGGCTTGGCGGGAAAGAGCGCGGCCCTGATCTCAGGCAGCGTCGTCTCATCGCCCAGCTTGACACGCGCTTCAGCGAGTTGCAGATCCATGATGCGCACTTCAGCGGCATCAGACTTCGACACGTTGCGGCGACCGGCATCACGCAGCATCGCGTTGGCGGACGGTTCACCAAGCTCGCCAAGCAGAAACGCGGCATAAGCCCGCAGACGCGGCGAAGGGTCAAGCAGCATCGTTGCGATGGGTGTGATGTTGACCGGTTCGCCGCACCGATTCAGAGCGTACATGGCCGAAGCACGAACTTGAGGCGACGAATCGTCGAGCAGCCGGCGCAGCGATGGAACCGTGCTCACCATCTTCGCACGACCCGCAACCATGGCCGCGACTGACCTCACACCAATGTTGGGGTCCGCAAGCAACTGATCGATGATGGGGGCGAGGCGAGTGGGTGTCGCGGCAAGACCCTCGATCGCGTTGGCTCGTTCCTCTGGCTGACCATTGGTCGCGGCCGAAGACAGCAGCGTGATGGCGCGCTCGCGCAAGGTGGCTCGTGCGATGGGGTCCTGATACGCACGTCCGCCGGCAAGAGGGGCCGCGCGCCCATCTTCGGTCGTCGTTCGACCATCGCGCCCGGGCATCGCCTGCGAACTGGAACCGCTTGAACCGCATCCGGCGATCAACGTGCCCGCTGCACAGGCGGCGATACTCAGAAATGCACTATTGTTCCGACAACTTCTCACGTTCGTTCTCCTGCTCGACTGACAGCATACCGCATCGGCGCGGCTCAAGGATTGCCGAGTGCAAGCCTTGGGCCTCTGAGGCGATTGATCCAAACGGCGACAAACAGGGCCAGCCCTCCGAAGAGACCGACCCAACCCGCGACGTTACCGATTCGGCCATAGGGCGTCGAGCGTCCCGGAGTTGTGCTGATCATCACGCTGCCGAGAATCGCCGCATCGGTCTGGTTGAGCTGATCGCCGCTGGTGCCCCCGCCGGAGATGATGCGAATGGGCATCACGCGCCCGCGGCTATCGACAAAGGCCGACAGGCCGGTGTTCACAGCGCGGACCATGGGCACACCAAGTTCCAGACATCGCCAGCGCCCCGCAAGCAGGTGCTGACGGCGACGCGCATCAGAAGTGAAGAACCACCATCGCTCGCTGCCGAACCACCCATCGTTGCTGACGTTTACAAGCAGATCGGCGCGACGTCCATCCTTCCGCCCATACACAAGTTTGCGGCAGGTTTCGCTTCGCGTCGCCTCAAAGCAGATCGGCGTGGCAACCCTGATGGTTGAACCACTGGAGGTCGGAACATCGATGGCCTCCGCGGCATGACCAAAGGCGAGATCGAACCTCATGCCGCCCGCGCCAAGCTCGAGCACCAGTCGTTGTGCAAAGGGCCATCGCCAGACCCACGGAATCACTTCGCCGAAGGGTGTGAGATCGACTTTGTCATAGCGTTCATCGAGCAGCACGCCCTTGGCGATGATCGCGACGCTGTTGTAACGTCGCTCGCACGTGAGATCGGGCTTGCCAGCGCCATCCTGGCCCATCCGCGCGCCCTCGCGCGCTTCGGCTCCGATGAGCATGGGTATATCAATCTCGCGCTGCGTTTCGATGATCGCATCGGCATAGCCCGTGGTGAGCAACCGCATCGGTGAACCGGGCTGCGCCCGATTGGTCTCCGCAAATGTGCGTGCGGTCGCCAGTGCATCAGGATTGAGAGCCCAACCGGGGAACATGGTCTCTGGCCAGAGCAATAGTTCGGGCGACGGCTTGCCCACCGCGAGAGCGCGGGTGAGTTCAAGGAACCGTTGAAAGTCCTTGATCTGTTGCGCCATGCTCCAACTGAGCTTTTGACCCTGCGGGATATTGGTCTGCACCACGCCAATATTCAACTCTCGTTGAGCACCGGCATCGCCCGAGAGCCCCGCCGCACCGATCATCGATGTCACAAGCCAAGTTATGGAGACGACCGCAGCCCCGATCCCCCCCACTCGTCGCGGAACCGAGGTCCAACCCGCGGCATCGGCAAGGCTTCCGACCGCTGCGACAAGGAGCAGGCATACGAAGTACGCACCCAGCACACGCCCGGGCAGGCAGAGGTTCGGATCGTCGATCAGCGGATGAGCGACGAGGTACCACGGATATCCGGTGAGGATGACCTCGGCCCGCAGCATTTCGCACGCGACCCAGACCAATGGGGCCGCGATGCTCATCGGAACTTTCCAACGCGAGGCGCGAACGGTGGCGATCATGTACACCGTCAGACCACTGAAAAACGCGAGATAGATGGCCAGCAGCGGATAGCCTACCGGCGTGACGTTCATCAGCCACGATTCTTCGATGAACCAGAGCGGAAGTGTGCCAAGCCCGGCGAACATGGCCGCGCGCGATGGGCGACCTGACACGCCGGCTCGACATCCGGCAAAGACCAGTGCGAGCGCCGCGACGATCGAGAGCGGCCAAAGCCCGGCGGGAGGAAGGGCCGCGTACGTGGCCGCGGCGTAAAGCAGGCCCGCAAACATTTGCGTGCGCCAAGAGGAAGAGACGGCATGGGTCGCTGTGCGTCGAACAATGGGCATGGATCGATGGTACCCACCCCGATAGCCAGCCCCTGAGATGCGTGCGACTACTTGCCGGCGTAGTCAATTACGCGAGCGACTTCACTCCGGAGCTCCGATCGTGGAACAACCCGATCGACCATGCCCGCCTTGAGCAGATATTCGCTGCGCTGAAAGCCCTCGGGCAACTCTTGACGGATGGTCTGTTGAATAACCCGCGGGCCGGCAAAGCCGATGAGGGCCTTAGGCTCGGCGATGATGACATCGCCCAGCATCGCAAAGCTCGCCGTCACACCGCCGGTCGTGGGGTCGGTGAGCAAACTGATGAACAGCCCGCCCGCATCGTCATGACGACCGAGAGCAGCGCTGGTCTTGGCCATCTGCATGAGTGAGAGGCCCGATTCCTGCATACGCGCACCACCCGAACCACTCACGATCACAACCGGCAGACTGCGCTCGGTCGCCGTTTCGATTGATCTGGTCACAATCTCGCCGACGACACTCCCCATCGAACCCATCATGAACGAAAGGTCGAGCACGCAGAGCATCGTGGCACGGCCCTTGATAAAGCTCGTGCCCGCGAGCGCGGCATCGGTCGCCCCACTCTTGATCTGCTCGCTCAACAAACGCTCGCGATACGGCTTGATGTCGCGGAACTTCAACGGATCGGTCGGCGAGAGGTTCGTGAACATCGGCTCAAACGAACCGGGATCGGTGATCTGCTTCACGCGCTCGGCCGCACCGATCCGGAAATGATGCTGGCACTCAGGGCAGACGTGAAGGTTGGCCTCCATCTGCTTGCGATAGATCATCTGGCCGCAGCCCGGACAGCGGAGCCAAAGCCCCTCGGGAATCACCGACTTGCGCTGGGGCTTCAGTTCTGTCCAGGTCTTGGTTGCCGCTTGACTCATCAGTATCTTTCCAAGGACAAGTGAACAGGAAATCCGTTTCACCGGCCGCGCGTCCTTACGCGGCCGACACCGATGCCGGCCGACGCACGCCGCTGGGCAATGCCCAGTCGGACTCTATGTCGGTATCAATCCACAAAGGGGCAGGCCGCTCGCGCACGATCGCCTGAACTTCAGAAGTCGGAAGACCCGACAGGATGCACCGCATGAGGGCCTCGCCAACCGGCCGAAGCACAACCCCGACAGAGGGCAGGGTTGCCGTCGAACGGCGACCGGACGAGCGCGCCTTGGTCAGAACGCGCCGGAGCGCGGGGATGAGCCGGGCACTGAAATCCACAAGCGATTCGCCCTCGGGCGGAGTCACACAGGCCGGGTCTTCTCCCCAGAGCCGTACCGCCCGGCAGAACCTGTCCTCAAGCGTCGTCTTCAGCACACCTTCCCAAAGCCCGAAAGCCATTTCCTGAAAGTCGGGAACCACCACCACCTTCACACCCGCCGCCGCGGCCAAAACCTCGGCCGATGAGATGCTCGCCTCATCACTTGCACAGCAGACCGATGAGAGGGGTGGGTGTCCGAGTTCCTGGACAGTTCTGGTGATGTCGCTAAGGCCGAGTTCGGAGAGAGGCAGGTCGGTGGAGCCCTGAACCCGCCCGGCAAGGTCCCACTCCGTCGCCCCTGATCTCAGCAGCAGAACCCGATGTGTGGCAGTCTTGGCCATAGTTGTTCCGGTCCATCCCTCTAACTGGCGGACTGGTCCCGGGCCTTGGCACCCGAAACCTGATCCATAAAGAAGCTCGGCAGTGTAGCGGTGTGCCATGAGTGAGCAAAGCCGAGTGAGGGTTATCAACACCCAAACAGGGTGGCACTTGCGGCCCATCGGTCAGGATCTGCCCCCTGAACAGGGATTATCTGGTGATCACTTCGTGACTTTACCAATCATTTGTTGGGTCTTGTTCGGTCCTCCGCGAAGGGTGACGATGGCTTCTCCGCGCTCGGGCTGTGGGAAACCGAAGATCGCGCTGGCCGCGACGACGACCTCGCACCCGGCATCCAGCACTCTGTGGATGTTGTCGATCTTGATACCTCCATCCATCTGGAGTCGCTGGTTGGGTGTCAGGTCCGTGCTGATCACCTCGACCTTGCGGAGGACTTCGGGAATGAACGCCTGCCCGCTGAAGCCGGGGTTGACCGACATGACGAGGATGAGGTCAAAGTGGCGGAGATGCGGCATGACCTGCTCGACCGGGGTTGGTGGATTGATGGCCAGCCCGACCGAGACCGCACCCTGCGCGGCATCAAGCTCACGGATCTTCATGGCCAGCCCCTCGATCAGATCGGGCGGCACGACCTCAACGTGAAAGGTGATGTGGTCAGCACCCGCCTTGGCGAAGGCCTGAGCGTGGAGCCATGGGTCGGTGACCATGAGGTGAACATCGAGAAACGACTCGGGCAAGGCCCTTCGCAGCGAGCGGACCATGTCCGGGCCCATGGTCAGGTTGGGCACGAAGTGGCCATCCATCACATCGATATGCAGCAGATCGGCGTGCGCGGGGTCGAGCACCTTCTTGGTCGGCAGCACACCGAAGCCTTCGCGGATCTGCGGCCCTTTGCGCCCACCATACAGCACGCCGCGACAGTCATCACCCATCGCGGCGAAGTCGGCCGAAAGGATGGAGGGCGCGATGAGGGGAAGCCGGGGCGGATGGGTGAAGAGGTTTCGCAGCACGGTTGAGGTTAGCGAACCTGCTGCGAACTTTCTGGAAGGTACATGCCCCCCCACTACCCCCCACCCGCGCTCAGCAGCCGCCGAAGTAATTGCCAACGAAGTCGAAGATGTCCTGCGTGGTGATCCCGTTGACTCCGTTGATATCGGCCCGGGGGTTGCCTGCAAAGTATCCGCCAACGAAGTCGAAGATATCCTGCACCGTCACACCCCCGGCGCAGTTGTAGTCGGCCGTGCAGATCGTCAGGGTTGCACTGGTGCTTGCGGTGCTGCCGCAGGCGTTGGTGATGACGACCGAATACCCGGTGGGGCCGACATCTTTGTTTGACACACCGGCAATGGTGAGCGCGGGCGAGGTGGCACCCGACAGAGTGCCGGTGCTGCCCCAGGGAGTTGCCCCGTTGGCGAGGGTGACAAAGCCCGAGGGGATCGCCCGACGCCACAGATAGGTGAAGGGACCGGTCGAGTTGGGTGAGGGTGTTGCGGTGAGTGTGGCTGTTCCACCTGAACAGACGATCACGGGCACGGGTTGTGCGGCGACGACCGGCCCTGCGCACGCACCTGTCGGGACCGGCAGCCCGTTGGCAATGATCGATGTTACGGTCTGGCCGTTGAACGTGTATGGGCGGAAGAGACCGATCGTGACCGAGCCGGTGCTGGCACTCGGTGCGATGCTGCTGATAAAGCTGAAGTTGTACATCGTCCCCCAGCGCAGCGCGTTGGTGTTGGGTGCCTGGGCAAAGGTGCTGGGGCTCGACCACGTCAGTGTCTGCCCGATGTTTGAGAAGGTCCAGGGGGTGTTGTCATACACCTCGCCCGAGTGGTAAGCGGGATCAAAGAACTCCGGGCTGGTGATGGTCGCACCGCCGCCAACGGGAAGGTTGAGCGTGAACGAGGAGCCCGAGATGTGCGAGTTGAGGTTGTACACCGCGTAGTCGTACCGCCATGTTCCGTTGTTCAGGCTCGTGGGCTTGCCAGCAACAATGAAGCGCCCCTCACCCGGCACATCGACCGTCACAACTTGAACAGAAGGATCGGGCACGTTGATGCCGAGGCCATGGTCTCTCCATGCGTAGATCGCCGGGCGACCGACCTGACTACTGGCCGCGCTTCCGCCCGCGCCGTTGGCGATGCTCCAGATGTACGTTGGCGCGGCACCGGTGTTGGCCACGTTCATCATGCGATGGGTGGCGTTGTTGAGGTGCTCGGCCGGGCTCTCTTCTGTGCAGACATAGAGGCCCTCGGCAAAGTAGAGCGCCCCCGCATGATTGGCGAGGGACATATCGCTCTCGGCCACCTGACAGCGCCGCCAGATCGCATCGCCCGAGCCGGCGGGGATTCCCGCGAACGCGCCATCAAACGGGTTGATGGTCGATCGCGGACCGAGCCGCGACTGACCACCATTGAACCCCGCGCTGTAGACATCGCGGCAGCCGGGGCGCAGGCCAAAGCCCGTGCCCACACACGTCAGCCCGCACCCGTTGCCATTGGCCACGCAGCAGGCCGTCTTGCACCCGCCGAGGCCGATCTGGATCAGCCGCCCGTTGTGCAGGCGATAGGCGTTCATCGCCAGCGCGGGTGTTCCAAAATTGATCCACGAGAGCGAAGTATCACCAATGTTGCAGGTGTTGCTCCCCCACGCATACGCATGGATACCGCCGACCGGGCCGTAGTGCGTGGAATCCTGAAGATCCGAGTGGGTGATGTCAGGCCCAACGGCGAGCGCGGTTGCGGCCAGCGAGAACAAAGCGGTTGCGCCCAGCACGCAAAGCAACCGGAACCTGGGCGTGTACGTGGAACGAGCCATCCGCGGCCTCCTGTCATGAAATGGAACCGACTCAAGGGGCGCAAGAGGACCGAGAAGTCTCTTGCAAGGTCTTCAAGTCTACAGGGTTTCCGGACCTCCGCAAGTCCCGGATTGGTGGCGCGGGCCGTCTTTGCACCTCTCCGAGTTCGATCGGGAAGTCCGAATGGCACTCAGTCAGATCAGCGGAGAGAGAAGTTCATGAGAGAGATCATGAAGTATGTTTTGTGTGTTCACACACGCTCTCCTTTCTCATCGACCCTGCTCGCGGCTCATAACTTTGTATTCGTTCTCGCATTTGAGGTGGTCAATGGCCGGTTGTTGATGGTTGTTTTGCCCGCGGCGGTGGTGGTTGTGGCCACCACGGTCTTCATCGCGCTCGAAGAAGGTTCGGGTTATCGCGAGAGACTGGCCGCAAATACACCTGACAACCTGCGAAACCGGGCGAGGCTTGCGCGAAACGCTGGCATCCAGGCCGCCCACGCAACCCGGAGCAGACCCGCTCCTATGACAAGGCCAGATGCAAGCCAGATGCAAGACAGATGACAAGGCCAGAGGAAAGCCAG
>Ga0105049_10011767_pt1 | contig 10024 bp, 10 predicted proteins | sample MAT06_FD_78087 | JGI IMG/M metagenome (GOLD analysis project Ga0105049, IMG submission 78087) | Freshwater microbial communities from Lake Fryxell liftoff mats and glacier meltwater in Antarctica - MAT-06 | ecosystem: Environmental > Aquatic > Freshwater > Ice > Liftoff microbial mat | place...
ATTCACGGTCGAGACCTCGCCGATCAGCACATCGCCGCCCTCCCCCCAGGAGGCGTGCCAGTCGCCCGGCATCAGCGTCACCGATTCCCCCGGCGCCATCATCAGCTTCTCGCCCGGCGCATAGGCCCGCTCGATCCCATCGCAGCGCACCCGTCCACCGCGGTCGCGGGCAAAGCGGCCCTGATCGTCGGAGCCGTAAAGCTCCACCACCAGAGTGGCGCCGCCGCGGTTGATGATATCCTCGGCCTTGATCACATGAGTGTGCATCGGGCTCAGCTGATCTTGTCGCGAAATCAACAGCTTCTCGGCATAACACATACCGCCACCGCGCTGCAGGTCGGCCAGAACGCCGTTGCGCAGGGTAAAGAGAAAGAGGCCCAACGCGTCGAACCGCCCCTGTCCGTAATCGGTGATGTCCCAACCCATGCGTGAGGCCACGATGCGACCGGCATCGGTGCGGGCGCGGAACGCGTCTGGGGTCCAGTAGGCGAAGGGCGGCAGCACAAAGCCATAGTGCCGGATCATCTCATCCGCCGCCGCCATGATCTCGTTGATACGCGAGCGTTTCATGCCTGCACCTCCCTGAATTGTCGCGACTATACCAAGGACGGGGCCGCCCTCAACCGGTTTTCCGCAAGAACCGCCACGTCAGCATGCCCCCCGCCCAGGCCAGCGCCATGATCCAGCCGAGCCATATTCCGCCCGGCCCAAGCCCGAGCGGTGCCGCCAGCACCCAACCGAGCGGCAGGGCAAAGACCCAGTAGGCCAGAATGCTGACCCCGGCGGGCCAGGCCGTGTCCGACAGGCCCCGCAGTGCGCCCACCATCGTCGATTGGACCCCGTCGAACACCTGGGCGAGGGCGAAGACCAGCAGGATGCTCGCGGCCGTGGCGACCACGGCCGGGTCCGCCACCACCAGCCCCGCAAGCCACCGCCCACCAAACGCGAACAGGACGGCCGAGCCCGACAGCCACACCGTCGCCACCGACAGCGCGGCAAAGGCCACCGGCCGCAGGGCGGCGAGGTTTCCTGCCCCCCGCTCTTGTGCGACGCGGATCGCCACTGCCCCTGCCACGCCCAGGGGAATCATGTAGACCACACCGCCCACCGCCATCGCCACCTGATTTCCCGCAAGCGCAACGGTGCCGAAGGTGCCGATCAGCACTGTCACCACTGCCACTGCCGCGGTCTCTACCAGATACATCAGACCGAGGGGCGCCCCCTCCACCGCCACCGCGCGCATGCGGCGCAGCGAAAGCGCCGCCCGGATCCGCATCCGCCGCAGCGACGGCGCCCACGACCACAGCATCCACGCGAGCGCCAGGGCCACGCCCTCAGCCAAAACTGAAGCAATCCCTGCGCCGGTCAGGCCGAGTTCGGGAAACGGTCCGATTCCCCAGATCAGCATGTAGTTGAGCGGCACATTCACCACGACCGCAAAGAGCGCCAGTCCCGTCCCGAGCCAGGGCCGCCCCACCGCCTCGAACGAGGCCTTGAAGACCATCAGAACGCCAAACGGAATCATGTAGCAGGTGATCGCCGCGTAATAGCCCGGCATCGCTGCCAGCACCTCGGGTGGCTGGCCGAGCAGCGGCAGCAGAAACCAGATCACCCCCATGACCAGCATGGCCAATGCCCCGACCCCGGCCCCAAGAGCCATCCCGTTGCGCATCAGCGCCGCAATCGCCCGCCCCTCGCCCGCGCCATGCGCAAAGCCGATCCGCACCGACAATGCTGACAAAAGCCCATAGATCGCGGCCACATGCATCGTCGCGATCGCCCCTGTCAGCCCCACCGCTGCCAGCGCTACCGTCCCCAGCGGCGCGATCATCAGCGAATCGGTCACGTTGATCAGCATCGACGCCGCAAGCCCCGCGATGATCGGTACGGCCAGCGCCAGAAGCGCCGGAACCTGTGCCCGAACCGACCGCCACCCAGCCATCTTGCGCGCCTCCCCGATTTCACATACGAATGGTATCCGGATTATCCACATACGGACCGTATGTCAACTGACCGACCCACCCGTGCCGAAACGGCGCGCGCAACCACCGACCGGCTCTTGCGCGTCGCGCATGCGGCCTTTGCCGGGCGGGGGTTCTCTGCCGTGTCGCTGGATACGATCGCCGCCGAAGCCGGGGTGACGCGGGGCGCGTTGCACCACCATTTCACCAATAAGGCAGGCCTGCTGGAGGCCGTGCTGCGCCGCATCGACGCCGAGATCGGGGCCGAGCTGCAGCCGGTTTTTGCAGCCGAGGCCGATGACTGGGCGGGGTTCCGCGCCAGCTTTCATGCCTATCTTGACGCGGTTCTGCAGCCCTCGCGGCTGCGGATCCTGTTTCAGGACGCGCCAGCGGTGCTGGGAATGAGGTCAGTCGACATCTTGCTTCAGTCCGGGCTCGCAGAGGTGATCGCCTTGCTGCAAAGCCTTGCGGCATCGGGCAGGATTCGAGCACCGGACCCCGAGGCGCTGGCCGTGGTGCTGAACAGCACGTCCGTCGCACTGGCCTTTTGGGTGGCGGAAAGCCCCGAGGAGCCTGCGCGCCTTACCCGCGCACATGCCACGCTTGCGGAGCTGTTTGACGGGATGACCGCAGGTCCGCAGGCCTGAAAGCGCCCGCTCAGGCAGACAGCCTAAGCCGTGCTTCGCGGGTGGCCCAGGCGGCGGCAGCGGCGCCAAACGCCTCAAACAGCGTGCGAGAGACCGGGTCGATCCCGGCGTTCCATTCCGGGTGCCATTGCACGGCGAGCGTAAAGCCCGGCGCGTCCTTGACATAGATCGCCTCCGGGGTTCCGTCCGGGGCAACCCCGTCCACCACAATCCGCGCCCCGGGCCGGGAAATGCCCTGACCATGCAGCGTGTTGGTCATGACCTCTTCGGCCCCCATCAGGCGGTGAAACACCCCACCGGGCTGAAAGCTCACCGCGTGGCGCAACGCGAACACCTCTTCCAAGGTGGCATTCTGCGGCATGCGGTGGTTCAGCCGCCCCGGCAGATCGCGGATCTCCGGGTGCAGCGTGCCCCCCATCGCGACGTTCACTTCCTGAAACCCCCGGCAGATGCCAAGGAAGGGCTGCCCACTCTCGACACAGGCGCGCACCAGCCCCAGCGAGATTGCGTCACGCTCGCGGTCAAAGGCGCCATGGGCGGAGGTTTCCTCCTCGCCATATTCCTGTGGATGCACATTGGGGCGACCGCCGGTCAACAAGAAACCGTCACACAACGCCAGCAGTTCGGCGACCGACACAAGCGCAGGATCGGCAGGCACCACCAGCGGAAGGCATCCGGCCACCCGTGCCACCGCTTCGGCATTCAGCGTGCCGGAGGCATGCACAAGGTAATTCTCGTTCATCAGGCTTCGATTGCCGATGATCCCGACGACGGGCCGTTTCTCTGAGGGACGGGACATGTGCTCACCGTAGAAACTGCCACAAATCGATGATAGGCGGACTCTTGCGTCGCGGAAAGGCCAAGAACCCACAAAACCTGTGCATCAGCGCACAGAATGGGCGGCATTTAGGCAGAAACATCACCATATGTTGCGAATTGATCGTTTTCTACACCATGATGCGACTCGAATTCCACCGACAGGAAGGTGGCGGCGTCCATCCCGCAGAAAACAGCAGACCGAAATCACCCGCAACGGCCTCGTCGCTGCCTTGGTTTGCGACGCCCTGTGCTTTGCCGCAACTGCCGAGACGACAACCACTGCGGTCACATGATGACAGGCGACTAGATGGGCGACCAGATGGGCGACTAGATGGGCGACCAGATGGGCGGTCTCGGCCCCGCCTCGCAGGCATTCATCGAGGCGAATGCCAGAATGCCTGCAGTGATGGGCGCGCCACTGGCCGGCAATGCCGACTTCGACTTTGTCGCAGGGATGATCCCGCACGAGCAGGGCGCCGGCGACATGGCGCGGACCGCGCAGGACTATGGTACCGACACCGAGGCCCGCGCATTTGCGGAGAAGGTGGCCGCGGCGCAGGAAGCAAGATCGTCCGAATGACAACCTGGCTCTCGGCTGCGCAGGCAAAACAGCAACCGCGCGGCCTTGCCTCTGGTAATACGCGGCAGGTGCCCCATATTTGCGGAATGCTGAAGCTTGCCCCGATCCTGCTGATGGTCGTCTATGCTTTCCTGATGATGCGCTTTTCGGTCTGGCGCACCAACAGGATGCTCGATGCCCAGTCCCGCCCGCTGACCGACCCCGCCATCACGCGGCTGGCCGACCGGATGGCGGCGGCACTGGAGATTTCACAGATCAAGGTGCATGTCTTCGAGGTGGAGCCGGTAAACGGACTTGCCGCGCCGGACGGGCGGATTTTCCTTACGCGCGGGTTCTTGAACCGCAAGATGCGCGGCGAGGTCACGGCAGAGGAGTTGGCATCTGTGATCGCGCATGAGATGGGGCATGTGGCCCTTGGCCATACGCGGCGGCGGATGATCGATTTTACCGGGCAAAATGCAGTGTTCGTGATGCTTTCGGCGCTTTTGAACCGGTTCGTCCCGATTGTGGGCGTGTGGATTGCCAACACGATTTCCACCGTGCTGATGGCGCATCTGTCGCGTCGCGACGAGTTTGAGGCAGATGCCTATGCCACAGCACTTCTGATCAAGGCAGGCATCGGCAGCGAGGCCCAGAAGTCGCTGTTCCGCAAGCTGGGGGCCTTGACCAAAGGGCACGCCGAAGGTGTTCCCGCCTGGATGCTGAGCCATCCCAAAGCCGACGAACGCATTGCCGCGATCGAGGCAAACGAGCGGCGCTGGCTGGCGCCGCGGATCGGTCAGGAGGGCTGAAGCGCCCGTCCCAGACGCGGCAGTTGCGCGCGTTTCAAGAGGGCACGAAGCGGGAGCGCGCGGCCGGATATCTGCTCGGCCCTGGCATGGACGCGCGCTATCACCGTACTGACCGCAACAGGGTGATGCGACCACAACTCCCAAAGAAAACCATCCGGGTCGCGGCGCTGCAAACCCTCTGCAGCCAGCACATGGCGCGGAAAGTCGACGGCGTTGAAGGTAAGGATTGCATCGGCATGGCCCGCAATCGCCGTAGCCAGCACATGCCGGTCATTCGGGTCGGGCAGCAAGAGGCGCGCCTCGATATCCGGCACCGTACGCACCATCGCGCGGGGGAAAGCCGCTGTGATCACCGCAATCTCGCCCCGGGCAATCCCTTGTGCCCCGGGGCCAAGCTTCACCGCCGCACGCGCCCATTCCTCAAGGATCCGCTCGGACCAGAGCGGCTCATAAAGCCCTGCAGCCGCCACGCCCGCAAGCAACTCTCGCAAGACCGTGGGGTAAAGGACGCAGGCGTCCAGAACCAGCCTCACCCGTCAAGCCGGAAAAACAGGGCCTTGAGATAGCTCGATTCCGCCAGTTGCGGCAAGACCGGATGGTCCGGCCCGGCAAAGCCCGTGTGCAGCAGCTGCCCCCGCCGCCCGCCCCGCCCGATCCCCCGGGCCGAGGCGTTGCGGAAGGCCGCAAGATCGGCGGCATGGGAGCATGAACAAAGCCCCAGAAACCCGCCGGGCGAAACAAGGGGTGCAGCCAGCCGCGCAAGCCGTTCATAGGCGCGCAAGCCCGCCTCCAGCGCCGGTTTGGCGGGGGCAAAGGCCGGAGGGTCGCAGATCACCACGTCGAACGCGGCCCCCTCGGCGCCCAACGCTTCCAGCACCTCGAACGCGTCGCCTTGCCGGGTCGCAAAGCGCGCAGCAACACCCGAGGCCTGCGCCCCTTGCGCCGCGAGTGCCAGCGCAGGGCCCGAGGCATCGACGGCCAGAGCCGAAGCCGCCCCGGCCGCAAGGGCCGCAAGGCCAAATCCGCCAACATGGGAAAACACATCCAGCACCCGCGCCCCGGTCGCCAGTCGGGCGGCAAAGGCGTGGTTCGGACGCTGATCGAAGAAAAGCCCGGTCTTCTGGCCGCCCATCACATCAGCCATGTAGACGGCGCCGTTCATCGGTACAGGCACCGGCCCCGCCAGCAGAGCCCCCCGCACCAGCGCGGTCTCTTCGGCCAACCCTTCGAACGCGCGCGACCGGCCCGCGCCATTCTTGATGACCGTGGTCACGCCGGTCACCGCAACCAACGCGGCAACCAGCGCAGTCTGATGCACCTCAGCCCAGGCGGCGTTCGGCTGCACCACGGCCACCTCGCCATAGCGGTCGATCACCACGCCGGGCAGACCATCCGCCTCGGCATGCACCAGCCGGTAGAACGGCTCGGAAAAGAGCCGCGACCGCAGCGCCAGCGCCCGCGCCAGTCGGCGGGCGAACCAGGCTTCGTCAATCTCCGCCTCGGGGTCGGCGTCCAGCATCCGCGCGATGATCTTGGAGCGGGTGTTCACCGTCACGAGCCCCAGCGGGCGCCGCTCTGCATCCTCCAGCACCGCCAGCGCCCCGGCCGCGAGAGATTGCGTACGCCGGTCGGTGACCAGCTCATCGGCATAGACCCAAGGGAAACCATGCCGGATCGCCCGCGCCTCGGCCTTCGGCTTCAGCCGCACGGCGGGATAGCGGCGGGTCAGGGCGTCATCGGTTTCGGCGGGTGGTTTAGGGGTCTGGGTCATTTGCCCGGTCTAACTGACTTGGGTGGGCAAGGAAAGTCTTGCAAAGGGCGCGGCAGCAGCGGCTGCGGGAGCCTCCGGCGGGGCCTTTGGAGCCAAACTGAAATGGGAAAGCCCCGAAACTCGGGCGGCGCGAGGTGGACAGCGCGGCCCAATGCTGCAACCATCCCTTGATCAGGATCGGACAGTCGCGACTCGGAGGCGGTTGTTAGCGCTAACGGATCCTGCTAGACTTTTCCCTGACCCCCGATGCAGGAGACTGCGATGCCGCTTCACCCGACCATCGACCGCGTTACCGACCGCATCCGTGCCCGATCGGCCGGCTCGCGGGCCACCTACCTTGCGCGGATGGCCGCAGCGGGCAAGGACGGCCCCGCCCGCGCGCATCTTTCGTGCGGCAATCAGGCCCATGCCTATGCGGCGACGGGCGAGGACAAGGCACCGCTGGCCGGCGCGCGCGGGCCGAACCTCGGGATCGTCACGGCCTACAACGACATGCTTTCCGCCCATCAGCCGTTCGAGCGCTATCCCGATCTGATCCGTGCCGCCGCGCGCCGCGCCGGGGCCACGGCGCAGGTCGCAGGAGGCGTGCCTGCGATGTGCGACGGGGTGACGCAAGGCCAGCCGGGGATGGAGCTGTCGCTGTTTTCCCGCGATGTGATCGCACTCGCAGCCGGCGTTGCGATGAGCCACAACACCTTTGACGCAGCGCTCTATCTCGGCGTTTGCGACAAGATCGTGCCGGGCCTGATCATCGCTGCGGCGACCTTCAGCCATGTGCCCGCGGTGTTTGTACCCGCAGGCCCCATGACCTCTGGCATTCCAAACGACGAGAAGTCTCGCGTGCGCAACGCCTTTGCCGAAGGCAAGGCGAGCCGTGACGAATTGATGGCGGCCGAAATGGCAAGCTATCATGGACCAGGCACCTGCACGTTTTACGGCACTGCAAACACCAACCAGATGCTGATGGAATTCATGGGGTTGCACCTTCCGGGCGCAAGCTTTGTCAACCCCGGCACGCCGCTGCGCGAGGCGCTGACCTCTGCAGCCGTGGAGCGGGCGGCGGCGATCACCGCGCTCGGCAACGACTTTCGCCCCGCGGGCGAGATCCTCGATGAGCGCGCCTATGTGAACGGCATTGTCGGGCTGATGGCCACGGGCGGGTCGACAAACCTCGTGCTGCACCTGCCCGCCATGGCCCGCGCCTCCGGCGTGCACCTCGATCTGCAGGATTTTGCCGACCTGTCCGAAATCGTGCCGCTGATGGCCAAGGTCTATCCCAATGGCCTGGCCGACGTGAACCACTTTCACGCGGCCGGGGGTCTTTCGTTCATGATCGGGGAATTGGTCGATGCCGGGATGTTGCACCCTGACGCCAAGACGATCGTAGGCGAGGGGCTGGACCTTTACCGTCAGGAGCCGAAGTTGGCGGATGGCAAACTGACCTGGGAGGCGGGCGCGTCGCGGACCCTCAACGACCGCATCCTGCGCCCCGCGACAGAGCCGTTTGCGGCGTCCGGCGGGCTCAAGCTGCTGACAGGCAATCTGGGGCGGGGTGTGATCAAGGTCTCGGCCGTGGCGCCTGCGCGGCATGTGGTGGAGGCGCCGGTGCGGATCTTTCACGATCAGGACTCCGTCAAACGCGCCTTCAAGGCGGGGGAGTTCACGAAAGATACCGTGGTGGTCGTGCGCTTTCAGGGCCCGCAAGCCAACGGGATGCCCGAGTTGCACTCGCTGACCCCCACCCTGTCGGTGCTGCAGGATCGTGGGCTGAAGGTCGCGCTGGTGACCGACGGGCGGATGTCGGGCGCTAGTGGCAAGGTCCCTGCGGCGATCCATGTCTCGCCCGAGGCGGCCTGTGGCGGCCCGATTGCGCGGCTCTGCGATGGCGACATTGTCCGCCTAGATGCCGTTGCAGGAACGCTCACCGCCCTCGTTCCCGATTTCGACCGCCGCCCTCTTGCAACAGCCGACCTTTCAGCCAATGGCTGGGGCTCGGGGCGCGAATTGTTCGAGGCCTTCCGCCGGACGGTCGGAAGTGCCGACACGGGCGCCGCCGTTGTCGTATGAACCCGGCGGATTCCGCCTGCCCCGGACCATGAAGCCTCCGGCGGGGATATTTTTGCAAAGATGAACCCTGTCGAAGTTCTCGCCGCCGCACCTTCATCTTTGTGGAAAATATCCCCGCCGGAGGCTCCCTGCCCCTCCACGCAGATGACATTCGAGAAAGGAACCCGCTCATGACGCCTGCTGACCAATCCGTGGAAGTCGCCCGTATCTGCCGCCTTGCCGCGGTCATTCCCGTTCTGGTGACTAAGGATGCGGCCGGTGCGGCCGGCCTTGCAGCGGCGCTGATTGCGGGGGGGCTGCCTGCACTGGAGGTGACGCTGCGCACGCCTGCGGCATTGGAGGCGATCCGGCGGATGGCCGACGTGCCGGGCGGCATCGTCGGGGCGGGCACGTTGCTTACGCCTGCCGACGTCAAGGCTGCGAAGGCTGCGGGGGCGCGCTTCGGCGTCTCTCCCGGTGTAACGCCACGGCTTCTGGATGCTTGCGCGGAGGCCGAGTTGCCGCTTTTGCCGGGTGCCGCCACAGCGTCCGAGATCATGGCACTGCTGGAAGCAGGCTACACTGTGCAGAAGTTTTTTCCGGCCGAGCAAGCGGGGGGTGTCGCTTACCTTAAATCCATTGGGGCGCCTATTCCTCAGGTGTCCTTCTGCCCTACCGGGGGCATTACGCTCACAAAAGCGCGCGACTATCTGAGCCTGCCGAACATCCTGTGCGTCGGCGGGTCCTGGGTTGCGCCAAAGGACGCGGTCGCGCGCGGCGATTGGGCAGCAATTACTGCGCTTGCGGCGGAGGCGGCGTCACTTCGCTCCTGACGTTCTTTGAGGTGAGGGAGCGGTATCCCCCGCAACGGGGCCTGATCGTAGCGCGCAGCGAAAGTCCGGGCCTGCCTTTGGTGCCACTCTGCGCCACGAAAGGCGGCACGGGTCTGCTGCAGCCACTTGCGGAATGTTGCCTTAACCCGCTTCGATTGGTGTCGCTCCGGCCCGGGTGCCCGGGCCGATGACATCAGGCTTCCCTTTGCGAGCGGAACGATCATGTGCTGCGTGCACCTGAAAAACGGGGCCGAGCATTGCTGTCTTCCGGACAACCGTCGATGGGATCGTGCGGACGGGCGCTGGCAGAGCTGGGTATCATACCAACGGCCTCAAGGATTGACCGTTTTTGCATATTCCCGCGAAGCGATAGAGCAGATAGCTTTGGGGTCGTTTGCAAAGAAGTTCCAAGCCTGACAGCACGCCTCGACGATTGCTTCATATGTGTCAAAGACGGAGATTGCGAGCTTGTTGGCGCGCAGACAGGCCCAGATGTTTTCGAGCGGATTGAGTTCGGGGGCATAGGGCGGCAGAGGCAAAAGTGTTATGTTTTCGGGTATCTGCAATGCTTTTGCG
>Ga0105049_10011769_pt1 | contig 10023 bp, 5 predicted proteins | sample MAT06_FD_78087 | JGI IMG/M metagenome (GOLD analysis project Ga0105049, IMG submission 78087) | Freshwater microbial communities from Lake Fryxell liftoff mats and glacier meltwater in Antarctica - MAT-06 | ecosystem: Environmental > Aquatic > Freshwater > Ice > Liftoff microbial mat | place...
TACCAACTACTGATGAACTTCCCTGTTCAGACGATACGCCAGTGGATAACGAAGACCAAAACTTTTTGCCCAACATTTTACTCTTCTTACTCAACTCCATTTGGGCAAATCGCCTGGATTGGTACTTTGGTGTAGATATGGGATTATATCACACCACAGGAGTAAATTCTAGAGTACCTGTAGTACCAGATGCTTTTTTAAGTGTGGGAGTAGAACGCAAAAAGCGTGGCAAATCACGCAAAAGTTACGCGGTTTGGGAAGAAAATGGGGTAGTTCCAATATTCACATTAGAAATGGTATCCCACACCCCAGGAGGTGAATACGACGAGAAGCTAGATATATACAGAAAACTCGGTGTCTTATACTACGTAATTTATAACCCTGAGTTTTGGCGACGCGACCAACATCAACCATTTGAAGTGTATAAGTTGATAGGTGGAAACTACCAACTACAAATAGGTGAACCATATTTGATGCCAGAGGTGGGATTAGCTATTGGGCGACACCAAGGCGTAATTGCCGGGATACAGCAGGAGTTTTTATGTTGGTATGATGAGCAAAAAAACCGCTATTTAACAGATGGAGAACAGGCATCACAGGAGCGGCAAAGGGCTGAACAGTTAGCGCAGTATTTACGTTCTCTGGGTATAGATCCAAATAATCTACCTAGTAATTAAGGCGATCGCTTGTTCAATCGCATCAGATGGAATTGCCGTTTCTATGGCTTACTTGGTTACGAGCAAAGATTTTTTATTTCGGTTGATAAAACAAGGTTTTGAACAAGATTCAACGTCAGCATCTTTTTCTATTGCCAGAGATATAAAACAGCGTTAAATAACTTTACAACGTGTTCCCGAATAATACCAAGTTGCCAAAGTTAGTATTCTTTGGAATCTAAGCGATGCTGGACTGGCTTTCAAGCAAATAATACTAATTATCACAACTTGGTATAACACGTATCTCCTCTGCTATTCTTTAACGAAATAGCTTTTGCAGAGTTACTAACACTAAATAGAAGGACGCGTTTATGAAAATATTCACATATACCTGCTTGTCCTTGCTAATGCTTGGGGCGCTTCTCCCTACTGGAGGCGTTCGTGCCCAGACAGTCATAAGTTCCCAAAGTCCCTGTTCGCCCGGAGGGGGTGAATGTCTGACATTCACAGACAGTAGCGGTCCGATACCAACAATCCGATCCTTTGACTTCACGGCTCCGAGTGCGGGCGAGGCTTTAGTGACCTTCCACGGCTCGCTGTATTGTGCCAGTGGTTTTACCACTACTAATTCCGTCGTTGATGTTGTAAGCCAGATTGTGCCCGGCACAACAGACGCACCCGCCATATCGGGGCCAGGCGGCCTTCGCCACGCCATCGTCTTAACAGCGAGCAGCGCAGGCACCAGCGATACCTTTAATCTTGCCTCGACTCGAGTCGTCAATATTACGGCACCAGGAAACACGACGTTCTCCTTCAAAATGGCTCGTCTCCGCATGGATACAGGGACGCAATGCTACGTTTATAACGCTGCCTTTACGGTCGTTTTCACACCTTAGATAAACCAGAGGGCGCAGGGTGTAATTAAAAGTGGGATTTTCCCTAGAAAATCCTAATATTAAACCGTCTACTTTCGATGAGCGTGTGCGAGAAAAATTAAAAACAATTCGTCATCCCCAGTTAGAACGAGAAAGCACTTTTGAATTGAATTCGTTAAACCCTTCACACCACAATATCAACTCTTAACCCGCCACCACAGTTCCCAGAGAATCCCTTATGCCCGTCTCGGTGTGGTGGATTTTTCTATTTTTTTAGATGCGATCACAAATCTCGTGATTTTTTGAAGAAGTGTAAGGGGCGATCGCGTCCCAAGGGTTGATACACTTTATAGGTACACCATGCCTCTCTCACCACTGTGCTATCACTTAACTTAAACTCCCACAGATAACTTAGCGATAGCACCCAACTAAAAGTAAGATTGATTTTAATGATTTGCTACCATGAATAAATGGTTTCAATCATCTCTATTACTGTTAATTAACCCCTGAATTGTAGAAAGAAACTCATGCTCTAAATAAGGCTTAGTCAAATAAGCCTTTGCACCCAATTCTTGAGCAAGCTGGCGATGTTTTTCAGCACTGCGAGAAGTGAGAATCACTACAGGTATTTTTGCTAAATTGGGGTATTGACGGAAATTGCCCAACAACTCAAAACCATTCATTCGGGGCATCTCTAAATCGGAAATGACAACTTGTATTTCTGGATGTAACTGTAACTTTTCTAGAGCTTCTACACCATTTTGAGCTTGTATTACTTGATAACCGGATTTTTGTAGTGTGAGAGAGATAGTTTGGCGCAGACTAATTGCGTCATCTACAACTAAAACAACTTTTGGTAATTTATTATCTGGTTCTTGAGAATAACTGGGTTGGGTTTCTTTTGGTGATCGATTATCTGGCTCTTGAGAGTAACTGAGTTGGGTTTCTATAGGTGATTTATTATCTGGTTGAGAATAACTGGGTTGGGTTTCTATAGTTGTTGTAAAAGTAGATGCAGCAAGTAATGGTGTAGATGAAAAAGTATCTCCTGATATCGCTAAGGCTTTTTTATTTGGCAAAGAAGGTACTGGTAGCGCCATAATATCAAGTGTTGTTTGTTGAATCTCGCTAGATATCAGCAATGAAGCATCAATCACTAAGATGAGATTACCATTAGCTAAACTACTACAACCATAAATATATTTTGGCGGTGCGATCGCATTTCCTAAAGGTCTGATTACCAGTTCTTGTTCACCAATTATTTGGTCAACTTCTAAAGCAAATCTTCCCTGATTTCGTCGTAGCAAAAGTACCGGATTTTTCGCTATGCTTGGGTCGTGAGTATTTGATATGTTGTATGGAGTAGCACTATTAAAGAATGAACCATTATAATCAATCAACTTTGAAAGTTGACGGAGGCTGACCATAATCTCATCATTGTCTGTATTATAATGTAAGACTTTTTTCCCTTCAATTTCTTTAATCTGCTGCTCAGAGGGAATAAATATTTTTTCGATACTGTCTAAAATAAGGGCATAAATAACACCTTTGGCTTGAACTAGCATTAATTTTTCGGTAGTCATAGAAAAAGGAATTTTGAGTATGAATATTGTTCCTTGGTTGGGTAAGGATTGAACTGAAATTGAACCATTAAGTGCGTTAATCTGAGTCCGCACGATATTTAAACCCATCCCGCGCCCAGAGATTTCACTTACTTTACCAGCAGTAGAAAATCCAGGTAAAAATATCATATCTAACAGTTCAGATTCAGCCAGATTAGAACCATAGCTTCTAATTTTGTCTTCAGTTTGTATGGGATAAAGTTCAACAGCTTTTCTGCGAATTCTGTCTAAATTCAATCCCATCCCATCATCCCGAACTTCGATAACAGTTTGGCTACCCTGATGATAGGCGCAGATTTCGATTAACCCTTGTTCTGGTTTACCAAACTCTCGGCGAAGTTGCGGAGCTTCAATACCGTGATCAAAAGCATTACGTACTAAATGTAATAAGGGATCATACAGTTTTTCTGCGATCGCTTTATCTACTAGTACTTCAGTACCACTAAGTTTCAATTCTACAAGTTTGGCATGAACATTCCCCAACTTATTTACCATGTGGGGGAAGCGATTCAGGATATTGCCCAAAGGCGACATTCGCGCTTCTACTAAGCTATCTATAATATTAAGAGTTAACTTCTCTTGTTTGTCACTAATTTGAGCAGCTTGGCTCACGAGCAAGTCAAGAGACTCTGTGGTTTCTTGTAGTTGCAGTGTCTCTTCTATTGCTTCATGCAATGTCATCTGAAAATCTGTATATACATCCATTTCTAAAGAGTCAAATTTCACTGTGAAATCTTGCGTTTGTTGTGAGGCAATATTTTGGATTTGTAATGGTAAATCACGTAATTCATTTAAAGTTGTTTGGTGTCTAGTAAGTTGCTGGATTAATTGGTTAATTATTTCTTTGACTTGTTCATCTTGCAAACTATGCCGTTTTTGGTAAATCAACGATTCCCCAGCTAGATAATTGAGGTGTTGCAGTCTCTCTGTATCTACTCGAATAAATGAAGGTTGGCGAAGGTTTTTAGTTTGAATATACTCTGATTTATCTTCTATTTCTTTGTTGATTTGTGTAGCTAAATCAGGCATGACTTCAATAGCTGTTTCAGGAACATTTACAACTCCCTGCTCATTGACAGTTAAGGAATCAAGCGTTACTGAAGAATCATCATTTGCGGTTGTGACTACTTGCTCCGTAAGGTTTTCGCTAGCTTCTTCTCCCCATATTGCTTCTAGCAGATTCTCAGTTGTTTGATAAGAAATATTAGGTATTTCTTTAAGAACTAAGAGCGTTTGTAACTTGGGATTATCAAGCCAATTTTTCTCTTTACTAGTAACAGGAGGATAGTTTTTATATCCTTGCGCTAATCTATGGATTCGCTTTTGTAATATTTTAATTACTAAGATGTAGCTGTCAGATTTATTAACAGAATACTGAAATTTTGTGATAGCGAATAAGATGATTAAAATTATCCCATGTCGATAAATACAAAGACTTTGACTATCTTCTTCATCTTGAACAAAATCCAGAAAGTTTTTTAGCCAATTATTGATATAATCAAGTAAATTTTCTTTTTCTAATCTGGGAATCGTTAAATCAAAATTAAGTTCTGCCTCTGGTATTTTGATTTCGTGATTGAACCAGCCAAAAATGTAACGAATGACTTTTAAATAAAACTTGGCAGTTGTTGGCTTTATTGATTCGTTTTTATCGTTATCAGATGTAGTGATAAATTGGTAAAATTGTTCTTCTGAATTATTTTGTAATTCTTCAGATAACTCATTATTGGCGACTGTCGTGAGTTTTTGCAAAGCTGGAGAAGTTTTTCCGCCAGAAGTGCGATCGCCTTCTAATACCAATTTTTGTGCTTGTTGCAAATCTGCAAGGGCAATTTCTGCAATTTGCTGCACCTGAGTGGGGTTTGCTTGCAGCGCTGACAGAATTGTTTTAGAAATTTCTCCTAATCCAGGTAAATTTAGAGATTCCGCTAAACCGAGAAACACCTCAGCTTGAGAGTGTAAAAACTCGATAAACTCGTCATGACTTGGCGGATTCTTAACAGCTTCAGCAATACTGTTTATCCGTTGCTCTACTCCCACTTCAAAAACGGACTGGACAATATCAAATCCCAATTCTTCAGAAGTGGGAATATGAGTCTCAGCCCCAAATGCATCACCCAGCTTTTCTTGCAACTGTGCAAACACTGAACTCGTTCGATGAAGCAGTTCTTCATCATTAACAGTACTGCCGATTAATTCGGTATTTAATGCTATGCTAAGACACTCATAAGCTTGTAATAAAAGTGTTTGTAATTCGGCATCAACTACCACATTTGGATTATATAGAGCATTAAATACATCTTCTAAAAAATGGGCTATCATCTTAATTACTTCTAGCCCAACATTAGCAGCCCCACCTTTAAGTGTATGAGTAGCCCGCATTAAGTTATGAACTTTAGCAATGCTATAACCTTCCGATAAGCTAAATAGTTCTTGTTCAATAATTTGGACTAATTCAGGGGCTTCAGCCAGAAAGTAGATGTATCCTTGTTCGCGGATTTCGTTATCTGTAATCATATTTTAGATTTTAAATTTTGGATTTTGGATTTGTTACGTAAAGTTTTGATTGATGCAACTGTCATTGCCAGAATTTCGGTATTTTCTGACATCAAGTTGCTTACTTTTTCCAAAGGTAATAAACCAACCTCAACAATAAGTTCCATCCAATAAAGACTTTCATCGGCTTCTTCCTCTACCAAGCTGAGTTTAGCAATGACATCGGCAGTTGACTTACCACGGCAAGCTGACCGATAATTAGCTCCCACAGATGCTGCTGAACGGATTAGCTGCTTGCCAATTACCTCTGCCGTTCGGCTCTGTGGACTGGCTCTCTACTAAGCGGATTACTCGCAATGCTAACTGCTTTGTTCTCCGCTTAAAATCTTCCTCATTCATAATCCAAAATCTAAAATCTAAAATCTAAAATTCATTTGACTTTAAACTTACTAGCAGTTGTTAATAACTCTTGCGCCATCCCTGATAAATCTTGGAACACAGTAGCAATTTCTTGAGATTCCGCAAAAGTCTTATTAGCAATTTCTGCTACATCTTGCATTGATTTTGTGACTGTTACAGATTGCGTCATTTGTTTTTGAGTCGCTGCGGTAATTCGCTCGATTAGCTGACTAATTTCGGCAGTTGCATAAACGATCGCATTCAAGTTTTGGCGAGTATCATTGACAAGATTTGTACCTTCTACTACCTGCTGAATACCAGTTTCCATTGCTACTGCTACTTCTCCGGTTTCTGCTTGAATCTCCTGGACTAATTTTTCGATTTCGATGGTTGCTGCTGCTGACTGGCGAGATAAAGAACGGACTTCATCAGCTACAACTGCAAAGCCTTTGCCATATTCACCGGCACGGGTGGCTTCAATAGCTGCATTCAAAGCCAGGACGTTTGTCTGTGTGGCAAAATTACCAATCAAGTTCACCACTTTGGAGATTTTTTGTGAAGATTCACTGAGGCGTTTAATCTTCTTGCTGGTTTGAGCAACGGTTTCACGAATTCCTTGGATTGCTTTTACAGTTAAGTTCATCGCAGTATCGCCAGACTCTACAGTTTGATTGGCTTGTTGCACCGCAACTTGCACTAACTCGGCATTCGCCACTACAGCTTGAGTAGAGTCCACCATCTGTTGAATTTCACCTAAAGCTGCGGTAATTTCCTCGGATTGTTGTTGTGCTAGATTAGTTAGTCCCGCTAGTGAAGCCTCGCTCTTAGTGGAAGTTTGGACAACTTGTTGAGCAGCCCCCTGTACTTGAAGAACGATTTGCCGCAGTGCTTGCAGGGTATTATTGTAAGCATCGGCGATCGTGCCTAGTTCGTCTTCTGTAATGGGTGCGCGTACTGTTAAGTCGCCGTTGAGAGCAGGTCTAAGGGCTATTAGGAGTTGAATAGATCGTTGTTGTAGTAATTCCTTGGCTGCCTTTTCTCGGGCTGCTGCTTCTGCTAATTTGGCTGACTGCCCTTGTACTTGTTGCAAATATTCAGTCTGCTGTAATGCTAGCCCTAACTGGTTGCCAATGCGTGCTAACAAGGTGACTTCCGATTCATCCCAATCACGAGTTCCAGAATTTTGATAAGCTGCCAGCAATCCCCACAATTGTTCCCCGGCAAATACAGGAACAATCACATAAGCTTTAACTTCAAATTGCTCTAAAATTTCAATGTGGCAAGGAGAATGACCTACCTGATAGATGTCATTAACAACAAAGTTTTCCCCTTGGGCATATCGACCTCCTTGAGTTTCTTGTAAGTGTGTATCTTCCCAGACAGTTTTGATATCGGGGCCTACCAGTTTTATCCAAGTATGAGCTACTGATTCTGCTACAAATTCACCAGTCCAATTAGGGTTGAAGCGATAGACTGCGACGCGATCGCATCGCAGTAATTGCCGTACTTCTTGAGTGGTTATTTTGAAGATTTCTTGTACATCTAAAGATTGCCGAATCCGGTTACTAATCTTGGTGACAGCTTTCTCTTGTTCTGCTATCTGAGCTAGTTTCTCAGATTTCACGCGCACTAATTCCAAATAATCTATCTGCGATTTAGCTAGGCTAAATTGCAAGCTAGTCTGAACCAAAAAGTTCACTTCCCAGGTTTCCCACACACGGGGGCCAGAATTTTGATAAGCTCCCAGCAAACCCCACAATTTATCCCCGAAGAATATAGGGACAATTATGTAAGCTTTGGCTTCAAACTGCTCTAAAATCTCAATATGGCAGGGAGCAAGTCCTACTTCATGGATGTCATTAACGATAAAGTTTTCACCTTTGACATATCTACCTCCCTTAGTATCTTGTAAGTAGGTATCGTCCAAAATGGTTTTAATATCAGGGCCTACCAGCTTTGTCCAACCAGTACCCACAGACTCAGCCACAAATTCGCCACCCCAGTCAGGGTCAAAACGATAAACTGCAACGCGATCGCATCGTAGTGATTGACGCACTTCTTGAGTGGTTGTTTTGAAGATGCTATCTACATCTAAAGATTGTCTGATGCGGTTGACTATCTTAGTAAAAGTTTTTTCTTGTTCAACTATTTGGGCTAATTGCTCAGATTTCTTATGCACTTGTTCCAGATATTCGCCTTGTGAGATAGCCACACCAAATTGCAGTCCAATTTGTGTTACGAAGCTTTCTTCCCAAGGTTGCCAATCACGAGGCCCAGAATTCTGATAAGCTGCCAGCAAGCCCCATAATTTCTCTCCAGCAAATATGGGCGCAATGATGTAAGCCTTCATTTCATACTGCTCTAAAATATCAATGTGGCATTGAGCATGACCCATTTTATAGATGTCTTTGGCCACAAAGCTTTCACCCTTGGCATAACGTCCTCCTTGGGTGTCTTGCAAGTGGCTATCTTCCCACACCATATAAAAATCAGGGCTGACCATTTTTACCCAGCCATTACCCACTGACTCAGCCACAAACTCGCCACTCCAGTCAGGTTTGAAGCGATAAACGCCGACGCGATCGCATTTTAGTAATTGACGTACTTCTTGAGTGGTTGTTTGAAAAAGCTTATCGACATCTGATGTTCGCAAAATTTTGTCGATGACTTTAGCTACAGATTTTTTTGCTAGTATGCGCTGTTGTTCTTCTCTTTTGAATTCAAAACTCTGCAATTTGTAGGTCAGTTCTGTTGTAATTTGGGATAGTAGGCTAATTTCTACTTCTTCCCACTGCCGCATTGATAAGCAATTATTTACTACCAGTAGCCCCCATACTTTACCTTCTACTACAATCGGTAAACTCAAACTAGCTTTTATTTGAAATTTATCTAGGAGTTGCTTTTGATAAGGGGTGAGTTGAATCTGATTGATATCGTCAATAACTACAGGTTCTATATAGTCTTGATTGGTATATAAACCAAAAATAATTCCGGGAATATTTTCGCCTAAAGTCGGTGTCCAACCTAGTGTTCTTGATTCTGCTAAAACATTACCTGAATCAAGGGAAGTAAACTGATAAATTAAGGCGCGATCGCAACCAATTTTTTCTCTAATTTGCGCTACTGTAATTTTGAGTAGTGTATCAAAGTCTGCCGCTTGGCGCATGTGAGTTGCGATGTCTTGCAACTGTCGCCGCCAAGTTTTAAATTCCTGAGCGATCGCGTTTAATAAGGATATTTCATTGCTAGCAATATTTGTTATATTGGCGCTCCCATTCATATTTTCAACTTCAGAAATTAGATCCTGTTTTTCCTGGCTACTGTTATACAAAAATGTCATTTGATTAACCTCAAGATTTGTTCAGATAATAATTGGTTATTAGGTAGGTAACAATGAACTAGTATTTGGCTAAGAAAGATTAGGAATTGTTAAAATAATATGCCTAATCACCCACGCTCAACCGTTCAATTATGAATTTTCCACATGGGAGCTTGGATAATTGTTATGGCATCCAAATTAAAAATCATATCCTCAGAATCGTTAATAAAGTATCCCTGTAAAAAAGGGGATATTTTAGAAAAAAATAATTCGTTAGTTGGGGGCTTCATTTCCTGAGTATCTAGCCATTCAATATCTATTAGCTGTCGCACCAATAGTCCCAAATACTTACCCTTATTTTCGAGAACAATTGCCATCATTTTTGAAAGTAAATTTGCTCCTTGCGAAATTGGAGGATAACCTAACATTGCCTCTAAATCTACTAACCAAAGCATCTCACCGCGCCAGTTATAGATACCCAAGACGCTACTGGGCATCTGAGGAACGCCACATATTTCTGGTAATGATACTTGCAAAACTTCTGTGATGTATTGTAAAGAAATTATCGCTGTATCCCTTACTCCCAAATTAAAACTTAAAAACTTTTCCTTGGTTTCCAAAGTTATTGTTCCTTTGTGCTTGATTATTGCTCTCTA
>Ga0105049_10011771_pt1 | contig 10022 bp, 13 predicted proteins | sample MAT06_FD_78087 | JGI IMG/M metagenome (GOLD analysis project Ga0105049, IMG submission 78087) | Freshwater microbial communities from Lake Fryxell liftoff mats and glacier meltwater in Antarctica - MAT-06 | ecosystem: Environmental > Aquatic > Freshwater > Ice > Liftoff microbial mat | place...
CTCTGATATTTGTAGTTCCTGCTTCGTCAATTATTACTGGGCAGATGGCAAGCTTAGATTTTGGCAAGACCGCGCCAACCTACCGTTGACTCAGCAGTTCTCTAACGCTGATGTCATTGGTGGGGTCTTTGACTACCCAGAGACGGCTACTGATACTCGGTACAACGTTTGCCGGGTCTCATGGTGGGATCCTGAGTTAGCAGAGGAAGATGAGGAAATCTATGAGGATGCTGTTGACATTGCCATCAATGGTTACAAAGAAACCAGGGTAACGGCGATCGGCTGCGAGAATAGAAACCAGGCTTGGCTCTATGGCAAGGCGGTAGTCAAAACCTCATTGCTAGAATTCAGATATTGCAACTTCACCGCTTCAGCCCGTGGTGTGTTTTGCCGTCCGGGTCAAATCTTGACCATTTATGACGAGAATGCCGCCCAGGTTCGCAACTCTGGACTACTCAGGGCATTCTCTGGAACGACCTTCACCCTAGACTTAGCAGTGGTTGCAATCGCTGGGAACCAATTCCGGTTCATGGGTGTTGACGGAACTGTTCAGACTTTAATCGTTGCCAGCGTCAATACCAGTTTAGGCACAGTCACCACGACAGCAGCGCCATCAGTAGCACCAAGGTTAGAAGGGTCATGGGCTATAGCTGGAACAATTCAAGGGGGATTATTCCGGGTAGAGAATGTTGCAGTCAATGACACTGACCCAGATTCGATCGACATTGTGGCAATCAATTACATCACGAATAAATGGGATGTAATTGAGAGCGACGCAGATCCGTTGATACCAAGGACTAGGGGTGTCGCACCGCCTGATGTATTCTTTGTCCAAAACTTATCGGCTGCATTGTTAGAGGTGGATGTGTCAGGCTATGACCTGAACCCTGAACTTTATACCCTGTGGAGCGACTGGACAGAGCCGAAGATTGGCGACGAGCCTAACCCTTATATCAGAGAGTATTTGGCAGAGTTTAGGGTGTTGCCTGATGGGGAATGGATACAACGGCAAACGATCGCCAAAAACACGACAGAGACTCGATGGGCTGGGTTGCAGCTAGGGCGTTATCAATCTAGGGTAACGGCGATCGATATTTATGGAAGGGTAGGGGGATGGGTGCTTAGTCCTGAAGTGCTGACGGCTAATACGGCGATCGTGGATACGAGTTTTGGGGTGGCTACCGACTTCCCTAATAAAGTTATTCTTGCCCTCAAGGTTTCTAACCTTTCATCAATGTCAGTCAAGATTTGGAATACTGGATCGGTGTCGATAGTGGGCTATGGCATCTTCTATAAGACCCATAGTAACTTTGACTTCATCCTATCCAATGGCACTATTGACGTTGCCAACCAACGCAATGACTTCTTTGAAACTGTAACTGTCGGGCAGATAACTAGCTTTAGCGCTATTACAAACAATAACGTCAGAATGCCTTTCCTATTGTTGCAGGGTGAAACGACTAGGGGTCTAATCAGTCCTGGCGCTTGGCGGCATATCAACGTCAATACGGCGGGGTTAGAAGAGATTTATATCACCGCTCGAACTGCTAGCAGTACCACTACTTGCAAGGTTTTCTATAGCGGCAAACCATTAGCCTTTGATTATTATTAATCCATGCAGACACAAATATTTGATCAAACTACTGCCATTACATCCACCGCTGTCGAGATATTTAACAGCGAAACCTATGAAGGTGGGATCCTGAATGTTGCCGATGCTGTTATCGGTGGGTTCGCCTTGACTAATACTGGTTCAGCTCAGGCTCAATTGCAACTAGATATTAAACTTCACCCTTTTGGTGCTTGGTTCTCACAAGCAGACATGGAAGGTAGCTTTGCTGTCACATTCAGCACACAGCCTTCAAATTCATTTATGCGGCTAACGTCCATTAGCACTGGGTTGATAGACTCTGGTGCAACGGCGTTCTTCACAATCTCCCTTAAGTTTGTATATGCTGTCAGGATTCTATCAAAAATGAAGACTGGCACCAGTGGCAATTCTATTAGGGTTCGAGGTAATTTCAAAGTACCAAAGAACTTAAATTACATAGAAGCGCCAAGCCAAATCACTGCCACTTCGATTATTGTCGGGGCAAGCCAGCCTGTGTGGGTTGATGTGAGCGAACGCGCATTCTTTAGCGCCTACGTGCTTGTCAGTGGGACTGCACTATCTCAGTCGGTTGCCGCTAATACTTTGACTGGTGTTAGCACCGTAAACGCTTCAGGAATGTTCTTGGGGGTTCGGTTCTACCCTGATGACACTAGCATTTTCTGGACTGCCCTAGCGTCTAATGTTGGCTCCACAGATGGCGGCTCGAAACTATCGATAGTCATTCAATCCATGGTGCTTACGTCATCATTCAGAAACCTCACTTTTAGGTTTTTGGTGGAAGGGGCTTATGAGATGGGAGTGCTATTCAGTCTGGCTACAGGACAAGCAATTGATCATTACTTTTCAATGAATGGTTAACGATGAAATATAAAGAATTCCAGTCAGGATTGATCACTGTCCCAGAGAATTTAATCGCTGCATCTTGGGATACAGGTGTGGGAATTGAAAGGTTCGAGGAAACTTGCGCAGAATATAACATCGTCTCTTTAGACGTTATCAATCGCGGGACTTCGGGTTTGATGATTCGAGACTTCCAAGGCTGGGATAGTCTAGCCCAAAAACTTTACTCCCCTATCCGAACTATCACAGCACAAAAAGCTGACTTCATATCATCTTCAGGGGCATCAGCAGTAAACGGCAACAATCTAGCAATTCGACTTAAGAGGACTGAGAACATCACATCGATAGTCAACACCTATGGGACGAATAGCTTCATTGCGGCTGGGGCTAGGGGCATTGTCTTAGCGTCAGTTGCCGATATGCAAATTATGGCAATGCAATTTCAAAGGCAGGTGACCCCTGGCGATATGGAAGTGATGGGCATATTTAAGGGGGCACTTGAGGGGATATCAAACGTTTTTTCCGTGACGACGACATCAGGCACATCTGACTGGGTAGATTGCCGCGCTTATGGTTATGCAGGGTTTGAGGTGATCAACAATGGGGGTACTGCATTGACAAGCTGCTCTGTCGATATCCGCAGGCATCCTTTAGGCATTAACGATCTATTCAGCCTGAATGCTGCTCCTTTTGTCGAAGAGAATCCAGTGAGACGCATCCAACGCATACGGAACAATAACCCCGCCACGATCACCTCAGGGCTAACAGGGAGGGTAGACTTTGACGTAACCGAAGCCCACTCTATTCGCTTCGTCATCGCCCCCACAAATGCCCAAGTCATTGTCAGAGGAATTCTCAAAGGATGAACATATCCGATTTAACTGGACTTAGCCTGAATGCATCGATCGACCTATTTGAGATAACTGGGTGGAATCTCGCCAACCTTGCCCAGGTGTTTCGGTTCTCCAATAATTACGGCGTCACTTTTGCCGGGAATGCCTACCAACCCTTTGCTTGCCAGATAGAGGGCGTTGTCTTCACTGGCACTGGGTCGTTGCCATCAGCCACCCTAACGCTTGACGACCCATTGGGAGTAATAACGACAATGGTTTACAACAATCGCATCTCAGGGGCAACCTTGGCTTATACCCAAACCCGCGCTAATTATTTAGATGGTGCTGTCAATGCCAACACGTCTAAGTTTTTGCCAAGGCAGGTCTACAGCATCTCGCATCCTGAAATGTTGCAGCCCAATCGAGGCATGAAGTGGAAGCTAGAACCAGAAATATATAAGCTCCGAAATCCAACGGGCAGACGGGTTGCTGCAAGTTGTCAGGCAATATTCAAGGATGGTGTGACGTGTCCCTACGTTGGCGGTATCACCACTTGCAACAAAAGAGTCACGGGCAGCGGTGGATGTGAGGGGCGTTTCGTTGGGAAGCAATTGCCCGCACTCGCTGTTGGGTTCTTTGCTGAGAAGGTGATTAGATAATTATTTGTAAGTAAATTCGGCTTCGTAAACTGAGGTGGAACCATCAAAGAAATTTTTGATAGGCATCGTGATTCGCGGCTTCTTATCGCCAACCATCACTTCTTCGCTTTTCGACCTGAGCGCTTCGATTTCATCCGCCAATTCACGCAATGCCATTGGGTCAGCAAATATGACGATTCGGTTGCCGTCAATGGCTATGGTCAATTCTTTCACTGGAATACCTCTCTTTTTTTTGATACAAACTTGCTCACCGTTGCCGTCCGGCTATTGCGATCTCAGTCACACCATTCGGAAGCTAGCCTAGCAACCTCATCCTCGATTTGATGCTCATCCTCTCTGCAAATTTTGTAATAATGGTAGTACGGCGATGTACTGCTAAATGGTATTACAACATCCCGAACGGCATCGTCGTCAAGAAATGCATTCAAAACAGGTCTGTTTAATTTTCGCAGTAGCTCCACCGTCTCAACTTCGACCTTCCTAGGGGTGATGTATCCGCAACTCTTGCAGATCAATTTATCTGAGTACAATTCTAAATTCACCGGAATACCTCTCTTCTTTGAATACAAACTCTGCTATTTCTTGGGGCTGACACCGCGATCTCAGTCGCACCATTCGGCAGTTATCCTAGCGATCTCATCTTCTATCGCACGATCCCGACTTGCGTAGACTTTGAAATACTCACGGTGAACACCCCTGTTGCCCGAAGATACCGCCATCTGCTGAAGCTCGTCGTCTTCAAGGAATGCGTTGATGACAGGTACGTCTCTCCCTCGCAATTCTGACGCTGTTAAAACTTTGACAGTCCAGCCGGAAAGCGCCCCAAAAGATTTGACAATTAACCGCTCTGAATACAACTCTAAATTCACTGGAATACCTCTTTTCTGAATACAAATTCTGCTACTTCTTGGGGCGATGGCTGGTGCAATAACCCCCCGATCGCCTGGTCAATTCTGGGCACTGGCGCCCCTGACGATCGCCCGTCTTCCAAACGTGCCTACATTGTTTCAGTGGGTTATCTTTCCAGGTTTTGACGCTTGGCTCTTTTGGTGCCCATGCCACAAACTCAACTAGGCAATGCACTATCGCCTCAAACGACTCCTCTCTATGCTCACCTTCTAGCATGAGGTTTGACTTGACTGGTGCCGAATCATCAACCCATGAAACAGTGATATGCGGGTTCCGGTTCTGGCAAGGTAGCCAGTTCGGAAGGATAGCCCGCAGCGCTTGCACTTCACTATTCCATGCTTCGTGGGTGATGGCGATCGTCACTGGAAAGCCTTCGGCATAGGGCGATCGCTCCACCCCATACGCCAGCGTTAGATGCTGGGCTTGTGTATTTCTGTAGCGGGCTGGCACTGCGATCGGGGTGATGGGTACCAGCCAAAGGATTCCTTTCATTATGCGTTGACTTCTCCAAAAGCTTGGCTCTGTGTTTTTACCAGTCAATCAGGCATGAAAGCTCATACTCGGAATCCTGATCGTGGCATATTGCGCCTTCCACCATGTCTATAAATCCCCAATCTTTCAACATCCATTCTCTACCCCAATAGGACTGCTCCAAAGATAAACCCGTGCCAATGTTTAGACGATGTTTAATATCTGAAGCAACCAATATAAGATCGTTTGAATGACGATGATCTTTAATAAACTCATCCAAGATTGAGTTTGCTTTAACAATAGCTTTTTCTAATTCCATGATTTTCACTCCTGTGTATTGTTTAGTTTCAAACGGTGGTCGCTACCCCACCTAAAGCGCTCGATCTTAGTAAGTGAATCCCATACAGCCCAACACCTGCGAAGTGTTAGAGCGGAGCCTGACAACTTTGTAGGGTGCCAACATCGAAGTAGCCCATTCAGACCCAGAAGCTTTAGCCATACTTTGAGCAGGCAAGCTAACAATCAACGTATCCTCACCTAACACAGCATCCTTAGGTACACCTTCTATTTCTCCGTAAGATGTTGCCACAACCGGAATGCCTTCTAGAGGTGCCTGCTCAACTGTCTTAGTGGCAATCCTTACCGATCCCACCGTCTCAAAGCTTGCTAAACCCTCCCCTTCTACACCGTCTGCTAACCAAGTGGTAGGGTTTGTTTTTTCGAGGTTGATAAAACTCGTTTCACTGTAAACGTTGATGGGATGAGGTGTCAGATTCAGGATTGTCATTTGATTTATCTCAGAGTGGTAATGGTTTTCTCTGCTCTCTTAAATACCAATATACTACCAATTTACTACCGTGTCAAGTACTGAATTAGATCGTGCGATTAGGTGAAGATGTTGTGAGCATTCGTGCCATCAGTCGGAACTGCAGCACCATGGAATGAATCAACACAAATAGCCCATCAAAAAAGCCATGCTTCAAAAACTATTGTTTGCCGCGATCGCCACATTCTCTATTGCGATGCCTGCTGTGGCATCACATCTTTATACTTCGTCGGCTCCTACTCTGACATCTGAGGACATTGCAGGTCTTAGTGAGGAACCTATCCTTGTCAGCCGCGATGACCGGGGTAGTCTTTACAGATCCAACGGATTCGTTTCAAGCCTGACGACAGACGAAAACCTGTACGTCGAGCGAATCTATGCTCTTGTCCGACGGGATCCAGGGCGGAACACTGTCCTTACGGCATGGAAGCAAATAGACTGCGGGCGGATGCTGCAACGAACTTCGGTCAGTTCGATTCTCATTAATGGCGTTAAGACTGAACTTGGATCTACGGAATGGGATAGTTTTGGTTCGTCTTCAAACTATGCCAATACCTGTGAAGAAGCCGCCACGTCTCGCGGTATTACATGGAGTTGGAACGCTGCTGAGAATTGAGATACAATGGCATTGTTCACCAAGTGAATCCTGACAAATCCTTATCTCTGCTAAAGAGAACCCCATCGGCACTACACCGATGGGGTTTTTCTTTGGGGTAGTAGTGGTGTCAGCCCAAAAACAAACTCTGCAATCTTTGCAACGGATTCCCAGGAATCGAATACATCAGGTCGCCCTTACCTAGCAGACGTTCGCAATGGGCATCTTTACCGGGAAGGATGACATTACTCTCAACGTAGGAGTTAAGGCGAAGTCCTATCTTGGCGGGCAGGTTGCCGATTAATTTATCTAGCATCCTCTTGTCGGGTTCTTGCGTAATCAGAGTCAGGTTAATGTTTTCCGATCGCCCCGCTTGTCCAATCCTCCCCAGCATCAACACCAAAACATCCTTGGGAGATATTGCACCTTTGCCACTGCCAATGACGACCTCTGAATCAAAAGCTTGGGAGATTTCGCCGCTCATGGCTTCTAATTCGTCTGGCGTTAGCATCTGCAAACCGTCAATCATATCTTGCACTTCTTCGACATAAACCAGGATGCGATTGATCGGCTTATCGGCTTGGGCATTGTAGGCTTCAACATCCTTGAAGCCCTCGCGTTGGTTGCGACGCTCTTGCATTTTTGAGACTACCTTACTAATGGCGATCGCCCCATGTGCTGCCGATTCAATCAAAGTGACATTGGGATTCCCTTTGAATCTGCCAAAAGTAGACATCTTCACATCTACCAAAAGAAGCTTCACATCTGGGTAATGGTCTAAAACGTACTGAACTTGGGTAGCGAGGGCTTCTGATTTTCCAGAACCCGTAGTGCCTGCAATCAATTGATGGCAGGAATTAGGATCGGCAAAGTCGAGATACACCAGTTCACCACTAAGTTGATTCACCCCAACGGGTACCTGACAGCCAGGTCTAATATCATCAGTGATGAAGTCTTGATAATTAGCAAACTTACGATCGCTTCTTGCCACATCAACAGCGATCGCCCCACTGACGACCGTAATATTCGGCTCTTGTTCAAAGCCCGCTGATACCATCAAATCTTTAGCCTTATCTTTAATTCCAGCAAATTTAATACCTCTGTCTGGAGTGAGGTAGAAACGGTCGAATGCTAGCCCACGGTCAATGCGATCGCAGTAGCAAGCCATACCCAGATTGGTTAAGGCTAGGCAGATAGACTTTGCCGTGGGGTCAGTGGTGTTGGCTGTGCCGATCATAAATGGATCATCAAGCAATGCCTGATAGTCGGCTTCATCCACTAATTCAGCCTCCACAAAAGCTTCTTGATTGGCATCAGTGGGGGCGAATAGTTTGACCATTTGTTCTTTCCATCCTTGCCGATAGCCTGACTCTGCCATCTCAACTTCAAACCGTCCATGATGGTATTGATTGCGAACAAAAAGCCCATACCCTGCTGCTGCTGTAGTGAGGAATCCTAAACCCAATTTGGCGGGAAGTCCTTTGACACAGATGGCGGTGGAGATTGCCATGATCGCAGTGGCGGCACAGATGGCAGATGTAATCCAGGATGTATCCCGGACTCCTTGTGACTGCCGAATTGCTATGGCTTGCTGTGCTGTGCTGTTCATAAGAAGATGCCTAAGAATGTGATTAATGGTTGAAAGTCTATGCCTGCTACTGCTCCAAAGGATGCAAAGCCTAACATGGCATATCGGTGATAATGATTTTTGTAATAATTGAATGCTGCAAGAATCGTCAACAGTTTGATTAAGATGAGGGCTATTAGTAGAGGTAAGAATCCGCTGGCTTGAACGATTGAAGTGGCTAGGCACCATGCTCCACTCACTAGGCAGAATCTTAGGAGCAGGTCGATCGCATCGCTACTATTCCAGATTGAGAAGGGGCGTTTAAGTGCTGAAGCTTTTTGGAGTTCTAGTTGTTCCCGTTGGATATCTGGGTTTATGTTGACGGTTTTAGCGGTCATTTATTTAATCCTCCGAAGCTTTGGAGTGTCAGCCTTTTGCCGTATTGCATCCCATTCGTCGCACCTTTTGTTAAGGGCTGCTGTTCTAGCTTTTGTTTTGGCAAGCTGCTTTTCAAGCGATGCAATTTCTTGTTCCTTCTTTTCATTTGCAATCACAGCATCTCGACTGTTTAGCGGCGTTGCCTTCCCAGATTTCAAGGCTTCAGTCTCTTGCTTTAGCCATGCCGATCGCTGATTTATCTGAGCTAGTTGATCGTCGTGGGTTGAAGGCTCAAGCATATTCTTTAAAACTTCCGTTCTTTTCTGGGCAGGGGTACGTTTGATGGTGTAAGCCTTTACCCCTTTTGTTCCACTGCGTTCATGGGCAGAAACATCAACAGTAGACCCAACTTTTTTGGCGGCGTTTTGAATAGCAGAATGAATAGTTTCGCCATTGGTGGACTTGGGGCTTCTTCCTGCTGCTTCCTGATCTACAAACTCGCTCATAGTTGGAGTCCCTGGTAATGGACGGTAACGGTCGGGGGCTTTACCCTCCCTCTCGCACTGGGCATTGTATTCAGTCTCAGCAAACATCCTGCTATCACTTTGGCGCTTCCTTTCCTCATTCTTCTTCATGCCCACAAAGGCTTTATCTCTTGCCCTTTGCTCTGCACCACTAAAGGCGACCCTAGCCACATCCCTAGCCCATTGACCATTCCAGACATAGCCGATCGCCCACTTCCAGCCATTCAGCGATCGCCCCAACGCCTTCCGAACTTTGCTCTTACCTTTTGCCTTGCTTTTCGTCTTTGCTCCTAGTTGCCCCATGTCACGATCGCTCCTAAAACTACACAAATCCAAAATCCAATCACACCTAAAACCGCAAAACCTAACGCACCGCAGCCCGCCAAAAATAGAAACTTGACACCACTGGAAAGCCTGAACTTCTTCTTAGCCTTGCCGCCGCTCTTACCCTTCATCTGTTCTGGGTTGGGGCGATCTATATTCCAAGTGCCCTCCGACTGAATCAGCAATGCCTCTTGATAATCCAACTCAGCTTTAGGAACTACTGCCACTACTGCGAACTCTAGAGAGTTGATGCCGTGGCGATCGGCTAAACGTTGCAGATTATGGTTGTGGTGAGTTCCATCTTTTAGGTCGTCTTTATGCTGTAGCCAACGATTCTCCACATTCACTGACTGACCGATGTAAGCACCCCTTGCTTTGGAGCAAGTGATCCGATAGATGCCAGTGGTAGAAGACTTAGTGGCAGTCACAAGCCAAGCTCCAAAGTCTTGCACATAGGTTAGTTAGTGAGGTGTCAGTGATTCGC
>Ga0105049_10011774_pt1 | contig 10021 bp, 9 predicted proteins | sample MAT06_FD_78087 | JGI IMG/M metagenome (GOLD analysis project Ga0105049, IMG submission 78087) | Freshwater microbial communities from Lake Fryxell liftoff mats and glacier meltwater in Antarctica - MAT-06 | ecosystem: Environmental > Aquatic > Freshwater > Ice > Liftoff microbial mat | place...
TGCAATTGCCCGACCAATTCCACGACTGGCACCGGTAACCAGTGCTACTTTTCCATCCAGAAGTCCCATTAAATCTTGATTTACAATTTTGTTGCAATGTTAGTACGCCTAATGGAGGCATGCAAATGAGAAGATCGGAATCCGGCGAATTTTATAATGGCGATTTATAAAATGATCCAGCCATTAATCATATCTCCCTCAGAAAAAAAGGATTTGGGAGAGTCTTACAAACCCAGTTTATAAAATCGGTTTGCATTCCTGAAATGTATAAATTCCAACTCTTTAGAAGAAAGGTTTCGGGAAAGAATTTCATTGTAAGCCATCCAACTTTTGGAATAGCCCCCACACAATTCCACCACCGGCCAATCCCCGCCCATCATCGCCCTCTCTGTGCCAAACAATTCAAGGCAATATTCAATGGTTGGCTGGATTTCATTGGCCGACCAGGTGTTGAGATCGGAGGTATTCATTCCCAATCCACTGATTTTGATGAAGACATTCGGGTTGGCAGAAAGAGATTTCATCCTTTCTCCCCATTTACCCCACCTTTCTTTCTGCACGATGGGTGGGTTGGCCAAATGGTCTATACACCAACGCATGTGGGGATATTTATCCGAAAGTTTTAGAACACAGTCGAGGTGAACCGGCTGATTTGCAACCACATCAAATGAAATCTGATTTTTCTCCAAAACACGAAATGATTCAATTACGGAAGGTTGTAAAAGCCATTCCGGGTTCGCCTCATCGTGAATCAGATGCCGTATTCCTTTAAAATAAGGATTTATTAAAAAATGGGTTGATTCTACCGAAGTCATTCCCGGTTCCATTAAAGGCAACCATCCCACAGTTCCTTTCAACCATTCTCTTTTGGCGCATTCCTCCAACATGGAATGTGTATCTTCTAAACTATTGGCCGCCTGAACCATCACCCCAAATTGAATACCGGTTGGCTCCAGCTCAGGCTCCAGTTCATCCAGGCTCCAGGTGCGGTTTAGAATGCTCTTATTTCCTTTTAACCAGGCATATTCCACCTGATCTACATTCCATGCATGCACATGGGTATCAATGATGGCCATTTACAAAAAACTATTTGAGATACCGGCCAAGCCAATCAAAATACACCCGGCTCCATAGTACGTTGTTCTGTGGTTTTAAAACCCAATGTCCTTCATCCGGAAAATACAAAAACCGACTCGGTACATTTTTTAACTGTGCAGCGGTAAAAGCCTGCAAGCCTTCTGACAAGGGTACTCTAAAGTCTTTATCGTTATGGATCACAAGGATGGGTGTATCCCAGTTTTTGACAAAAAGATGGGGAGAAAACTTCGTATAACTTTCCGGCTTTGGCTCCTGCCAGTAAGGGCCTTTCATATCCCAGTTTCCAAACCATGTCTCTTCGGTTGAACCATACATACTTTCCAGGTTGAACACTCCGCAATGGGCAATAAATGCTTTGAACCGCTTTTTATGATTACCCGCAAGCCAATAGACCGAATACCCGCCAAAGCTGGCACCAACTGCCGCCAGCTTATCTTTGTCTACATACATTTCTTTAGTGATGTCGTCAGTTACCGAAATCAGATCTGCCATTGCCTGATCGCCCCATTTACCCGAAATCTGTTCGTTCCACTCCTGCCCAAAACCGGGAAGCCCTCTTCGGTTTGGTAAAACCATAATGTAGCCCTGGCTTGCCATCAGCTGAAAATTCCAACGGGTAGAAAAACTCTGGCCAACCATAGACTGGGGCCCACCCTGACAAAAAAGGACGGTAGGGTATTTTTTTCCGGCATCAAAATCGGGAGGATACACAACCCAGGTGAGTATGTCTTTTCCATCCGTAGCCTTCACCATTCTCTTTTCCACTTTGCAAAGCTTAAATTCTGAAAGTACCTCCGCATTCACTTTTGTCAGTTGAAATTCCTTTTCCTCGGTGGGTTCTATTTTCCAGATTTCGTTTGGAGCGTTCATATTTTGCTTTGTTCCCAGTAGAAAATCAAGTTTCCCATTTTTAAATAGGTTGATCGATGTGTAGTTGTGTTGCCCTTTTGTGATGGGCTCAACCGATTTAGTCAACGGCTTTTTGGAATCCCATTCATAAATCTGAACCGTACCCTGGGTCTGAACCTGGAAGTAAATCAGCTGGCTGTTGCTGCTCCAAACCAAGGACTCAATCGTAATATCGACAGATTGGGTGGCATCAATCACCTGCCCGGATTTGAGATCTTTCACCATCAATCGGTTTTTATCTGCCTCATATCCATCTCTGGCCATCGATTGCCAGGCAATCTTTTTGCCATCCGGCGAAAAACGGGGCTCTACATCGTAGCCCATCATTCCTTCCGATAGGTTGCTGGTTAATTTAGTTTCCAGATCGTAGAGGTAAATATCTGAGTTGGTGCTGGTCGCATCGGCAGTACCCGTTTTCTTTTTACAAGTATAGACAATGGCTTTCCCATCTGGTCGCCAGGTAATTTGTTCAATTCCTCCCATGGGTTTTAAAGGAGCATCAAACGCTTCTCCGGCCAATAAATCGACGGCCTTTCCAATCAGCTCTCCATTCTGATAACTTTGGCAAAACACATGGTTAAAACTTCCATCAGACCATTCTGTCCAATGACGATAAAGTAAACCATCGTAAATTTTACCGGTCGCTTTTGGTAAATCTTTGTACAGTTTGGCATCTTGCTTCTGAACGGTGACGGCTTTGTAAAACAGGATGTGATCGCCTTTTGGTGAATAATCAAACCCTTCGACACCACCCGCTTCATTCGATATCTTTTCAAGGCCAGAACCATCCGGATTAATTTCATAAAACTGCGGAGCACCACCATCTGCCATCAGAAACCCGATTTTCTTTGCATCCGGTCTCCATCGGGCATTAAACTCAGAAGCCATTGTATTGGTGATCTGAATCGCACCTTCTCCTTCGGCATTCATTATAAAAAGGTCATTATTCCCTTTGTTTTCAACCAGATCGGTTCGCTTCACTCCATAAAGAATGTTTTTTCCATCCGGAGAAGCCTGTGGATCGGAAACCATGGCAAGCCTCCAGATGTCTTCCGGACTAAACTTTTTTTGCGAAAAGGTAGGAAATGCGGTTAGAAATCCTGCCAGAATAAAGGTATATTTTTTCATTTTGGATCTTTTTTATCTTCGGCGAAAATGAGGAGAAAATGGTCGGGGTCAGCAATTACAAATTCATTGGTTCCATAGAAAGTGGAGTGTATTTCCTTCACCACCAGTGCATGTCCTTCGATTCGAGACCGAAGCTGGTCTACATCATCGACATCACAATACAATAAAACACCTGCGTTTTGCCCGTTTGTGTATCGGAATGGAAGGTCTGATTCGGCGGATGTCTTATCCTGAATCATGAGCGTAACCTGGTCTTCTTTCATCATTGCCCATTGTGGTTTTCCATGTTCAGGCATTTGAGCTATTTTTTCAAAACCAAGCAACTCGTAAAAGGCAATTGATTTTTCTACATCCGCTACAAGTATATTGGGAGACAGTGCTTTAAACATTTTTGAGAAGGATTGGACCCGTCAAATCTGGTTTCATTTTTCGACAAATGAAATACCTCTTTTTTTTTTCTTGAAATGAGGATGGTTGTTTGGAATAAATCCAGATTACCTTTTGCCCTGCGGAGCAAACCGGATGGGGTATTCTGCTTTAGCCCTGCCCTTTAAAATATCACCTATCTTATTCTGAATAAGTCGCTTACGAAAAGGTGAGAGATAGTCAATAAATAACTTTCCTTCCAGATGGTCGTACTCGTGCTGAATAACCCGAGCCAGCATGCCTTCGAACATTTTAGTAAATTGTGCCCCATTTTCATCCAGGTATTGAAGAGTAATTTTTTCAGGTCGCTTCACTTCTTCCCGTATTCCGGGTAAACTCAGGCAACCTTCTTCATAAGGCCATGGATTTCCATCTTCTTCCACTTTTAACGGATTAATAAAAACCATTTTGGCTCCCTTGAGAACTTCTTCATCCATTGGTTCTGCGTCTATTACAAAAAGACGAATACCCTTTCCAATTTGAGGGGCAGCCAAACCGACACCACTGGCATTATACATAGTTTCAAACATATCGGCAATAAGAGCCTTAAGATCAGGATCTTTTGGATCAATTTCTTTTGCTCTCTCTTTCAAAACCGGTATGCCAAGGGCAACAATCGGATATATCATAAGGATGAATTCGATTGCAAAAGTAGCCAAGATCCGAAATCAAAACGGTAAAATTGTAAATGGCCGCCATGAATTAAATTCGAATTCATTGGATTCAAATCGGTGGTTTAGATCTTGTTGGTAATCTTCCTGATATTTTCTTGCAAACCTTTGGTCGGCTCTTATTTTTGCAGCCCATTTTAAGGTCGGCGTTTAAGACAGGCTCAGAATTCCTAAGCGCCAGATCACCAACCAATTTTATTACCAGCCGATATGGAAGAAACAAAAGCAACAACTAAACAAAGGGTGCTCACTGAATGCATCCGGATTCAGAGACGAGTAGTTGAGAACGCAAAGAAAGCGATGAGTGATGCACAGGAAAGCGCCAACGAAGGCGATGATGGTACAGAAGAAAAGCTCTACAACAGCTACCGGGAAGAGATGCAAAACAAGAGGGACATGTTTGCAAGGCACTATGAACTTTCAATGGAAGACCTAAACCAGCTCAATCAGATCGTAATGTCCAAAGAATATTTGAAAGCTGAATTCGGCTCTATGGTTGAAACCGATGGTGGAAGTTATTTTATTTCCATAAGTTTAGGCCAGGTAAAAATGGAATCTAAAACGGTTTTTGCGGTTTCGCCTCTAGCTCCTGTCTACAAAGTCTTTGAAGGCAAAAAAGTAGGAGATAGTTTTACCTTCAGAGACAAATCCTTTAAAATCAAAGACATCTATTAACCGAAATGGCAGAAAAACTGACCGTCAAACTCTTTTTAGAAAAGGCGGTTAGCATTCCGGTTCTGGATGTTCGCAGCCCTGGAGAATACAAACAAGGTCATATTCCGGGTGCAATTTCTTTCCCTTTGTTCTCTGATGAAGAAAGAAAGGTGGTGGGTACGCTTTACAAGCAGTCCGGGCATGAACCCGCATTTTTAGCCGGACTCGAAATTGTGGGCCCCAAAATGTCTGCTTTCGTCAGAGAAGCTGTTTTGATTTGTCCGGAAAAACAGGTTGCTGTTCATTGCTGGCGAGGCGGTATGCGAAGCAGCAGCATGGCCTGGCTACTGGAAACCGCTGGTTTTAAAGTTTCAATTTTAATTGGTGGTTACAAATCATTCAGGCAATCTGTATTGAATGATACGCCATTTGACGGTCCTTTCCTTGTTTTGGGTGGCTACACAGGCAGTGGAAAAACACCGGTTTTACATGGTCTGGCGTTGAAAGGAGAGCAGGTTCTGGACCTTGAGAATCTTGCCCATCATAAAGGTTCCGTGTTTGGAGGACTCGATGAGGTTGAACAGCCGACTCAGGAACAATTTGAAAATGAGATATTTTCATTTCTTAATAGTTGCGATTCCAATCGGTTTGTTTGGATTGAAGATGAAAGCAAAGCCATTGGCAGGCTCCGGGTTCCAAACGATGTTTATGATAAGCTGCGAAGTTCCAGTCTCATTTTTCTTGAGCAAAGCCGGGAGGCCCGATTGAAGAGAATTGAGATGCTTTATGGAAATGCCAACCCTGAAATTCTTTGTGAATTCATTAAGAAACTTGCCAGGCGATTGGGTGGATTGCGTTTGAAAAATGCCCTGGAAGCAATTAATTCCGGAGATATTTCAGAAGCTGCCTCGGTGGTTCTGGAATATTACGACCGATCCTATTTGCATGGATTGGAATTAAGGGAATCAGAAAAGAGTTTTATATTGAATTGTTCGGAGGTTGAGGAATCCGGAATTCCTGATTTACTTCTTCAAAAAGCCGTAGAACTGTTTCCGGAAATCGATGAAATCTAGACGGGCTTAACCTGTTCCAGTTTGACGGGCCTTACCACACTTTCTTCTAAGGAAATAAAGGTTTCTGTCCTTTGAATGCCCTTCACATTCTGTATTTTATCGTGCAACACCGAGCGAAGATGTTTGGTATCCTTACAAATAATCTGTGCAAAAATGGAGTAGATGCCCGTTGTATAATGAATACTCACAATCTCGGGAATGGCTTTAAGTTGTTCGGCTACTTCCGAATACATGGAACTTTTTTCCAGATAAATCCCCAGAAAAGCAATGATGTCGTAGCCAAGCTTGGCATAGTCAATTTTGAGTTGGGCACCAATTACGATACCCATTTCCTGAAGTTTCTTCATTCGCACATGAACGGTACCTCCAGAAACGTAGCATTTTTTTGCAATTTCTGTGTACGGCATGTTCGCATCCTCGGTGAGAATGGACAAAATCTTCAGGTCGACATTATCAATTTCTAAATTAAGAGACATTTTTCAGGACCTATTTTTGAAATTTTTCAAAGGAAGGTCAAATTTATTGAATGAAATCGAAATTTTTAAGAAAATTGATGAAAAATTTTCAAGAAATGATGTTCTGTGCTACTTTTGCAATATCAAAAACGGAGCGACGTTTTTAAGCCGATACTGTAAGGTGATGAAATGGCAGCCATGCCCCCCTGTCCCGGGGGTGAGGAGTCCGGAATAAAGTTTAGAGCTTGCTCTTTTCCCAACCGCCTCGTGGAGGTTCGAATCCTTCTCTTACAGCTTTTAGCTTTTTGGTTAATTTGGTGTATTAATAGGTAGTTTAAACAGTCTTGTTGACATTCGACAAGACTGTTTTTTTTTGCCCGGACGTAACTATTATTTTCTGTCTGAGTTTTCTTCACCTTTTTTGAGTCGTAAAAACCTTTTAATTTTTTTTTAATGATTTTTGAAATCCTCGGTTCCTGGTGGTGGGTAATTCTTATCCTCTTTTCACTACTGATGTACAAGTTTGTGCTCCGTGTCTTTTTCGGAATGGTGATTGTTCCGGAAGATAAGGTCGGCCTCGTTACCAAGAAATTTGTTCTTTTTGGTGAATTCAAAGAGTTGCCCGATGGCCGCATTATCGCTACCCGGAGAGAAGCTGGTTTTCAGGCACGAACCTTAGCTCCCGGTTTATATTGGTGGATGTGGCCCTGGCAATATGGTGTGGAGATGATTTCCTTTGTGGTCATTCCCGAAGGAAAAATAGGTCTGGTATTGTCTAACGATGGCAATGAACTTCCAACAGGTAATATCCTGGCCCGCAAAATTGACTGTGACAACTTCCAGGACACAGAAAAATTCTTATCAACCGGAGGTCAGAAAGGCCGGCAGACCGCCGTTCTCACTCCCGGAACCTACAGGATTAATTCCTATGCGTTTACTGTTCACGTAACGGAAATGACCCTCATTGGTGAAAACAAAGTTGGAATAGTGACAGCCCTTGATGGAGATCCGATCCCTTCCGGACAGATTGCCGGAAAGCAAATTGATGGTCATAACAATTTTCAAAACTTTGATGCATTCCTCAAAAACGGCGGTTGCCGTGGGCTTCAACCACAAGTGATTCTTGCCGGTAGTTACTACGTAAATCAATGGGCAGTTCAGATTGAAGAAACTTATATGACCGATGTACCCATTGGTTTTGTAGGTGTGGTAATCAGTTATATAGGTGAAGATGGGAAAGATCTTACAGGTGATGGCTTCAAGCATGGGAATATAGTAACCAAAGGATTCCGGGGTGTTTGGATGGAACCCATGGGACCGGGAAAGTATCCGGTTAATAAATACACCATGCGTGTGGAACTCGTACCAACCACGAATCTGGTTTTAAATTGGGCCAATGCCCGCAGCGAATCCCATGAATTGGATAAAAATTTGAGCACCATCACCGTACGAAGTAAAGACGGATTCCCTTTTAACCTCGATGTTGCACAGATTATTCACATTCCAGCCAAAGAAGCACCAAAGGTAATCGCACGATTTGGTTCGATGAACAACCTGGTGAGTCAGGTTCTGGAACCTACAATCGGTAACTATTTCAGGAATTCGGCACAGGACAGCGATGTGATTAGTTTCCTTTCTACCCGAAAAGAGCGCCAGGAATCGGCAAGAACCCACATTCGGGTCGTGCTTGAAGAATACAATGTAAATGCGGTAGATACCCTGATCGGAGATATTGTTCCTCCGGACGCCTTGATGAAAACCCTGACTGACAGAAAAATAGCTCAGGAAGAAGAAAAGACTTATGAGACACAGCGAATGGCTCAGGAAAAACGACAGGGAATGGAAAGAGAAACTGCGTTGGCAGAAATGCAAAAAGAGATTGTATCTGCCCAGCAAAGTGTTCTCATTAGCCAGCGTACTGCCGAAGCGGCGGTAAAGAAAAGTGAAGGTGAGGCAACGAGTTTAAAACTTCAGGTGGGTGCTGAAGCCGAAGCAACGAAAATGCGGGCTACTGCTGAAGCCGAAGCAACCCGAACAAAAGCAGGTGCCCAGGCCGAGGCTACCAAAATCAATGCTTCAGCAGATGCCGAACGGATTTCGAAAACCGGTAATGCCGAAGCAGAAAAGATCCTGGCGATTGGAAAGAGTACAGCCGAATCTTATGAACTTCAGGTGACGGCTATGGGTGGGGAGAATTTTACCAAATACAAAATCATGGAAGAGATTGGGAAGGGTAAAATCAAAATCATACCCGATGTCATTATTGGACAGGGAAATGGAAGTGATGGACCCATTTCAGGTTTACTGGGCATGCAATTGCTGGAAATGATGCAGACAACCAAAAATAAAAAGTCGGAGTAGTTCTCAAAATGCCGGTCGCCAATGGTAGATTTGGCGACCGAAACGTAAACCATGGAAGTCGAAATTTTTATACCCTGTTTTATTGACCAGCTCTATCCTCAGGTTGGGTTTAATATGGTGAAAGTGCTGGAGAAACTGGGTTGCACCATACATTACAATACAGCTCAAACCTGCTGTGGGCAGCCCGCATACAATGCTGGCTATTTTGACGATGCAGTTGAAGTTGCAGAGAAATTTCTGGATGATTTCTCCTCTCCCCGGAAATACATTGTTAGTCCTTCAGCTTCCTGCGTAGGAATGGTTTGTAATGGATACGAAGATTTTTTCAAAAAAAGTTTAAGATCAACTCAATTTCAGGAAGTTAAAAATAAGATCCATGAGTTTTCTGACTTTCTTGTGAATGTTCTCGGAGTTGAAAAAGTTCCCGGAGCAAAGCTTCAGGGTAGAGCAACTTACCACGATTCCTGTGCAGCGCTTCGCGAATGCAACATTAAGGAAGAACCCCGCATATTACTTCGCAATGTAGAGGGACTGGAACTGGTTGAAATGGAAGAAACCGACCAGTGCTGCGGATTTGGCGGAACATTTGCCGTTAAGTTTGAGGCCATTTCGGTGGGGATGACAGAACTTAAACTGGAGAAAGCCAAAGCGGTTAATCCCGACTTTCTGATTTCTACCGATTCGAGCTGCCTTTTACAATATAAATCTGTAATGGATAAACAAGGAATAGGAATTCAGGCAATGCATCTGGTCGATGTGCTAGCCTCAGGCTGGTAATTTCACTCAACATATCCCGCAGAGTTTTGATCTGTGAGCCACCTTAGCCTTCAACCTAAAGATTGTATACATAGGAAAATAAAGTTGAACAGATTTTGACTCGACCGCTACCGAGTTTCGTAAATTATGTAAGTAGTTGGTTGTTAGATGATCACTTATGATATAATCGCCAAAGAGACAAAATTCATACAACGCAAATCCAGGATTGGATTCAGGGCATTTCTGGATCCGCTCTTTTTTCAAACCAAAGCATAAGCCCATCTCTGAGTGAATATCCCATTGATTTGAATAAAAACAACGGCATTCAGGTTCTCAAAATACATAATTTACATGGAATGAATGCAACCCGCCTTACCTGCATAGTTCTTACCCACTTGATCTGGGTAATGCTGAACCGGCACATTTTTACGGCCATTCTTAAAGTAAGTCAGATGGATATCAGCTTTCATAAACTATGCAGCGCCATTAA
>Ga0105049_10011776_pt1 | contig 10019 bp, 9 predicted proteins | sample MAT06_FD_78087 | JGI IMG/M metagenome (GOLD analysis project Ga0105049, IMG submission 78087) | Freshwater microbial communities from Lake Fryxell liftoff mats and glacier meltwater in Antarctica - MAT-06 | ecosystem: Environmental > Aquatic > Freshwater > Ice > Liftoff microbial mat | place...
AATAAATGTCGCCCTGGCTAACAATTTTCGGGCATAACCAGTATGCTTTTTTTGTAATAGAATTGATTTCATATATATTGATTTTAGTTTAAATTATTTCTGTTGAAAATTTTATTACATACATTTAAACACTAAAAATACTGCAATAGTTGCAATAAATTAACTTTTATTAAGGAAACTTCTTTTGATTGCTAAAATTAATAGCTTTTTAAATTAACATTTGGGAATAAGTCTATTTATGTACTCGCTAAATAACTGAATATAAGTAGTTAACAATAATCTGTTATAAATTTTCTACCCTCAAATATTTTTAATAATCATCTCTTAATTTTAAGAATCAAGATAATAAAGGACTTTTTTTATCGAAATTTGAAAGAAATTGGTCAATAAAAAAGTGTGAAAATACCCGTTTAAGAAATATTTCAATTTAAAAAAGCTTGATTTTACTTTCTAACGGAATAAATATGAATTATGTCTATCAAAAAACATAATTTATATATTAGGGTTATTTACACTATTCGTTAATTCTTTGGGTCTCGAAATGCCCTCTGAAAAGATGTAATAATGGATCAAGCCAATTTACATTCCAAATATTATAAAATCAACTTTTTATAATATATAAATAATTAATTAAAGTTGTAAGGTTTTTAAAACCTTACAACTTTAAAGAAGTAAAATAACTAAAAGACAATTACTTTTTAAGTACAATCTTGCTTTTTTGAATCGCTAATCCATCAGTTATTTCAAGCAAATAAATGCCTTCGGTTGCTTCATTAAAAGATACAAACTGCTGTTCTCCAGATTTTTGAATGATAAGCGTTTTATTTTCTACTATTTTGCCTAACATGTCAATCAATTTCAATTGTATTTGTTTGTTTTCATTTGCTATTCCTTTTATGTAAAATCCGTTCAAATTGCTTGGGTTTGGGAAAATGGCAAAATTTGAGATACCACTTTTACTGTTTAAGCCCACTTGAATTGGATCTACTATTATTTTAAAATCTTTTGCTTCACCATTTTGTCCAATATCTGTTGAACAAGGAATAGGGTCTGAAGCGGTTTGTAAAATAACCCGCATTCTATATGTTCCTGCAACCAATGCATTAAAGGATGCACCAGTTTGAGTAGTTGCACCAGACGGCCCAACATTGCTGGTCATAATGCGCTCAGTGACATTATCAAATGTCCCATCATTATTCCAATCAATCCAAGCACCAGCGTATATACTGAATGGGCTTAAAGCATTTGAAGAATTATTATAATTAATGGTTAAGGCATAGGCATTTGCTTCTATTAAATTCGCAGTATAAGTTGCATAGTAATCGCCATAGTTTGTAGGACAGGGTACTCCTGTACAAAAAGTAATTCCTGAAAATGAAGCAGAACTCAATGAAAAATCAATATAAGGCGGAATAGAACAAGCCGTGCTAGCAAAAGTTGGACTACAATATACTTGCGCTTTTACACTTTGTGTGTGTAAGTTAACTATTAGAAAGCTAAAAGCTAAAAGGGTTAAATTGGTTTTTAATTTAATGTAAATTTTATTCATGTTATTGATTTTAGGTTAGTTTTTTTCTTCAATTGAATTTCTGAATGCAGATGGACTTTTACCAACATATTTTTGAAAAGCTGCATAAAAGGGAGCTTCTGAGCTAAAGCCTGAATTTAGAGCAATAGCATAGATGGTGCTTTTGTTGTTTTCAACATTGGCTAATATATTTTTTGCATAGTTGATGCGGTAATAGTTGATGTATTCATTAAAATTTTTTCCAGCGCCTTTGTTCAAAGCTAAAGTTAGTTTATACACAGGAATACCGGCTTTTTGCGCTAAAATACTTGGTGTTAAACCAGCATCTAGATAAAGTTTTTCTTGTTCAACAACAGCATTTATTTGATTTAAATAAGGTTCAACATCCTCATCTTTAATATTTTTTTTGATTACCTTTTTTACCTCCAGTGTTAAAATGGAGATGGCAAGCGCTTGCTCCACATTGGGGGTTTCTGATATTGTATCAAACAGCATTGGATTTCTTAAGCCATAATAAGCAGTTAAAGAAGTAGCTATAAGCATAATGATGGCCACCGCTGTTTTTTGCACAAGCATAGCAACTGGAAACCAATCTGCATCATTAAACAAAAACTGTATAGTAAAGAAGGCAACAGAAAAAACTGCTCTGATAAGTAAAAGCCAAAGTAGCCATTTTATCCAAATTAATGAAATATGAATGTGTTTACCTAAATCGGTTAAATTATGTTCTAAAGCATACGAAATTTCTCTTAAACAAACAACAAAGAATAGGATATTAGCAAGGAAAGTTAAAGATAAACGACCAATATATGCTTCAAACAAATAAAATTTATTTTCTGTTGTAAAAGCATCAGTAATAAAATAAAAACTAAAAAAAAACAGGATAGAAATCAAAGGAAGAATCAACAATTTAACATAAAGAGCCTTAGTAATTGGTTTATTTACAAGGGTTAAAACATAGAGATAAATTATTTCGGGAACTAAAACCGATGTTAACTCAGGTAAAATTAACAAAGTAGGATATGCCTGCACAATTTCAGGATGTGTAAACCCTAAATACTTAATACCCGATTGAATAGTTATACAGCCAAAAAAAGATGTCAGTAAATACCTTTTATAAGGCACAAGATTAGAACTCACACAAACTAATGCAATAAGAAAGGATAAAATAAGCGTTGTAAGAATCAATGATTCTAACATAAATGATTAAATTGTTTAAAACACAAAGTTAATTATTTTGGCTGCGAAATAAAAAAAAATGAATTAGCTACACTTTACTGGAATTCGTAGTACTTATATTAAGAAATATCTTAACCTGACTAATTTTTTAATAAAATAGTATCATTAGTCAAATGAACTTAGCTTCAAAATAATCAAACAAAATATAGTATGGAGTGATATTTAATTTGTTATATCCTATAAAAAAAATAGCTACTTTCGGCTGCTTTTATTTAAAATAACAATGGAGAACAAAGATCACTCACAAGGAATATTATGGGAAGTTTTTATACAAGGCAATCCAGGTATCCCACATAAACATGCAGGAAGTTTGCATGCGCCCGATGCTGAAATGGCATTACAAGCGGCACGCGATGTTTACACACGCAGAAGCGAAGGCATAAGTATTTGGGTTGTGCCTGCTGCCAACATCACTGCAAGTAGCCCCGAAGACAATGGGTCATTCTTTGAACCTTCAAACGATAAGCCATATCGTCATCCAACATTTTATAAGGTACCTGATGGCGTAAAATATTTGTAAAAAATGAATGCAATAGAAAACGCTAAATACGAGCTTTGTCTGAGATTGGGCGATAGTTCTTTAATTATAGGTCATCGCCTTTCTGAATGGTGTGGCCATGCACCAATTTTGGAAGAAGACATTGCATTAACCAATGTTGCGCTTGACTTTGTTGGCCTATCACGTAACTTATTAAGCTATGCTGCTCAAATACAAAACCAAGGAAAAACAGAGGATGACATTGCTTTTCTGAGAGATGTAGTGCTTTATAGAAACTCTTTAATTACAGAGCAACCTAATGGTGATTTTGCTGTAACTATGGTGCGTCAATTTTTCTATGATGTTTTCTCTTATTACTTTTACAATGAACTTTGTAATAGTAATGATATAACACTAAAGGGAATTGCGGAAAAAGCTGTAAAGGAAATAGATTATCATTTAAGACACAGCACTGAATGGTTATATAGATTAGGCGATGGTACAGTTGAAAGTCATCAAAAAACACAAGATGCTGTTGATGACCTTTGGATGTACACAGGCGATATGTTTGCCACAGATGACAATTATGCGCTACTGCAAGAAATTAACATTGTTCCCGATATGAAAAAAATAAAAGAACAATGGATTCAAAAAGTTAATACGGTGTTGGAAACGGCCACTATCAGTGTGCCACAAAATACTTTCATGCAAAATGGTAGTTTAAAAGGATTGCATACTGAACATTTAGGGTTTTTATTAGCAGAAATGCAGCATTTGCAGCGTTCGTATCCCAATAGTGAGTGGTAAATTAGTTGGAGTTAACAGGCTTTTGATACTTTACTTTTAAGAAATGAGGTAATTGTAGCTTTTATTGCGGCATATAAGCCAAAGTATTGGTTAAACCTTTCTGTAATTATTGAATCTTTGTTGTATTAATTTTATAACATCTAAAATGCCACAGCTATGAAAACTTTAATCAATACCAAAACCATACTTTTTTTAATTATTGCGTTTGTATACTTTTCATCCTTAACACAAGCACAAACCAATCAATTTACAGTTTCTGAGGCCTTTTCAAAAAGTTATGCTAACGAAAACAAAAAAGAATATCAACAAGCAATTAATGATTTAATGGCTGTGTATGATGAAAAATCATACGAAATTAACGTGCGTTTAGGTTGGCTTTATTACTATGTGGAGGCTTACGAAGTATCAAAAAAATATTATGAAATTGCTGTTTTGCTAAATCCTAAGTCAGTAGAGGGCCGATTAGGATTGGTGCTACCCGCATCGGCTTTGGCCAATTGGGATTTAGTACTGCACCAATATCTTGAAATACTAAAAATTGATGATTTAAACTCAACAGTAAATTATTTTACAGGACTTATTTTTTACAATAAATCAGAGTTTGGAAATGCCGAACAATATTTTGAAAAAGTGTACCAGCATTATCCGTTTAATTATGATACAGCGATAGTTTTGGCCATTACCAAACAGAAGCTAAAAAAAGATAGTGACGCAAAAAACTTATACATGAAAGCATTGCTATTTTATCCAGGCGATCAAACTGCAATAGATGGTTTAAAGTCTTTAGAATAAAGTATAAATGCTTAAAATTAAACACCTTTTTGGCATTAGTTTTTTCGCTATTCAATTATGGTTGAGTAGCTATTCGTTTGCATTTATTGCACCACAATCATTACAAGATACTATTGCACTTAAACAAATTGAGGTGAATGCACTTCAAATGTATAAGTTTAATCCGCAAGAAGGAATTAAACAAGCCGATTTACTTATCGAAAAATCAAAAGCTATCAACAATACCTTTTTTGAAGCCAAAGGATATCATGTAAAAGGCTTGTGTTGTTTTACTTTATTTCGTTATCCTGAAGCATCAAAAAATTTAGAAAAAGCAAGGGGAATATATGAACAAATTAACTATAAACAAGGTGTGATTATAGTTAATGATGATTTAGCTAAGGTTTATTCTAAACTTTCTTATTTCCCCAAGGTGGGCGAATACCAAAAAGATGTAAAAACTAACCTTTTACTTATAGATAGTATTCAGCAAGGTGAAAGAACAAAGCAAGCTATGAAAGTTGATTTCTCAAAAAAAGAAACACAACTAAAGTTAAATGAAAAAGTAAGTAAGGAACAGCTAGCAAAAAAGAGCCAAGAATTACAAATTAAGGAACAACAACTTGCCCTTTCTATTAAAGAAAAGGAGCTTCAAAGCATGGCATTACTGAAAGAAAAGGCTGAGAAAAATGAAAAAGAAAAATTACTTCAATTTGTGCAACAGGAAAAAGATTTACAATTGGCTCAATTGGCTGTGCTATCAAAGGATAAAGCCTTGCAGGAAACCCAAATAACAGCTCAAAAAAAAGAGATTAAATTTAAAAATACCATGCGCATATTTTATTGGATAGGTATTTTGTTACTTTCTGTTTCCTTATTTTTTATTTATCGAAACTTTAAAAACCAAAAAATAAATTTACGAAGGCTTAATATCAGTAATCATAAATTAAATATAGAGAAATCGAAAACCGAAGAGTTATTGCATAATATTTTACCAGTTGAAGTGGCTAACGAACTTAAAGCAAAAGGTTTTTCGGAGGCAAAACAATATGATCATGTGACAGTTATTTTTACTGATTTTGTAAACTTTTCTGGAATCAGCGAATCGCTAACACCAAAAAAACTTGTTGCAGAAATTGACCTCTGTTTTAAAGCATTTGATGCTATTATGCAAAAACACAATCTCGAAAAAATTAAAACAATTGGAGATGCTTATTTGGCGGTTTCTGGCTTGCCTAATGCCAATAAAAACCACGCAATAGCTGCGGTTGAAGCTGCTAAAGAATTGCTAGATTTTATGCAAAAAACAAACTCCGTATTTGGTGTAAATTCTACTCAAAAAGCAGGCATAAGAATTGGCCTACACAGCGGCCCAGTTGTTGCAGGCATTGTAGGCGTTAAAAAATTTGCTTATGATATTTGGGGCGATACAGTAAACACCGCTGCTCGTATGGAACAAAACAGTGAAGCTGGAAAAATAAATGTATCAGACACTACCTACGAATTAACTAAAAATAATTTTTCATTTGAGTCAAGAGGTAAAATAGCTGCTAAAAATAAAGGGATGATTGAAATGTATTTTTTGAAATAAGTAATAGATTGCCAATCTGCCTGCCAATTTTTTAGTACAATTTATCAAACAATCAATACAATAAGTGTACCTTTGCACCCTCAAAATAAAATCATGGAAGTAGCAGAAAAAAAATCAACAGAAGTAGCAAAATTCTTAGCGGAGTTAAACATAAAAGATATTAATTATGGCGCCTCAACTGGCTTAAACCATTTAAATACCAAAGGTGCAAAGCTTGATTCTTATTCGCCTGTAGATGGAAGTTTAATTGGCAGCGTAAATAGTGCCAACGAAGCCGACTATCAAGAAGTGATGAAAACGGCCACTGAAGCATTTAAAACTTGGCGCAACGTACCTGCTCCAAAGCGTGGTGAAATTGTGCGTCAAATGGGCGATCAATTCAGAAAATACAAAGAGCCTCTTGGACAATTGGTAAGTTATGAAATGGGTAAAAGCTTGCAAGAAGGCTTGGGCGAAGTGCAAGAAATTATTGATATCTGCGATTTTGCAGTTGGCTTGTCTCGCCAGTTATATGGATTAACCATGCACAGCGAAAGACCGCAGCATCGTATGTACGAGCAATGGCATCCATTTGGTGTAGTTGGTATTATTTCTGCTTTCAATTTTCCTGTAGCCGTTTGGAGTTGGAATGCCATGTTAGCATGGGTTTGTGGCGATGTTTGCATTTGGAAACCAAGTTCTAAAACTCCACTTTGTGGAATTGCTTGTCAAAATATTATTGCTGAAGTACTAAAAAACAATAACATTCCTGAAGGTGTAAGTTGCCTGGTAACAGGCAATGCTATGGGCGATTTAATTAATAACGACCACCGAATTCCATTGGTTTCTTTTACAGGCTCTACGCGTATTGGTAGAAAAGTATCGAGCCAAGTGGCAGAGCGTTTTGGAAATACCATTTTAGAATTAGGTGGTAACAACGCCATCATTGTTTCTGAACATGCCGATTTAAGTATGGTGCTTGTTGGCGCTGTATTTGGTGCTGTTGGAACTGCTGGTCAACGTTGTACTTCAACTAGAAGATTAATTGTACACGAAAGCGTTTATAATAAAACAATTGATGTACTTAAAAAAGCATACAGTCAATTAACTATTGGCAATCCTTTAGATAAAAATAATCACGTAGGTCCTTTAATTGATAAAGGCGCTGTAAACGATTATTTAAGTGCCATTGAACAAGCTAAACAACAAGGTGGTAAAATGATTGTTGAAGGTGGTGTGCAAGAAGTTGCGGGTTACGAAGGTGGATGTTATGTAAAACCATGTATTATAGAAGCGCAAAACGCTTATGAAATTGTGCAGCAAGAAACTTTTGCACCTATTTTGTACGTAATGAAATATACAACTATTGAAGAAGCTATTGCCTTGCAAAATGGTGTGCCGCAAGGTTTGTCATCGGCTATATTTACCAATAGTATGCGCGAAATGGAATTGTTTTTATCTGTAAACGGCTCTGATTGCGGTATTGCCAATGTAAACATTGGGACATCGGGTGCCGAAATAGGTGGTGCTTTTGGTGGCGAAAAAGAAACAGGCGGTGGTCGAGAAAGTGGTTCAGATGCTTGGAAAGCTTATATGCGCAGACAAACAAATACCATTAACTATGGTAGTCAATTGCCACTAGCACAAGGCATTAAATTTGATATCTAATTTTAAAAAGCTGCTTGTTTAAAGCAGCTTTTTTTTGAGTTTGTAGAAAGTGATAAAACTAAATTTAAATATTATTTTTTGCTGCTTGACAGCTTTGTTAATGCTTGCTTGCGGCAATAATCAAACTGTTTCTTTAAAAAGACAAGTGAGTATAAATCCGCAGGACATTGTGTTGTTTTATCTCGATTCATTACAACATCATAATTTAATAAAAGTGGTTACTGTCAATGGGAACAGCGACACCAATAAAATAATGCGTGCCAATTGGATTAAAGAAATGGATTTTTTAGAAGCCATTAATACTAACAAACCTGCTTATAAAGGAACGTTAAGTATGGATACAATGCGCATAGTAGATACTTTAGTGTATCATCTTACCTGTAACGATCAAAAGCTAAACTTGAAAGAAGTTTTCATATACTATCATCAAAATCAATTGTTACACATGACAATGAAATCTTTTGGAAGTAATTTTTTATTTAACAATGCTAAAGAAATTTATTTTAACCCATTTAAAGGTTATCTTATTAAAGGCTTTCAAAATCTTGATGTACTCTCAAAACAGCAAATTGAATATACTATTCTTGTAAATAAAATTTAAGTCATGGCCGAATCATTTATTGTACCCATCGAAACTGATAAAAATCTAAAATATAAACTTATTTACGAGCAAGCAGAAGCACTTTTGCTGGCTGAAACCAATAGGATTTCAAACATGGCTAATTTATGCGCCATGCTTAAATATGGCATGGGTTTCTTTTGGGTTGGTTTTTATTTGGTTGATGAAAACGAATTAATTTTAGGTCCTTTTCAGGGAACGGTTGCTTGCACCCGAATAGCTAAAGGTAGAGGTGTTTGCGGCACGGCTTGGGCCGAAGAGCAAACCATATTGGTTGAAAATGTTGATCATTTTCCAGGTCATATTTCTTGCAGCAGCTTGTCAAAATCAGAAATAGTTGTGCCTGTATTTGATTACGAAAACAAATTTATAGGTGTGCTCGATGTGGATAGTGATAAGCTCAACAACTTTGATGAAATAGATCAGCATTGGTTGGAATTAATGGTACACCTGCTTTAAATAAAATTGAGTATTATTTGGGCGCGTTCCCCTTCTAATTTTTATTTAAATCCGCATCACAAAAAATCAATCAAACAAAAATTAGAAGGGGAACCGGGCTTTCACTGCTATCTTTTTTTGCAAGGCTTAAGCAAGGCTAAAAAAAGGATAATCCGCTCTATCCCTCGCGTAATACCATCACTCAATATAAAATAGTCCAATAATCTCGTTCTTTTTCATTTATACTTCTTCAAAAAATAGTTCCGTAGCTAATACTATGTAACGATTTTTCTCATCGTCTAAATAAAAAATTACATTGTTTCTTTGGACTATTTTATATCAAGTAATGGTATAAATTAATATAAAAGTGCGAATGAATTTTTCTTCGCACTTTTTTTATGCCCTAAAGTTAGACTTTTATCAAAAAAATTAATTTCTTAAAGTTACATAATTTGAATTCGCTCATTAGGTTTAGTGTTCTCAAATTATTAGTTTTGATGCGGAAAATAACCTATTATTAATACATTTATGATTTAATAATTGGGTTTAATTTTGAACTGTAAAAATTAATTATATGCAATTAAAAAACTATGCCCTTGGGCAATGGACTGCAGGTGCCGAAGAAGGACAACCCTTATACAATGCCATTAATGGTGATAAAATTGCAACAGCCAGCAGTAAAGGACTAGATTTTGGAGAAATGATGAACTACGCGCGCAAAACAGGTGGGCCAGCATTAAGAAAAATGACCTTTCAGGAAAGAGGTAGAATGTTGAAAGCACTTGCCTTGCATTTGCAAGAAAAAAAAGAACAATTTTATAAAATAAGTTGGGCTACGGGCGCAACCAGAAACGATAGTTGGGTAGATATTGAAGGAGGAATAGGAAATCTATTTTCCTAT
>Ga0105049_10011777_pt1 | contig 10019 bp, 7 predicted proteins | sample MAT06_FD_78087 | JGI IMG/M metagenome (GOLD analysis project Ga0105049, IMG submission 78087) | Freshwater microbial communities from Lake Fryxell liftoff mats and glacier meltwater in Antarctica - MAT-06 | ecosystem: Environmental > Aquatic > Freshwater > Ice > Liftoff microbial mat | place...
CTTCACTGGCGTTGCGCTATTACCCGAGGAGCGGGAGATAAGCGAAGTGTCGGGACAAGGATTCCGAAACGATCAAGGTCGGCGGTCCGTACTTTCGGGCCGGCGCGGACATTCGAGCGAGTTTGTGGAAGGTGAAGCGCCGAAGGGCCTGCTTGCGAGAGATGAAGCGGTTGTTTCTGATGTTTCCGGGGCGTGGGGCGCACCCGCCGAGATGGTTCGTTCAACGCTTCCACCTCATCGTCTGGGGCTTCCGTCCGAGAGAGTGGAGTGTGCCGTATCGGGCTTGGGACTTCTTGTGGACGAAGCGGCCCGATGCGCGGTTACGCAGCGGCGTGCGATACCGGGGGTTCTGGGCGAATGCGAGTTCACGCGCTCTCTGGTGCTTCCTACGGAACTAGATCGGAGCGACATTAGCGGAAAGATGTTCCGGCGCGATCAGGCGATGACCTCGGCGCTGTGCGGCCGAAAGGGCCACGCCGATGAATTTGTTCGGTCGGTCCTGCCTACGGGCTTTATCCCGCGTGAGAGCGCAGAACAGTCCGCGATGACCGGAGAATGGGGAGCGGCCACCGGTTTCGTGGCGTCAGAACGTCCGCCGAATCGGCGGGGATTGCCTGGCGACTTTGTCACCTGCCATGTGTCGAAGCGTCGGCTCATGCGAGATGAGACGGGCATCTCGGAAGTTAGCGGGATCGTGGTCGACGACTCGCTCCTGCTTCGGTCCGCGTTGAGCGAGCGGAGGGCGGTCGCGGAGGAGATGGTGACGTGCGACGCTACGGGGGCGCGAGTGCTGGGCGACGAGGCGGACCTGTGTCGGATTACCAGGAAACTGGTCGACAAGCGGGAGCTAGTGGCGAGCGATATCTCCGGACGCCTCGGACGAAGAGGCATGATGGTGCGTTGCGCGGTGGGGGGAAGACTGCTGCTTCCCGATGAAACACAACGGTGCGAGGTCTCCAGTCGGCTTGCCGAGACGGGGGCGTTGCGGCACTGCGTCATCACCGGGCGTCGGGCGCTCCCCACGCTCGTCAAAGAGTGCCCAACATCTAAAAAAGTTTACATCGATGACGAAGTGTCGGGCAAGAAGATGCTGGCTTCTGCTGGCGCGACCGAACTCCTCGCTGAATGCGAGTGGACCGGCCGGCTGATGCTCCGTCCGATCAGAAAACTCTGCGTACTTTCAGGTCTTCGAGTTGACCCTCGCGAACTTAATGCACGGGGCGAGATGGCGTGTTTGAGGAAGATGTTTGACGGCAACGTGGTTGCCGGGGCCGAGAGTGCGGATATTCGAGGGATCTCCGCCGTCCTTGGGCTGCCTTTTCCCCGTGTCGGGACGGGAGAATTTTGGATGCTGCGAGCCCCTGCCGGAGGGCGGATGGCTATTTTTCTGCAAGTGGCGGCCGGCGTGTTCGGGTTTGGCGTGCAGCACGCGGGCCTTTTGATCGATGGTTACGGCCCGGGGGCGGCGTGCAAGGGCGTGCTGGTCGGCATACGTCGATCAGCGGGCTGGGTCGCGGAGCCACTCACCGAACAGGTCGCACGCCGGCTGAGAAAAATGCTGCCTGACGCGCTTGCTGGAGGGTGGAGCGTGGACTGACGGCGACGAACCACAACACTGTGTCAGGGTTACATCCACGCCCGACTGAGTTTGACCTTTTTCACTGCCGCCGAGTCGCCCGCAAACGCGATCCCTCGTTCACGGCAGAGCATCCGCGTGGAAATTTGCGACGAAAGGAAAATAGTGGGGAGGCCCGAGCCCGGGTGGGTGCCCCCGCCCACAAGGTAGATGTTCTTGAAGCCCTTCAGTTTGTTCTGCGGGCGTAGGAAGAGCATCTGGCCAAGGTTGTGGGCCAAGTTGAAGGTGGCGCCGAAGTTGATGTTCGAGGCCTCCCAATCGAGCGGTGTGAGTTCAAGTTCACGCTTGATGTGCGGCCGCAGGTCGCCCAGCCCAAACACCTTTTCCAGTTGCCGGAAGGTCTTTTCACGGTAGCCCGCCCTGGCGGTGCTCCAATCCACCGAGCCGCCCGTGCCGGGTTTGAGGCTCGGCGTGGGGACAAGTATGTACAGCGCGCTGTGCCCTTTGGGAGCGAGCGTTGGGTCGATCGCCGAGGGATTGCAGACATAGACCGAGGGGTCGTCGCTCAGAACGCCGCGGGTGCAGATGTCGGCGAGGTTGCGTTCATAGTCCGCCGACACGTAGATCGTGTGGTGCGGAAGGTCGATCGTGCGGTCCAAACCGAGGTAGAGCATCGATGTGCTGCATGAATACCGCTTCCCATCAAGCGTCGATGACGAATAGTCGCCCGCGACCGCCCGCGACGATTCCGGGATCAGATTCTTGATGGCCCACGTGGCGTCCGCATTAATCACGACCTCGTCGTGCCCGATCGTCCGTCCCGACAACTCGCCCGTCCCCCCGATCGTGACGGCGGTCGCCCGCGTGCCCGTGCACTCGATGCGAGCGACCGGCGCACCGGTGACGATGTGCACGCCCAGCTCCGTCGCGAGTTTCGCGAGCGCATCCATCAGCGCGTTACACCCGCCGACAGGGTGCCACACCCCAAACTCGTATTCAAGGAACGGGAGAATGGTGAAAAGGCTCGGGCACTCAAAGGGCGACATCCCGAGGTACTTGCTCTGGAAACTCACGGAAAGTTTGACGAGCGGGTGCTTGAAGTAGCGCCCCAGAAGGCCGTGCACCGAGAGGTGCGGATCGAGCATCGGCGCAAACTTCAGCGTATCAAGGTTCAACAGGTCAAGCGGACTCCGCATGGGGTTGCGAAGCGTCGATTCCATCCGCCCGAGCTTCGCGCGGTTGTCGGAGATGAACCGCGGAAAGTTGGCCCCATCGGCCGCATCAATCTTCGCCAGCCGCTCGGCCATGCGGGCGATGTCCTGCGTCGTGTCGAGCGTGATGGGCGCTTCGCCCGGCCGCCCCAGCAGCAGACGGTACATCGGGTCGAGCCGGTGCATCTTGACGTAATCACCGAGACGCTTGCCGGCCGCCGCGAAGACCTCTTCCAGCACATAGGGCATCATGAAGAACGTCGGGCCGCGGTCAAAGTGGTAGTCGCCCAACGAGATGCGAGCGGTCCGTCCACCGACGGTGGGCTGCGACTCATAGACGGTGCATTTGACTCCGGACGCCGCGAGCAGCACGGCCGCGGCAAGCCCGCCGGGCCCCGCGCCAACGATGGCGACAGAAGCGTCACGGGTTTGGGTGCTCGGAGTCGCGGTCGTGATGAAAGGAGTGGGGTTCATTCGCTCAAGAGTTCGGGGCGCCGAAATTGGCCGGAGTGGTGGCGTAAGAGTTCGTACAGTAGTGGCTCACGGGCCCGGCACGGTCCTACCCGCCATGCCCTTACCGTCCCCAATTCGTGCGATCACCAGCCTTCCGATGCAAGCCCCCACCGAAATCCCGACAGAAAGCCCGTCGCCGAAGGCGCCCGCCCCGGTCTGCGAAGCGTGGTTCAAAGCATCCATTGGTGAAAGAGTCGCGTGGGCCGGTCGCTTCCGACGCCTTGTGGCCCATCACCAGTCCGAACTGTGTGACCTCATGCAGGACGAAACCGACAAAACCGTCCAAGAGGCGCTCTTCGCCGACGTCGCTCCGCTTCTGGGTGCCATCGGCTGGGCCGAGAGCCGCGCACCCGCCCTCCTCAAGCCCAGACGGCAGCGGGGCGGTCCGTGGTGGCTGGGCCGCGTCCGCGTCACCAAGCGGCGTGAACCCTTGGGAAGCGTCGCGATCATCGCCACTTGGAACTACCCCGTTCAGTTGCTGGGCATCGAACTGGTGCACGCGCTCCTCGGCGGCAACACCGTGACGGTCAAGCCCTCCGAGAACGTACCGAAGACGCAAGGCCTCCTCCTCCGGCTCGCACTCGAAGCGGGCCTTCCGCGGGGCGCGCTCACGGTGCTCGCCGCCACCCGCCAAGCCGGTGAGTCCCTTCTTCGCGACCGTCGGTTCGATCATGTGGTGTTCACCGGCTCGACGGCGGTCGGAAAAGCCATCGCCGCATCCGTGGTGGGCACGCTCACACCCACCACCCTCGAACTCTCCGGCCGCGATTCGGCCCTGGTGCTCGACGACGCCGACCCCAAGTTCGCGGCACGCTGCATCTGGACAGCCGTCACCATCAACGCCGGGCAGACATGCATGGGTCCCCGCCGAGCATTGGTGCACGAGGCCGTATACGCGCAGTTTGCTGCCGAACTCTCCAAACTCGCCGCCAAAGCCCGCCCGCGCAACGTCATCAACGAAGCCGCGGCAAACCGCTGCCACGAACTCGCCCAGGCCGCCCTGCGAGCCGGCGCCCGCGATGCAACAGGAACGCTGGCCGAGCCACTGGGCAGGCTTGTGCGCCCCACCGCCCTGCTCGATTGCCGGGCTGGGTTCGAGGTGGTTCAGGGCGACCATTTCGGCCCGTTGCTGGCCGTCGTGCCCGTCGCAAACCTGCGCGACATGCTCGCTGTTCACCGCTCCATCGGTCAGCACCTCGCAACGTCGGTCTTCACGAAAGATCGCTCACGCGGGCGTGATATCGCCGCCGATCTGGTCTCCGGCATCGTAATGATCAACGATTCCATGGTCCCCACCGGGCACCCCGCCGTGGGCCTGGGCGGCCGCGGCCCAAGCGGCATCGGCATCTCACGCGGCGAAGAAGGCCTGCTCGCGATGACGCACCCGGTGTGGGTGACCGAAAGCAACGGCCTCATCCGCCGCATGACCACGACCATGAGCCCCAGCCTCGTGCGGATGACGGGGCGGTTTCTGCGTTGGTGGTACGGCGGCAGTTCAAGGGACCGCGCTCCCGAAACGGTGCCGGTGGTGGAAACTGCCGTGGAAAAGGCCAACTCCGGTGGCGATGCCGCTTCCGGCCCCCTGCGACAGGCTGTGCCAGTGTCCTTGCCCCCACCCCAACCGCAAGTCCTTCCGGAAGTCCGGCCGCCGGCGGTTCAAGAGCCCGGTCCTCAACATGTATCGTCCGACGTCAAGCCCCTCCTTGCATCCGTGGTCGAGGCGGCAACGATCCACGCATCAGAGCACGAGGGCAATTCACGGAGTTCATCGATATGACAGCATCGGCTGGTCGCGTCGTAGTGGTGGGTGGCGGGCTTGCGGGTCTCGCCGCCGCGGTCGAGTGCGCCTCAAAGGGCCTCTCCGTTACCATCGTCGATCAGAACAAACATCTTGGCGGCAAGATGAACGTCCTGAGTGAAGGCGGCTTTCACTTCGATATGGGCCCGACGATCATCACGCTGCCGCAGGTGCTCCGCGGCATCATCCGGCGGGCCGGCCGAAGCGTCGAAGACTTTATCGACCTCGTGAATCTCGACCCGCAGTGGCGGTGCTTCTATGAAGACAAGACCGTCATCGACCTCTGCCTCAACCCCGACGTGATGGCCCAGCGGCTCGATGCCCAGTTCCCGGGCACAAACGCGGGGGCAGGCTACCGCGCGTTCGTCGAGTACAGCCGCCGCATGATGCGACTCTCGGGCAAGGTCTTCTTCTATCAAGACCTCGGATCTGTGTGGGACATGGTCAAGAATCCATCGAAGGATCCCGGCGTCATGCGTGACGCCCTTGGCATGCGGATGCACTCCACGGTCGCAGGCACGATCCACAAAATGGTCCACGAGCCGCACGTCCGGCAGATGTGCGAGCACTTCCTTCAATACGTCGGGTCAAGCCCCTTTCTGGCCCCCGCAATCCTGTCCCTCATCGCCAGCGCACAGGTCGACCACGGCTGCTGGTACCCCATGGGCGGGACCCGAATGGTGGCCCGCAGCCTCGCACGCCTCGCCACCGATCTCGGCGTCGAGTCCGTCCTCGGTCGCCGCGTCACCAAGATCGATTCGCGTGACGGCCGCGTCACCGGCGTGACGCTCGACGATGGGCGATCGATCGCGGCCGATTGGGTGGTCTCGAATTGCGACGTCCAACGCACCAACCGCGATCTCGTAGCGACCCGCGACGGAAAGGCCGAGCAGGCCCGCATCGCGTCTCAATACACCCCCGCCTGCAGCGGGCTGGTCCTCTACCTCGGCCTGAACCGCCAGTACGAGCACCTCGCCCATCACAATTTCCTCTTCAGCAAAGATTCCAACGCAGAGTTCAACGACATCTACTCCCAGGGTGTCCCCGCCCGCGACTGCTCGGTCTACCTCGCCGCTCCCTCACGCACCGATCCCCACCAAGCCCCCCCAGGCTGCGAAGCCCTCTACGCCCTCATCCACACCGCCTACCTCCGGCCCGGTCAACGCTGGGAGGGCGCGGGCGGGCTGCTCGAATCCTACCGACCCGTGGTTATCGACAAACTCAAACGCTTCGGCATGGAAGATATCGAGAAGCACATCGTGGTCGAACGCTCCCTCACGCCCGACGGCATCGAGCGCATGTACAACGCCGAAGGCGGCGCGATCTACGGCCTGGCCTCGCACGGCAAACTCGCGGGCGGCTTCAAGCCGCGCAATCGCAGCCGCGTGCTCAAAGGGCTCTATCTCGCGGGCGGTTCGGCCAACCCCGGCCCCGGCGTCCCCATGGTCCTGATGAGCGGTGTCACCGCCGCCCGGTCGCTCTGCGCAGATGCCGGGGTCACGCTCGAAGCCATTCAGTTCGGCCAGGGCATCGAAGTCGCTTCCACTTCCTGAACCGACCGTTCCAGTCAACATGCCGACTCCGCCCTCCCAACCTCCTTCACCCATTTTGAGCGGAAGGTTCGAGCCGCGCACCGCGCGCTTCTTCGCCCGGTATACCCGTCGTCTGTTCCTGCGAAAGTTCGCGAGCGTCCGAGTGGAACCCGCCGGTTGGACCATCATGCAAGCCCTCGACAGCCACGAGGGTCCGGCTATCGTGGTCCTCAATCACGCCAGTTGGTGGGATCCACTCATCTGCGTCCTCCTTGGTTCTCTCGCGTGCCCTTCCCGTCCCGCCTGCGCCCCCATGGAGCGGTCCCAACTCGAAAAATTCTCGTTCTTCCGGCGTCTCGGCCTCTTCGGCGTCAACCCCGATGACCCGCATTCCTTGGCCCCGATGCTCGACTATGTGCACCAGCACTTTGCTTCAAACCCAAAGGGCACCTTCTGGCTCACTCCGCAGGGCCGCTTCGCCGATCCGCGGACGCCCATCGACATACGCCCGGGTGCCGCCGCCGCCGCCGCAAGGGCCGAGCGGGCCTGGCCCGGACGCCTCCGCATCGTCTCCGTCGCCGCCGAGTACACCTTCGGCCTCGAACAACGGCCCGAGGTCCTCCTCCGCATACAGGACGTGCAGCCCCTTCGGGCCGACGGCTCGCCGGCCCTCCGCACCGGTGTCGGCGGCTGGCAACGCGGCATACTCGCCGCCATGCAACACAACCAAGACGCCCTGGCGGCCCTCGTCTCGGCCCGCAGCCTCGCTCCCTTCCAGCCGCTTCTGGGCGGGCGGCCGTCGATCAACCCCATCTATGACCTTTGGTTGCGCGTGCGTGGAAAATCTTCCGGGTTAGATGCCGCCCGAGACCGCCACAGCCGCGGCCAACCCCACCCCAATCACTGATTCATCACCCCTGAATCCGGTTGCTGAGGTTGCTCCGAATACCCTGCCGCAGGCAATCGAGCTGGGCTTATCGGAAACATTGGAGAACTCTACCGGATGGTGCTTCTGGTCCTCATGATCATCGCGGCGTGTGTGAGCGCCATCCTTCTCACGATGGCGGTAATCAATCTGCGCGTGCTCGGTCGCCCCGCCGAAGCCTTGGCGGGCGATCCTCGACTGGTTTCGGTCTGTATCCCCGCCCGCAACGAGTCGGCGAATATCGAAGCCTGCATCAACGGGCTGCTCGCCAGCGCCCACACCAACATCGAAGTTCTCGTCTACGACGACCAGAGTACCGATCAAACACCCGCAATCGTGCAAGCCCTGAGCGAGCGCGACTCCCGCGTACGCACCGTTCCCACCGGTCCGTTGCCCAATGGGTGGAACGGCAAGCAGCACGCGTGCTGGCGTCTGGCGGGCGTGGCCAAGGGTGAGTGGATGCTCTTCACCGATGCCGATGTCCGCTTCGAGCCCGGCGCGGTCGGCACAGCACTCGCCGAGGCCGACCGCCGGAAGGCCGATCTCATCAGCGGCTTTCCACGCCAAGTGACGCGCACGTTCGCCGAGTCGCTCATCGTCCCCATGATCTTCTTCATCCTCTTCAGTTATCTCCCCTTCCCGCGGATGCGTCGAAGCAACGACCCCGCCGCCAGCGCAGGGTGCGGCCAGTTCCTCTTCATCAGTCGAAGGGCATACGACGCATCGGGCGGTCACGAAACATTCAAAGATTCCATGCATGACGGCATCCGCATGCCGCGTGCAGTCCGTCGGGCGGGGCTGCACTCCGACCTTGCCGACATCACCGGCGTGGCTTCGTGCCGCATGTATTGCGGGGCAGCCTCCACCTGGCGCGGCTTTGTCAAAAACGCCTACGAAGGCCTCGGAACACCCGCCCTCCTGCTTTTCCTCACGGTGGTGCACTTGGCGTTCCAGGTTCTGCCTTGGGCAGTCGTCCTCGCCTTCCCTCTCGCGGCTGCGTTCCAACCCTTCCCGATGGAACCCCGTCGAGGCCTTCTATGGGCTGCCCTCGCGGTCGTCATCATGCTGGCGCACCGCCTCATCTTGGCCCGTTGGTCGCGCACACCCCTTTGGACAGCCCTCACCCACCCCATCGCCTTGGTCGCCGTCACGGCCCTGCAATGGCACAGTTTCTGGCTGCACCTCTCGGGCCGTCGTGTCTGGAAGGGTCGGGTTCAGCACCCGACCGCGGCTGGGGCATAAGGCGTAAAGTTCATTCCCCATGCGTTGGGCTTTCTGGCGAAAAGAAGATTGGGAAGAGGCCGGTGAACGGGCCCGGCGTCTGCATTCCCTGTGGTTGACCGATGCCATCGCGTCCGGCCGCCCACAGCCCCGAATCCCCGTCCGCCGCGTCGATGATGGTGGCTTTGCCCGCGTCAGTGAAAGCGGGATAAGTTGCCAAAGGGCCGACCGCTGGTGGAGCCTGGCCCTCGAAAAGGTCGATGGCTGAGCCGCGTTGCGCCGTCGTTTCCATCTCCGCCGGAATACCGTTCACCATGCCGAATGTTCAAGAATCTTCAGTGGACGGCCCGGTCATCCGCAGCCACATCAGCCGGAAGTGGTTGGTGCGCATGATCCTGATAGGGGTCGGCCTGTTCGCATTCGGGATGTGGGGCCTCTTCGATGCCCTGGTCGCCTACCCCAAACGCGGCGCAGGGGCTGCATCTTTCGCCGAGTTCAACTACCTCGATTCGCTTGAAACCGGACAATCCGGAAGTGTCGATGACCCCGTCAGCGAACTGGCCCGCCTGAAGGCCGCCGCCGAGCATTCCAGCAAAGCCGAATGGCTCGAACAACTTTCCTATATCGGACGCTTGAACGCCGCCCAGACCCTCCTGCCGCGCACCGATCCCGAAACAGGTGTCCTCATCCCCGACGCCGCCACGCGCCGAGAGGAACTTTCCAAACGCTGGACACGCTCGGACGGCAAAGAAAAAAAGGCCCCGAAGCGATTGAGCGCCCTCGATATCCCCACGCAGTGGCTGATCACCGCTCTCGGAGCAGGGTTGGGATTGTGGATGTTCGCCCTCGTGGCGATCGTCCGCCGCAAAACCTACACATGGGAACCCGCCAGCCTGCGCCTCGGCCTGCCAGAAGGCGGTTCGGTCATTCCCGACGACGTCGCCGAGTTCGACAAGCGCAAATGGCACAAGTTTTTCATCCACCTGCATATCAAGCCCTCGCACCCGACGCTCGGGGGCAAGGAGATTCCCATCGACCTCATGCGCTATGAGCCCGTCGAAAATTGGATCCTCGAGATGGAGCGTATTGCCTTCCCGCCGCCGCCAGAGGCCCCGGTCGCGGCGCCCAGTGAGGATGCCCCCGCCTTGGTTTCGGATGCCAGCAGCGAAAAGCGCCCAGCCAGCAGCGAAAAGCGCCCAGATTGAATTCGCAATCGCCCCCAAGCGTCGCCGGCGTCGCCTCC
>Ga0105049_10011778_pt1 | contig 10018 bp, 8 predicted proteins | sample MAT06_FD_78087 | JGI IMG/M metagenome (GOLD analysis project Ga0105049, IMG submission 78087) | Freshwater microbial communities from Lake Fryxell liftoff mats and glacier meltwater in Antarctica - MAT-06 | ecosystem: Environmental > Aquatic > Freshwater > Ice > Liftoff microbial mat | place...
CAATGGTCCAATAGGTTCGGATGTTGCCGATACAGACCACGCAGCCAACGGACTGCGGCCATCTTGTACAGGCCCTACTCCCACTTCGCCCATTTGAGCAGGCGATGATTGAGCTGGTTCCACATGCAACGCATCGGACCGTCCCAGAAAGCGTGCTAGCAGTTCCAGCACACCCCGGATTACTGGATTGAGGGCTTGGGCTACTTCCTCCAGCGGCTAGCGCCACTTATGGATGTTTAGCTTTCGGAACTTCTCCGGAATGTTGGCCTTTGACTTGCTGCTCACGAACCTGCCCGGCATGACCGTTGCTTTGCCCTGAAGGATGCGAAGGCAGGGCTTGATCGTAAAGCCCAGAAAATCGTACTTCTTGGGGTAGCGCGCGGAGGCCCTTCCCCGGAGATTGACGATTGTGGTCTTGCCCGGGTGCAACGTCAACTTGCACGTGCACATGCGTTGTTCGATGCAGCGCAGCACGTATTTGGCCTGCTTTTCGGTCTTGCAGTGCACCACCACATCGTCCGCGTATCGTTCCAACGGCTTTTCCAGGTGTTCGCGTGCCATCCACGCGTCAAAAGCCACGTGTAAAAACAGGTTGGCCAACAGCGGACTGATCACGCCTCCTTGCGGAGTGCCCTTTTCCGTTCGGCGGAAGTGGCCCGCGTCCATCACCCTAGCCTTCAGCCAACGCTCAACATACAGCCTGACCCAGCTGCGGGGGCAGTAATGACTCAACGCTTTCAGCAGCAGCTCGTGGTCGATCGTGTCGAAGAAACGCTCGATATACAGGTCAATGGCGAAATCGGGGTTGAACACGTTGCGGTTCGATTGACGCACTGCATCATGCGCGCTTCTGCCCGGGCGATAACCAAACGAACTGGCGTGAAAGATCGGCTCTAAGTGCCGCTCCAAAACATCGCGAACCACCTGCTGGGCGATGCGATTCAACAGGGTGGCACACCCAACTTGCAGTTGCCGCCGTATTTCTTCGGGATCGCTACGGCCGTGACCGGCTTAGGAAAGTAGCTGCCCGACGTCAGGCGATTCCACAGCTTATAAAGCTTACGTTTCCGGTTCGCATCTAAATACGACCAGCTCATCGCGTCTATACCGCTGCCGCCCTTGTTAGCGCGAATTTTCTGGAAAGCCCGCCAGACCATCACTCGCGTGATTGGTTGCGATTTTGTCTCATAATAGTCTATCATCCTATCGCGTACACTGAACTATCAATTTATAATATACGCTGTGTGTAGTACATTGCTTATCCACCTGCAAGTGCTGCTATAATATTGAAAAACACTCCAATACCGAATCCCCATAAAGCAACGTGGCAAGCTGATTTAGCCTTGTTTGGCGTTTTGTCTTTGTTGGAAAAATAGATTATTGAACCTGCGATAGGAAAACAAAATGAAAGGATTGCAAGGCCTGTACTCAATTTGTCGTCAGAATTTTCTTTCTGAGGAAGTTGATATTCTTCTGCCATTATTTACCTTATTTTAAGATTGGTAATAATTTGCCACCAATAGACTTTCCAACAATTGCGACCAAGGACATTCCGCCAATGCCTGTAAAAATCCCTGTTGTTACGCGCAAGAAATTTGTGCTTTCTCGATTAAACAAAGCTTGTGTTAAACCATCTATATATGTTGGTATCATCAAAGCAATTGTCCACCATGTATTTAAAGTGAAGACATTGAACATAAATAATAAAAATGTAAGGTAGGCAATATGAATACCTGTGCACCTTGCACAAACAGGGGATTGTTTTCCTTTCCGAAAGAAAGAAGGTTCTGATTTTCTATAGGAAAATATTACTTCTTTTTTTAATATTATATTTATTTTTTATAATTTTGGCTTCCTACTACTTGGGAAAGCGCTAAAATAATAACTAATACGAAAAGTGCAATTAAATTTAAAATTGCAGGACTATGAATAGTATTACATTTTCTTATATTACCTTTATTCCTGAATTAAAAAGACATCCATAGTCACAATTCTCTTGGTATTAACTAATTACCTATAAATATCCATTACCTGTCTTAAAATTGTAGTTAAAAAAAATTATATTTGCAACTCGCTCTTTTTCACTTTTTGCTTTTGCTTTTTGCTTTTCTTTCTTTTCTTACTTTTCTTACTTTTTCAAGGTCTGATTTGGGTGGTGCATATCTTTGTTCTTCTTTTCGATTTTAGTTATTAATAATTTTCTGATTTACATTGAAAAATTTATCATAGAAAATTAATACATTTATTTTTCACAAGTGTTAGAAAGGATTTCTCATGCTTCTTGATTTTATTTAATTTTTTTTATAATATTTGACACCATCTTTTTTATCAGGATGAAATTTCTGAACAAGATTTCTATACGCCTTCTTTATTTCTTCATGTGAAGCGTCCCTTTTAACTCCTAATGTCTGATAATAAATCTTCATCCTTCAATTCGTGGATGTCCTGCGAGTACCTACACCAATTTGTTTCAAGTAATCCTATAATCTTAAAAATATTTATAAATATAACTAAAATAAGTTCCCCACATTCATCAATTCTTTTTTGACTGAGAATATAGGATGCTGCACTCGTACACAACTAGCACCTATAACCTCTGTATGACTCCAGGTTTCCCAAAATAAATGAATCTCCTCATAACTGTCCGAACTTTTGGGGGGGGGAAATTAAAAGCCCCGGTTAACTTAGGTATTGCATCACTTAAGCTAACCTGATGGGACTTTTCAAGCGAACTAAAAATAACAACCGTCCGCTACATCGTCAAATCATTGACTTGATCCCGGCCCATATTCTGGCGGGGTGCATCACGCGGCACAAAAGCGACAAACATTGTTCGAGGTACCGTACTCGGGACCAGTTGGTGGCTCACTTTACTCCGAAATATGCTCGCAGCACGGTATTATGATGAACCTGTGAGGAAACACTACCTCCCCAATTTTTAAAAATTCATTCTTGGTTGACTTATAGTGGAAATTTTTTACCCAAAACATGCTTTTGATGGAAAATATTTGCAATTTCACCTCAAAGGACTGTTTAAATGGAAAATATTTTACCCATACACCTTCAGGAAGTGATTTTTTCTTCCAGCGATCCACTGATAAGCAAACAAGTCTCTAAGCTGGAAAAAGCGGGGAAACTGCGAAAAATTGCTCCTCGTGTTTATACCGCAAACTTTAGCGATAGCCCGGAAACCATTATTCGACGCAATCTATTTGCCATTCTGGGGAAACTATATCCAGGAGCACTACTAAGCCACAGGTCGGCTTTGGAATTTCAGCCCACATCAACCGGACATATCTTTATTACTTATACCTATACAAAAAAAATAAAATTACCTGGGATTACACTTCGGTTTTTGGAAGGTCCTGGCCCTATAGAAGGTGATAATCGTTTCTCTGGTGAATTATTTGCCTCGCAAAAAGAACGAGCATTGCTGGAAAACTTACAAGTAAGCCGTCAAAGTGGCTCAAATTCAAAAAAACTTTCCCTGCCTTCAATTGAAGAAAAATTAGAAGGTGTCATCAGAGTTAAAGGCGAAACAGGCTTAAATGAGTTGAGAGATAAGGCAAAGCTAATTGCTGATACGCTGCATATGGAAGGTGAATTTAAACAATTAAACAAACTCATCAGTGCATTGCTGGCAACTCACCCTTCTAAAATATTATCGTCGCCGGTAGCTGTTGCAAGGGCTTTTGGCAACCCTTATGACCCTATAAGATTATCCTTATTTGAGAAATTATTTGTTTCATTAGAACAACAGGAATTTACAAGCCGAACTGAAAAAAATCTTAGCAGCCAATCGTCCCGAAACTTCGCCTTTTTTGAGGCTTATTTTTCCAACTTCATTGAAGGCACCGAATTTGAATTGGAAGATGCCAAACGTATCATAGAAACAGATACGCCAATGCCAACCCGCAATGAAGATTCTCACGATGTATTGGGAACATTCAAACTTGTTAGCAACAAAACTGACATGCGTTTAACTCCAGCAAGCTCTGTGCACTTGCTGGAAATACTTTTATATAGACATAAAGTAATATTAAATGCGAGGACATCGATGAACCCAGGACAATTCAAAGACAAAAACAACAGGGCTGGAGAAACACACTTTGTTGACCACACATTAGTAAAAGGTACACTCACAAAGGGTTTTGACTATTATCAGGCATTATCACCGCCCTTTGCAAAAGCAATTTTCATGATGTTTTTAGTGAGTGAGGTACATCCTTTCTTAGACGGCAATGGACGCATAGCAAGAGTAATGATGAATGCAGAGCTAGCAAAAGAAGAGCAAACTAAAATTATTATTCCTACGGTTTACCGTGATGAATATGTTGGCGCGTTAAGAAAGCTCACCCGTCAAAACGATCCTGCTCCTTACGTAAGCATGATGCAAAGGGCTTGGGAGTTTAGTGCAACAATAAGTGGCGATAATATGGATGCTATAGAAAAACTTTTAGTAGCAAGCAATGCCTTTAAAGATAGTAATAGTTCAAAACTGAAGATAATTCAATGGTAAAGGATGCTTCGCCCCCCCCCTGCTAACTTCCGAAACAAGGCTTGCTCAATTTTTAACACCTGTTGAAGTATGGAGAACTCAAGGACCACACAATTACGGAGGAGTTTCCCACATTTCAACAGGAATGCGATGATGAATACGATATTTTCAAACCTTTACTTTTTACTGTAGCTTAAAAGGGGGAGCCTTCACCCCCCCCCCCAACACACCCAACAACCCATCCGGCTCCGGTTGATCAGCATGCAAACAACACCTCAACCGCTCCTGACCAACAGGCACCGACGGGGCGCGAACGGGCTTAACATCGTACCCGGCCGAAGCCAACCGGGCCGACAGCCGCAGCACAGCCTCATTCCCCGGGCAATACAGCGGCACAATGGCCGATGGACTGTCCCGTTCCGGGGGGGCACCGGGCAAGTGCCAGCAAGGCGCCAAACCATCAACGAGAGCCCGGCGCAAAGCCCGCAAATGCCGGCGCGCAGCATCCGCAGCAGTAACTAGACGATAAGCCTCTTGCACGGTAACGACCTGGGCCACCAACGGGCCGGTGCTGTAAATGAAGGCGCGGCAATAGTTGATGAGGTACTGGCGAAGCAGCGCGGAGCCGAGCACCATTCCCCCGGCGGCGCCAAACGCTTTGCCGTAGGTAATGAGGCGGGCAAAGACCTGCGCTTCTAGACCGAGTTCAACAACCAATCCTTCGCCGTGCGGTCCGGCCAGGCCGCCGGCATGGGCTTCGTCAACGAGCAGGTGCCATCCGCGTTGGCTGCAGGCCGCGGCGATTTCCGCGAGGGGGGCCAGGTCGCCGTCCATGGAGTAGATGCTCTCTACGAGCACAAACACTTGCGGCGCGGGAGTACCAGACGGTGCGGAGGCGCCAGTCAGTTCGGCCGCACCTTTTTGAGCGGCGCGCTGAACGGCGCTCTCCCCTACCGCGGTGAGGTCTGCTACCTGATTATGGGCGAAGGGGTAACGGGCGGCGGGCGACAGCCGCATGCCTTCGTGGGCAGAGGCATGCACGAGGGCGTCGTAGAGCAGGATGTCGCCGCGGGCCGCAACGGTGCTGATCAGGCCGCTTTGAGCGGCATAGCCGGAGGTGAAAAACAGGCCTGCTTCACTGTGGTGAAAGGCTGCGGCATGGGCTTCCAGCTCCTCTAACAAAGGAAAGTTGCCGCCCAACAAACGGGAGGCGCCGGCTCCGGCGCGGGCTTGAGCGTGCAGGCCTGCCTCGTCTCCGGTGCGGGCTTGAGCGTGCAGGTGTGCCTCGGCTCCGGCGCGGGCTTGAGCGTGCAGGTGTGCCTCGGCTCCGGCGCGGGCTTGAGCGTGCAGGCCTGCCTCAGCTCCCCCGCGTAAAACCCCAGCTTGCGCAGCCCCAACCATCGAAAGGCCATACAGCCGCTCCGCCACCCGAGCGGCCAATTCCCCCCCCCGCGCCAGGCCCAGGTAGTCGTTGGAGCTGAAATCGATTAAGGGTGTCGGCGGCAGAACGTCGCGCAAGGCGTTGGCTTGCCGCCGCTCCTCCAGCCGGGCGCGCATCCTGGCATCCACGGTCAGGACTTTTTACTCAGGTTAAAAATGTCGCGGCGGCGGTCGCGCAGGTTGCGCACGCTTCCAAATTGGTGCAACTCCCGCAGCAGGTCAATGTCCACATCGGCGATCAGGATCATTTCGGCATTAGGCGTGGCTTCTGCCTTGATGCCGTTGGAGGGAAAGGCAAAGTCGCAGGGGGTGAACACCATACTCTGCGCGTACTGGATGTCCATGTTGTGCACCTTGGGCAGGTTGCCGACACTGCCGGCAATGGCCACATAACATTCGTTTTCGATGGCGCGCGCCTGGGCACAATGGCGAACGCGGGAGAAGCCGTTTTGCGTGTCAGTCAAAAAAGGCACAAAGAGAATATCCATGCCTTCATCGGCAAGCAGGCGGCTGAGTTCAGGGAATTCAACATCGTAACAGATGAGGATGCCAATTTTGCCGCAATCGGTGTCAAACGCTTTTAACTCCGTACCTCCTTGCATACCCCAGATTTTGACTTCATCCGGGGTGACGTGCAATTTCTCGTAGCGCCCGGTAGTTCCGTCGCGGCGACACAGGTACCCAACATTATAAAGAATATCGTCTTTGATTTCCGGCATGCTACCAGAAATGATGTTGATATTATATGAAATAGATAGTTCTGATAAGCGATGCACAATGTTTTCAGTATGCCGGGCCAGTTTGCGAATGGCTTCTGCTTCGGATAAATCGTTATCCTCCGCCATCAGCGGCGCATTGAAGAATTCGGGAAAGAGAGCGAAATCACAGCGGTAGCCAGACACAGCATCTACAAAGAATTCCACCTGCTGCATCAACTCATCCAGATTCTTGTAGGAGCGCATTTGCCATTGAACTAAGCCAAGGCGGACAATAGTCTTGTTCGTGGTGGGCTTTTTGTTAGCTGTTTCGTAATAAATATTATCCCACTTAAGCAACACCGCATATTCTTTTGACGCGGTATCGCCTGTCAGGTAACCTTTGATGATCTTGGAGGGGAAAAAATCGTTGGACAACTGAAAGCTCAATACCGGATCGTGAATTTCCTTTCTTCGCACACTGTCAATGTACTCTTTGGGCGAAAGGCTTTTGGAGTGTTTGAGATAATTCGGAATCCTGCCCCCAAAGACGATGCTTTTCAGATTGAGTTTCTCGCACTGCTCCTTGCGGTAGTCGTACAAGCGCCTTCCAAGCCTGAGCCCGCGGTACTCGGGCTTGATAAAGATGTCAATACCATAGAGTATGTCACCCTGATCAGTATGCGTATTAAAGGTGTAATTGCCGGTAACCTCTTTGTAAGTATGGTTTTCAGAAAGCTTGGCCGAGTCGACGATAATGGACAACGCACAGCCCGCCAATTGTCCGTTGATTTTAATGACGATCTGCCCTTCAGGAAACTTTTTGAGCAAGTGATCGATATGGTATTCCGCCCAGTGAGAATCGGGCATGGTGCTGTAAGCCGCTACCATCATTTCCTTTAACTCCTCGTAATCATCCAGACTGAGGTAAGTCAGGTCTACATTTTTTATATCCTTTAAATCCATGTAATTTTTCGTTACCCCAAGGTCATGGCTGGCTCTACCAACGCATCCTGCTGGTTGCGGTAAGCCGGACGCGGGGCCAGACCGAGCAGATCAAAGAGCTTACGATCGCGGTCGTAACCGGGGTTGGGAGTAGTCAATAACTTTTCGCCCGCAAAAATGGAATTGGCGCCAGCCAAAAAGCAGAGTGCCTGCTCCTCGTCGTTCATTTGCTCCCGACCGGCACTCAACCGGACCATGGCCTGCGGCATCAAAATGCGGGCCGTGGCGATCATGCGGCACATAGCCCAGATGCTGACGCGGGGTTGGTTCTCAAGCGGCGTGCCGGCAACGGGAACCAGCGCATTTACAGGTACCGATTCAGGGTGTGCGGGCAAGGTGGCCAGGGTGTGCAACATGCCGATGCGGTCCGCGTCGGTTTCGCCCAAACCAATAATGCCACCGCTGCACACCGAAATGCCGGCGTCGCGCACTTTGCCGAGCGTATCCAGACGGTCCTGGTAGCTGCGCGTGGTGATTATTTCGCCGTAATGCTCCTCGGAGGTGTCCAGGTTGTGGTTGTAGGCATACAAACCCGCTTCTTTTAAGCGGCGCGCCTGGTCTTCGCTGAGCATGCCGAGCGTGCAACAAACTTCGAGGTCCATGGCTCGGACGCCGCGGACCATATCCAGCACGCGATCAAAATCGCGGTTGTCGCGGATGTTGCGCCAGGCAGCCCCCATGCAAAAACGCGTGGAACCCTGATCCTTGGCTTCGCGCGCCTTGGTCAGCACTTCGTCAGTGTCCAGCAGCCGATGCACGTCTACCTCTGTCTGGTAGCGCGCGGCTTGGGGGCAATACGCGCAGTCTTCCGGACAGCCACCGGTTTTGATGCTCAGCAAGGTGCAAACCTGCACTTCGCCTGTCTGGTGGTAGGCGGCATGCGCAGCCGACGCCTGTTGAATCAAGCCTAACAGCGGGCTGTGGAAAAGCTCGCTTACTTCATCAAGGGTCCAGTTGTTGCGGATCGCAGCCATAGGGGTATCGGTCAAAAAGAGCAAATGTGTTCACAAATTCGCGTCCAAAGGTACGGCAGTCAGCACTAAACTGTTCGGTTTTGGTCTGTCAGGTCAACCAACAGGCGGTTGGGCCTGGAGCCCTTCGGGTCTTCAACAGTTTGGCCTCTGTACGACCAGGTCATGCCTTGTTTGGCCTAAATTTCGGGCGAAGGGCGATCTTGCGCTGTGCAGCGCAGGCTTGACGCCCCAAAGTTCGCTGTTGCCATGGCTGCCGCATTCCCCCCTCCCCCCTTCGACCTACGTCCAAAACGCATCGTGTGCTTAACCGAAGAGCCCACCGAAACGCTCTATTTGTTGGGCGAAGAGGACAGGATTGTCGGCATTTCGGGATTTACAGTGCGCCCCAAGCGGGCTCGCAAGGAGAAACCGCGCGTTTCCACGTTTCTGGACGCCCAAGTGGAGGCAATTGTGGCGCTGGAGCCCGACCTGGTCATTGGTTTTTCAGACATTCAGGCTGGCATTGCGCAGCAACTGATTGCCCGAGGTCTGACCGTCTGGATCAACAACCACCGCAGCGTGACCGGAATTCTGACCATGATTGGCCAAATAGGCGCGCTCGTAGGAAAGCGGGAAGCGGCAGAGGCTTTGGTGGCGGGCATACAAAAAGATATGGTTGACGTTCAGGCTGCCGCTGCCGCCTGGCCGGTCAGGCCCCGCGTGTACTTAGAGGAATGGTTCGACCCGCTGATCAGCGGTATTCAATGGTTCAGCGAACTAACGGCGCTGGCCGGCGGCGAGGACATTTTTGCCGAAAAGGGCTTGTCATCACTGGCTCGGGGTCGCATCGTCGAGGACCCGAACCAGGTGATTCGCCGAAACCCGGACATCATCGTGGCCTCCTGGTGCGGTAAAATGGTTAAACCCGATCGCATCCGCAGCCGCCCCGGCTGGTCGGCCATACGAGCGGTGCAGGACGGGCAGATCCACGAAATAAAGTCGGAAATTATCTTGCAGCCGGGGCCCGCCGCGCTGATGGAGGGCTTGCCGTTGTTGCATGGTATTTTTGCGCGCTGGGTGCAGGAAGGGCACCTGAACCAAGGCGCGCATTCACGCCCGACCCCATGAGCAACAACCCGCCCATTTTTAACCCAGAGACCTTGAAACGCCAGCTCGGCCTGCTGTTGGTGCTTGGGCTCTTATACCTCGGGGGAATGTACTTGCGCCGGGACTGGCCAAAGTCCGGGGCGGGCGCGGGGTCGGTTGCGCAGCAAGACGGGGCGGGCGGAAATGTCGGTGCGGGCTCAGGCTCTCCAACCGCCGCGAGTACGCTGCAACAAAGCATGGCGGCCCTTCCCCTGGTGTTGACCAAACACGGGCAGTGCCGCATGGATTGCCGGAACATCAGTTTAGAAGAGGTGCGGGGG
>Ga0105049_10011779_pt1 | contig 10017 bp, 11 predicted proteins | sample MAT06_FD_78087 | JGI IMG/M metagenome (GOLD analysis project Ga0105049, IMG submission 78087) | Freshwater microbial communities from Lake Fryxell liftoff mats and glacier meltwater in Antarctica - MAT-06 | ecosystem: Environmental > Aquatic > Freshwater > Ice > Liftoff microbial mat | place...
TATCCGCGCGGGCCTTGTCTATTCGGATTCGGAATGCCTCGACAAGCCCGGCCGCGCAATCGACGAGGAAACCACCATCACCGTTCGCGGGGCCGATTGTCCCTACGTCTCTCGCGGCGGGCTCAAGCTGGCGGGGGCGCTGGACCACTTCGCTCATGATCCCGCAGGGGCGACCGCCATCGACCTGGGCGCGAGCACGGGGGGCTTCACCGACTGCCTCATCCAGCGCGGGGCGGTGCGCGTCTATTCCATCGACGTGGGAAGGGGGCAGCTTCACCAGAAACTGCTCCTCGATCCCCGCGTCGTCTCCCGAGAGCGCACGCATCTGGACGACCTCTCACCCGCCGATTTCCCAGAGCCAATCGACCTGATGGTCGCGGACCTCAGTTTCATCTCCCTTCGCCGCGCGTATCCGGTGATTCGCCGTCTGCTCAGGCCTGGAGGCCGCGCGATCACACTGGTGAAGCCACAGTTCGAAGTGGGGCGCGAGAACTTGCCCCGCGGCGGCGTGGTGGAGGACCCAGCCATGCGCGAGCAGGTCGTGGAATCGCTCTCCAACGCCGCGCTCGATGCTGGGCTGGCGGTGCTGGGCCGCTGCGAGTCACCTATAGCGGGGGGCGATGGAAACATCGAGTTCTTCCTCTTTCTGAAGCAGCCGCCAGAGGCTTCCGACTAAGGCGCTCGGCGCCGATCCCGCCGATTCGATGTCTTTTCCCGCTGGACATGGCGCCCGGCCCCGGGGTTTGCTCTCCAAGTTCAGAAAGGCGAAATCGAACATGACCCGACAAGCACGCATAGACAGGGACCTCCTCCTCCAGCTACCCAAGGCGGAACTCCACTGCCATCTCGACGGCTCGCTGCGGATCGAGACCATCATCGAATTGGCGCGAGACCGCAAGGTGCGCCTTCCCGTGGATGATCCCGCGGAGCTGCGCAAGCTGCTGGTTCAGGACAACGCCGCCAATCTGGTGAACTACCTCAAGGCGTTCGACATCACGCTGAGCGTGATGCAGGACTCCGACGCGCTGAAGCGCATCGCCTATGAGTTGATCGAGGACGCCGCGGCGGAGAACATCATCTACATCGAAGTGCGCTATGCGCCGATCCTCCACCAGCGCCTTGGAATGCGCCTGACGGAGATCGTGGACGCGGTGCTGGATGGCATGGCCGCCGGCGAGCGCGAGTTTGGCGTGAAGTGGGGCCTGATCATCTGTGGCATGAGGAACGCCGACCCAAAGTTCACGCTTCAGATGGCGGAGCTTTGCGTGATGTACAAGCACCGCGGCGTCGTCGGCTTCGACCTGGCCGGCGCAGAGGCGAGCTACCCCGCCAGCCGGCATAAGGACGCCTTCGAGTTGATCCTGAAGAACAACGTCAACATCACGATTCACGCAGGCGAGGCATACGGACCCGAGTCCATCAGCCAGGCCCTCCACGATTGCGGCGCCCACCGCCTGGGCCACGCCGTCCGGCTGAAGGAGGATGGCGATCTGCTCAACTACTGCTGCGATCACCGGATTCCCCTGGAGATCAACCTCACAAGCAACGTCCAGACCGGCGCTGTCCGCGACATCAGCTTTCATCCGCTGCGCATGTACTATGACTTTGGCCTGCGGTGCTGCATCTGCACGGACAACCGCCTCATGAGCGGCACAACGGTGACGGACGAACTGCTGAAGGCCCATACGGAGTTGGGCTTCACCCTGAACGAGATCAAGGACTTGATCGTGTTCAGCCTGAAGTCGTCGTTCCAGCATCACCGGGAGAAGGTGGAGATGATCCACTCAACCCTCAAGCGCCTCAAGGAATTCACCCTCGACCCAGAAAAGCCCACCACCGGCGCCGCCGTGGCCGACATCCCCACGGAGCAGTTCACCGGCTCGCGCGTGGGAGTGTGAACGGCAATGATGAGGCAGGAGGGATGAGGGATGAACGGCAACTACCGGTGATGCCTTCGGCGTTGCAGTTCAATCCTCCTACCTCAGCCCTCATCCCTTCAGTTTTTTGAGCGCGTCCCGGGCCGCCTCGTTTTCCGCGACCTGTTTGCGGGGGCCTTCGCCGCGTCCGAGAACGCGGCCGTCGATGGCGACCTCGACGTGGAAGATCTTGGCGTGGTCGGGACCAGTCTCGCCGACGACGCGGTATTCGGGGGCGCGTTGGAGCTCCGCCTGAACGTGCTCCTGCAAGGCCGACTTGTGATCGACCAGGACGGCGCCTTCGTTGTGGGCCAGCGCGGGAACGATCACCACGCGCCAGATGACCTGGCGCAGTTCCTCCCATGGAAAATCGAGATGGAAGGCGCCGCACACGGCCTCGAGCGTTGAGCCGAGTGTCGAGGCGCGCTGTCGCCCGCCGCTGCGATCCTCGCCGGTGCCGAGGAGGAGCAATCCCCCGAGGCCAAGGTCCTCACCCACGCGGCCCAGGATGGCGCGGCTGACGAGTGCCGCGCGTACCTTGCTGAGACCGCCCTCGTCGCTGGCGGGATTCTCGCGCAGGAGGTACTCCGTGCACGCGAGGCCAATCACGCTATCGCCCAGGAACTCCAGCCGCTCGTTGTCCTCGTCCAGATTCGCCTCGGTGCGATGGCTGCGATGCAGGAATGCACGGTTGAGGCGCTCCCAATTGACACGGTCGGGATCGAGGCCGAAGCGCTCCACGATGGGGCGCAACACCGCCCGGCGGTCGTCCGATACGGCGAACGTGCGGCGGTCGGGGGGTGCGCTCATGAGCTTGGAGACCTTGCGTGTGCGGTTTCTGCGAAAAAATTGAGGCCAGTTTCGGACCAGCCAACCATCAGAGTGATCGAGGGGGAGGGAAGGTTGGGCCCTCCCGCGATTTTTATCCCCGCCGCCGCGCGACAAAGGTCATGGTTCCGCCGCGCCCCGCCAGTGACTCGATCACCGAAAGCACCACAGACGGCCCCGCCAGCAGAAAAACCAGCGCCAGGTCCAGCAGCCGCGTTCCCGAATTGTGCGCCGTTCCCTTTAGCGCTGCGTAGGCGCGGTCGCGCGGGAAGCCGCTCGCGTTCAGGAAGCTCTGGAGCCAGCCGTAGGGATTCTGCTCCAGCGACCAGGTGTGCCGATGGAGCATTGAAAACTCGCGCGACGACAGCAGGCCCTCCAGCGACCGCACCCCAAACCCGTGCAGGTGGCGCGGCGGATCCAGGTGGAACCAGTGGCGACCGTGGCGCTCCGCCTGCCAGCTCTCGTGGTTGGGCATCGAGAGGAAAAGCACCCCCCCCGGCTTTAGCAGACGATGGATCTTCTCCAGCGTCTCGGCGGGCTGCGCCAGATGCTCGAACACATGCCAGAGCGTGATCGCGTCGAAGGAGCCTTCCGCCAGGTCGATCTCCAGCAAGTCGCCAACATGCACCGGGATACCCGCCTCGGCGGGAATGCGGCGGGCACTCTCGGGGGTCCACTCAGTCCCCTCCGCGCGAAAGCCGCGGGCCTTCATCCCCAGGAGGAAGCCGCCGTTCCCACATCCCACGTCCAGCACCCGCGCGTCGGGCGCCAGGCGCGCCGAGACCATGCGCGCGCGGCCCTGCTGGAACCACTCCACAAGATCCGCGAGCGGACCCACGAACTTTCGCCGCGTGGCCCCATAGTACTCCTCCGCGTAATAGCGCGATAGCTGCCCGGGTGTCGGCATCGGGACCAGTGTATAGACGCCGCACCCCGCGCACCGCGCCAGCCGGAACCGGTCGTCCCCCTCGCACTGGATCGCCGCCACCACCCGCGTCTCGCCGGCCCCGCACCAGCACGCGCGATCAACGGTTTTCCGGCTCACTCGGTCGTCCCCGGACCGCGACTCCGCCCGGGGATGCGCGCGGGGAACAGCTTGCTGAACCGGAACCCAAGCCTCGCCAGCGCGCAGTCCCACGATGTCGCGATCACGCCGATGCCGTAGGTGCAGCTCCTCCGGAAGTTGATGCTCGACGCCTCCGCGAAGTACCGCGTCGGGCAACTCAGCTCGCCAATGCGCCACTGGAAATAGAGGAGCTGCGCCAGCATCTGGTTGTCGAAGATGAAATCGTCGTCGAACTGGTCGAAATCCAGCGCCTCCAGCAGCTCCCGGCTGAACGCGCGATAGCCCGTGTGGTACTCGGAGAGCTTCTGGCCCATCAGCAGGTTCTGGGCGAGCGTCAGGAAACGATTGAAGATATACTTATAGACGGGCATGCCACCCCGGAGCGCCGTCCGCCCCAGGATCCTCGACCCCAGGATCGCGTCATAGTGCCCACTCGCGATCATCGCCGCCATCGCGGGGATCAGGCGCGGGGAATACTGATAGTCGGGATGCACCATCACCACGATATCGGCCCCGCGGGTCAGCGCCTCGTGATAGCACGTCTTCTGGTTCCCGCCATAGCCCTTGTTCTTGCGATGCACGATCGTCCGGATGCCCAGCTTCCGCGCCAACGCCGCCGTATTGTCCCGCGACGCGTCGTCCACCAGGATCACCTCGTCCACCACCCCAAAATCGATCTCCCGATGCGTCCGCGCCAGAGTCTTCTCCGCGTTGTACGCGGGAAACACAACGATGACCTTCTTTCCGTCGATCATGGGAGGGCGGGGCTTCCGGGAGGCGGTGTCGCGAGGAGGGGAAACCGGGGCGGTTGGGGGGGCAAGGGGGGATGGTGGGGAGAGTTTTTTCCGCCCCGCGGCTCATCCGCTTGCGGTCGGGGTACAGATCGGCCAACATGAATGGCAATTCAAGGCTTCGAGGGGGATTCTGCGGTGCCTACGCTCGATTTCAAGGGGAGGCAGTTCGTCTACGCCCACCACCTGACGGTGCCGTTCCGGTCGCTGGAAGTGGACGCCGCGAAGTCGCTTCCGGCCAAGGGGGGCAAACCCTCGCTCGACGACAACCTGATCATCCACGGGGACAACCTGCACGCCCTCAAGGCGCTCCTCCCCACCCACGCGGGCAAGATCAACTGCATCTTCATCGACCCGCCCTAGAACACGGGGAACGAGAAGTGGTGCTACAACGACGCCGTGAACAGCCCGTTGATGAAGGAGTGGCTGAAGCAGGCCAGCCCTGTGGACAAGGAAGACCTCGAACGCCACGACAAATGGCTCTGCATGATGTGGCCGAGGCTGAAGTTGATGCGGGAGTGGCTGGCGGAAGACGGGGTGATTTTCGTAACGCTCGACGACAACGAGTAGCACCGAATGCGCTGCATGATGGACGAGATTTTCTGCAAGGAGGGTTCCTTCTACGCGCAGATTGCATGGCAGAAGAAGTACGCCACAGCCAACGACGCGCTGGGCTTCTCCCCGATGTTCGACCATGTGATCGTGTATCGGAAGAGCGACGAGTTCTCACGCGGTCTGCTTGAACGGACCGATGAGAACGACTCGAATTACCGGCTGGAAGATGAAAAAGGAGTTTTTCGACCTGACAACTACACCTGCAACAAGACGGCAGAGGAGCGCCCGAACCTCTACTACCCAATCATCCATCCAAAATCGGGTGAGGAGGTATGGCCGAAGCGGACTCGCGTCTGGGCTTATTCCCCCGATGAACAAAGGAGGCCTATCTCGGATGATTTGATATGGTGGGGAAAGGACGGCGAAGCTAAGGTTCCGAGCTTTAAGCGATACCGCCACGCCCTCAATCGGAGGCGGGAAGACTGTTCCCAGTACTTGGTGGCCGCACGAGTTCGCGGGACACACCGATGAGGCGAAGAAGCGGAAGCTCTTCGAACTACTGACGGCGCACTCCGCAGGAACGGTGCGCGCGGGCGAGTTGGAGCTTGGCGTCGATGACGTGAAGCTCCGGTTCAAGATGCTCATGGAGGACTCTTGGCGCGACGAAGTGGACGGCGCGCTTGCGAATGATTGAGATATCTTGATCTCCGAACATCCCCCCCACCCTCCCCATTGACTCGCCCCCTCCCCCGCCGCTAGCCTCCTCCCCTTGATTCCGACGAGGTGAGCAAATGGACGAGCTGAAGAGAGTGCGGATAGCGGCGAGGGCGATCCCCGTGAGGGGGAACGATATCGATACGGACCGGATCATTCCGGCGCGGTTCCTGAAGTGCGTGGTGTTTGACGGGCTGGGGGAGCATGCGTTTGAGGATGACCGGAAGCAGTTGGCGGAGAAGGGGCGGGTTCACGCCTTTGACGAGCCGCGGTTTGCGGATGCGGGGATCCTGCTGGCGAACAAGAATTTCGGGTGCGGGTCGTCGCGCGAGCACGCTCCTCAGTCGATCATGCGGTGGGGCCGGGGCATCAAGGCCATCGTGGCGGAGAGCTTTGCGGAGATATTCTACGGCAATTGCGTGACGCTGGGCGTGCCCTGTGCCGTGGTGGAGGAGGGCGCGATCCAGCAGTTGATGGACGCGGCGGAGACCCATCCCGAGGCGGAGTTTACCGTGGACCTGGAGAGCCTGCGCATTACGGCGGGCGAGGTCTCGGTGCCGTTCACGATCAACGAGGGGACACGTCAGGCGTTTCTGAAGGGGACGTGGGATTCGACGGCGGAGTTGCTGGCGGCGCGCGATGCGATCAGCGCGACGGCGGGGAAGCTCCCCTATTTCAAGCACTGGAAGTAGCCACATGCCGACGCCCGGGGGGAGTTGGCGCCGACTGGCGTTGCTGGTCGTTGCGCTGCTCCTTGCCCTGGAGGGCCGCGGGTCGGCGGCGGACTCGCCAACGACGGAAACGACGCGCCTGTTGTCGCTGGCGCCCAATATCACCGAAACACTCTTTGCGTTGGGTCTCGCCGATCAAGTGGTCGGGGTGACGGATTTCTGCGAGTTTCCCGAGGCGGCGAAGCTGAAGCCAAAGGTGGGCGGCCTTTTCGACGCCAACCTGGAGCGGATGCTGGCGCTGCGCCCGACGCTGGCGCTGCACGCGCCGACGAATCGTCCGCTGGAGGCGCAGCTTGCCCGCGCCGGGGTGGAGACGCTGGCGGTGCCCAATGAGACGGTGGCGGATATACGCGCGGGGACGCTGCTGATGGGCGAACGCCTTGGCGTGCCCGCTCGCGGGCGTCGCCTCGTGGCGAAGATCGACCGCCAGCTCGGCGAGGTCCGCGCGCTCAACGCGGGCCGCGCGCCCGTCCGCGTGCTGTATGTGGTGGGGCATCCGCCGGGTGAGCTGCGCGATATCTACGCCGTGGGGACGGGGACGTTCCTGGACGAGTTGCTGACGGTGGCGGGCGCGCGAAACGTGATGGCAGAGGCGAAGGTGGCGTATCCTCTCGTCTCTCGCGAGTTCCTGATCCGCAATCCGCCCGACGTGATCATCGAGTCGAAATCGGGCGAGGCGTGGACACCGGCGGAGGAGGAGCAGTTGCGCGCGGCATGGCGGGCGCTGCTGGGCCCCGGCGCGGACAAGGCGCGTGTGGCCTTTGTTAACGACGCCCACATAACGATTCCCGGACCCAGCATCGGTGAGAGCGCCGCAAAGCTGGCCGCGCTGATCCACGCCGCCGAATCGCCCTCGCCGTGACGGAACCCGTCTTTCAGGTGGAGGCCGTGACGCACTCCTTTGACGGCGTGGCGCGCGCGCTGGACGGCGTGTCGCTCTCCGTGATGCGCGGCGAGTTCATCGGCATCATCGGGCCCAACGGCGCGGGAAAATCGACGCTGCTGAATGTGCTGACGGGCTGGATCGTTCCCGAGGCGGGCGCGGTGCGCTTTCGCGGCACCGCCATCGGCGCGATCCCGCGCCGCGCCTATGCGAGGGAGGTGGCCGTGGTCCCCCAGCGCGAGGAGGGCGCGGGTGCCTTTACCGCGGAGGAGGTCGTCCTAATGGGGCGCTATGCCCATCAGCCGCCCCTTGTGGGATTCGACGACGCAGAGGACCGCGCCATCGCGCGCGGGGTCCTGGCACTGACGGGAATGGCGGCGATGGCGCAGCGGCGCATGGCGACGCTGAGCGGAGGCGAACGGCAACGCGTCCTGGTCGCGCGGGCGCTGGCGCAGTGTCCGGAGGCGCTGTTGCTCGACGAGCCGACGGCGTCGCTGGACCTCGGGCATCAGCGCGATGTGTTCGGACTGCTGGAGCGCCTGAACCAAGCACACGGTCTGACGGTGGTGGCGGTGACACACGATATCAATCTGGCGGCGCTGTATTGTCGGAGGCTTATCGTGATGAAGGAGGGTCGCGTGGTGGCCGATGGCGCGCCGGAGGCGATCCTCCGCGAAGACTTGCTCACCTCGCTTTACGGCGTGCCAATTGATGTGTCGCGCGACCCCCAGGGGCATCCGCGCGTGGGGATGCTGAAGTGAGCGCGGGGTTGAGGGAGAGCCTGCTCGCCGGCGCCAGCGAGTCCGCGGCCGCGCCGCGGGCCGGTCGATCGGCGCTCGTGCTCGCGGGGCTCGCCGTCGCGGTGGTGCTCTGCGCGCTGGTGTGTCCGCTGATCGGGGCGACACGGCTGAACTTCGCGGCGGTGTTCGGGATCGGTATCGACGCGTCGGCGCCCAATGTGGATCGGCACATTTTCATGACGACGCGGCTGCCTCGTGTGCTGTTCGGACTCGTCGCGGGTGCGGCGCTCGGGCTCGCGGGGGTTGTATATCAGGCGATCCTGCGCAACGATTTGGCGGAGCCCTTCACGCTCGGCGTCGCGGGCGGGGCCACGGTGGGCGCGTTGCTGGCGTTTCACCTGGCGCCGATGCTGTGGGCGCCGTCGCTGATGCCGTTTTCGGCGCTGCTGTTTGCGATGCTGGCGGTGGTGGTGATCTATGGCCTCGCGCGAAGGCGGGGTCCGCTCTCCTCCCCCGCCACGCTGATCCTCGCGGGGGTCACGCTCAACTTCCTCTTCGGGTCGGTGATCCTGCTGATTCAGTACCTCAGCAATCCCTACCAGACAATGCTGATGCTGCGCTGGCTCATGGGCGGGCTCGACACGGGCTCGCTGCGCGTGGCGGGCGGATGCGCGGCGATCGTTGTGGCCACGGCGGTTGTGCTCTTCGGCATGGCGCGACGCTTGAACCTTCTGGCGGTCGGCGACCAGGCGGCCCACCACCTCGGCGTGCCGGTGGAATCCACGCGCCTGATCTGCCTCGGAGCCGCCTCCGCCATGGCCGCCGTGATCGTGGCCTACGCCGGCCCCATCGGCTTCGTCGGCCTCATCGTCCCCCACATCCTGCGCCGGCTCATCGGCGCCGACCACCGCCTCCTCCTCCCCGCCGCCGCCCTCGGCGGAGCCGCCTTCCTCGCCCTCTGCGACACCGCCGCCCGAGCCCTCCCCGGCGGCGCCGAAATTCCCGTGGGCATTGTGACGGCGTTTCTGGGGGCGCCGTTTTTTTTGTGGTTGTTGTTTAGGAGGTAGGGGGTGCGAAAGGAACGGATGCGGGCGAGCTTTGAGAGTTGGTGACACGTCGCGCCCATCCATCGTTCTGACTCTTTCTTCATCTGCTGACCTACGTTACACATCGCGGCGCGCACGTGGAGTAGTGCCATCGTTGCAGTGTTTTCAGGCTTTCGAGATGAGCAAGACCCGCCCAGCCATTATTACAGATCAAGCAACTCATTGTGTCCTCAGCGCCCACAGCGGCGGAGGATCCCCCCCCGCCGTCGCGTCTATACATCATCCAACCTCAAGAGCACCCCGTCGTCCCGCCGCAGCTCTCGCACTTGAGGCAGGTGCCGTTCCTGACGAGGGTCCAGGAGTGGCATTGGCCGCAGGGTTCGCCGGCGTAGCCCTTGAGCTTGGCCTGGCGGGCGAGTTCGGTGCGGCCGAGGACGCTGCCGCCGGTGCGGGGTTTGGTGGCGGTGGCGGTGGTTCCGCCGCCGAGGGCGGGGGCGAGTTTGGGTTCCGCGGAGGCGGCGGACTTCTTGGCGGTCATGGGGCTGAAGTGGCGTGTCTCGGGGCGGATTTCCTTGGGGTCGAAGGGTTGGTCGGCGGCGTCGTGGAGGATGGTCTCCTCCTCCTCGCCGTCATACTCGGCGCCGGCGCGGCCAAGGGTGTCGTGGCGGAGGTCCTCGGGCTGGACGTGGGCGAGGTCGGTGCGGCCGAGGTAGCTGATGGCGAGCTCGCGGAAGATGTAGTCGATGA
>Ga0105049_10011780_pt1 | contig 10017 bp, 8 predicted proteins | sample MAT06_FD_78087 | JGI IMG/M metagenome (GOLD analysis project Ga0105049, IMG submission 78087) | Freshwater microbial communities from Lake Fryxell liftoff mats and glacier meltwater in Antarctica - MAT-06 | ecosystem: Environmental > Aquatic > Freshwater > Ice > Liftoff microbial mat | place...
GGAATGAACGAAGGGGAGGAACGCTTTGGCACGATGCGACTCCAAACTTCGATCCGGGATATGTACCCTCGAATCGCGGTTTTGGGCCGCATTTCCCCGACGGGGGGAAAGTACGCTAACTCCAGCGCTCAGCCTGACTTACGAACAATCGGAGTGGCGGGATTTGAACCCACGACCTGTCGCCGCGGCGACCGCGCTACCCGCTCGCCAACACACCAAGTCCCAGTGGCAACGGCCTCACAAAATCGGGGTGGCGGGATTTGAACCCACGACCTTTTGACCCCCAGTCAAACGCGCTACCAAGCTGCGCTACACCCCGAAAAAATATTCAGTTATCTCAACACCAACCGCCACCGTCAACGGCCCAGCCGCCGCCGGTGAGGGTAGCGGCACTTCGCGCCCCAGGCAACGCCTTTACCCATCAGATTGTGCCGCTCCGCGCCCTCCGCCCTCTGCCAACATATACCCATTTACCCCCCACTCACCAATCCGATCATCGCCAGCTCGTCCTCCACCGCCACCACCGCCTCCGCACCAGCAAACGCCCCGTTGATCGCCAGCCGCGCGTGCCCCAGCAGCGGCCTTAGAGCCGCATGCTGCTCCCCCACCGCCGCCAGCACCGCCGCCGCCGTCGCTTCACCGTGCACCTGCACGTCCACGCTTGCCGCGCCCCCCATGGCATCTTGATACGGCCCAAAGAGCAGCACCGTCAGCCGCGTTGATGATGGTGCGCCGCCAGCCATAAGTCACTCACCTATTTAACCGCACTTGCCGCGGCCCCTCACAGCGCCGCTCGCTCCGTCAATCCTCGCCAAACCCCGATTCCACCAACGCCCGCAACTTCTTCATGGCCGCCTCGGCGTCATCGCCCTCAACGATGATCTCAAGCTCCGTTCCCTGCGTCGCCGCCAGCAGCATCATCATCATGATCGACTTGCCGTCAACTTCCTGATCGCCCCGCTTCACGCTCACGGCGCTGGTGTGGGCCATCGCCTCGTCAACAAAGCACATCGCCGGCCGCGCATGCAGCCCGAGACGGTTGACGATTTTGACGATCGACGTGATGCGAGGCATGGCAGCATTGACACGAAGCGTGAACTTTCGACCAAGGATGAAAGAACCGGGCCAGCACGCCCGGCAAACGCGTAACCGGAATCGAGCGAACCATCTAAGAACGGGCAAACCCGCAGCATGATCCAGCGCAACTTGCCGCCAGTCAGCCTGCTCGCTCAACCCGCCAGATGCTGCGCATCGGCCTCTTCAAGGAGCGCGACCACCTCATCGGGCGAGCCCGCCTGCCGCAAAAATCTGCGAAACGTGTCCTTCGAGAGGTTCTTGAAGATGACCTCCATCGCCTGCAAATGCGCCTCGGGCTTGCTCTCGGGGCTCACCAGCAAAAACACGCTGTAGACCGGCTGCTTGTCGAGCGAGGCGAAGTCCACGCCTTGCTGTGAAAGCCCGATCGCCGACGTCATGCTCTCAATCGCGGCGTGCTTCACGTGCGGCACCGCCACCCCCTTGCCAAAGCCCGTGCTGCCGCGCTTCTCGCGCTCCAGCACCTTGGCGATCAACTCGCTCTTGTGCTTGGCCACCGTCGGCGAGGTCGCCGCCAGCGCCTCGATCAGTTCCGTAATCACGCCGTCGCGTTCGCGGCTCTGCAGAGCCGTCACAATAGCGCCGCTGGCGATGATCTCAGTCAGTTTCACAGGCTTACTCCGACAGGGTGAACAACCTCACCCCAAGGAACGAAACCAAACATACACAGACAAACTCAAACTCGATCCCCCCCCCGACCGACCGACCGACCGAGACCGTCCGAGACCGTCCGATTCCGATCAAGCCCCGCGCTTGCCCATCTTGAGTTTCTCTTTGAAGTCCGTCAACTGCCGACCAACCTTCGCCACCGCCTCGTCGATCGCGGCGTACAGATCCTCATGGTGCGCATGCCCCACGAAGTCTTCGTGCTTCTCCACATCCGCCACCACCTCGCAGTGAAAGCCCTTCTTGTGCGGGTCGGCCTCGACTCTCACAATGATCTGCTGAATCAGATCGAGGTACTTGGTCAGCTTACCGGCCTTCTGTTCGGCAAAGGTCTTGATCGCCTCCGACACGTCAAGATGCTTCCCGATGACGTCAATGCGCATGAATCGAATCCTTGATGAACAAACCAACCTTGCCCGCAAAGCGAGCTCTCCGGCAGGGTAGGTGATGGGAAAGCGAAGGTGAACCCGCCACCGTCACCAACCACCCCAAGCCCGCTCGCAGGGTGGAAAAACCGCCCGCGCAGCCCACAAATTCCCTTGCGGGAGTCCACGATTCGGAGGAAATTAGGAGACTGGCCACGGTGCTCAAACTCGCGGCCCGGCCGCCCGCACCGCCTCGGGCATGTCGAATTTTTTGTCGTTGTCACGGAACTTCTTCGCCAGTTCCGTGGCCTTCGTGTCGTACGCCGCCCCGTTCTTCCAGGTGTTCCGCGGCTGCAGCACCTCGCTCGGCACGTCTTCCACCTTGTCTGGCAACGCCAGCCCAAAGATCGGGTCGGGCGTGAACTTCGCGTTCTTGAGCGTCCCGTTGAGAATCGCCGTCACAAACGCCCGCGTATACGCCAGCTTGAATCGAGAGCCCGTGCCATACGGCCCGCCCGTCCACCCCGTGTTCAGCAGCCACACATCCGCGTTGTGCTTGGCCACCTTCCCCGCCAGCATTTCCGCATACACCTTGGGCGGCCGCGGCAGAAAAGGGCTCCCAAAGCACGCTGAAAAATTCGGCGTCGGCTCCGTCACGCCCAGCTCCGTGCCCGCCAACTTGCTGGTGTAGCCGTTAATGAAGTAGTACATCGCCTGCTCGCGGCTGAGCTTGGCCACCGGCGGCATCACGCCAAACGCATCGGCCGTCAGGAAGACCACGTTCTTGGGGTGCCCCGACATCGACGGAATCAGCGCTCCATCGATGTAGTCAATCGGGTACGTTGCCCGCGTGTTCTCGGTGTACTTCTGGCTGTCGTAATCCGCCACCCGCGTCTCCGGGTTGATGTCGAGATTCTCCAGCACGCTGCCAAACTTGATCGCGTTCCAGATCTGCGGCTCGCCCTCTTTGGTCAGCTTGATGCACTTGGCATAGCACCCACCCTCAAAGTTAAACGCCCCCCGGTCCGACCATCCATGCTCATCGTCCCCCACCAGCGCCCGGTTCGGGTCGGCCGAGAGCGTCGTCTTGCCCGTCCCCGAAAGCCCAAAGAACAGCGCCACATTCGACGGATCTTTCTTGTCCACATTGCACGAGCAGTGCATCGGAAACACGCCCAGTTCAGGCATGTCATAGTTCATGGCATAAAACAGCGACTTCTTCATCTCGCCCGCGTATTCAGTCCCGATGATCACCACCAGTTTGCGCTCCAGTGATTGCGCGATCAGCACCGGGCTCTTCACGCCCAGCACCGCCTGCTCCTCGGTCGTCAACCGCCGCTTCCCGGCGTTCAGAATCGTCCAGTCATGTTTCCACACCGCGTTCGGCCCCGCCGCCTTGCTGTCGGTGGGAATGAACAGCGTCCTGATGAACAGGTTGTGCCACGCCTGCTCGGTGATGACCTGCGCGCCCAGCCGATACTGCGGATCTGCCCCAACGAACCCCTCGAAGCAGAACAAGTCCTTCCGCGAGTTGAGGTGATCAATCGCGATCTTGAGCACGAGGTCGAAGTTCGCCGGTGTGATCGGCGTGTTGAACCCGCCCCAGCCGATCTTGTCATGCACCTTGGCCGTATCCTCAAGATGCTTGTCCTTCGGGCTCCGACCCGTCCGATCGCCAGTCAACGCCACCAGCCCGCCGTTGGACGCCAGGCAGCCCTCCCCACGCCGGATCGCTTCTTCAACAAGCCGGGCAACCGAGACGTTGCGATGCACGCGTGACGGTGAGAGATCAAGGCCGGCAAGGGGTGAGGCGTTCTGGCTCATTACTTTCTCCGCATTCATGGACTATGTGGACCAAACCCGGCCGTGGCTTTCCACAACCTCAAACAGGCCCCAAAAGTCTTGGGGAATTCCCGCAAACCGTTCATCCGGGCAAACAATCGGGCCTCCACCTTAGCCGGGTCCGCGACGCTTGTGGACAAGTTGGTGCTTCGGCCTGCATTCCATGCAACCGCATACATCGTCTCTTCCCGATTGTCCAGGATCATCCCGCCCGCGTTGGCGCCTCGGAACCCAGGCCAATTGCGGCAGCCTCCCGGCCCGGTCCGCGCCGGCTAGCACCGCGGGCCCGTAGACACTCCTCAAGCAGCCGCTCGGGCGCAATCGGCTTGCTCAGGAATCCATCGCACCCCGCCGCCTCGCACTCCGCTCGGTCGCTTTGCATCGCATTCGCCGTGAGTGCCACGATCTGACCCGTGTACCCCGCCGCACGAAGTTCTCGCGTGGCGCTGCATCCATCGAGCACCGGCATCTGCATGTCCATCAGGATCAGATCAAACGCCGTCAACGCGCCCATCGCCGTATCGACCGCCACTCGACCGTTGCCCGCAATCTGCACGCTCGAGCCCGCTTTGCTTAAGATAAACCGAATCAGTCGCTGGTTGTCTGCCCCGTCCTCAGCCACCAGCACCCGCATACCCGCCAGTTTCTTTCCGGCCAAACTCTTCTCCGGCGCTGGCCCCGCGCTCGTCGCGGCCGCGCGCGGGCCATCCAATGCCGGCCACGACGTAAGAACGCCCTCACAGCCCGGCGCGGCCTCCCCAATCTTCACCGTCGCGATAAACGTGCTGCCCAGCCCCGGCACGGCCGACACCGACAGCCCGCCTCCGAGCATCTCCGCCAGTGCACGCGAGATCGATAGGCCCAGCCCCGTGCCGCCAAACCGTCGTGTCATGCTCGCGTCCGCCTGCGAGAACGGCTTGAAAAGGCCCGCCGCCTGCTCGCTCGTCATCCCGATCCCCGTGTCTACCACCGAAAACACCAGCCGCTTCGGCTCTTCCGCCGCCATCGCCACCCGAATCGTCACCCCGCCCGACTCCGTAAACTTGATCGCGTTGCCCACCAGGTTCACCAGAATCTGCCGCAGCCGCAGCGCATCACTCTGAATCACCCGCGGCAGCGGAAACCCCGCCTCAATCCCGAGCGCCAGCCCCTTGCTCGACGCCCGCCCCGCCATCAGCACGCGCACGTCCTCGAGCACCGCAAACAAATCCACCCGCATGATCTCCACCGTCATCTTGCCCGCTTCAATCTTCGAAATGTCCAGAATGTCGTTGATGATCCCCAGCAAATGCTCGCCGTTGCGCCGGATGGTCGACACGTGCTCGGCCCGCTCCACCGGCTCAAGCCCCTCATCGGCCAGCAAATCAGCAAACCCCAGAATCGCCGTCATCGGCGTGCGAATCTCGTGGCTCATATTGGCCAGAAACTGCGACTTGGCCGTGCTCGCCGACTCCGCCGCCGCGCACGCCGCCCGCACCTGCGTCTGCGCCGAAGCCAGCGCCGACAGCATGGTGTTCACTTCCCCCGCCAGCGCCGCAATCTCGTCGCTCCCCTTCGCCTCCACCCGCCGCCGATGGTCCCGCGAGACTGCCACCGTCCGCAGATCCGACGCCAGCGTCGCGATCCGCGACGTCACCAGCGCCGTCAGCAGCCCATAGATCAACACCCCGAAGACCGCCGCAGATGTCACGATCATCCACCCAAACCTCGTCACCACCACACCCGCCCGCGCCCCGATTTCCCGCGGCTGCTTCACCTTTAACCGCGCCACCGTCGCGCCGTTGATGTCGTCTAGCGCCGCAAACGATTCGATCGTCGAATCATCACACACCCGCACCGTCACAGCCGCCGCCGCTGAATCCGTCCCCGCCGCCGCCGGCGCTTCGAGAAACACGTCGTTGTGGCACACCACCGACAACCGATCGATCAACGCCGCATCGAGATGCCGCGCCCACAGCATCGAGCCGCGGATCGGCCCATCCCCATCACTGCCCACAATCGGCCGCGAGGCCACCAGCGTTAGCCGGCCCGCCACCACCATCACCCCGCGCGTAGACGACGCGGGCGACTCGTGCTTTCCCAGCACCCCGCCCGGCTTGCCAAAGGCCATCAGTTCATCCGACGGAATCACAAACTGCTCGCCGCTCTTATCAAGCATCCCGCCCCACCGCACCAACCCGTCCTCGGCGTAAATCACCAGCGCCGACAGTCGCAAGCGCTGAAGCGCCTCCGGCAGCAGGTTCGCCGCTTCAAACGTCTCGTTGTTCCCCTGCGCGTAGTGAACCGCATCGTCCCACCCCGACCAGTCACTCAGCTTGCTGTCCATCTGCGCAATGTACTCGCGAAGCGAATCCCGCGCCCGCTCCGCATCCTTCCCCGCCTCGGACTTCTCAAGCTCTCCAAACTCCCGGTGCGTCTGCGCGCTCACGATCGACAGCAGCACCGTCGTCAATAGCGTCAGCGTCACCGCGATCAACACCAGCGTTCGGCCGCGTAGTCCCAACGTAATCTCCCCTTGACAAAGCCTCGCCCGCCCGCGGCTCGCGCCGCCCAGACGGGCTCAGACTTCGTATCGGAGACCTACTCCTCTTCCTTAACGCGACCCTGCCTCGTTCCCCGCCTGCTTCTCAGCGCTTGCCCCCCCATCCGGCCCCGCACCCTGCGTTCCATTCTGCTGACCCGCCCGTTGCGCAGTCCCCTGACCCGACTTCTGCCCCAGCGACACCCGAAACCGCGCTTCCAGCTTCGTCTCCGCCACCCGCGCCGGGTCCAGCTTCTCGGGCAAAATCACCGAGAACATCGATCCGCGACCAATCTCGCTATCGACCGATAACTCCCCCTGCAGCAGTGCCGTCAACTCCTTGCAGATCGCCAGCCCCAGCCCCGTCCCCGCATGCTTGCGCGACAGCCCACGCGAGATCTGCGTGAACTTCTCAAAGATCACCTCGCGATGCTCGGGCGCAATGCCCGGACCCGTGTCCAGCACGCATATCCGCACCTTCGACTGCGCCGCCGCCCCACCCGCCACCCGCGCCATCAATCCCTCGATCCGCAGCGTCACCAGCGGCACCGGTGGCAGCGCCACACTCGGCATCACCGTTCCCGGCGCTTCGCTCGCCGCCCGCGCCTCCATCTGCATGATCATCTCGGCCCGCTGCTCCGCCACATCCCCCGTGAACTTCACCGCGTTCGAGAGCAGGTTGTACACAATCTGCTGCAGCTTGTTCGCATCGGTTTCAATCGCCGGCACATCCGGCCCGATCTCAATCCGCAGTTCCACGCCCCGCTTGTCCGCCATCGGCCGCATGAGCGCCAGCAACGCCTCCCCAAACTCCTTCAGCTCCACCCGATCAATCGAAATGTCCACCTTCCCCGCCTCCACCTTCGCTATCTCAAGCAGCCCGTTGATCAGGTCCAGCAGCGTCCGCCCGCTCGACTGAATGTTCTCAACATACCGCTTTCGCTTCAGCAGCCGCGACGAATCATCCCCCGCCGAAACCTCCCGATCCGCCGCCTCAATCAACAGATCCGCAAACCCCAGGATCGAGTTCAGCGGCGTCCGCAGCTCATGGCTCACATTCGCCAGAAACTCACCCTTCACCTTGTTGGCCGCTTCCAGCGACGAGTTCTGCGACTGCAGGTCAATCACCCGATTATCCAGCGCCGCATTAATCGCCCTCAGCTTCGAGTCATTCTGATTCAGCCCCGAGAGCATCCCGTTGAACGCATCCGCCAACTCCTCAAACTCATCGCCCGTCTGAATATCCGAGCGAATATCAAGGTTCCCCCGTCGCACCTCCTCCGCCGTATCGCGCAGGGCTCGCACCGGCGAGAGAATCAATCGCGTCGTGATCAAATAAAACGTCAGCACCGCCAGGCCCAGCGCCACAAACGCCGCGCTCCCCAGATACGCCGCATTGACGAGCAGTTCCCGCACCGCATCCGTTGACGACCGCCTCAAAAACGTGATCCCCACCAGCGCCTGCGCCGAAGCCGCCTTCCCCCCAGCCGCCGTACCGGTTCGTTCCGATCCTCCAACCAAGCCCCCGTTTCCGGGCACTACCACCCGCCGAATCGGCCGCGCGTGCACATAGTCTCGCACCAGCCCCACGTTCCGCGCTGCGCTGTACTCCGTCAGCTTCGCGTTAGACGCCAGCGTGTCCCACGCCTCCGCAAGTTCCGGCCGATCCTTGCGAATCTCCGCCACCCGCGCTGCGCTCAGCGTCTCGATCGTCCCCCCATCTACCGCCGTCGCCGCTGCACTCTCCACAAAGTCCGCCCCCGTCACCCCCACCCCCACCCCCCCGCGCGACGCCTCATACACCCCAATCATCCGCCGCCCGATCTCCCGACCCCGCTCATCCACCTCCGACGTCATCCGATACAGCGGCACCGTCAGCGCCGCCAGCACAATCAGCACCACCGCCGCCCCAAAGAGCAGCAAGCACTTATTCGCAAGCGAGACGCGTCGAAACATTCCCCAAGTCTACTGACCCGCAACGCCCAACGCGCCGACCGCGCCCGTTTCCACCACCAATCGCCGCCCGCCTCAGGTCCCCCCGCCGCCAGCACCCCCCGCACTCTTCGCGCACCGCGACCGCGCGCCCACTTCAGCCGCGATGCCTCGTACGCCCATCCGCCTCAACCCACACCCAACCTCACATCCGCACCGGCGCAAACCCCGCTCGATACTCACGCCGCACAATCGTCTTGGTCGCCTCGGCATGATTCGTAAACGCCAGCTTCTGCCGGTCCCACTCCAGCACCTGCCCAGGATACCTCGCCGCCTTCACCGCCAGCAGCCCCGGCTCCGTGCACCGCAAGCCAATATCGAACGGCATCCACAAGTGCGGCGTCTCTTTCCCCAGCGCCTTGTCCACCCACGCGTGCCAGTGATTGAACTTCTCATAGTCCGGCAGACCGCGCCAAAACATCCCTTCCGACATCACCCCCTCGCGCCAAATCTCCAGCGGTCCTTCCGGCGCCAGCACCAACGTGCCACCTTCGCACACCACAATCGTCAGCACCCCGCTCGGCCACTGACCCGCGCCGATCCCCAGCTGCCCCCGATCCGGCTTCAAATCCGTGTCATAGAAGTAAAAATTACATGTCGAGTTCGCGAACTTGTCCCCGCTCACCGGATACGTCAGCGTTGACAGCACCCGGTCCGCATGAAAGTTCGACAGATCGCGCGACGGCGTCCGCGTGCACACTCGCACCGGGCTCTGCAGTTCCGGGAACGCATAAAACAGCACGTCGGTCGTGTGTACCACCCAATCCGTAATCTGCCCGCCGCCATACTTCCACCAGCTCCGCCACTGCCGCTGCACCATCTGAGGCCGGCACGGCTCTTCCGCCGCGCCGTTCAGCCACAGGTTGTAATCAAACCCCGTCGGCGGGTCGATCGGGTCCCCCAGTTTCCCATCGGCAAAGTAGTGCCCACCCCCAAGCGAGCCCCCACCAAACGCGATGTGTACCTCAATCACCTTCCCCAGCGCGCCGCTTTTCAAGATATCCACCGCCGCCCGCCGCGGCGGATGTTCAATCCGCTGCGCACCCGTCTGCGTCACCAGCTCCGGCTTCGCCCGCGCCGCCCGACCCAGAATCTCCAGTTCCTCAAGCTGCTGCACCAGCGGCTTCTGCCCATACACATGCTTCCCGCGCGACAGCGCCATCGTCATGATCGCGCAGTGCGAGTGATCCGGCGTCGCCACGATCACGGCATCAAACTTGTCGCCGTGCTTGTCAAACGCCTCGCGATAGTCCGCGCCCGTAAACGCCATCGGATGATCCTTCGCCGCCTCCGCCAGCGCATTGGCATCCACATCGCACAACCCCACCATGTCCACCAGCGGGTGCGCCGCGATCGTCTTGCGATCCGCCCCGCCAATCGTCCCTATCACCCCGATCGAGAGCACCCGCAGCCGCGTGTCCGACCGCGCCCCCCCCCCCCCCCCCCCCCCCCCCCCCCCCCCCCCCCACCCCCACCCCCCCCCCCCCACCCCCCCCCCCCCCCCCCCCCCCCCCCCCCCCCCCCCCCCCCCCCCAC
>Ga0105049_10011784_pt1 | contig 10014 bp, 5 predicted proteins | sample MAT06_FD_78087 | JGI IMG/M metagenome (GOLD analysis project Ga0105049, IMG submission 78087) | Freshwater microbial communities from Lake Fryxell liftoff mats and glacier meltwater in Antarctica - MAT-06 | ecosystem: Environmental > Aquatic > Freshwater > Ice > Liftoff microbial mat | place...
CATCGCAGCAACATCCGGCCCGAGGCGACGCTCTATCCCCGCTTTCACAAACGCCTTGGCGACGACGCCAGGCTCCCACACAAGAGCAGCTTCCCACCCGGATTTGAACTTTTCCACGAGAGTTCCCACCTTTGTTTTCGGGGAAAAGGTAATCTGCGGAAGATCGCAGACCGTATTCCAGAAAGCCTCCTGCTCCTCCCGGCAGACCAAGCTGCCGACGAGACCCGTCCGCACCAGCGCACGCAGCGCCGGGACGGCGAAACACGCCTCGTCCCAACGCTCTGGCATCGCCACAAGCATCCCTTTTCCGCCGCTCATTTTTTGTCGAGATTCGCCGCCATGTCCTCTGCGGTCACGGTCGATTCCACACCGCCCTCCGGCACTTCCATCTTGCAGATCCAGAGCATCGCGTTGAGCGCGATTTTCCGGAAATTGTCGTCTTCCCAGTTCTTGTGGAAATGCCCGCCGGTGAAGCCGACCCCGCGCCCGCCGTCCGCGCGTTCGGTGGCCCACATCATCGTTTCCTCCTCACCTTTCCGCGCCTGGATGTGCGCATACGGGCCTGCCGGGTATACATACGGGCCGTCGCGGGTTTCGTCACTCGGCGTCGATACCAAGAGGGAGGTCACGCCCTTCATGCCCTCGGGGAAACGGATGGAGAAATACCACTCGTCCTTGATTTTGAAAGGTTCGATTCCCCGCGCGACCGGGTGCTCGGGGAACTTTTCATAATTCGCATCCCAGATCGGATTTGCGGAAAAACCGGCCTCATACGCTCCGCCTATCCATTCCCGGAACACGTCGCCGCTGTCGCCCTCGTCGGCGCATTGCACGGCATAGTGCATCATCATCACGCCCGCGCCACGGTCGGCGAGTTTCTGGATCAGCTCCCGGTGGTTGCCTTGCAGCGCCGGGTGGCCGTTTCCTCCGTCCGCATAAATCACCACCGCATCCGCCGTTTCCAGCACCTTGTCATCGGCTACCCAATGGTTGGGATGCACCTCGACTTCCAAGCCCGCTATCCCGGAAAGACACTTCTTCAAAAGCATGCAGCCCGCGTTGAACTCATGCATGCCCGCCGGATGGCTTGGCTTTCCTGCGATCATGATCAGCTTTTTCACAGGAGCCTTTTCCTCCCCCATCGCGGCGAAAGGCAGGAGGCACAGAGCCAATATGGAAAGGCGACGGAATCTTCCGCTTGCGGTCAGTGTTTTCATTCCAGACAATCCACCACTTTCCCGCACCCGCTTCAACCTCCATTTTCCCAACCATGAAATCCTTTCCTGAAATTCTCGCCCTCGCAGCCCTATCTATTTCCAGCCTGGGCTTTGCGGAACCAGTCGCGATCTTCGATGGAAAGACTCTGGACGGGTGGGAATCGCCGACCCCGAAGCTTTGGAAAGTGAATAACGGAATCATCACCGGCGGGGACGGCACCACGAAAATTCCTCACAACGATTTCCTCTGCACCAAGAAATCCTACCAGAATTTCACCCTGCGCCTGATGATACGCCTGACCGGCGATCCGGCGACGGGATTGATCAACTCCGGCATCCAGATCCGCTCCCAACGCGTCCCGAAAAAGAAAGAAGCCAGCGGCTACCAATGCGATTACGGCGATCCGACCTGGTGGGGAGCGATCTATGACGAAGCCCGTCGCAACAAACTCATCGCCCGGTCCGATATGGAGAAACTCGATCCCGTGATCAAGCGGGGCGATTGGAATGAATACGTGATACGCGCGGAAGGTCCACGCATCCGCACCTTTATCAATGGAGTGCAAGGAGTGGACTACAAGGAAGCGGATCCCAAGATCGCGATGGACGGGATCATCGGCATCCAGATCCATTCCGGGGGAAACGCGAAAGTAGAGGTGAAAGACATCACCATTGAAGAACTTCCGCCCACCCCCGGTGCCCCGACCTGGGCCAGCCTCGCCAAGCCGGCAATGAAAGAAGGCAACGCTCCCGAAGCGAAAGGTGCGAATACTCCCGAACAGGAGCTGGCTACTTTCACGCTCCCGGAGGGTTTCAAAGCGGAACTGGTGGCGGCGGAAATTCCTGCGGAGGGAATCGGAAAATTCGTGCAGATCGCCTTCGATGCCCATGGTGCGTTGTGGACGACGACCGCACTGGAATACCCGGTCGATGGCAACGAGAACCCTGCCGCCGCCGATGCGCTCTACGAGAGCAAAGCGAAGGACAAGGTGCTCGTTTACGACCGCGATCCCGCCTCCCCCACCGGTCTCTCGCCCAAGCCCCGCGTCTTCGCCGAAGGTCTCGCAATTCCCCTCGGAGTGCTGCCTTTTGGAAACGGCTGCTACGTCCAGCACGGCCACGACATCGCTTTCCTGGAAGACACCGATGGCGATGGAAAAGCGGATAAACGGACAGTTGTTCTAACAGGTTTCGGCGTGCAGGACTCGCACCTTTTCCCCCACCAGTTCACCCGCGCACCCGGTGGATGGCTGTGGATGGCGCAGGGTGCTTTCAATTACAGTAATGTCTCCCGCCCGGGCGAAGAGGACAAGGCAGTGAAATTCGACCAGACCCGCATGGCGAAATTCCGGCCCGACGGAACCGGATTCGACATCACATCGAACGGCCCCTGCAACATCTGGGGACTGGTCATCAATGGCGAGGGCGAGAGCTTTATCCAGGAGGCGAACGACTTCGGCTACCCGGTAATGCCCTTCGATGAATACGCGAACTATCCCGGCTGCTCGAATGGCCAGTGGAAAAGCTACGCACCGGAATACCCCGGCACCGCGACCTTCCGCATGGGCGGCACCGGCCTTAGTGGGCTTGCTCTCACGGATGCCACCGGCCCTTTCCCGGAACCGTGGCGGGACATGATGCTGGTCGCGAACCCCATCACCAACCGCATCCAGGGCATCCGCATGAATCGCGAGGGAGCGAAGTGGACACTGGAGAAGCCGGTCGATTTCCTGACCTCCTCCGATCCATGGTTCCGCCCGGTCGCGATGGCCACCGGCCCGGACGGGTGCATATATATCGTGGACTGGTATAACAAGATCATCTCCCACAACGAGGTTCCAAGAAACCATCCCGACCGCGACAAGACCCGTGGCCGTATCTGGCGGATCAAGGCCACCGCGACGAAACCCTTCGAGGTTCCGGACTTCACGCAACTCGATGAAGCGCAGCTCGTCGCAAAGCTGGGCAGCGAATCTGTGGCACAGTCACATCTCGCGTGGCAGGAGCTGGCTTCGCGGAAAAGCGATGCGCTGTCCGGGACTCTTCGCGCCATTGTCGCTGACGGAAAATCTTCCGCCGCGCGTCGCATCCAGGCGTTGTGGGTGCTGCGGGAGACTGGAGGGGTGAATCTGGAAATGCTCGTCCCACTTTTCAAAGACGAAAACCGCAACCTCCGCTTCGAGGCCATCGCGGCGGCGGCGGGCGATCCTGCTCTGTGGGAAAACCTGGATGTCGCCCCATTCGCGGACGATCCCGATCCACGGGTTCGTGCCGAAGCGATACGGAGTGCAGGAAAACAACTACAGTGGACGATAAAAGATGGAGCCGACCGTGCCATCGCCGTGCTCCTCAGCTTCGTGAAAGAACCCTTGGCAGAGCCAATCGCTGCAAGCACGCAGAATGGAAAGCCTATCAAAGTCGGAGCCGCATACGACCGTGAATTCGAGCGCTACCTCGTCAGGCTTTTCCTCGAAAACCATCCTGTGGAACTGTCCGCTTTCCTCGATTCCGATGCGGCGGCTTCCCTTTCCCCCGAGGCGCGCCTGCTCGGATCGCTCGCCCTCGATGCCAGCCTCAGCGCATCGCTGGTCGCCGCCCAGCTTCCGAAAATCCAACGCCCCCCTGGCCAGGAGGAAATCCTCAGACTCGCGGAATTTCCCGATGAACCCGGTGTTGGTGAAGCACTCACCCTGCTGCTCTCAAATTCATCTACTAGGGATACAGTAATTGACTCACTCCTTGCGATGCGTGCCAGGCTGGATGCAAAAAAGCTCTCCAAGATCATGTCGAAAGTCGCCGAGGAAATGCTAGCAGGCGATGAGCCGAGCCAGCAACTCGGCGCAAGTCTCGCCTCCTCATTCGGACTCGCATCGGTGGAACCCACGCTCGTCCGCACCGTCATGCGTGATCTCCCGGAGAGCACTGATCAAGAGGTCGCGCTCTCAGCTCCAGCCCTTTCCGCTCTCTCTGCACTTCGCGATCTCCGCAGCGGGGAGGCGGAGCTTCTCCTGCGCATCGCCTCGCACGGGAAAGAGGAAAATATCCGGGACATCGCGCTCGCCGCACTTGCTTCCTCACGTTCGCCAGACGCAGCGAAATTGCTTTTCTCCCTGTATCCGGAACTCGACCCCGCCCGACGTGGCAACGCTCTAAATCTCCTTTCATCCTCCCAGACAGGCGCGAAAGCGATAGTCGCCGCCCTCGTCGATGGCACGATCGCGAAGGACGACATGAACGCCGCACTCCTCGACCGTATCCTCGCAGTGCTGGATGAAAACGATCCCGCACTGGCACAGCTTTCCGAGAGACTCGGCACCTTCTTCCGCCCCGTTCTCACCCTCGATGGAAATGAAGACGCTTGGACCCGGACCAGCGTCAGCATCGACGGTCCATGCACCTTCGAATCATGGGTCAGGCTCGATCCCATGGGCCGCCCTATCAGCAATTCGGACGGCATTTTCGGAGTTCCGGACAAACTCGACATCAACTTCGCCGGAGCGCTCGCACGAGTCTATCGTTTCCCACCTGTCCTGGATGTCGCCATCACGAAAAAGCCGATGACTCCCGGCCTCTGGACACACGTCGCAGCCACCCGCGACGATGCCGGGATCTGGAAAATGTATCTCGACGGGGAGCTTGCCGAGACAGGCACCATCCCCTCCCCAGGGAAAATTGAAACCATCCGGCTTTCCTGGACCACCGCCAAAGGAGGCACCCGCGGAGCGATGGCCGAGGCCAGGATCTGGGATCACGCCAGGAGCCCCGAAGAGATCCGCTCCACCAGCGACCGCAGCCTTCCCGCCAACACGCCCGGTCTCCTCTTCACCTCCGCCAATGGCAATTGGGGTAAGCCGGAAGCGGGCGCGAAAGTCATACTCACCAGCGATTTTCCACCCATCCTCACCGAGCAGGAAGCGACCGCCCTTGATGCGAAATACACAAGGTTCCGCGAACTCGCCACCAAGCCCGGGGACATTGCGAAAGGCAAGGAACTCGCCGCCATCTGCAGCGCCTGCCACCTCATTGGCACCGATGGCGGGAACATCGGCCCCAATCTCAGCGGCGTCGGCGCAATGGGCACCGAAGGCATTTTGCGAAACATCCTCCAGCCAAACGCCGCCATGGAGAACGGCTACCGCATCTTCCGGGTGGAAATGAAAAACGGCGACATCACCGATGTGTTTTTCGTCAGTGAGGACAAGGACGCCGTCGTCATCCGCATGCCGGGCGCACCCGACCGGCGCATCCCGAAATCAGAGGTCGCCAGCACGAAATTCCTCCGCCGCTCCCTCATGCCCGAGGGTCTCCTCGACACCATGGACGACGACCAGGTGCGCGATCTTCTCACCTATCTCCTTTCCTTGAAATGAAATCCCTGTTAACCACACTCCTACTCGCCGCCACCCTCCACGCCGCAGAGCGGCCTAACATTGTCCTGCTCTTCGCAGACGACTGGGGACGCCATGCATCCGCATACGCAGCTCTCGATGGTCCCGGCACCGCAAACGACATCATCAGCACGCCGAATTTCGACCGAATCGCGAAAGAGGGCGTCCTGTTCCGAAACGCCTTCGTCTCCTCGCCCTCCTGCACCCCCTGCCGCAGCGCACTGGTCTCCGGAAAACATTTTTGGCAAACCGGAAGCGCGTCCATCCTCCACTCCACATGGGATTTCTCCCAACCGGCCTTTCCATTGATCCTCAAGGAGAACGGCTATCACATCGGGATGGTTTACAAAGGCTGGGGACCAGGCGGCCCGAGCGAAGCCCCTTTCGGCGGCTCGAAAGCGCGCTATCAGAAAGCGGGCGGAAAATTCAATTCCTTTTCCCAAAACGTCACTTCCCTCACAAGGAAAGGGATGCCTCTCGATGAGGCGAAGGAAACGCTCTACACCGAAGTCCGTAAAAACTTCGACCAGTTCATCTCCGCCCGCTCCGGCGCAGAGCCTTTCTTCTACCTCTTCGGTCCCACCAATACCCACCGCAAGTGGATCAAAGGCTCCGGTAAAGCACTCTGGAACCTCGATCCGGGAAGCCTCAAAGAAAAGCTCCCGCCTTTCCTCCCGGACGTGGAAGAGATCCGCCAGGACTTCGCCGACTATCTAGGGGAAGCCCAGGCGGTCGATGCCGGGATCGGCGTGATCTACGACCGGCTCAAGGAAAGCGGCGAACTTGAAAACACAATCATCATCATTTCCGGCGACCACGGCGCACCCGGTTTCCCACACGGGAAAGTGAACCTGTATGACTTCGGCACACGCGTCCCGCTAGCCATACGTTTTGGGAAAAACATCAATTCCGGCCGAACGATCGACCGCCTCACCTCTCTTATCGACATCGCCCCGACCATCCTCGAAGCAGCAGGCATCGCGATACCCGAGGAAATGACCGGAAAATCCCTGCTGCCTGTGCTGACCGGGAAAGAACCCGGCATTTCCTCGGACGAAGCAGTATTCACCGGCCGCGAGCGCCACGTCCCCGTCGCCCGCGAAGGCAACCTCCCCTACCCCCAGCGCGCGATCCGCACCAAAGACCACCTTTTCATCATCAATTTCGAGCCCGACCGCTGGCCCGCCGGAGATCCCCGGAACATCTCCGAGGACAGCATCCCGTCCCAAGACAAGCTCGAAAACAACACCCACATCACCCTCGCAGACGAAGACAGCGGCCCGACCAAAGCCTGGATGGTGCAGCACCGCGACGACTACTCCTGGAAGAAATTCTACGAGGGAGCCTACGGAAAACGCCCGGGATTCGAGCTTTACGATCTCCGCAAGGATCCCGACCAGATCGACAACATCGCCGGAAAACCGGAGGTTGCGGAAACCGAAGCAGCCCTGAAAGAACGGCTGATTGCCGAACTCGTCCGCACCAACGACCCGCGCGTCACCGGCGACAAAATGTTTTACGAGACAGCACCGATGACGAATCCGAAGTGAGCCGGAGCCGCGTTCTCCAGAACGCGAGCCCTGGACACCCGCGTTCTGGAGAACGCGGCTCCGATCACTTGAAATCGCCATTCTTCTTCCGCCAATCTTCATTGGGAGTTGAAATTTGAAATTTGAAGTTTAAACCCCCCGCATGCCAATCGCATCCACCCCCGTCCTGGTCGGCGGCTCCATCGCCATCGACAACATCAAAACCCCCACCGCAGAAGGTAAAAACCTGCTCGGCGGCTCCGCATCCTTCACCGGTATCGCCGCCTCCTATTTCACAGCGCCTATCCATCTCGTCGGCATCATCGGCAAGGATTTCCCGCAGGAACACCTCGACCACTTCGCCTCGAAAGGCATTTCCACGGACGGACTGGAGCGCTCCGAGGGCGATACCTTTTCCTGGACCGGCTCCTACCATGAGAACATGAACGACCGCGATACCCTCGCCGTCGATGTCAACGTTCTCGAAGACTGGACTCCGAAAGTCCCGGCGGAAATGGCCTCCGCCCCCATCGCCGTTCTCGCAAACATGCACCCGGTCAACCAGCTCCAGTTCATCGAGCAACTGACTGCAGAAAAGCCCTTCATCGCTGCCGACACGATGGATCTCTGGATCACCATCGCCAACGACGACCTCCACAAGGTCCTCACGAAAATCGACCTGCTCGTCATCAACGAATCCGAGGCCCGCGATTTCTGTAAGACCTCCAACCTCATCATCGCCGGACAACGCCTCTTGGAAAAGGGTCCGAAAAACGTCGTAATTAAACTGGGCGAATTCGGAGCCATCTTGTTCTCGAAACATGCCGAAGGTTCGCCGGCAACCGAGTTCACCCTCCCCGGCACGAACTACGACCTTTTCCGCTGCGCTGCTTTCCCGCTCTCCGAAGTCGCCGACCCAACAGGTGCAGGCGATTCCTTCCTCGGTGCCCTCGCAGGACATCTCGCCTCCACCGGGAAAAGCGAATTCAGCTTCGATGACATCCGCCAGGCCATCGTTTACGGCTCGGTCGTCGCGTCCTTCACCTGCGAAGCGTTTTCCACCAACCGCCTCGCAAGCGTCACCAGGGAAGACATCGAGGCACGCCTTACGCTCCTCAAGAATCTAACACACTGGCCGTAGGCCCAAGGAGGGGCTGCATTCTGCTGCCCGGTGCGTTGGGAAATGGCTCAGGTTGCCGGGCAGTAGAATGCAGCCCCTCCTTGCGGAAAAATCTCCGCAAATCCCCCTTGCCGAATTAGACCGACCGGTCTAATTGTCCCGGCATGAGCCTCCCACACACCAAAGAACGTATCCTCGAAGCTGCGGAGGAACTGATGTGGAGGAAAAGTTTCCACTCCGTCGGACTGAACGAAATCCTGACCGCAGTCGGCGTTCCCAAAGGTTCGTTCTACCATTATTTCGAGTCGAAGGAGCACTTCGGTGTGGAACTTCTCAAACACTATATCAAGGATGCCAGCGTCGTCAAAAGCGCGATGCTGACGAACCGGGATGTGGAAAGCGATCCGATGGAACGTCTTCTCATCTTTCTTGAGGGTTCGATCGACAGCTTCCTCGAAAACGGAGGGAAGTGCCCGTGTCTTGTTTTGAAACTCGCATCGGAAGTCACCTCGTTCAGCGAGCCTATGCGCAAAGTCCTCGCCGAGGGCATGGAGACATGGCTAGACATCGTGGGCGATGTGTTCGACGAAGCCAGAATGCTAGGGACCATCCCCCGCGATCTCGATTCCAAAAACACGGCCGGACTCATGCGTGACCTTTGGGCAGGGGCGATCCAGCGCTCCACGGTTTCCAATTCCGTCCAACCCATGGAAGCCGCGCTCGATTTCATCCGCCAACACTTGTCATCTCTCAAAACAAGGGCACAGGTGCGGGAGCCAGCATAAAACCATCTCTCCAGTCCAATCCCTTTTCCCGGTAAATTTTGAAAGCAAACCACCTTTCCAGCACGGCGGCCTGTATTGCCGCAGCCTTACTTTCCACATCCTGCAAGCTCGTCGGCCCGAACCACTCCGTACCGGACAGCGAGTCGGCGGGTTCCTACAAAAACGCCTCTTCCGGATACTCCTCCCGTCTTGGCAAGACCTGGTGGAAGGTTTTCGGCGACGGGAAACTGAACTCGCTCATGGGCGATCTTAGCCGTGGAAATTTCGATCTCCGCGCCGCAGAGGCACGCCGCAACCAGGCGTACGCCGCGCTCGGGGTGGATCGTTCCCAACTCGCTCCCGAAGTTCTAAGTCAGGCATCTTCAAACCGGAACCGTGTCACCGAATCCGACCGCTTCGGCGGAGGTGGTGCAGGGGGCGGCGCTGCCGGTGCTTATTTCAGCAACTACCGTGTTTCCATGTCACTGGGCTACGAACTCGACCTCTGGGGACGTGTCCGGCGCATCGTCGAGGCCGGTCGTGCAAACGCGGATGCTGCCGAAGTTTCCGTGGATCAGGTTCGCCTTTCACTCCAAGCACAACTCGCACGCAACTACTTCGCGATGCGTTTCCTCGACAGCGAGGCTGCGGTTCTCAACCAGGCTCTGGAGACTAGGCAGGAAACGCTCGGCCTGACCAAAGACCGTTTCGAAGGCGGGAAAACCAGTGAGCTTGACGTCGCCCGCGCAGAGGCGGAACTTGCCTCCACCCGCGCCAAACTCGTCGGCCTCCAGGCACCGCGTGCCGCCTTGGAAAATGCAATCGCGGTGCTTACCGGACGGAACGCTTCGAATTTCTCCATCCCTCCCGCAGGCATTTCCAGAAACGTTCCCGGGGTTCCCGCAGGATCGCCGGCCAGCCTGCTTGGCAGACGCCCGGACGTGTTCGTCGCGGAACGCAATCTCGCCGCCAGCTCCGCGCGCATCGGAGTCGCCC
>Ga0105049_10011785_pt1 | contig 10014 bp, 9 predicted proteins | sample MAT06_FD_78087 | JGI IMG/M metagenome (GOLD analysis project Ga0105049, IMG submission 78087) | Freshwater microbial communities from Lake Fryxell liftoff mats and glacier meltwater in Antarctica - MAT-06 | ecosystem: Environmental > Aquatic > Freshwater > Ice > Liftoff microbial mat | place...
CCATATGCCAAAATTGGGAAACCGATTTCAGTTGCTTGTCTTCGACGAGTGTCATCACTTGCCAGGTCCCATACGGAGCGATGCAGCCCGAATGAGTATCGCCCCGATGCGATTGGGATTAACAGCGACCCTGGAACGAGGCGACGGCCAACATACCCTGCTCGATGAACTCATCGGTCCACTGGTATATCGGCTTGAGATAAGTCAAGTTCGAGGCTCATCGCTTGCAGAGTTCGACATCTTTCGCGTACCTGTTTTTCTTAATGTACGGGAGCGAGTTCGCTACGACCAGCTTGCCGAAGTGGTCTCGAGTTACGTGTACGAACGGAGGCAGGACGACTCCAACTTTACTTGGCGGTCACTCTGTGCGGAAACTCAGCACAGCGGCCAAGCGGGCGTGATCATGAGAGCTTATCGCGAGAAGAAGTCAATCGAGGACCGTGCCGAGGAGAAGTTGCGAGTCCTCGAGGACTTGTTCCGATTGCACCATGGAACGCCAATGATTATTTTCGCGGGATCGAATGCGATGGCTCATGACGTGTCACGTCGGTTTCTAATACCTTGTCTGCTAAACCATTGTGGCAAAGCAGAACGCATCGATTACCTGGACGGCTTGCGGGACGGTGTCTATCCGGCAATCGTCGCCAATCAAGTGCTCGACGAAGGTGTGGATTTGCCGGAGGTGAAGATCGCAGTGGTTATTGGCGGAATGGCTTCAACGCGACAGGCCAAGCAGAGATTGGGACGAATCCTCCGCCGACGCGGGGATGAGCGAGCTATACTTTACGAAGTCGTGGCTAAGGACACGAACGAAACTAAACGTTCTCGCCAACGAAGGAAGAGTGATGCTTACGCGGGAACTCGCAATCGCAAAGTTTGAGAATGGGCAGCTTGTCCCGGATCGTTTAAGTCACAAGGCCAACGCCGCCTATATTAGTTTCGCCGAAGGCATGCTCGAAATATACCGCAATGGTGTAGGGCGGACGCGACGGTCACTTCACCAAGCTGTCCATGCTGTCTTCAGTGAACAGATCGATACACCTGGGCGGAGAATACAGTCTTTTTGCAAGTTGTTAGACGACGTTTCGGAATACGCCAAGGAGGATCGACGAAAGACAGTGCAACTACGTCAAGCTGTCTTTCGGGCGGCCGCCAAGTATCATCCATTGGTCGTGCAGCGCGACGCCCTTTTTGAAAGTCAAGAATCGGAGGTTAAGCGTCGCATTGCAGCGGAACACGGGATGGATTGGCCGGAACTCCACGATAGGCTCTTCGCGGATTTGATTGAGAATCAAGTGCTACAGAGCTTTAAAGGCTTTGCCGATGGAGTCGCACTGTTGTCACGTTACAACGTCGCGCAAACGCAAGTGGTCCTGTTTGATGCGGTCAAAATGACGGTCCGTGCGACAGATGATTTCAAACAAATTCTGCGATATGCCAAGCTTGCGAGACTCATGCATCGGATCACAAAGCGATCAGACCATTATCGCTTTGAGTTTGATGGCCCCGCTTCTGTGCTTCGGAGCACGCATCGCTATGGCATTGCGATGGCGCGTTTTCTGCCGGGGCTGTTGTCCTGCCGCGGCTGGTCGATGGAAGCCACACTTCGCGCTACCCCTTATCGTCCGCCGATTCGATTTCGATTGGATGACGCTTGTGGTTTAGTCAGCAATGTCAATGCGTCGAGCGAATTCGACTCAAGTGTCGAAGAAACTTTTTCCATTGAATGGGGTGAGCAAGCGAGGGAGGGGTGGCGGCTGGAACGCGAGACGGAGATCTTGCATCGCGGGCAGACAGCATTCTTCCCGGATTTTGTTTTTGTTCATGAAGATGGAAAGCGTGCGATGCTGGAGATTGTCGGCTTTTGGACGCCAGAGTATTTGAGCTACAAAGCTCAATTGCTTAAGTTGTTTAGCGATCAGCCTGTGCTTTTGGCAATTGCTCAGTCGTTAAAGGAGAAGGTACCGGTAATGAGCGGGCATCCTGCTAGCTACTATAAAAACAAGATCAAGTTAGAGGCTGTGTTGGCTATGCTAGAATCGTTTCGACCCAAAATTATTTGAAATCACCCGGAGTCCGAATCAGGAGGTGTTCTTCGGTCTACAATGGGTGGGGCTTTGAAAGATTTTGAGAAGCATGAGTTACCTACCAAACATATTCGAATGATCGAGGGAGAAATGCGGATGACTGAGCGGGCTGTATTGGCAGGAGGTTGCTTCTGGGGAATGCAAGACTTGATCCGTAAGATGCCTGGCGTTGAAAAAACACGGGTTGGCTATACCGGCGGTGATGTCGCAAACGCCACTTACCGAAATCATGGAACGCACGCCGAAGGGATCGAGATTCTTTTCGATCCACAGAAGATTTCGTATCGGCAGATTCTCGAGTTCTTCTTCCAAATCCATGATCCAACTACGCTCAACCGTCAGGGTAACGATCGAGGCAGCGCCTATCGATCAGCAATCTACTACGTGAGCGAACAGCAAAAGGAGACAGCAACCGACACGATTGCGGAAGTGAATGGATCCGGTGTGTGGCCGGGCAAGGTGGTCACCGAAGTTGCGCCAGTGGGTGATTTTTGGGAAGCAGAGCCGGAGCACCAAGACTATATAATGCGTATTCCCAACGGCTACACTTGTCATTTCCCTCGAGCCAATTGGGTTTTGAGCAAGTAGTTTCCGTCCCGATGCAGGGTGGCACGCCCAGAGCGTTAGCGATGGGCGTGAGAAGCCTAGCAAATGGAACTGGCGACTCACACGCCCTTCGTGCCTCAGGGCGTGCCACCCCTGGATCGAAATCCTTTGATTTGATTGGTCCAGAAGCGAGACGGCTTCCAAGGGATGGGGACCTTTCAGTCTGCCCGTTGCCTACTGTCTACCTAGGTGCCTATTCTTTTGTGACAGAAATCTCGGTTGAAACGTTTCCGTTGTTGTCCCAAAGACCGTTTGAGCCCTCATTGACCTTTAGGAATAACTGGCCTGACTTCTTCGGGACGATCGTTCCATCGGAGCCGATTCGCAAGGTCGTCCACCGTTTGGTTTCCTCCTGCTCGCTTGGCGAAACGACAGTGGCTATCACGCAACCCAGCGGGTTGCCCCGATAGAATTGATAGGTGATTCCGTTCGGGCCAATTCGCCAATCTCCTCCTTCGGGTCCGTCGGATTGCTTTATTTGAAAGTCGCCAGAACAGGAAATATGGACCGGCATATCCGTTTCGACTACGAAACCTGTCGATTGCCAGCCGTGATCTGTTGCTAGCAAGAATTTTTCCGTCCCACCCGGCGTCAATGGCCTGAGCCGGCGATCTGTCTGCACGACCCGCGAGCGCTCGAGATCGTAGCCGAATTCCAAATCAGATACGAATCCGTTCCAATCGACTAAGACCGTATCCCAATCCTCCTCAAGCCGTGTTCTGAAGCGGCGTGAAAGCGAATCGGAGTAGTCGATGCCTTGCCCATATAACTCCTTGAGGATGGGTCCATACTTCGGATGATTTGTAAAAAACACTGCCGCTGCCCAGCTCCAAGAATACCGAATTTCGTGGTCCTCTCTTGCATTGCCATATGCCAGAATCTCAGTCATCGACGGGGCTAAATCTCGACTTAGTGTTTCGTGAATCATGCGCAGCCTGCCCCAACGAGCCACTTGCGTGCTCGATTGCGGAATGACACCCAGCTTGAGAACGCCTTTTTGCAACGAATGCGTCCCATGCATGTCTGCCATTCCCTCCATAAACCACGGCGAACCACCTCCTCCGTAAAGTTTCCACATGACCCAGTGCGTTGCTTCATGCAAAAAGAGATGGCGTCGATAATAGGCTGTCGGCTGTTCTCGCAAATAGATGCGGTCCCCGTATTGATATCCCTCGTCAAAATCCGGTACACCATCCATCACCCCAAGCTGGGTGAGTCGGGCTCGATCACCGATCAACACTGCCTTAATACGCCAGCCGTCCATGCGGCTAGCTTCCACTCCATGATAAATCTGCCACTGCTCAATGCTCTGCTCAATCAAACCTGGCCAGCTCTTGAGCTCATCATCAAATGGAATATCGCTTATGAGCGTCAAACGCGGTGTCTCTAACTGGTACAAACCCTGCGCAGTCCGCTCGACACGCTGAGCCGGTGCATTTGGCGTTTGGCTTTGCTGAAAAGAAAAAAGCTTGCCATTTCCCAACACCGCCAAGAATAAAATGGCTGATGAAATCTTGAGTAAATCAAACATCCTCGAACACTCCAAACGACGGTGCTTAAGCCTGTCGGCTAGCAAGCTGCTCTTGTATTGTAATTGCAAGCTCGACCGCTTGGGCCGCAAGCATTCCGTCCAGTCTCGGCGCCGTCTTTCTGGTCCGAACGCTTTCGGCCATGTCCTCGATCTCCGCAACAAAGGCGTCTACATCATCGCCTGCAGGCAGCTCCGGACGAATCACCTGTCCGTCTCGAGTGACTATTTTGAGCGGCATCGTCTCGGCCGTATCGCTATAAGCCGCAAATTCATGCTGCAATGTCGCATTCTCTAAATGCAACTCAAAGCCATGCGTAAAAGGCCTACCCGGTCCGTCAATCACTCCAGAGGAGCTTGCAACGGCCAGCTCGGCATTGCCAAAGTCATAAACAATATGCGCAAACTTCGCGACATCACCCTGCATTCTGCCTACTGCATGAACTCCAGCCGGCTTGCCGAACAGCAATTGAATCCAATGCAAATCGTGGACATGCAAATCCACCAACGGCCCACCGACTTTGTCCTTAGCATAAAAATCAGGAATCCAAGTCGGGTCGGAAATGATCCTCTTAAAGTAACCGCCAATCGGTTTCCCATAAGTCTTGTTTGCAACGAGCTCCGTCGCGAAAGCAAAGGCTCCCATATACGGCAACACATGAGCCACCATCACCATCCGCTGCGTATGCGCAGCCGTCCGCATAATATGAAAACAGTCCTCAGCGTTCAATGCCAACGGCTTCTCGCAAAACACGTCCTTGCCATGTTCCATCGCCAAAGTGGCTGCCGCAGTATGCAAATGCGGCGGCAAACAAATGTCAATCACATCGATATCCGGCGAAAGGACCATCCGCTCCAAGGACTCAAACACCTCGATTCCCTCGAGCGAAATCTGGTCGCCCGGCGGACCGAAATTCCCCTTTATGCCTCTCCAATCGCCCGCTCGCTTCTTGCTATCGCTCGAACAGAACGCAACAAGCTTGGCGTTCTTGCTTCGGCGATACGCAAGCTGATGAATCCATCCCATGAATCCGATGCCAACTAACCCGACTCGTACCATTTCGTTCTTTCTCTTGTTATTCCTGCGCTAAGGCGAGCGGCATGTTGAAATCTACCGGTAAATTGGGTGGCATGCTGTGATTTTTTGAAGCCGAAGAGAGTATCCATCACGCTCCGTCGTGATGTTGCCGCAAAAACCAAAGGTTTTTCAACTGCGAAAATCACACGGAGTGTGATTGGTACTATAAAACCACAGCCTCTGAGCGTGCCACCGTCGCCGGAGTAAATTAAAAAAGCCCATACGCAGTCAGCGTTTTGCGGAGCTTTTCGACTTCGAATTCTTCAAGCTCGGTCATTGGCAACCGCAACTCTCCCGTGTCTCTCCCAAGCAACTTCATAGCACCCTTGAGCGGTATCGGGTTCGTCGCCAGCGAGAGCATATCGCGACACAACGGGAAAAGCTTATGATGCAATTTCGATGCGGTTGCGAAATCACCTTTCGATGCAGCCGCAACCATGGCGATCAAATGCTGTGGTACAATGTTGGCCGCGACCGAGATGACACCCTGTGCACCGATGCTCATCATCGGCAGTGTGAGCGAGTCGTCGCCGCTTAACACGGTTAAGTTGGTCGAGTTCAAAACCTGGGAGCATTGGTCCAACGAACCAGTCGCTTCCTTGACCATCGTGATATTTGGCAACTCCGCAAGCTTTGCAATCGTTTCTGGTTCGATGTTCTTTGCGGAACGTCCTGGAATATTGTAAACGCAGTGAGGAATGCCAATTTCCTCCGCGATCGCCTTGAAGTGTTGGTAGAAGCCTTTTTGGGTTGGCTTGTTGTAGTACGGTGCGACCTGCAACGAAGCGTCGGCTCCTTCTTTTTCTGCCCAACGTGTCAATCGAAGTGCTTCCGCGGTGCAATTTGAGCCAGTACCGGCCATCACCTTGCATCGGCCTGAGGCAAGCTGAATCACTTCGCTAATCACGCGTTCGTGTTCATCGTGAGTCAACGTCGGGGACTCACCTGTTGTCCCGACCGGAACCAAAAAGTGTGTGCCAGCCGCGATTTGGAATTCAATCTGTGTTTTGAGCCGCGCGACGTCCAGCTTGCCATCCGTAAACGGCGTAACAATCGCAACACCTACTCCCGCAAAGGCGATTCCCTTTCGATCCGACATTCAAAAATTCACTTTCGAAAAAACAGTGCAGCAATGTAAATGGCTAGCCGCGGGTGACGGATTTTAAACGCAAAGCAGGACGAACCCAATCCCCAACTGGTCGGTGGGAACGAAAATAGTCTCCGATCTTAGACAGTCAAACGGATCGGGGTTGGGAACTCTAGGACAAATTTTGTGCCTCTCCCCACTTCGCTTTGCACGGCGATTCGACCTCCATGGGCCTCAACAATTTTGCGAGCAGTTGGCAGGCCTAAGCCCGAGCCACCGTGCTTCGTTGAGTAAAACGGCTCGAACATTCGCATGGCTGTGATCTCATCCATGCCTCCCCCAGTATCGATCATGTCCATTGCGACCCCGCCTGGAACGGTATAAGTTCGAACCAGTAGTTCGCCCCCATCTGGCATGGCTTCGAGGGCATTCTTCACAAGATTCAGCAGGGCTGCCTGGAGTGAGTCGCTATGCAGCTTAATATTCGGGAGGTTGGGATCCAGGTATTTTTGGAGCCGAATTAGGGATCGGTCCGCTTGTGCCTGGTAAAGCCGCAAAACCGAGTCGATTTGATCATTGAGCGAACCTGGGGTCATCTCAAGATCACGCATTCTGGCGAAACGCAGGAAATCGCGCAAAAGGTTATCGAGCCGATTGCACTGTTGGCGAATCATGTCCACTTTGGCGATAGCGCGACGTTGGCCTGGCCATTGGCTTTCCTCCATTTCTTCGCACAAAAGATCCGCATTCATGTGGATGACGGAAAGCGGATTCTTTATCTCGTGAGCAAGCGAGCCAGCTAGTTCGGCCAATTCGTTGTATTGTCGGCGAAGCTCATCAATTGTTTCTTCGACATCATTGGCACGAAACTCGCCCATTTTGGCATGCAATACAAAAGTAGAGGATTCCCATCGGGGATTGGTGATTGAAAGGAATTGTACACGCGGTAGCTTATTACAATATCCCTTTCGCCGAGCCACGGACGTCTTTTACCAATGGAAGCCCCACGTCGATTATGACCACAAACGACTATGACTACAAACGAACCCTATCTCCCCTTCTCCTCGATTCGAGGAGAAGGGGCCGGGGGACGAGGAGCGGACGCGTACTACCGGCCCGGAATTGCGACAACTCAAGATAATCACATGCGCAGACGATTCCTTTGGCTTGCCTTGATCGCTTTGGTTGTCGTCTTTTCGACGATTCTCTTGTCGAGGCCAATTGAAACCGCGTATCATGTTTATGCGTTGAACTGTCTTCACGCTCGCATTTCCGCAAGTGCGACAAGGACAAAAGATGGTTTCGAGATTATTGGGGGCAATGGCGAATTCAAGGAGCAAGAATGGCACTGCACGCGACTCGCTGCGCTCGGACACTTCTTTCACGCAATATACGAGTTGGAAAAATTGCCCGACACGAATGAGATTCATCGGGCATTCTGGAATTTGGTTCAGAAAGAATTTCCAGATCGACGCTACGTTTCATTGACCTATCCAACAAACATACTCGAGGTTTGGGACACCACCAGAAATCAAGCAGAATGGGAAGCGTTCGTGAACCGATGCAATACAGAGGACTTCGCAAATAGCCTTGTACCGAGCAGGCTCGGTCAATGATGCCGTCCGCAATGCTTAAGATCAAATCGCATCCTAAAACATACGCACGAATACTTATTGCCTGCGCGGTCGGCATTCTTTTCGCATTGTATCTTTTCGGCGCTATTCAAAACTATCTTCGAATGGTGGAAAGGGGGAGGCGTGAGCAAGAGCGTTTCGTCAATAAGCTGACCGAAGAATGGATTGAGGGAGAGAAAGTAAGCCTTGCGTCTCGACAAACGTCCCACGTCCACTTCTACTCGACTGCAAACTCTGATTCGTGGGTGAATCGACTTGCTGGAATGCCAGAAATCAGAAGTCTTACGTTTGAATCGACTGACCTCACCGACCATGGCGTGAGTATCATTGCACAGCTACCAAACCTCGAAAAACTTACGGTGTATGGCGGAAGTACTAGCAATGCGGGACTAGAATCACTTAGCCAGAATCAGTCTTTAAGAACGCTGCACTTGGTCAATGTAGATATTAGTGATAGCGGGCTTGCCTTCTTGCAATCGATGCATAACTTGGAAAATTTAACGATCTATCGTGGCAAACGCTTCAAAAGCAAATTGACCGACTTTGCCGTTCACGTTTTGGCGACACTTAAACAGTTAAAAAAATTGAATGTCGGTGGTGGATGGCTGTCGAAACCCGCCATCTTTGAGTTGAAGACATTGCTACCGGATTGTCAAATTGCGGAGGACTTCGCCGACGATGAATGGTGAATCACGACGAAGAAACTGTTGGACTAAAGCGCCCATCGGACCGTTTCCGCGATTGCATATCGAGTTTGCATCCGAGTGGAGGACTGCTGCAATTTTGAAACGGGGACCAACGGATTGGGTGCAACTCTTACTTTGGGACACATCCTCCGACACCATACAAGCAGGGTCGTGGTTTCACGGGCGAATCTATGAAAATGGCTGCAGCATTTCACCTGATGGACGACTTTTTGCTTATGCCGCTACCAAATACCATGGCGAGAAATCGCGCGGTGTCGATTATGCTTGGACGGCTATCAGCAAGCTTCCCTATCTGACAGCGCTCGCTCTCTGGCCACATTCCAATACCTGGGGTGGTCGCACGTCTTTCGTGGACAATCAGACCTTGATTGTTGACTGTCCCCAAGACCGAAACTTGAAATTGCTTTAGCTTTGCCGCTTCTCCACGAATGGCGAAAACTGCATGTAGTTCAAGTGCCGATAGATTTCGCTTTCTTCAAGCAATTGCGAATGAGTGCCAATCCCGGCGACTTTATGGTCGTGGATTACAATGATTTGATCCGCCGCCCTTAAAGTGGACAGTCGCTGTGGTAACACAACAATCATGGTCTTCTCATCTTTGAGTTGCAAAATCGCACTGAGCGTTTCTGATTCCGTCGTTGATTTTACCTGGACGCTTGGCTCCTGCGCAATGATCAGGCTACGTTTCTTTACCAACCCCCTCGCAAGCCCAATGCGAAATAGCGAGTCCGGTGCCAGTCGATCTTCGTTCGGTGTCACCAAAGTGGCAAGGCCGTCAGGCAAGTTCAGAATCGCTTCATAAACTCGCATCCGTTTGGCGATACTCATCAAATCCACAGTCGCATCAGGAACCCCAACCGACCATAAGTTATCTTCGATAGAACCGTGAACAAGTGGACCAGGTGCTGCTGCCCAAAGCGAAAAATTGCGAATTGCAGATTGATCAATATCTGTTGAATCCACACCATCGAACAAGATGCGGCCACTTGCAGGTCGGCCAAAGCCAAAAATGAGTTCCGCGAACGCATTCGATTGAACACTATGGCTGGCTACAATCGCAGTCAATTGCCCAAGTCGGATCGTCGCAGAAACGTCCTCTAGAAGTTTTTGCCCAGAACTATTCTTGATCGTAACATGATCCAAAACGATGCTCTGAAGTATCGACGTCGGTTCCATTCGCTTCTGTTGGCTTGTATCGGCTGTACTTTGTTCAAGATAGCTCGCAAGACGATCGACCGCCGGTTCCGCAATTTTGTACCTTCGAAATGTCTTCTGGAATCGCAACAA
>Ga0105049_10011790_pt1 | contig 10011 bp, 10 predicted proteins | sample MAT06_FD_78087 | JGI IMG/M metagenome (GOLD analysis project Ga0105049, IMG submission 78087) | Freshwater microbial communities from Lake Fryxell liftoff mats and glacier meltwater in Antarctica - MAT-06 | ecosystem: Environmental > Aquatic > Freshwater > Ice > Liftoff microbial mat | place...
AAGGCGAAACCCTCCACGGATGCTGGCTTAACCTCGGCAGTTCGCTCACGGCAGAAATTGTTGGTCAGGCTGGATTCGACTGGGTACTAATCGATCTCGAACATGGGGCCGGCTCCGAACGCGACGTACTTCAGCAGCTTCAGGCGTTGGAAAGTTCGCCAACAGCCGCCCTCGTGCGGGTCGAAAGTTCTGAACCACAACGAATTCACCGGATTCTGGACATGGGTGCCGAGGGCATCATGTGTCCCAAAATCAACAACGGAGCCGAAGCCCGAAAGGTGGTAAACGGGCTTCATTACCCGCCACACGGCAACCGGGGCGTGGCCAAGATGGTCCGGGCAACGGGTTTCGCGCAAAATTTCAACCAGTACTACGAGCAAGCCAGAGATACCATTCTGGGCGTGGTACAAATCGAAACGGTTGAGGTGCTGAATCACTTAGACGCGGTAGCGGCTATCGACGGGGTTGATGTCCTCTTCATTGGCCCGGCTGACCTCTCAATGGAACTGGGCATTTTCGGGCAGTTCGACCATCCTCTGTTCAAAGAAGCCCTGAAGGAAACCGTCAACGCGGCTCAGAAAGCGGGTAAAGCTACCGGCATTCTGTTTTTCAATCCCGATGATTACCAGACCTATCACGATCTCGGTATCCGGCTGATTGCCTGCGGTGCCGATGCCACTTTCGTAGCCGATGGGGCGAGAAATCTGGCCAAAAAGCTGAATGGTTTCAAAAGTCCCCAACCCCCAAAGGTGGCCTAATGTTCTCACTCTAAGCCCTCCTTCGGGATTTGGAGCTTTTAACCCTTTATTCCTAAATGACCGATCCTCTATTTATCTTAGCCGTAGGTGTACTCATCGTGGTGGGTGGTATTATCGGGCTGAAACTGCACCCGTTTCTGGCCCTGCTGCTGGGGGCGTTTGTGGTGGCACTCATGACCCCCGCTGCCGCCGTTGAACAGTTTGCGATAGCCAAAGGAACCGCCCCGGCTGCCGCGCTCGCCCTGTCGAAAAAGGCCGTTGGCGAACGAATCGCCACCGAGTTTGGCAATACCTGCGGCAAAATTGGCATCCTGATCGCGATGGCTGCCATCATCGGGAAATGTATGCTCGAAAGCGGAGCCGCCGAACGGATAATCCGCTCGATGTTGCAGCTCACGGGCATTGAGAAAGCTCCGATTGCGTTTTTGGTCAGCAGTTTCTTTATCGGCATCCCTGTATTTTTCGATACGGTAATTTTTCTGATGATGCCCTTAGCCAAAGCCATGACCCTGCGGATTGGCAAAAACTACCTCCTGCTCGTACTGTGCATCATGGCCGGAGCCGCCATGGCTAATTCGTTAGTCCCCCCGGCGCCGGGGCCGTTGTTTCTGATCGGCGAAATGAAAATCCCCATCGGCATGATGATGATCGGCGGCACTATTGTCGGTCTGTTTACGATTACATCCGGCTATTTTTTCGCGCTGTGGGCCAACCGAAAATGGCCAATCCCCCTGCGAGATTCCTTAGATGCGCGGCTAGAAGACATCAAAACCATTGCGGCCAAAGACGATGCCAGCCTGCCGCCATTGGGCGTGTCGCTGCTACCCATATTGATTCCCTTAGTTTTTATCTGCGCCGATACTGCTTTGGGCGCGATGGCAACGCCCGGCGCAACCGCTACGCAATCGGGTTTCCAGAAAACGTTGTTCGACCTGGTTCACTTTTTGGGCGAGAAAAACCTCGCGGTGATTTTGGGGGGCGTGGCGGCCCTGCTGATTTTGGTCAACCAGAAAAGAGGCAGTAAAGAGGGGCTGTCGCCGTTCGTACAGGCGGCTCTGATGAGTGCCGGGGGCATCATTTTAATCACCGCTGCGGGCGGGGCTTTCGGCGGGATGCTGCAACAAACCGGCATCAGTTCGCGCATTGCCGACCTGACCAAGGGCTACCAGATGGCCCTGATTCCGCTGGCGTTTCTGATTGCCGCCGTTGTCCGCACGGCGCAGGGGTCGGCTACGGTGGCCCTGATCACGGCTTCGGGCATTTTGTCGGGGATGGCGACTAATTCGCAACTGGAGTTTCACCCACTGTATCTGGGTTTAGCCATTGGTTGCGGCTCGAAACTCGTTCCCTGGATGAATGATGCCGGTTTCTGGATTGTCTGCAAACTCAGCAACTTAACTGAGCAGGAAGCTCTGAAAACGATTTCGCCCCTGCTGGTGGTGATGGGCCTCACGGGGCTGGTTATCATCATGATTGGTGCCCAATTATTTCCGCTGGTTTGAAAACCCTATGATACGTCTGTTGACTTATGGAAAAAATAGGATTTATTGGCCTGGGTATCATGGGCAAACCGATGGCCCTCAACCTGATTAAAGCGGGGTATTCGGTTAGCGTATTAAGCACCAGCAAGGCCGTTAACGTGCTGACGGAGGCTGGCGCCGAAGCCTGCCTAACCGCGCGGGAACTAGCCCAACAAAGCGACACGGTGATTACGATGTTGCCCGATTCGCCCCAGGTGGAGCAGGTTGTATCCGGGCCAGACGGGGTGCTGGCGGGCATTCGGCCCGGTGCGTTGTTTATTGACATGTCCACCATTGCACCCGCTACGGCCAAAGCTATTTACCAGCAAATGCAGGAAAAAAGCGTAGAAGCTCTCGACGCGCCGGTGTCGGGCGGGCAGGTCGGGGCCGAAAACGCGGCCTTGTCTATCATGGTCGGGGGGACGGACAAAGCCTTTGCGCGAGCGTTGCCGGTATTTCAGGCAATGGGCAAAAACATTGTCCACATCGGCGAACCGGGCGCGGGCCAAACTGCCAAAGCGTGCAACCAGATGATAGTCGGGCAAACCATTCAGGCCGTGGCCGAAGCTTTCGCGCTGGCCCTAAAAGCGGGGGTTGATCTGGAAAAAATGCGGGAGGTGTTGCTGGGTGGTTTCGCCCAGAGCCGGATTTTGGATTTGCACGGCAAACGGATGATTGACGGAAACTTCGCGCCGGGTTTCAAGATCAAACTGCATAAAAAAGACCTGAACATTGCCCTTCATACAGGTCAGGAATTGGGTGTCGACCTGAAAGGAACCACCCTGGCAGCAGCCCAGATGCAAACGGCCCTCGCTCAGGAAATGGGCGAAATGGACCACAGCGCACTTTTTCTGCTGCTTGAGCGCGGCATAGGGCATACGGCATAGGGTTGAAGGCCAGAGTACCATAACATGAACCGTACCCCTGACCTGCGCCCAAAACGACAAACCACAAACTCCAAACGATAAACTCCATGAAACGCAGTCAATTTCTGAAAACGATAGCCGTTGGCTCCGTTGGTTCTACCGTAGCTCCGGCCGGGTTGCTGGCCGAACCACCTAAAACCGCGCCTAAAAAGGTGCTGATGCGGGTCGGTTGCCAATCGGGCGGCACCAGTATCGAAAATTTAGAGTTCAAAGCACGGCACGGTGTATTTAACATCGACGGGGGCGCGCCCAAAATTATTCCTGGTAAAGGCTGGGATTTGGAAGATTCACTTCGGAAACGGGAGGCCTGCGAAAAATACGGTATCAGCCTCGATGCCTATCATTACCCGCTCAGTTCAGCCGGTATCGACCGGGTTGAGTTCCCCAACGTCATGCTCGGCAAAAGCCCGGAGCGCGACCGCGAAATCGAGATGCTCCAGCAAATGATTATGGTAGCAGCCAAAACCGGGCTGAAAGTCCTGAACTATAACACGACCATCCTGCCCATTCTCAGAACCAGCAAAACCATCGACCCTAAGCGCGGCAACGCCCTTTACAACACCTGGAATTATCAGGAAGCCCTGAAACTGAACGAACCCCTGACCCGCGCCGGCAACGTAACCGTCGATCAGGTGTTCGAACGCATTACTTACCTGCTCGACCGGCTTTTGCCCGTTGCGGCCGAGTATAAAGTGAAACTCGCCAACCACATTGCCGACCCGCCCATTCCGGCCGCTTACCGGGGGGTCATGCGCTGGAACAGTCCTGATGTCTTTGCCGGTATAAAGCGGTTTGCGCAGCTATACAACAGCCCCTGGCACGGTTTCAACTTCTGTATTGGCTCGATTGCCGAGGGACTGAAAGACCCAAAAACCGAGATCATGCCGATTATCAAATGGGTGGGTGAGCGCAAGCAGATTTTCAACGTCCATTTACGCAACATCAAAGGCGGCTTCAATAACTTCCAGGAAGTGTATCCCGACAATGGCGACATGAATTTTCTGCATGTAGTTCGGGCGCTCCGCGATGTGGGTTTCGACGGCATGGTGATGCCCGATCACGTACCCCATCATGCCGATGCAGCCGGTGATTTACAGGCGTTTTCTTTTTGCTATGGTTACATTAAAGCCCTGTTGCAAACTGCCGCCGACGAGGTATCCTGACAAAAACAGAACATCATGCCCCACAGAACCGGCCCCCGAATCCGCGAAATTCACATTACGCCCATCGCCATCGTTGACCCTCCATTATTGAATGCGGCTGGGTTACACGCGCCCTACGCCCTGCGTACCATTGTCGAATTGGTGACAGATGAAGGGATTTCGGGGATCAGCGAGATTCCGGGCAACCGCGATATTGACGCTGCCCTGGCGCAGTCGACCGATTTGCTGGTGGGCCTCGATGTGTTTCAGTTGAACCAGATTCAGCAGCGGCTCACCGACCGTTTCGGCACCGAAAGCGCGGCCGAACGCGGCCTTACGCCCTAGGATCAGCGCAAATTAGTCCATATTTTCAGTGCCATCGAAGTGGCCTGCCTCGACATTATGGGCAAAGTCATGAACCGACCCGTAGTCGATTTACTAGGCGGAAGACGGCGCGACCGGGTTCCATTTTCCGCCTACCTGTTTTACAAATACGAAGGAGCGGGGGGGGACTGGCTTTCAATACCGACCCAAACGCATCGGGCTGGGCTGCGGCCCGGCAGAAAAGCGCGCTGGGTCCGGCGGAGATTGTGGCCCAGGCAAAAGCGATGTGCGCCGAGTTTGGTTTTCAGTCCATCAAGCTCAAAGGGGGCGTGTTTGAGCCGCAGCAGGAGGTGGCCGCGATGGTTGCGCTGCGCGAGGCTTTCGGCCCCGATGTTCCCCTCCGTATTGACCCAAACGCCCTCTGGACCGTTGAAACCGCCATTAAGTATGGGCAGCAACCAGTACCGATACTGTCAATTGTTTACGCCACCCGACCGACTATCCATTGCCGTAGAACCGATGTCGTGTTGCGCGGATGCGATCAATAACTACGAGGGATTAATTCGGCTCATGCCCGGCGACACATTCGACGCGTCGTAAGGCCTTCAACTTCGGCCATTTCGACAGCCAACTTAACCCGTCAAGAACCATGACCAACTCTATTGTTTGCTTTGGCGAAATCATGTTGCGGCTGTGTCCACTGACGCAGTTTGAACGGCTGGAAAAGACCCATGCCCTCAAAATGGATTTTGCGGGGGCGGAGTCCAACGTAGCGGTTTCGCTGGCCAAACTTGGCCACCCGGTCAGTTTCGTCACCCGTCTGCCCGACAATGCGATTGGAAATGCCGCCATTAATAACCTGCGTCAGTTTGGAGTCGATACCCGTTTTATTCGGTAATGTCGTAAATATTATGGGTAAAGGTGCCGTTTTCCAAAATGAAAGAGAATGGCTATTCTGAACGCTTTTGGCGAAGAAAACCCTCTGGCCTTGGCTTTAAGTTGTTGAATGCGCGAATTAAACGATTCGGCTATGCCATTGGAAATACGATGCGTAATGTAATTAGTCAAGCCCGCAAGGTGTCCCTTAAAGAGGGTAGCCACTTTTAGCAACCCAGCATTGCCACCAGAAACTACGCGCTCATACCAAGTAGTGAAAAAGTCGCTCGCTTCTTGAGGGCTTCTGGACTTGAAAAACTGCTTAAAGTCCGACTTAAGTTGAAACGCCTGCACTGTTTTGAGGCTTTTATCAAGCAGAATGGTGTCCAATAAGTCTGTCTCTTAAAGGGATAAATTCCCCCTATTCGTAAAAAACGAACTATTTTTTACGTTGAAGGATATTCACATTCTCTAAAGTGACTGTCTTTTAACGGTGTCAGCCGTTTTTTATAAGGCCACCTCAATAGGCATCAAATTGGCCCATTTCAGTACCTCAACGGCAGCTTGTTTGAGATCGCCCACGAGGAGGGCCGCTACACCCCGACAGGTGGCTACGAGTATTTCCACAAAGACCATTGGGCCGGGCCGACGCTTCGGAACATCAGGGCGGTGCATGGCCCCAGCGGAGTAAGCCAATACACGGAGTCGAGCGTGACCCCGGCATGACCCCTGGGGTTTGCCCTTGTGGGGCGGGTTGAGCGGGGGAGGCAGTAGTAACCGAGACCAGTTCAACGGCAAGGAAACGTTGAGTGAGTTGGGGAATGGGGTGCGGGATTTCAACTGGCGATTTGCTGATGTGTCGATTGGCCGCTTCTTTGTGGTGGACCGGCTGGCCGAGAAGTTTGCCCACCTGACCCCTTACCAGTTTGCGTCTAATAACCCGGTCGGAAAAATTGAACTCGACGGGTTGGAAGTAAGCCTTTTTTTAATTAGGTGACCCGACACATAAAGATCAAAAAAGCGGACAAAAAGCAATCAAACTCACAGGCAGCTACCTAATTACCGCGACAGCGGCCCGGCATTTACCTTATTAACCTCTACACACGTACGTAACAGCGGGCGAGTCGATAAGAATAACAATTTCATAAACGAGGCAATCGTGTCTTTGGGCTATATCGAGCGTAGATTGATGCTTGATCCAAGCCAATAAAACGAGTATGCCAAACCAACTGCGATCAGTTACTTCTGTTTTACTGACAGGTGCGCTACTCTTTAGCTGCCAATCGGATTTAGCCAATCCCGATACAATTCATATCGACGGATCGAGTACCGTTTTCCCGTTGACAGAAGCCATTGTTGAAGAATATACCAAGAACCAACCCGACCAAAAAATTACGGTTGGCGTGTCGGGTACGGGTGGGGGGTTTCAGAAATTCTGCCGCAACGAAGCGCCCATCATCAACGCATCGCGAACAATCACTAACACTGAACGCACTCAATGCCAGCAACATGCTATTGAGTTTCTGCCGGTAGAGGTCGCCTACGATGGGCTGGCCATTGTGGTGAATCCGGCCAACACCTGGGCAAAGAGCATTACCGTTGCCGAACTCCGCCGACTGTGGGAACCAGCTGCTCAGGGAAAAATTAACCGGTGGAATCAAGTTCGGCCAGACTGGCCCGATGCCGAAATCCACCTCTTTGGGGCAGGCGTAGCCTCGGGCACCTACGATTATTTTACCCAGGTCATTGTGGGCAAACAGCACGCTAGCCGGGGCGATTACACAGCCAGTGAAAATGACAATGTGCTGGTTCAGGGCGTGGCTACCGACCGGCTTGCACTGGGCTTTTTCGGGTTGGCCTACGTGGATGAAAACAAGGGGCGGCTAAAAATAGTACCCGTCGACGATGGCAACGACCAGAACGGCAAAGGACCTATTTCGCCAACCATCGAAACAGTTCGAAACAAAACCTACGCCCCGCTAACCCGACCCCTGTTTTTGTACATCAACCAGAAAGCGGCCCGGCAACCAGCCGTACGAACGTTTGTTACATTTTACCTCCAATCCATTGCCCGGCTGGCGCAGGAGGCCGGTTATGTGCCGTTGAGTAAGTCGGAAAGCGACCGGCAGCGGGCCCAATTCGAGCAGTTTGCCGGCATAACTCCCATTCACTGATCCGATGACAGCCCGCCAACATCGCACCGAACGACTGATCGAAGGCTTACTGGCTGCTTGTGCGTTGCTTACCGTTCTGATTACACTCGGTATTATCTGGACCCTGTTTTCGGAAACGGTGCTGTTCTTTCAAACGGTGGGCCTGTTCGATTTTCTGACGGATACGCAGTGGACACCGCTGTTTGCCGATAAGCATTTCGGGATATTGCCCCTGCTGACCGGCACACTCCTAACCACCATTATTGCCATGCTTGTGGCCGTTCCGGTGGGCGTAATCATTGCCGTGTACCTGCGCGAATATGCTTCGGCTACGTTTCGGCGGGTAATGCAACCCGTACTCGAAGTGCTGGCCGCCGTACCAACCGTTGTGTACGGTTTCTTTGCATTAACGGTGGTGACTCCCTTTTTGCAGCACATTATTCCCGGCTTAGCAGGATTCAACGCGCTATCGGCAGGTATCGTTATGGGTATCATGATTATTCCGCTGGTTACCTCTCTCAGCGAAGATGCGTTGATGGCCGTACCCGAAACGCTGCGTGAAGCCTCCTACGGGTTAGGAGCAACGCGCCTGCAAACGGCCTTCCGGGTAATGGTTCCAGCAGCATCGTCGGGCATTCTGGTTTCGCTGATACTGGCTTTTTCGCGGGCCGTGGGCGAAACGATGATTGTAGCTGTGGCCGCTGGGCAACAACCCCGGCTAACGCTCGACCCACGGGTGCCGATCGAAACAATTACAGCCTACATCGTGCAGGTAAGTCAGGGCGATGTAGCCCGCGATTCACTCGAATTCAGAACGATTTACGCGGCTGGTGCAGCTCTGTTCGTCATTACGTTTGCGTTGAATAATCTTGGCTATTGGATTCGCACCCATTACGGAGATCGCTATGACTAACCGAAACGACAAGGTTTTTCGACTTGTAGGCATCACCTGCACGTTCCTGGGCCTATTTCTGCTAACCCTGTTTCTGGCCGACATTGTTCAGCAGGGAGCCGGTCGATTGAGCTGGCAGTTCCTGAGCAGTTTGCCCTCGCGCTTCCCCGAAAAAGCGGGTATTTATACAGCCCTGGCAGGTTCGTTTTATATCCTGATCCTGACAGGCTTGCTGGCGGTTCCGGTTGGGGTTGGGGCCGGTATTTACCTGGAAGAATACATCAAAAAGAACTGGGTGGCTTCGCTGGTGGAGATTAATATTCTGAACTTGGCCGGTATTCCATCAATTATTTACGGTTTGCTGGGGTTGGGCCTATTTGTGCAGGCACTCCACTGGGGAAGCAGTGTGTTGTCGGCAGCGGCCACACTCGCTCTGCTGGTATTGCCCACAATTATCGTTTCCACACGGGAGGCTGTCAAAGCGGTTCCGGGGTCCATTCGCGAAGCATCGTATGGACTGGGGGCTACCCACTGGCAAACGGTGTGGTTTCAGGTGTTACCGGCGGCAGCGGGCGGCATCACTACGGGCGTAATTCTGGCCCTGTTGCGGGCTATTGGCGAAGCGGCTCCCCTCGTGGCCATTGGCGTGTTGGCTTATGTGCCGTTTGCCCCAACGAGCCCTTTCGATGCCTTTTCGGCCTTGCCCGTGCAGATTTTCAACTGGATCGACCGACCCCAACTGGGTTTCAAGGCAACGGCTGCAGCCGCTATTATCGTGCTTCTACTGGTTACGTTTGTTTTCAATGGCATCGCTATTTATCTCCGCAGTCGCTGGCAGCAAAACCGTCCTTAACTATGGCAATTTTAGAAAGTAAGTCAGTCAATGTTTTTTATGGCGATAAGAAAGTACTCGATCAGGTATCGCTCAGCATCGACGAACACAGCATTACCGCCCTAATTGGCCCGTCGGGCTGCGGTAAATCGACGTTTTTGCGGTTGTTCAATCGCATGAACGACTTCATCAGCGACTTTCGAAAAGAGGGCGATGTACTTGTAGAGGGCAAAGAGATTTACGCCAGGGATGTATCGACGGAAGACCTGCGCAAACGAGTGGGAATGGTGTTTCAGCGGCCCAATCCGTTTCCCAAGTCAATTTTTGAGAATGTGATTTACGGCCTTCGTTTACAGGGAATCAAGCAAAAATCGGCACTGAACGAAGCCTGCGAACAGGCGCTCCGGCGGGCGGCTTTGTGGGACGAGGTAAACGGCATACTAACCCGGTCGGCCCTGTCGTTGTCGGGTGGTCAGCAGCAGCGGTTGTGTATTGCACGGGCATTGGCCGTTGACCCGGTTATTTTGTTACTCTATGAACCCGCTTCGGCTTTAGACCCTATTTCGACAGCCAAAGTCGAAGAGCTGC
>Ga0105049_10011791_pt1 | contig 10011 bp, 10 predicted proteins | sample MAT06_FD_78087 | JGI IMG/M metagenome (GOLD analysis project Ga0105049, IMG submission 78087) | Freshwater microbial communities from Lake Fryxell liftoff mats and glacier meltwater in Antarctica - MAT-06 | ecosystem: Environmental > Aquatic > Freshwater > Ice > Liftoff microbial mat | place...
GCGCCGGCGACCGTAGCCACCCACGGGCTGATCCCGAGGCGGCGGCGCATGAGAATGACGAGAAGCGTGGCGACCACGAGGTGGAGACCGATCGACATGGCCTGATAGGGCTTGTACGTGTGAACGCCCACCACGTTCCACAGCGCCCGGTAGGCGAGCACCGGGAGGGTCGTCCAATGCTCGTTGTGGGGGTCGAAGAGGCCATGGAGGCTCCCGCCGTCACGGTCCGAGAGGAACACCCACTCATCCTGGAAGAACCACTGCCTCCGCCCCTCCACGGCGAAGAGCACAGCGGAGATCGCCAGGAGACCAAGAAAGACCCACCCGGCCAGATCGAGCGATCGTCTGGCCTCGCGGTCGGGTGTGATCGACGGTGGGGACGACACGGCGAGCCGACGATACTGGATTCGGATTCGGCGTCGCTGCGAGCAGGTAGGTCAGGAGCGGGCTCGAACCGTGCGCCCGGGATCGCCGCGGTGCGGTGCCGTTCATGTCGAGAAAGAGGTGGCGCACCGGACCCCGGCCACCCTGCACCCGTGAGCTCGATGGCGGCAGGTCGATTCCGTGGGATCCGGGGGTCGTCACTAGCCTCTGATCCCATGGTCGATGCTGATCTCACCTCTGCCGCCGATGTCGTGGAGCTGGCCCGCCGGGTCGTGCACCAGGGCACCGCCACCCTCAAGGCGGGCGGCGGTCCCGACGTGGACCAGGTGCTCGCCTATGACCTCGCCCACGCCGGCGCCGCGGTGGAGACGGCCCGCTCGATGCTCGACTACGGAGCGTTCGGGGAGACCGAGGCGGCCATCACCTGTGCCTTCGTGGCCGACGCCGTCGGGGAGCTGGCCAGCCGGCTCTTCGGGCGCGAGGCCACCTGGGGCATCGAGCCCACCGCGCTCGACGGCGCCCGCGCCTTTTGCGCCACCTACCGGGCCCCGGAGTTCCTCGCCGGGTTGGCGGGCAAGGAAGGCCCCCGCCACCTCGACGACGACTTCGAGCTCGTGCAGGACACCTTCCGTCGTTTCGCCGAACAGAAGCTCAAGCCGATCGCCGAGCGCGTGCACCGGCACAACGAGGACATCCCTGAGGACATCATCACGGGCCTCGCCGAGATGGGGGCGTTCGGGCTCTCCATCCCGGAGGAGTACGGCGGCTACGGCACGGGCGGAGAATCGGAGTACATCGCCATGGTCGTGGCCACCGAGGAGCTCTCTCGCGGCTCGATCGGCGCCGGCGGTTCGCTCATCACGCGACCGGAGATCCTCACCCGGGCCCTGTTGAAGGGTGGGACCGAGGAGCAGAAGCTCGAGTGGTTGCCCAAGCTCGCCACCGCCGAGGTCATGAACGCCGTGGCCGTCACCGAGCCCGACTACGGCTCCGACGTGGCCGGCCTCAAGGTCACCGCCACCAAGGCCGACGACGGCTGGGTCATCAACGGCGTGAAGACCTGGTGCACGTTCGGCGCGCGCGCCGACGTGCTGATGCTGCTCGCCCGCACAGATCCCGACAAGGGCGCGGCCCACCGGGGGCTGTCGATGTTCATCGTCCCCAAGGAGCGCGGCGAGGGCCACGGCTTCGTGCTCGAGCAGGACGGAGGCGGGAAGATGGAGGGCCGTCCGATCGACACGATCGGCTATCGCGGCATGCACTCCTACGAGATCGCCTTCGACGCTTGGAAGGTGCCCGGCGCCAACCTCGTCGGGGGCGAGGACGGGCTGGGCAAGGGCTTCTACCTGCAGATGGCCGGCTTCGAGAACGGCCGGCTCCAGACCGCCGCCCGCGCCGTCGGCCTCATGCAAGCGGCCTACGAGGCGGCTCGCCAGTACGCCGACGACCGCAAGGTCTTCGGCAAGCCCATCGCCGACTTCCAGCTCACGCAGGTGAAGCTGGCGCGCATGGCCGTCACCATCCAGGCGTCTCGGCAGGCGTCCTATGCAGTCGCCCGGCTGATGGCCAAGGGCGAAGGCGCCCTCGAAGCCGCCATGGTGAAGGCCTACGTGTGCAAGGCGGCCGAGTGGGTCACCCGCGAGGCGATGCAGATCCACGGTGGCATGGGCTACGCCGAGGAGTACGACGTCAGCCGCTACTTCGTCGACGCACGAGTGCTCTCCATCTTCGAGGGTGCCGACGAGACGCTGTGCCTCAAGGTGATCGCTCGGCGAATGGTCGAGTCTGCGTAGCGATTAGGCGAGCCTTACGCCTACCATGGCGGCGGCATGACATCGTCCACCAAGCCCCTCTGCTATGTCTGCACCGGCAAGGACTGTCGGCGCGACGACGGCCACCGGGAGCTGCTCGGCCGCATGCGAGCGGTAGGCGACGTCACCCGGGTGAAGTGCCAAGACCTCTGCGAGGGGCCCGTGGCTGGAGTGATCGTCGACGGCCGGTTGGAGTGGTTCGAGAAGCTGAGCAAGGAGCGGCACCAGCGCGCCGTCGCCCACCTGGTCGAGCGAGGGACCACCAAGGTGCCGAGCGATCTGAGAGACCGGTGGGCGAAGAAGCACGGCGGCAAGATCAAGCGCTGATCTGGCGTTGGGAGGCGAGCCCACCGCCTCTCTAGGGTGGGGCCATGCGCTCCGCAAAGGACTTCTTCCGTCCGCTGGCCGTCGGTGCCCCCGACCCCGTGCGGGAGATCCCGTTTCCCCCGTCTCGGGTCATCCACTTCTTCCCCGGTTCGAACCCGAAGATGGTGGCGAAGGTTCCCGACATCGCCCCGACGGTGGACATCCTCCTCTGCAACCTTGAGGACGGCGTGCCCGCCACCGACAAGGAGGCCGCCCGCGCCGGATTGGTGGAAGTGGGTCGGGCGTGGACCTCCTCCGACACGCAGCTGTGGACGCGCACGAACTCGCTCGACTCGCCGTGGGGCCTCGACGACCTCGTCACCGCCGTCACCGAGGTCGGCGACAAGCTCGATGTCATCATGATCCCGAAGGTCGAGGGAGCCGAGGACATCCACTACGTCGACCGCCTGCTCGCACAGCTCGAGGCCAAGGCGGGCCTCACCCGCCCGATCCTCGTGCACGCCATCCTCGAGACGGCCCGTGGCGTGGCCAACGTGGAGGAGATCTGCGCCGCCTCGCCGCGCATGCAGGGCCTGTCGCTCGGCCCCGCCGATCTCGCCGCCAATCGACGCATGAAGACGACGCGGGTCGGTGGCGGTCACCCGGGCTACCTCGTGCGGGCGGACCCGATCGAGGGCGACATCGATGGCCCCCGCGCCATCTACCAGCAGGACCTGTGGCACTACACGGTCGCCCGCATGGTGGATGCCTGCCAGGCCAACGGGATCTTCGCCTTCTACGGTCCCTTCGGCGACATCAAGGACACCGTCGCCTGCGAGGACCAGTTCCGCAACGCCTACCTGCTCGGCTGTGTGGGGGCGTGGAGCCTGCACCCCGTGCAGATCGACATCGCCAAGCGGGTGTTCTCTCCCGACCCCGCCGACGTGCGCCATGCGCGCGAGGTGGTGGCGGCGATGGGTGACGGCACCGGCGCCGTGATGCTCAACGGCAAGATGGAGGACGACGCCTCGGTGAAGCAGTGCAAGGTGATGCTCGAGCTGGCCGACCAGCTGTCCGCCAAGGACCCAGAGCTGGCCAAGGCCTACACCGAGGTGGAGGCCTGATGACCGACGCCACCCCCCGGCCCCGGCGCTCGGTGCTGTACATGCCCGGGGCCAACGAACGGGCGCTGGAGAAGGCCCAGACGATCCCGGCCGACGCACTGATCCTCGACCTGGAAGACGCCGTCGCCCCCGACGCCAAGCCCGAAGCCCGCGCGCGGGTGTGTGCCGCCGCCACGTCCGGCGCCTACGGGTCGCGCGAGATCGCCATCCGCGCCAACGGCATCGGCACCGCGTGGCACGGCGACGATCTCCGCGCCATCGCCGCCGCTGGGCCCGCGGCTGTCGTGATCCCGAAGATCGACTCCGCCGCCGATGTGCACCTGATCGAGAAGGCGCTCGAGGCGGGCGGCGCGCCAGACCACACGATGATCTGGGCCATGCTCGAGACCCCGATCGCGATGCTCTCGGCCTTCGAGATCGCCGCCAGCTCCGAGCGCCTCGCCGTGCTCGTCATGGGCACGAACGATCTCGCCAAGGAGCTCCAAGCTGCCCACGTTCCCGGCCGCCAGCCCCTGCTCGCGGGGCTCGGCCAGTGCTTGCTCGCCGCTCGGGCCGCCGGCAAGGTGATCCTCGACGGCGTCTACAACGACATCAAGGACGATGCCGGCTTCCTCGCCGAATGCAAGCAGGGCCGCGACCTCGGCTTCGACGGCAAGACGCTGATCCACCCGAGCCAGGTCGACCCGTGCAACCAGACGTTCGCGCCGAGCGAGGCAGAGGTCGAGAAGGCCAGTCGGATCATCGCCGCCTTCGAAGACGCTCAAGCGGATGGCCGTGGCGTCGTCACCGTCGACGGGCGGATGGTGGAGAACCTCCACGTCGACCAGGCCCGCCGCACCCTCGCCATCGCCGAGGCGATCAATCCCCAGCCCGATCAGTAGCCGCCGTCGAGCTTCTTGTGGTCCCAGCTCACGATGCGATCGACGGCGATGCGCACACCGAACCGCTTGGCTCCGGTGGCGTGCACGAAGGGTCGAACCTCGTCGTTTATCTCGCCGAAGTAGCGCCGGTAGACGGCCTCGCCGATCTCGTTTATGGCGTCGCGGTCGGTGATCACCTCAGCCTGGCCGACGATCTCGACCCCCATCAGCTCGGCGTACTCGGTGCCCGTCTCGACAAGACAGGTGACCCGGGCATCGCGCTGCAGGTTGAGGATCTTCTGGCTCTTGCCGAAGGTCCAGAAGACGGCGTCGCCGTCGGCCATGGCGTACCACATGGCCACGAGATGGATCGTGCCGTCGTGGTTGAACGAGGCGACGTTCATCGTGTGACGACCGCCGAGGAAGGCCTCGATCTCGGCCTCGGACATCTTGATCTGGTCTCGGCGGGACATGCCCCGTTGTCTACTGCCTGTACGTGCCAGGAGCGTTGCCCGCGTCGAAGAGCTCGGGGGCGACCGGGCAGTCGGTGCGTCGCAGGGCGTCGTCAGGAGCCTCGAGGCCGCCCGGCCCGCAGATGCGGTCGACCAGCTCCAGCGGCACCAGCTCCTCGTCGAGGTCCCACGGGTCGGTGGAGCGAAGGCTGCGTCGGCTGACGAGCGCCTCCCACATCCTCGGGGGCAACAACCGACCCGCGCCCACCACCACCCACACCGGCACCTCGGCCTGGCGCGCCACCGCGGCGGCGGCATAGGAGCCGCTCACCGCGATGAACCCCGTGGGCCCGATGGCGACAGCCTCCAGCAGCAGCACATCGGCGTGGAGCACCGCGGCGCCGAGCCCCGCGGTGGGCACGTCGACCGCATCGATCCCCGCGTGCATGAGGCGCCGCACGAGCCCGCTCCCCTCACCGAGAGCATCGACGGCCAGGACCTCGACATCGCCCCGGCTCGGCAGGGCCTCGCCGACCAGCTCCGGCCACCCGATCACGCAGACGGTGCCGTCCTCGGGAAGGGCGTGGGCGAGCTCACTCGCGGTCGGGTCGCCCTCGATGTCGTCTACCGCTTGCCACGCCTCGCGCTGCCCCTCCGGCGCGGTGAGGACGCGCGAGCACAGCCACCACAACGGACCGGAGGTGGGATGGCGATCGACGATGCGTCGACACGCCGCCACGAGACCCGCCGGATCGTCATGGAACGCGGCCAGCGCCTGCGCCGTCTCGCGCACGAGCACCACCTGGTCCACCCCCGATGCCCGAGCGACGTACCGGAGCCGCTCGATCGGATGCACCGCCCGAACCTACCGGGCCCCCGACCACGACCCCCCTCCTCCGCGAACCGGGGTGCGAAAAGCGTCGTTTCTGCAGCACTTCGCACCCGGGTTCGCGTCCTCCATCAGGCGCCGGGCTTCCAGATCATGAGGTACAGCATCACCAGGAGCAGCACCGTGGCGATCTGGCCACCCATCTGCACCTGGCGGTTGGCGCTGGCGTCGCCGGCTCCGAGCCGCCGCTCCGCCGGCCCGATCAGGCCGGACACGACGCCACAGAGCGCTAACCACACCAGGAGCGCCAGCGACACCCACGCCTGGCCGAAGTCCCACACCTCAGCGGAGGTGAACACCAGGCCCAGGCCGAACAGCCCGGTGACCACGACGGCGGGGAAGTGCACGCGCCGGGTGTTGCTCGCCAGGTGGGCGGCCACCGTGGACGCCACCGGCTCGCCGTCGGCCTGCGTCTGATTGCTCACGATCGGGTGGATCACCGCCGGGGCGAAGGCGACCACGAGCGTCACGATGTGGCCCAGCAGCAGAACGTTGTAGAGGCCGGAGCGGTACGCGGCGAAGATCATCTCGATACCCTCCCAGAGGCTCGGCGGGATCTGCTCGCGCGGAACCTACCGCGCTACCGTCAACGCCAGTGGCGACCGACCCCCCTGCCGATCTCACCCTGGCGCCGATCAACGGCGAGCCCCGCACCGTGAAGGGGTGGGTCACCACCTTTCAGCTCGCGGCCGTGGTGCTCGATCCGTTCACGAACGAGAGCGCGTGGCTTCTCGAGACGGCGGGCCGGGTGCTCACCCACTTCAACGAGGCCGACTGCCGCTCCGCGTTCATCATCACCGGCACCCCTGACGACGCTCGCGAGTTCCTCGGTCCGTGGGCCGACAAGGTCCTCACCTTCGCCGACCCCGACCGCGCCGCCGTCAAGGCCCTCGGCCTCAACGAGCTTCCCGCCTTCCTGCAGATCCGGGGCGACCTCCATGTGGCGAGCGCCGCCGAAGGCTGGGATCCGATGCAGTGGCGCGAGGTGGCCAACAGCCTCGCCAAGGCCATGAGCTGGTCGACCCCGCTCATCCCCGAGCCCAGCGACCCGTCGCCCTATGCCGGCAGCGCCGCCGCCGGCTGAGCGGCTGTTGTCAACCGCCGCGGGTGAGCTTGAGGAGGTCGAGGACCGAGTCGACCTCGGCCTCCGGGATGAGGCCGTGCTCCACGACGAGCTCGCGGATGCTCTTGCCGGTCGTGGCTGACTCCTTGACCAGCGCGGCCACTCGTTCGTAGCCGAGGATCGGGTTGAGGACGGTGGCCGCCTGGGGGGTGGCCTCGGCGTAGCGGCGGAGGCGGCCGACGTCGGCTTCGATGCCCGCCACGCAACGATCGGCCAGTAGGCGGGTGACCGAGGTGAGCAGGCGAATCGACTCCAACAGGTTGCGGGCGATCACGGGCAGGAAGACGTTGAGCTCGAAGTTGCCCTGGCTGCCGGCGAAGGCCACCGCGGTGTCGTTGCCGTACACCTGGGCCACCACCTGGCTCACGGCTTCGGGGAGCACCGGGTTCACCTTGCCCGGCATGATCGACGATCCAGGTTGCAGGTCGGGCAGGCGGATCTCCGCCAGCCCCGTCTTCGGCCCTGACGCCATCCACCGCAGGTCGTTGGCGATCTTGAGCAGCCCGGCGGCCAGCGCTCGCAGCTCACCCGACAGGCTCACGAGCGCGTCGCGAGCTCCCTGGGCAGCGAAGTGGTTGCGGGCCTCGATCAGCTCCACGTCGAGCCGTTCGGCGAGCAACGCGATCACTGTGGGCGCGAAGCCGACGGGCGCGTTCAGGCCGGTGCCCGTGGCCGTGCCGCCGAGCGGAAGCTCCCCCGCCCGCACCACGGCGTCGGCGAGGCGCTCGCCGGCCTGGCTGACCTGAGAGGCATAGCCCGCAAACTCCTGGCCAAGGGTGACGGGGGTGGCATCCATGAGGTGGGTGCGGCCTGCCTTCACGACATCGGCGTACTCGGTCGCCTTGGCCCCGAGCGCCGCCGCCAGGTGGTCGAGCGCCGGAATCAGCTCGTGGCGCGCCGACACTGCTGCCGCGATGTGGATGGCAGATGGAAATACGTCGTTGGACGACTGGGACGCGTTCACCTCGTCGTTCGGGTGCACCGGGCGACCGAGGTGCTCAGACGCCAGCGAGGCGATCACCTCGTTGGCGTTCATGTTGGTGGACGTGCCCGATCCGGTCTGGAAGACGTCGACCGGGAACTCGCCATCCCACCGGCCTTCGGCTACCTCGGTGGCCACGGCTGCGATAGCTGAACCGACGTCGGCTTCCACCACGCCCAGGGACACGTTGACCTCCGCCGCCGCGGCCTTGATCGCACCGAGGGCATGGATCAGCGACGGCTCCACGACCATCCCCGACACCGGGAAGTTGTCGACCGCCCGCTGCGTCTGGGCACCCCACCGAGCCGCCGCAGGCACCCGCACCTCGCCCATGGTGTCGTGCTCCACCCGGAACCCGTCGTCGGACATGACCCCACCGTACGCAGACACCTACGGTTCATGGCCGATGACCGACCTCGCCTTCACCGAGCTCCTCCCCCTCGGCCCTGACGACACCCCCTACCGGCTCCTCACCACCGAGGGCGTCACGACGGTCGAAGGGGCCGGGCGCACCTTCCTCGAGGTGGCTCCCGAGGCCCTCACGCGGCTCACCCGCACGGCCTTTCGTGACATCGCCCACTGGCTCCGGCCCGCGCACCTCGCCCAGCTGCGACGCATCCTGGACGACCCTGACGCGTCGGCCAACGACCGCTTCGTGGCCCTCGACCTCCTGAAGAACGCCAACATCGCCGCCGGCGGCGTGCTGCCCATGTGCCAGGACACGGGCACCGCGATCGTGATGGGCAAGCGGGGCGAGCACGTCCTCACCGGCGGCGATGACGAACGGTCCATCGCGCTCGGGATCCAGCAGACCTACGAGACGTCCGCGCTGCGCTTCTCGCAGATGGCACCGCTCACCATGTGGGACGAGACGAACACCGGCACCAATCTCCCCGCTCAGGTGGAGCTGTACGCCACCGCAGGCGACACCTACAGGCTGCTGTTCATGGCCAAGGGTGGGGGATCGGCCAACAAGAGCTACCTCTACCAAGAGACCAAGGCCGTGCTGAACCGCTCGTCGATGCTCAAGTTCCTCGACGAGAAGCTCCGCACGCTCGGCACCTCGGCCTGCCCGCCCTACCACCTGGCGGTGGTGATCGGCGGCACGTCAGCGGAGTTTGCGCTCAAGACGGCGAAGTACGCGTCGGCCCACTATCTCGACACGCTCCCCACCGAGGGCTCGGCGCTCGGCCACGGCTTCCGCGACATCGAGCTCGAGGCCGACGTGCTCGCGCTCACGCAGGGCTTCGGCATCGGCGCCCAGTTCGGCGGCAAGTACTTCTGCCACGACGTGCGGGTGGTCCGCCTCCCCCGCCACGGCGCCTCCTGCCCGGTAGCCATCGCCGTGTCCTGCTCGGCCGACCGCCAGGCCCTCGGCAAGATCACGCGAGACGGCGTCTTCCTCGAGCAGCTCGAAGAAGATCCGGCCGGGTACCTCCCGGAGGTCAGCCATGATGACCTCACCGACGCCAACGCCGACGTCGACGCCGACGTCGTCCGCATCGACCTGAACCGACCGATGGAGGAGATCCGCTCGGAGCTCACGCGCTATCCGGTGAAGACGCGGCTCTCCCTGAGTGGACCGATGGTGGTGGCCCGGGACATCGCCCATGCCAAGATCAAGGAGCGTCTCGACGCCGGCGAGGCCATGCCGCAGTACCTGCGGGACCACTGCGTGTACTACGCCGGCCCGGCCAAGACCCCGGTCGGCTACGCCAGCGGATCGTTCGGCCCCACCACCGCCGGTCGCATGGACTCCTACGTGGAGGAGTTCCAGGCCGCCGGCGGGTCGCTGGTGATGCTGGCCAAGGGCAACCGGAGCCAGGCGGTCACCGATGCGTGCGCGGCCCACGGCGGGTTCTATCTGGGTTCCATCGGTGGCCCCGCCGCGCGACTGGCTCAGGACTGCATCCGCCACGTCGAGGTGCTCGAGTACCCCGAGCTCGGCATGGAGGCGGTGTGGAAGATCGAGGTGGAGAACTTTCCGGCCTTCATCGTCGTGGACGACAAGGGCAACGACTTCTTCGACCTGGTGAGCACGCCGGTCACCATCACCTGAGCCGAGCCGCGCTTCGCCCAC
>Ga0105049_10011793_pt1 | contig 10009 bp, 7 predicted proteins | sample MAT06_FD_78087 | JGI IMG/M metagenome (GOLD analysis project Ga0105049, IMG submission 78087) | Freshwater microbial communities from Lake Fryxell liftoff mats and glacier meltwater in Antarctica - MAT-06 | ecosystem: Environmental > Aquatic > Freshwater > Ice > Liftoff microbial mat | place...
CGCGATTCCGGCTGCGCTTGATTCCCTTGCTCTCGGTGGGCGAGTCGTTGTTTTGTCGTACCAATCGCTCGAAGACCGTTTGGTGAAGCGCGAGTTTCAGGCTCGTGCCGCGTCCACCGCACCAGTTGGCCTGCCGGTTGAACTGCCGCACCACCGGCCGGAGTTTCGCCTGCTGGTTCGTGGTGCCGAGCTGGCGAGCGTCGAGGAGCGCTCGATTAACCCGCGGTCCGCCTCAGTGCGATTGCGGGCCGCAGAGCGATTGCGAGAGGCGGCATGAGCGCCAACTTCGCCTACGCAAACCCGGCTGATGCACGGCCGCTTCGGTATGAACCGAGCCGAGATGCCAATGGCCAGCGCGACCCGCACCAAGGCGCTGCTCGAAGTCGGCCCACCCGCGTTGAGATTGTCACCACTCGAGCTCAGCGAAACGCCCGCCCAAAGTTGGCATACTCCGTTGTCACGATCGTGAGCTTGTTTGTGATTTTTGCCGCCCAATTGCTGTTGAGCATTGTGGTTTCCGATGGCGCCTACCAGCTTTCTGGACTGCAGGTGCAGCAAAAGGAACTCCTGCGCACCGAACAGGCGCTTCTGGAACAGTTGCAGGTGCTCGGTTCCACGCAGCATCTTGCTGCCAATGCCGCCCATCTCGGCATGGTGCCAGGGTCGAATCCGCTGTATCTCGACCTTGCAACCGGCGCAGTATCGAGCGCTCCGGGCACTGCCGATCCCTTGGGTTGCGGCGGCGGCTGCAGCATGGTCGCCAACTCACTTCTGAACGGGGTTCCGCTCGTGGATGCCGCTTCTGTCGCCGCGCAGACTGCGGCGGTTGCTCCATCAAGCGCTCAACCTGCGGCCGTTCAGGCACCCGCAGCACAGTCGGTGCCCAGTGCCAACCCAGACGTGCTTCCGGCGCCTCTCACCAACTGAGCGTCAGGACTGCAGTCCCATGAATACACGGCGAGCTCGACTGCGAATCTCCGGCATGGTGCTCGTGGTCTTCTTGATGGTGACCGTGTTCGTGGTGCGACTCGTCGACATCCAGGTCGTGCGTGCCGATGAGCTCAACGCCCAATCGCTCGAAAAGCGCGCCCAAGAGCTCGTCACCTACGGCGTTCGCGGAGAAATCGTAGACGCGCACGGCGCAGTGCTCGCCGACAGCGTTGAGCGCTACGACATCACTGTCTCGCCACGGGCCAGCTTGGCGCGCGAGAACGCGATGGGCGTGATTGCCGATGGACTTGCTCGAATCGCGGCGGTTACACAGCAGAATCCAGACGATCTTATGGCCGTGATTCTTGCGGATCCAGAGTCTGATTTCGAGTACCTTACGCAGGGTGTGACGCTCGACACCTTTCGCGCGGTTGATGCTTTGAACATTCCGTGGGTGTACTTCGAGCTGCGAAACGGACGGAGCTACCCGAACGGCGAGGTCGCTGGCAATCTGGTCGGCTTTATCGGAACCGATGGCCCGCAGGCTGGCGTTGAGTACACCGAGGATGCTTGTCTCGCAAGCACCGATGGAGTCTCTGTCTATGAAAAGGGTGAAGACGGGGTCCGCATCCCTGGCAGCGAAGTCACGACCCGCGAACCGACCAACGGCGGCACCCTGCGCCTCACGATCGACCGAGACCTGCAGTGGTGGGTGCAGCAGCGAATGGAGCAGGCAGCTCAGCAACTCGGAGCGACGTGGGCGACTGCTGTCGTCATCCGCGTGAGCGATGGCAATCTCATGGCCGTTACCGATTACCCCACTGTCGACCCGAACAATGTCGACGACGCTGCGCGAGAGGCGCTTGGCTCGGTGGCCTTCACGACGCCGTACGAGCCCGGATCAACCATCAAGGTGCTGACCGCAGCGTCGCTACTCGATGCCGGAGTGGTCAGCCAGGACTCGCAGATTTTTGCTCCGTACTCGGTCGAGTTTCCGGGGGCGGGTGTGATCAGCAATGCGTTCTACGGTCCGGAACGTCTCACCCTTGCTGGCTCGCTTGTTGAGTCATCGAATACGGCAACGGCCGGGTTTTCGGAGTTACTCGCGCCAGAAGCGCGACACGACTACCTCGCCGGCTTCGGGTTCGGCGAGTATACCGAGGTCGGCTTCAACGGTGAATCCAGCGGAACTCTCTACCCGGCGTCCGAGTGGGATCGTCGCACCAATTACACCGTGCAATTCGGCCAGGGGATGACCGCGACGTCAGTGCAAATGGCGAGCGCGTACCAGACACTCGCAAACGGGGGAGTGCGCATGCCAGTCACCCTTGTTGAAGGCTGCGAATGGCCGGATGGCACGGTAACCGAAGTCCCGCCGACCGAAGGCACTCGCGTGGTTTCAGAGGCCGCTGCTCGTCAGACCGTCGAGATGATGGAAATGGTCGCGACCTCGAGCGGTTCGGCACCGAACCTGCAGATCCCGGGCTACCGTTTCGCTGTCAAGAGCGGCACCGCAGAGGTCGCAGAGGCCGGGGGCTACGCAGACAACAAAGTCGTATTGTCGTACGCGGGGATGGCGCCAGCAGAGGATCCGCTGTATGCCGTCGTCGTTACCGCTGGGGTCAACGACAGAGTCTTCTCGGGTAGGATCGCATCGACGTTTCGGGATGTCATGGCGCAGACACTCACCACCTTCCGGGTCCCGCCATCGACGACACCCTCGCCGAATCTCCCCCTGACGTGGTGAGGAACGCACAAGAGAAACGAGGATCGCGGTGATCGGGCTGAGCCTTCAGGACATCGCGACAGCGATCGACGGTCGACTGGCAAAGGTCCCCGATGCCACCGCGGTCGTGTCGGGGGCAGTCGAGACGGACTCCAGGCGAGTACAGCACGGTGGTGTTTTTGTTGCGCTGCCTGGCGAATTCACCGACGGCCATCTTTTTGTTGACCACGTGTTGGGAGCGGGCGCCGCAGTTGCGGTGGTTGAACGTGAACTGGACGTCGCGATTCCTCAGATCGTTGTGGCGAGTTCCCTCGTGGCGCTTTCCGCCCTGGCCAAAGAGGTTCTTGATCGCGTCCGCAGCGCGCGCGAGGCAAATGGGTCGCCGATTCACGTGGTCGCGGTCACTGGATCGAACGGCAAGACCACCACCAAGAACATGCTGCGCGGCATCTTCGAGGCCGAGGGCCCGACGGTCGCCCCCCGCGGATCATTCAATAACGAGGTCGGCGCTCCGATCTCGATAATGGAAGTCGACTACGACACCCGATTTCTCGTGATCGAAATGGGAGCAGACTCGGTCGGCGATGTTGGAAAGCTCGTCTCTATCGCGCGACCAGACGTTGGGATCGTGCTCACGGTTGGAATGGCACACATCGGCAAATTTGGTGATCAGGATGCTATCGCCAGCGCGAAGTCCGAAATGGTCACCGATCTGCCAGAGTCCGCGATCGCGGTGCTCAACCACGACGACTGGCGCGTTGCGGCGATGGCCGAGCAGACGAGGGCGAGGGTGCAGCGGTTCGGACTTGGCGCAGGGGCAGACGTGCGCGCCGAGGACCTCGAGGTGACGGCATCCGGTACCCACTTCACGCTGACCGCCAGCGGGAAGTCGCTACCAGTCACCATGCGAATACTTGGCGAGCATCACGTGTCGAACGCGCTTGCTGCGATCACAGCTGCGCTTGCGGTCGGCATACCGGTTGAACGCTCCGTTGCCGCGCTCGAGCGCATGAGAATTGCCGAACGTTGGCGCATGCAATTGATGGATGGCGCAAATGGCATCACCATCATCAACGACGCGTATAACGCCAGTCCCGAGTCTGTGGTCGCGGCGCTCAAGACGCTCGCCCAGCTCGGTCGAGGCGGAAGGCGCTCTGTCGCAGTGCTCGGCGAGATGGCAGAACTCGGGGACTTCGCAGACGAGGAACACGACCGGATCGGTCGACTCGTGGTGCGGCTCAACATCGAGAAGCTCATCGTTGTCGGCCATGCTGCAAGGCACATCCACAATGCTGCTGGGCTGGAGGGTTCGTGGGATGGAGAGTCGGTGCTCGTTGCCGATGTCGACGACGCATACGATGTGCTTCGTGACGAGCTGCGCGATGGGGACATCGTTCTCGTGAAGTCCTCCAATTCGGCCGGGCTGCGAATGCTCGGTGACCGACTCGCTGGGCTCGACTCGTGATCGCGATCCTGATTGGTGGCGGTGTATCCCTCGCCTTCACGCTGCTGCTCACACCACTGTTCATCCGGCTGTTCCGTCGACTCAAGTGGGGCCAATTCATTCGGGACGACGGTCCGCAATCGCATCACATCAAGCGTGGAACGCCGACCATGGGCGGCATTATTTTCATCATCGGCGCAGTCGTTGGGTACTTCGCCGGCCACGCCCTCTCAAGCGAACCCGTTAGCCTCTCTGGGCTCTTGGTTATCTACCTGATGGTGGGACTTGGCGCGATCGGGTTCATTGACGACTTCATGAAGACCCGCAAGCAGCGCAGCCTTGGGCTTGGCGGCTGGGCGAAAGTGGCCGGTCAGGTCATCGTCGCTGGCGGCTTTGCCGCGCTTGCGCTGAACTTTCCCGATGCCAATGGCCACACTCCGGCGTCCTCGATGGTCTCGGCCGTTCGTGACATCCCTTGGCTCGACTTCATGGTGTTCGGAGCTGTCATTGGCGGCATCCTGTTTGCCGTCTGGGTCACCATCATCATCGTGAGCGCATCAAACGGCGTCAACGTCGCAGACGGCCTCGATGGGCTCGCAACCGGGGCTGCGATTTTCGCGATCTCGTCGTACATCTTCATTGGCTTCTGGCAGTTCAATCAGGCGTGCTCAAACCCGCAGCTGGATGAGGATTTGCGGTACAAGTGCTACGAGGTGCGAGACCCTCTCGACCTCGCGATCATGGCCGCAGCGCTTGCTGGCGCGCTCATCGGCTTTCTGTGGTGGAACACCTCGCCAGCCCAGATCTTCATGGGGGACACTGGCTCGCTCGGTATCGGCGGAGCGCTTGCAGCGTTCGCCATCCTCAGCCGCACGGAGTTGCTGCTCATCGTCATCGGAGGTTTGTTCCTGATTGTGACCGGTTCAGTCATTCTGCAGCGGGCCTACTTCAAGATCAGCGGCGGAAAACGCATCTTCCTGATGAGTCCACTGCATCATCATTTTGAGCTCAAGGGCTGGGCCGAGATTACGGTCGTCGTGCGCTTCTGGCTGATCTCTGGACTGTTTGTTGCTGTTGGGGTCGGTTTGTTCTATCTCGAATGGGTTTACCGGTAGCGGTGCGCGACCTCGATGAACTTAGGAGTTGGCACGCTGACTGGAGCGGCTTGCGGGTCGCCGTGCTCGGCCTCGGTGCAACCGGGCTCGCAGCCACAGACACACTCACAGAACTTGGCGCAGCGGTGCTCGTCGTTGCTGCTGAGGCCTCGGAGGAGCGCTCAGCCATCGTTGAGGTGGTCGGTGCGCGGCTCGTTTCTGACAGTGCGGCGGAGTCCCCGCTTGATGCACACAATCCCGAGTTGTTCGTGGTGTCGCCCGGCTACCCGCCGAATCACCGGCTCATCGTGTGGGCTCAGGAACGCGGCATCCCGATCTGGGGAGATATTGAACTGGCGTGGCGGCTGCGTGACAAGGTGGGGGAACCTGCCGAGTGGATTGTTGTCACTGGAACCAACGGCAAAACCACAACCGCGCAATTGACTGAACACTTGCTGCGCGGCGCTGGACTGCGGGTTGCCGCTGTCGGCAACATCGGGACTCCGGTGCTCGACGCGGTGCGGCGCCCTGAGGGGTTCGACGTGCTCGTCGTCGAACTGTCGAGTTTTCAATTGCACTGGCTCGCTCGAGCTGGCACCGGGTCTCTTCACCCACTCGCGAGCGTGTGCCTGAACCTCGCTGACGACCACCTCGATTGGCACGGTTCAGTGACGGCATACCGCGAGGCGAAGGCCACCGTGTACTGGAACACGAAGGTCGCGTGTGTCTACAACAAGGCCGATCGCGCAACGATCGCGATGGTCGAGGACGCCGAGGTCCAAGACGGTGCTCGGGCGATCGGGTTTGGGCTTGACGCCCCGGGTCCGAGTGACTTCGGAGTCGTCGACGGGATTCTCCTCGATCGGGCATTCCTCGAGGATCGAGAACGTGCAGCCCTTGAACTGACTACCGTGGCAGAGCTGAGTGATACTGGCCTCGCGAGTCCGCACAATGTATCCAATGTGCTTGCGGCCTGCGCGCTTGCGCGCGCCGCCGGAACCCCAATTGAAACTGTGCGCGCAAGCCTCGCCCGCTTTCGGCTCGACCAGCACCGCACCGAGGCGGTCGCGTTTGCGGGCGAGATTCTGTGGGTCAATGACTCAAAGGCGACCAACCCGCACGCTGCGGAGGCGGCCCTTCGGTCATTCGACTCTGTCGTCTGGGTGGTGGGCGGACTGCTCAAAGGCGTTGACATCAACTCGATCGTCAAGGCCAACGCCAAGCGGCTCCGCGCCGCGGTTGTTATCGGTAACGACCGCGAGGCCGTGCTGTCGGCCTTCGCGCGACACGCCCCGGAGGTCGCCGTTCTCGAGGTATCCGCGAGTCAGACTGATCAGGTCATGCTGGAGGCAGTGCGCCTAGCGGGTGGCGTTGCGTTTGCTGGCGACGTCGTTCTGCTGGCTCCGGCTGCGGCATCAATGGACCAGTTTGTGGATTACGCGGATCGCGGTCGTCGATTCGCGGCGGCGGTGACGGAGTATCTGGGAGGTGAAAATGGCAATGAGGACAGCCGAACCTAGCCCAAGCGGGCCGGTCGTGGCCCGCATTCCCGTTGCGACAATCTTCCGCGCCGAGAATCGCACCTATTTTCTTATTCTCGGCACCACGAGTTTCCTCGTGCTGTTCGGCCTTGTCATGGTGCTTTCTTCGTCGTTTGTTGAGGCGCAATCGGCCGGGGACGATCCGTTTGGAGTCTTTATCCGGCAGAGCCTGTACGCCGTGATTGGCATACCGCTCATGCTGTTGGCTTCCCGCATGCCAGTGTCGTTCTGGAAACGCTGGGCATGGCCGGCCGTGTTGCTGGGTGGAGTGCTGCAGTTGCTGGTATTTGTGCCGGGCATTGGCTTTGGCTACGGCGGAAACACCAACTGGATCTCGATCGGCACCATCACGGCCCAGCCATCTGAGTTCGTAAAATTTGCCCTGATCGTGTGGGTTGCTTGGGTGCTGTCCACGAAAGAGCACTTGCTGGCCGACTGGAAAGAACTCGCGATTCCCATTGCCCCGGTCGCTGGGCTCGCGATCGGTCTCGTACTCATCGGCAACGACCTCGGCACCGCGAGCGTGATGGTACTGATCGTCCTAGGCTCGATGTTTTTCGCGGGCGCGAAGCTGCGCTTCCTCCTTGTCGCTGTTATCGCGATTGGTCTGATCGTTCGGGTCATCGCCTTCGCCAGCCCATCGCGAACTCAACGCATCGACATCTGGCTAAACGGCTGCACGGAAGCCGACTATCAGGGGCTGTGCTGGCAACTGCAGCACGGATTGTGGGCGCTTGCATCCGGCGGGGTCTTCGGGGTCGGCTTGGGCAACTCCAAGGCGAAGCGCAACTGGCTACCAGAGGCCGAGAACGACTTCATTTTTGCGATAATCGGGGAAGAACTCGGACTCATTGGCGCCATCGTGGTGCTTGCGTTGTTCATTGTGCTCGCGATTGGGTTCGTGAGAGTGATCCGCACAACGCGTGACAGCTATGCACGCATCGCTGTTGCGGGCGTCATGGTCTGGGTTATCGGGCAAGCCTTCGCGAACATCGCAGTCGTGCTTGGTGTGTTGCCAGTTCTCGGGGTGCCGTTGCCGCTGATATCCGCTGGCGGGTCAGCGCTTATTGCGACCCTGCTCGGAATCGGCCTTGTCTTGTCCTTTGCTCGAAACGGTCGAGAAGTTCAGCGCGAGACTGTCGAGCAGAGTCCAGCCGACCGTTCACGCCTCTTGGCCGCTGAGCGCGGACGCTCGCGTTCGTGACCACGTATTTGCTGGCAGGCGGAGGCACTGCCGGACACGTCAACCCCCTGCTCGCGATCGCCGATCGACTTCGTTCGCGCGATCCGGATGCGGAGGTGCTCGTTCTCGGAACCGCTGAAGGCATCGAGGCGCGGCTGGTGCCCGAACGTGGTTATGAGCTCATCACGATCCCGCGTTTGCCGTTTCCGCGTCGACCATCCGGCGCGGCATTTCGATTCCCGAAGGCGTTCGGTGAGACTGTCACCCGAATTCGTAAGACCATGCGCGAGCGCGGGGTGGATGTCGTCTTTGGTGTTGGTGGGTACGCGGCTGCACCCGCGTATGTGGCAGCACACCGCGAGTCACTGCCGCTTGCCATCCACGAAGCCAACGCTCGCCCCGGAATTGCGAATCGCCTCGGTGCCCGCTACACCTCGCACGTCGGAGTGGCCTTTGTCGGCACCCCGCTGCCCCGCGCCACTGTTGTCGGGATGCCCCTTCGAGTCGAGATCGAGCTGCTGGACCGGTTTACTGCCAGACAGGAGGCGATCGGGTTCTTTGGCCTTGACGCGAACCGCCCAACGTTGCTTGTCACTGGCGGTTCCTCTGGGGCACAGCGCATGAACGAAACCGTCAGTGAGTCCATTGCGGTTATTCTCGGGGTCGGATGGCAAGTCATCCACATCACCGGTGAGTTTCGCGACACCGTCGAGCACCGCGGACTGCCTGGCTATCACGTACTCAAGTACTGCGACCGCATGGAGCTTGCGCTCGCTGTCGCCGATCTTGCGGTTACCCGGGCAGGGACCTCAACCGTCGCAGAACTCGCGGCCATCGGAGTGCCAGCCGTCTTCGTGCCGTATCCGGTCGGCAACGGCGAGCAGAAGTTCAATGCGCGGCAGGCGGTGAAGGCAGGGGGTGCGATCATCGTCCACGACGCCGCGTTCACTCCCGCCTGGGTCTCTACCGAGTTGATCGCGCTGTTGCGCAACCGCGCCCGCATCGCTGAGATGGCAGCGCGAATGGCAACGACGGGCATTCGGGATGCCACTGACCGCATGATCGCCGTCATCGACAGCGCGGCGGCGGCTGCCACCAGCACGCAGCGCTAGCATTGCCACAATGATCAAGCCCGATCTCTCCATGCCGCTCCCCGCCACACTCGGGGCGGTGCACTTTGTCGGAATCGGTGGATCGGGGATGAGCGGAATCGCTCGCCTTTTTCTCGCATCAGGTCATACCGTCAGCGGCTCTGACCGCACCGAGAATCACAACATCGAAGACCTTCGGTCGCTTGGAGCGATCGTGTCGATCGGTCATGACGCGGCCAACCTCGGCAGCACCGATGCCGTGATCTACACCGGTGCACTCTGGCCGGACAACCCGGAGTATCTTGCGGCGCGCGAACGCGGCATCCCGACAATGCATCGATCTCAGGCGCTCGCCTGGCTGATCGCAAGCCATCGTCTGATCTCGGTTGCGGGTGCGCACGGCAAGACCACCTCGACCGGCATGATCATCACAGCGCTCGTCGAGCTCGGCGCACACCCGAGCTTCGTCAACGGTGGGGTAATTCAATCGCTCGGTGTCAGCGCTGCACACGGAGAAGGTGAGCTCTTTGTCGTCGAGGCCGACGAATCGGACGGCACCTTCCTGTTGTACAACACGGCTGTCGCCCTGATCACGAACGTCGACGCTGACCACCTCGATCATTATGGTACCCACGAGGCATTCGATGCAGCGTTTGTCGAGTTTGCCTCGGGAGCAAGTGATCTTGTCGTTATCTCGAGCGACGATCCAGGCGCGAAACGGGTCAGCGGCCAGTTGAGCCATGCGCGAGTGATCACCTTCGGCGAGGATGCCGCCGCTGACGTGCGGCTGCGTTCGGTTGTGACGGCGGGACCTGTTTCTTTCACGCTGCGCTACCGCGGTCGTGACTACCCGGTCGCGTTGACGGTTCCTGGACAACACAACGCCATGAATGCGGCTGGCGCGTTCGCTGTACTGGTGGGCCTCGGCTTCGAACCAGAAGCGGTGGTCAGTGGAATTGAGGTCTTTGGCGGGACGGAACGGCGATTCGAGTTGCACGAC
>Ga0105049_10011794_pt1 | contig 10008 bp, 4 predicted proteins | sample MAT06_FD_78087 | JGI IMG/M metagenome (GOLD analysis project Ga0105049, IMG submission 78087) | Freshwater microbial communities from Lake Fryxell liftoff mats and glacier meltwater in Antarctica - MAT-06 | ecosystem: Environmental > Aquatic > Freshwater > Ice > Liftoff microbial mat | place...
CCGGACGAGCCTCCGGCGGACCCCCGCGTCTGGATTTGCGCATCATCGATCGCCTCAAGCTGCTCGCGTTTATCAATGTTCTCCCGCTCATCGTCCTCGCCATCGGCATCCCGATGTACCTCAGCGGCCGCATCCAGCTGAAAGAAAACGCCAGCGCCGGCCTCGCCCCCATCCTGATCATGGTCGGCGCCTGCGTGGTTTTGTGCCTGTCCTGCTGGATGATCCTGCCCATAGCTTCCTGGCTGAAAGCCCGGCCGCGGTGGCACTATGCCCATGGCAATAAGTGGGTGTGGGGAATCCCGGCACTCTTGGGCCTCGTCGGTGGAATGCTCCTCAGATTGGTCGCAGTGCTGAGTGGAATCGGTGCCCTATTGTTGCTGGGAATGGCCCTGGTCCGTCTCTATGAGGCTTGGGGTTAGGCCAAATCCCTCAGAAAGCCCACAACGCTGTGGAGATTCGGCTCATTGACCCCCGAATTGCGCCTGCCTAGACTCAGGCCATGAGCGACCTGCCACCCGCACGTATGGTTATCCCCGGTAAGGGTATTCCTCGTTTCGCCCGCTGCTGCGCCCGCACGGGCATCCCGGCGGCCCGTCACGGTTTCTCGTTGATCGAGGTCATGCTGGCCGTGACCATTCTCGCCAGCGCGCTCACGGTCATGGTGGGAAGTTTCATTACGTCCCAGCAAGCGCGGGAGCTAGCCCACGACCAAGTCTTGGCACAAGAGGTTGGGCGATCGATTTTGATGCGGCTGCAAGGCGCGCCAACGAATCAACTTGGAATACCAGCTTGGGGATGGGGCCTGGCCCGTCATGAGGACGCTGGCGATACCCCGCTTTCCGATGCACCCGGTACCGCCGCGAACGACGATCTGATCGCACTCGGCCTGCGCACGACCCCGTCCAATCTGATCGACCTCGAAGTATTCATCGAGTATTATCGGGGAACCGATTCCCCCGACCCCTCAACGGGAATTCCAGCGCTGCAGCCCGGGGTATTGGACAGTTTCGCGGTCGGCAACGATCCCAGCCTGTCCTATTCCAGTTTCAGCAATCAAGTCTGGCGGCAGGCTCGCCGCTTGGCCAGCGCTGTTCCGCCAGCCAATCAAGTCCCTGCCAATACGTCCGTGGTGATTCGGGTGATCGTACGCTGGAATCAGATTAACAACCAGAATAACAACCGAAACTCGGGCCGGATCGAACTGTTCGGCGGACGCCTTTTCTAATTGGATCCAGCCATGTGCAATACCACCCCACTTTCCTCTCGCAGCCACCGCCCCGCCCCGGCCCATTCTGGCTTCACCCTGATCGAACTGATCATCTCCATGGTGATCATGGCATCGCTCACTGTGATGGTTCTCGAAAGTCTCATCGCGGCGCAACGGTGGCAGAATCTGGCGCGCGCCGAAGATGATGTGAACGAATCGGCGGCAACGGCATTGAATGTGATGTCAGTCGATCTGGCCGAATCTGGTTGGTGGTTTCCTGATACCTTGGCCCTCACCGTTGCTCTTGGTACGGACCGCAATGCCCGCTATTTTCCCTATGTACAGATGCAGGCGGTCGGCGGCCTTGCTGATTCCACAGGGGCGCTATTCGGAGAGTTCACGCGGCCGGACACCACGGCGGCGTTATTCCCCGGCAATCTCAACGCGAACAATGCCCGACCAGAGATCATCCAGCGGCTGCCAGGGGCTCTCGCGGATACTACTACCCTTTTCGGCGCCAACCGCGCGGCCTATTTGGCCAGTTTCTTTGCGCGTTCCCAAGAACTGATTTTTCTCAAGCAGACCACATCGGGATGGGATGCAGATCCCAGTATCCGCCCCTTGCCGTCTCTGTCGTTCCCTGATGGCGATTGGTCAACACCTGGATTGACCGATTATAGCCCTGCCGCAGTCGCGAATCGGGCCGCTCTTGGAATCCTGATGCCCAGCGGCTGGCAGCAAACAGCGCCGAATGTATTTAACCAGCGCGCTTACGACGCCAACCAAGATGGGACTATCGACGCGAACGAGGGCCTGGATGCGGGCGGGAATCAGCTCCAACCGTATGGGGTTCCCTTGGTTTCGGCAAAATTAAACGCCGCTGCCGGAGTACAATTGCTCAACAACTGGGAAACCATGGCGGTGCCGGATTATGACGGCTCGATCGCTCAGCAGGCCTTTCGAGAATATGGCTACGTAGTTGTACCGAGCCCCTACAGCCTCGGACGACTAGTGCGCGTCTATACTATGCCGGCTGCTCAGGCCGTAGGCCTGGCGGTGGGCACCGATCCGGGGCAGCGCCTGCCCCAGAATGTGGTGGGCGTCAACGCGGTCGTGATCGACCGTGTCGTTGCCGAAAATGTAGTGCGCATCGTGTGCGATACCTTTCGAACCGACCCCTTACTGCTCATCAACGAAATTCGCGTGCGTCTTTACATCGCCCGTGAAGTGCCCAGTGATAACCTGCTGGTCGTCAACCGGGTCGTTGAATCCATTTTGATTATGCGCGCCAAAGCGGCAACCGCCGTGGATCAGGCCGACACCACCCAGGCGTTTGGCGCCGTTCAGCTCGCTTACTGACCTGTTTGCCCTTTTTCGCAGGAGATTCACCCATGCGTACACGTTCCGGAAATGCCCTGGTCCTTGCTTTCGGCATCACTGCCATGGTCGCCTCGATGGTGGTCATCAGTGCAACCAGCTCGACCCAAATCGTGCAATCGAATGTGCAGCGAACGCATCAACTGCGCTGCTTGGCAGCCGTAGAGGCGGTCCTGCAGCGGCGCGAAGCTGGCATCATTGCCCTAGCCCAGAATGGTGCCTTACTCACCTGGACCGGCGTCCAGGGGGTGGATGCAACGAATTTCGGTGAAGATATTATCGGCGGCTGTCGGGTGCGTTGGAAAGTCGAACCCATGCGCACCCTGACCGCAGCAGAGGCGCCCACGGCGCCACCGAACCTGCCGTATGTCACCAATCCGTCGCCGAACGTCAATTTGGGTGCGGGAGATCCTGACCAGCAGCCCAATACCGTTACGTATCTTTATCGAGTTGCTGCTGAGGCAGTGATTCTTGAGCGGCAGGCAACTGCCGCCGAGACCGCCGCCGGGGTGAGCCCGCCAATTCTCGCCAAGGCACTTGGTGTGCGCGCGGTCTCAGCGACGAACAACCCGCTCTTTCGCTACGTCATCATGTACGCGGCCCGCGGCGCCAAAGGTGATCTGGAATTAAGCCATGGGCCCGCCCTGGATATCACCGGGAATGTCTATTCGGCAGGCTCGATTTATATGGGCGCCGACGTTTCAGCGAGCGACTGGCTGGCGCTTGGCGGCCCTTTTGGACAGACGACGATCGTCAGCGCCCTTCCCGGCAATCCGGCTCGGGTCTGGGGACTCGATGGTATTTATCGGCAAAGTAAACCCTTGATGTATGCCCGCTTGAATGGCTTTCCGATTGCGAACGGCCTAGGTGCATTGGGAGTTCCCGGTGACGCAGATTATGATCTGACCACAGCATCCTATCCCAACGAAGCGGTGCCACCGACGCTGGGGACTTTTGCCACTGCGACGAATAATGGCCGGAGTATCAATCCCCGCCGCGTCAAAGTGGCCACAGGGCTAGTCCCGGGCGGCACCCCGCTGCGCACCATCAACGGCATTGAATTGGCGACTACCGGCCTCGCCGCGAATGATAGCCGCGATCTGGAACGCCCGGCCGCGCGTTCCTGGGCGATCACCAGCAGGGGGAGTGATGCAACCAGTTTTGCCGGCCAGGTACAGAGCCAGGATACGGGAGCTGTCGCGGAAAGCATTGATCCCCGGGTCGCGGGAGATCAGGCCCTGGAAGCGCAGCTTTTACAGCGAGTTGAAAATGACGGCGACCCAACTACCGACGAACACCACCTCTACCGCCCGCACTTTTTCAATGGCGGATTGGCGACGCCAGATGTTCCGAATGCGACCCCAATCGAAGCCCCTGGCGTCTACATGGGTTTTGCTTTGGGAGCAGGCTTGGCCATGCAACGCCAGGTGGACAACGCGGGCTGGACCATTGTCACTCAGGCAGGGGCGGCGGCCGCGGTTCCCGCGCAGGGCAGTCTGATCATTCGCGAACGACCCATTCCTGATACCAATATTTGGCCGGGTCCCGGCGGGGATGCCAATGCGATCGTGCCGGCAAATAATCCGAATTACCTGCCGTATGCCTATGGCAAACACTGGCGCCCGACTTTAATGCCGGTGACTCCGATCGATGTGACAGAAGATCTCATGTCCGATAACGACAATGCCGCGTGGGCGGGGATTCTTCAGGGGGGGACTACTCCCATCACCCAGCGCACAGCGTCTATTCCGGGTCGGTCAACCGCTTACGCCGGCGGGGGCACCTTTCAGATCAGTGCGGCCGCAAGCGTGCCGGGCACCAACACGCAATCGATGACTGCCACCATTGGAAACCCGAATCAAAATTATCAGCGGGTGAATGCCTTTATGCGCGACAATTGGCGCTTCATGCACCTCAAAATTCGGAATGGCTTGACCAATGCTCAGATCCTCGCCCTGCCGCAGGGTTTGCGTGCGTATGCGTGGATGGGCGATAACTTGAGCAAACGTCTCCTCGGTATTCCCGATTGGACCGGGCTCGACGTGCAGGCAGATTCATGCACCCCCTGGGCACCCAATGCCACAGGCAATCCGATTCCTCCCGCGGCTTATACCGGCAATAATTTCTCGATTCGCTGGGAGGGCTACCTCGTTCCGCCTGTTCAAGGCAATTACACCCTCGGTGTCACTCAAGATGACGGAGTACGCATCTGGGTGGACGATCAACTGGTCTACGAAAAATGGAATTACCCTGGCGGTGCCGTACAAACCAGTGCGCCCATTTCATTGTCGCCTCAGCGTCCGGCTCGGATCGTCATTGATTTCTACGAGGCCGCGGGCGAGGAATTCTTCAGTCTCCAGTGGCAAACCCCGGTGCTGGCGATGGCTCCTATCCCGGCGGCAAATCTTCGCGCTGCCCCCGCTCTACCCGGCTTTGCCCGCACCCAATTCCAAGGAGCGATCGCGAGGGTCGATCTTACCACGTTACGTGTGGCTGGTGCACCCCCGAACCAGAAAGTCGGGCTAATGCTGCGTGAGGCGTTTGGTGCCGCAAACATGCTCAATGGCCGTGATCGGTATGTGGCCCTGCTGGTGAATCCGAATCGCGGCATTTTCGTCGAACGTCGGATGCAAGCCTCAACGGTAGTCGTACCGAGCTCGACCGTTGCTGATTTCTGGGTAGCGCAAGGGACCTCACGCGCGCTCCCTAGCGGTTCGGCCGTACCGACAACCAATGGAGCACTGGGTGTGCCGACAGACCGCACGAACGCGGCTTATGAGATAACCCGCGATAGCAATATCACCCTTGGAAACAGCGCATTTACGGCAGTCCTACCAGAGGCAAGTCAGGTTTCCGATACGAACAACGACAACAGTGTGACAACTCTTTTTGGTCCGCCTACCCTCAGCGCCACAGTGGACCTCAATGAATCCACAAAGTTCAGTTTCAAGTACGGCAATTGGCAAAAGTACCGTACCCGGGATCGTGTTATGCGGCAGCGGAATTATATAACCGGTACTTTCAGGTACGATTTCGTCACCTATCGCGGTGGGTACCCACCTGCACCCTACGCAATAGGCAATCGCCCGAATATTAGTATTTTCAGTGCGACCAATACCTCTACGACCCCTACGGTGATTCAAACCTGGACATCAAGTGATTACGGGGTGATCAATCGCACCTATCTGCCGGGACCGATCGTAGGCCGCGCCTTGACCAGAACTGACACCAGTAGTATCTATGGGCCCAATTTGACGAAAAGCACCGACGCCTATTCCGGGGATATTAGTGGCCGTGCGATCTGGGCAACGACTGGGTGGCCGCCTGGGTGGACTGATAGTGCGGCGGTGGCCAGGTTGAACGCCTTGAACTGGAATGGGGGCGGGTGGATCGTCGGCGGCACGAATCTGGCCGACCCGAGTCCCGCCCAACCCAGTTTTACCCTCGCGGACCTCGATGACCCCGTAGGTACACCGGGAAACCCTGCGCCGCCCCTGGCAGCTGGCCAGTACAGCTTCAGCGTTCCTCTGTCAAATACCTACACCCTCACCTTCGATACCAACCCCATGATCGGGGCCGGATCGCAATGGGGAAATGTTGATATCGCGCAGACGCGCCCGTGGCTTAATACGTGGACCACCCTTTTCAATCTGACGGCACCCCCAACGCGCTCGTTCCGTCCGGATCTGTGGTGGAGTGGGCAGGTTGCACCGCCAACGGCGACGAATCTGGTGCAGCTCCCCAGCCCCACCGCGCCCCAAGGACGCTTTCCGCTACCAGCGCTGCCGGTACCGCCGCTGGACGATCTGATTCCGGCCGGATGGGCCGGATGGGCCTCCGTGTGGCTGCGCATTCAGCATGCTGCAGATGGCGCCCTGGCCTTCCAATATGCCAATGGCGCAACTCCGGCTGGAACCGTAGCGAATCCCTGGCAGATCCTTCCGGTATTGGGTGGTGTATCGCTCGGTGTCCCAGGCGGGGCGGCGACGGCCGCCGTGTGGGCAGATAGTCTGCTGGTGGGACCAGCGCTGCAGAGTGGCAGCAATGCCCTGGCCATGACCGCGAACTTGACGGGGGTTGCGGTCAATACCACCGAGAATATTGGTAATAACGACGGTATTTGGAATAATCTCGATTGGGATGCGGTCCCGTTGCCAGGGGTCGCTGGACCGATGGCACGCTATATGGCCAGTCAATACCAAGTCTTCTTCGCTAATCAGGACATCACGGAAGATTTCTTCTCGTGGGCCGATCAGGTCGGTGGGACGCCGATCGCCACCGAAGACTGGTTTTATAATCTCCGCGAATTCTGGAGCCAAAATCGGCGTTGGGACGACGGCACCGAAAAGGATGCTCCCAACGGCGTTTACTCACATAGCGCAACCACCAATCGAGAACTGCTGGCCAAATCCACGATGTTGATTTTGGATCAAGGGCGCCTGTGGCAGTATTTGAGCACCCGTGATCTGGCCCAAGCGATGACCACGATCATGCAGGGTGACGTGCCGCCAGCGGTGGGACCAGCGACGCTCAGCACCCAATTCAACGGTCTCGTCTATGCTGTGCGTACCAATCGTTATCCATTCAATCCGGATGGCGCCGCGGGAGGCCCGAATCCATGGAGCGCTTCGGCGACCACCATGCAGCTGCCTAACGCGATCAATCCCATGGCTAGCCTGGAAACGACGGACAACATCACATCGCCCGGCTTTCTTTTCAATGGGGTCCACAAATTGCAACCCTATGGCTTGGCCGTGGCTCCGCCGTTCCGTCCCCAGACGTTTCATCACGGGGTCATGCTGACGAATGGGGCTAACGTCAATTGGGGCAACTTTACCCCAGTGCCGCCAGCTGCGGCGGTACCCCCGCTTGGTACTGGTGCGACCAGTATTGTTACCCCGAATCAGCTTTATGTCGTGGGCAACCTCAATACCACCATGACCATGGTTGCTACCCCGTCCAATGGGAACCAGCTCCGACCAGTTCCCATGGCGATCATGGGCGATTCCATCAATTTCCTGTCCAACAACTTCAACTTGGCTAACTACAAACTAGGCGGCTTCATCGCCAATGCCGGCGGCACCAATAATGCTGGTACGTTGGGTCGGGTGTCTGGCTTTCCGGCGACAAGTACGGCCTATAACGCCGCCATAGTAACATATAACCAACCCAGTACGTGGGGTCGCGTGCGCGAAGGCCAATCTGCGGCGGTCATCGACACCATGCAGTTCATGGAAAACTGGGACACCCGAATTATGACCTATGGGGGCAGCTTGGTTGTGTTAGGTACGAGGCGGTATACCGAAGGGTTCCTGCTCAACGTACCCAAATCGGTGGGAAGAACCCCATTTGGAACCATTGGCTGGCTTGCGCCGGCAGGCGTTCCCGAGTGGAACGGTTTTGCTATGCAGGTTTATAATGCCCCGGCGCGGGTATTGAATTACAATACCGACCTGCTGACCCAGCAAGGCACCCCGCCCTTTGCCCCTTCGGGGGTAACCACTGCGTCGGTGGGTGGCTGGGTGCGTATCGTCCAATAAAGGCTCAGCAGCCGCTGCGCCGTTCATGAAGGCTAGCTTTGATACCGTCACGTGCACGCTGTGCGCGTGACGGTATCTGTTTTGGATGTTCGCCGGTCGGCTTGGCCGGGTGAGTTGCTGCGCTGGGTCGTTGCGTTGGCCTTGATTGGGGCGCTGACGGGGGCTGCCTGCGCGGGCTTTCTGGTCGCGTTGGCTTGGGCACAGACGACCCGGACGGGGTGGCCCTGGCTGATTCTGGGCCTGCCGGTCGCGGGTTGGATAATGGGGTGGTACTACCAGCGTTACGGTGCTGCCATTGCCGGCGGTACGGATCAGGTCATTACTGAGGCCCAGGCCCCGCAAACGCGGCTGCCCTTGCGCATGGCGCCGATGATCGTGTTGGCCACGGTGGCGACGCATTTGTTTGGCGGTTCCGCAGGTCGCGAAGGGACGGCGGTGCAGATGGGCGCCGCTTTGGCGGACCAGTTGGGGCGGTGGTCGCGCTGGGCGCAGCGGGAGCGGCGATTCCTGCTCATGGCAGGCATGAGCGCAGGCTTTGGCGCTTTGTTTGGAACGCCGTGGGCCGGGGCAATATTCGCCATGGAGGTTCTGGTTAGCGGGCGTTTGGTGATTCGTGCGGCGGTGCCCTGCATCGCCACCGCGTGGCTCGGAAATGCAGTCGTGCTGGCTCTGGGCGTGCCGCATGCGCATTACGCCGTCGCTATTATTCCGAATTTGGACTGGGCCATGTTGGGCTGGGTTCTTGTCACAGGGCTTCTGTTCGGCTTGGCGGCACGCGCATTCGTGGTGACCCAGGAAAATATCCGCCACCTGGCGGTGCGATTTTTGCCGCAGTTGAAATGGCGCGCATTCGTGGGCGGGCTGATCGTGCTCAGTGTTGTCGCCGTAATCGGCGTTACGTGCGGCACGATGGCGGGAGCCACGCGGTATCTTGGTCTGGGTATTCCTCTAATCCACGAAGCGCAAGAAAGCGTTTTGCCGTTGCCGGACTGTCTTTTGAAAATGCTCCTGACCGCGATCACCTTGGCCTTCGGCTTCAAGGGGGGCGAGGTCACTCCGCTTTTCGTTATTGGCGCGACCTTGGGCAGCGCGCTGAGCCTGTGGATACCGCTCCCGGTCGATCTGTTGGCGGCTTTGGGCCTGGTCGCGGTGTTTGCTGCTGCTGCCAACGTGCCGCTCGCCTGTACGGTGATGGCGGGCGAATTATTTGGCCCCGAAATTTTTGTCTATGCGGCGCTTGTCTGCGCGGTCGCCTATACGGTCAGCGGCCATCCCGGTATTTATCGCACGCAAAAGCTGGGGACCCGGAAATGGTTGCCGTGAGCCAAGCGCCCATTCGTTTCAGAATCAGGTCTTGAAAAAGATTACCCGCGCCAACGGTTGCTCTGCTGGTGGCAAGGCGGTGAAGCCAAAAAGCCCGGCGACAATCAGACTTTCTTCGCCGCCCTGGCTGCTTTTATTTTCTGCGGTTTTCTGGAAGCGTTGGCGCAAATTACCAAGCGCGTGTTGGCCGCGCGGGGTCAAGCGAGGCGTCAGTGCGGCTAAGCCAGCGAATACCACCGCCACTACCAGCATCAGGACAAAAAGTCCGGGCACATCCGGCGCGTCCTGAGTCAGGCTGAGAATAATTCCGAGGAGAACAAAGCCGACCACACCGCCGCCGATCATCAGGGCGAGGTTGCGATTGGCGACGCGCAGGCTGTCGTCGGCCAAGAGTTGTTCTGAGACCAACTGGGCGCGGAAGCTTTGGGTGCCGCGCATGATGGCGGGGTCTTTGACCACGGTCGCGACGGCGAGACCTTCACCGACCATGTTGATGATAATGCGTTCGAGATCATTTGCGCACAACTGCGCGGCGCCGGGTTTGGCGACCTTGACTCTGCC
>Ga0105049_10011798_pt1 | contig 10007 bp, 10 predicted proteins | sample MAT06_FD_78087 | JGI IMG/M metagenome (GOLD analysis project Ga0105049, IMG submission 78087) | Freshwater microbial communities from Lake Fryxell liftoff mats and glacier meltwater in Antarctica - MAT-06 | ecosystem: Environmental > Aquatic > Freshwater > Ice > Liftoff microbial mat | place...
CCCGTAGGTGTCTGGACCGTGTCTCAGTTCCAGTGTGGCTGATCATCCTCTCAGATCAGCTACCCGTCTTAGCCTTGGTGAGCCGTTACCTCGCCAACTAGCTGATAGGCCGCGAACTCCTCTTCTAGCGTCAGGCCTTGCGGTCCCCGACTTTGGTAAGTCTCTCAGGAGAGAGGCCACCGTATGCGGTATTAATTCGCCTTTCGGCGAGCTATTCCCCACTTGAAGGTAAATTGTTCACGTGTTACGCACCCGTTCGCCACTGCGTTTCAGATGTATTGCTACACCTAAAACACCGTTCGACTTGCATGTCTTAACCACGCCGCCAGCGTTCATTCTGAGCCAGGATCAAACTCTCCGAAAAAGAGAGTTCAGAACCTAGTGATTCTTGAACTACTGGTAAGTCAGCCGAAGCTGATTTACCGATTTAATAATATTTGTGATTGGGGGTCCCAATCAATCGCACAGAGTAAATTTCAAAGAGCCTTCCAATTAAGGAAAGAGGACAAAGAAGACATTTTTCGAAACGGTCGTCAACTTCTTTCCCGAATTTTTTTTCGGAATTTTTCGACCACCGCTATCGGAAAAACGACTTCAAAGAACCCCGCCGACTGCTTCGGCTTAAAGCCTCCCAAGTCAGGGGAGTGCGGACAATGAAAACGAAGTCCGGTCCTTCAAGCGTTTTCTAAAAATTCTTTGCGGTGATTTCCCAATTCACTCTAAGTCAAAGAATAAAAGAACTATTTTCTTTTGAGAATTTCCCTGTGTGAGTCCGTTTTTTCGCGAATCGACCTTCCCGCTCTGTGAATTCCTTCTCTTAGGCCTCTACGGCTTACTCAAGTTCCTCCACTCGACCGCGAAGCGGCAGCCGCAGGGCAGGAAGAGGGGTTTCACCACGAAGTCGTCGGGCTTGCCGGGAGCGAACTGTCCTTTGTAGCTTGAGGAATGCCGCGCGAATCCTTGTCCGATCTCACCTTCGCCGGATCGGCGATCTCTCCTTTCGAAGCGCGGGTGCTGGGCTGCCTACTCGAGAAGGAGTTCAGTACTCCGGAAATCTACCCGCTGACCCTCAACGCGCTCGTCAACGCATGTAACCAGAAGAACAACCGTTCTCCTTTTATGGGACTCTCTCCCCTCGAAGTAGAGGCCGCACTGGAGTCCCTTCGTCTGAAGCGCTTGGCGGTCCTTTTTTCCGGAGCGGATGCGCGTGTTCCCAAATATCGCCATACGCTCGACTTAATTTATCCGCTCGAGCCGGTCGCTCGCGCCCTTTTAACCGAGCTACTACTGCGTGGACCCCAGACGTTTGCGGAACTCCGAATCCGGTGCGAACGCCTGACTCCCCTGCCTAGGGCGGAGGAAATCGAAACGTTGCTGAGCGAGCTCTCGTCGCTTCCGAGCGGAGCCTTGATTCGCACTCTCCCACGCCAACCGGGCCAGAAAGAAACGCGGTGGGCCCAGCTTCTCACCGGTGAACTCCCTGCCCCCCACGAGACCTCCCCCGACCCGCCGATCGCGCCGCTCGCCCTGCCTGCCGCCACGGAAGCGCGCCTGTCTCGCTTGGAATCCGAGATAGTCCTCCTCCGCTCGCAACTCGCAGCGTTGCGGACCTCTCTGGGCGAACCGTAAGCCGAGTTCGAAGGACCTTCTCGTCGTCCGGTCTTTCGCCTGCGCTCCACAGACAAAACCGCCGAACTTTCCGGACACCCTCGAAATCGATCGACAGCCGATGCCAAACGATCCGGTCGATTTTCAGGGGCGATCTTCGTATCTGCTATTCCATTACTCGTCACCCGATGGGATCTATGGGTACGCGCCCGCCGCCATCGAAGCGGCGTGCGCGTACCCGATTCCCATCGCCTTTTTGGCCGTCGGAGCGCCCGAATTCGCGATGGACCTGTCCGCCGAAATCCAAACTCGAGCCGGCTGGATCTCTCGCCGCACGCAACGATGGCATCGGGTTTGCTAGTCGATTTAATGGTTCACTCACTTCTTTCATTAAGCGCCGGACGCCGGCTACTCTCGTTCGCATGCTGGATCGTCGCGCTCTGCCCGCTCGGGATGTTTGCCGCGACCACTGCCGGCTCGGCCACCGAACCGCTCTACGCGCTTTGCGGTGCTTATCCTCCGGAAATGGCCGCACTCAAGGCGGAATTTGCCGTCGCCGCTCCCGCCTGGACACGCTCGATCGTCAAAGGAGTGGAGTTCTGGCAAGGAACGGTGCAGGGCAAAAAACTGATCGTATTCCGCACCGGGGTCAGCTTGGTGAATGCGGCCTACCAGCTGCAAATCGCCCTCGATCACTTCCCTATCACCCATGTTCTCTTCGCCGGTGTGGCCGGAGGAACCGATCCCGCGCTGCATTTGGGCGACGTGGTGATCCCCGAGCGTTGGGCCTATCATAGCGAGGCCGCTTACCTCAACGAGGACGGAAAGGGCGGTTACGTGGTCCCCGACTACCTGAACGTGAGGTACGAGAACTTCGGGATGATTTTCCCGGACGACGTCTCGGTTGTGCCTCCCGGCGAAACGGAGTATCGCAAAACTCCAGCATTTCCTGCCGATTCGACGCTCCTCGAGGCCTCGCGCAAGGCTCTCCCTTCGCTCGCGCCCGTGCGCAAAGCGGGACGCAATGTAACGGTCAGTGTCGGGGGCACCGGTGTTGCCGGCCCGGTCTTTCTGGACAATGCCAAATACCGGGAATGGATCTTCCGCGTCTGGCAGGCACGCTGCATCGACATGGAATCGACGGCGTTGGCACAGGTGGCGTACGTCAATCGTACCCCCATTCTCATCGTCCGCGGCCTCAGCGACCTAGCCGGAGGCCAGCATGGGAAAAACCCCATCGACGAGAACGAATCGCGTGTTTCCGAAATCGCCGTCCGGGTGCTCAAGGCCGTCCTGGAACAACTCTAGCGCCTCGAGAGCCGCCCGCAGGGACGCCAACAAGCAGCGGGGCGAATTAACCCCGATGCTGCAAATGAGACGGTTTTAAAATCCCTCCAGAAAGACGACTCGTCCGTCACCAGGGGGACAGCCGGATCCGTTACTTCCAGTTCAAGACGAAACGCGAGAAGTAGCTCGTATCCAGCTTTTCGACACCGCGTCCAGGCTGGCTGGTGTAGTCGTTGAGGATACCGAGGCGGAGCTTCCACGACGGATTAGCCAACGGAATCTCGAAGTAGCTCTCATGAAGAAAACGGTAATTCGAGAAATCCTCGAAACTTGGAACGTATGAAAGCCTGTTTACGAGCAAGGAGTTATCGAGCTGCAGACGGTGATTAAGACCGAAGTCCAAACCCGCGGTTTTCAGGTCTTCCGTGAGCGGGTTGCCATAGCCTTCATAGCGGAACGAGACACCGGCGCGACCCGTGAGCGTTTGCTTGGGCTCCTTGATGAAATCGTAACCGAGACCGACCGCCGCGACATTATACAGGTCGATGTCCTTGATCCGGTCGAAGCCGCCTTCGTCGCGAACGTACCAGGATTTCCGTCCGGAAAAATTATTCTGGTAGTCGACCCCGGCTTTCAGCTGGTCCGACGATTTCGCGCCGTCGCTGATCTGCCGGTCATAAGCGGCATAAAACTGTAGGGTGTCTTGAGCGCCGGCGAGAACTGCCCGGAAGCTGAACGCCGTGCCGGTCTGTTCCTTATTGCCGGTCTTGCCGGTGATATCCGCAGCCGCTTCGTAGGTCCAAGCCCGCTGAAGCGCGGCGATCGCCGGATCCGTGCCACCCGGAGCCCATGTCGCCGCCACCTTATCGACCGTGGTCGAGATTGTGCCGTCTTTTCCAGAAATCTGGAGCCCCCCATTCGATGTCGGTGTCAGCGTGCCCTCAAGCACCGTTCCCGCTTCAAGACGGACATTGAGCGGCGCTTCGGTGGTCACGGAAGCGACCTCACTCTGCTTCACTTTGATGGTCCCGGCATATTCAGTCTCAAGCGTGAGGTCGGAACCATCGATTTTGAGAACCTTGCCAACGAGACGGGCTCCATTCTTAGTTTCGACCACGTCCGCGCTCACGAGCGCAGCGAAGGAAACGAATAGGGTCGCACTCAAGGTGAGACTGGCCGACAAACGAGTTAGCTTAATTACAGTCATGGATTCGATACGTTCATGCGGGTTGAGTGGAGAGTCAAACCCTGCTTTTCTTACCACCTAGGATGGGGGAATTCCCGCTTCGCCGTTTCGGGGAATCCCTGTAAGCTCGACAGCCGTGCCTCGAATTCGTTGCGTCAGCCTTCGTCATTTTTATGCCCACGGCTTTCGTCTCCTCCCCGCTCCTGATCGCGGATAAATGGCAGGACTACGCTCTCCTCGACGCGGGCGACGGCATGAAGCAGGAGCGTTGGGGCGATATTACCCTGGTTCGGCCAGATCCTCAAGTCGTTTGGCCCCAACATGGTCTAGCGAAAGGAGCACGCTGGGAAAAGTGGGACGGGCTCTACCACCGGAGCGAGCAAGGCGGCGGTCGCTGGGAGTTTCGCCGCCCTTTGCCCGATCACTGGAAAATCGGCTACCCCTCCCTTGGACTCACCTTCAAGATCCATCCGACTTCATTCAAGCATACGGGATTATTTCCAGAACAGGCGGTCAACTGGGAGTGGTTTTCCAGCAAAATCAAAACCGCTCGAGCCGCTGGCCGGGAGGTCGCTGTGCTCAATCTGTTTGGCTACACGGGCGCGGCTTCCGTAGCGGCGGCCGCGGCCGGAGCGAGCGTTTGCCACGTCGACGCGGCCGAAGGTATGGTAAAATGGGCAAAGGAAAATGCTGCCCTCAGCGGGCTGACCGACGCACCCGTTCGCTACATTGTCGACGACTGTTTGAAATTCGTACGGCGCGAGCAAAAGCGAGGTCGCCGGTACGATGCCATCATCATGGACCCCCCGACCTACGGCCGCGGCTCCGGCGGAGAAATGTGGAAATTGGAAGAAAACCTCTGGGAGCTGCTCTCCGAGTGCCGTGCCCTCCTTCACGAGAAGCCGCTCTTCTTCCTTATTAACGCCTACACCGCACGACTGTCCCCTACCGTCGTCCTTAATTTGCTCGCCGAATTGATGCATGGGCGTGGCGGTCTTCTCACTGGCGGGGAAATCGGTCTGCCCATTCAGCGCGATGGCAAAGTCTTACCCTGCGGCATCTACGGTCGTTGGGAAAACAAGGTGTGAGGCATCGCGGCCCCTCTGAGGGCCGTCTCTCAACCCATTTCCATGTCCCCCTCCGACCGATACTTTACGGAAGCCACCGCCCTCCTGGCTCAAGCTCGCACCGCGAATTCCTTAACCCTGACGCGCCTCGCCCCCATCATCGGAGCCAACATCGCCCAAGGCGGCGTCTTGCACGTTTTCGGTAGCGGCCATAGCGAGGTGATTGCTCGTGAAATCATCGGGCGGGCCGGGGGATTGGCCTGCGTAAGCGGAATTCTCGACCCCACCAACGGTTTCATCGAAAACTTGGTCGGTTACGGGGCCGCCCTTATCGCCCGCCACGATCGCCAATACCGTCTTCTGCCGGGGGAAACAATGATCGTCATTTCGAACTCGGGGAAAAACTCCGCTCCGATCGAGGTGGCTCTCTATGCCAAAGAGAAAGGACTCAACGTGGTGGGGTTGGTTTCTTTGGCGATGTCCAAAGGCGTTGCCACCGTTCACCCCGGCGGGCAACGACTGCATGAAATCGCCGACCACCTATTGGATAACGGAGGCGTGCCCGGAGATACGCTGATCGACGTCCGAACACGTGCGCCGAACCCGGGAGAGGCTCCTTTACTCTCGGGACCCACCTCGACGCTGGTCGGAGCGATGTTGCTCAATCTGCTCATGCTGGAGGTGATCGACTGGCTGCAATGCAACGGCTATCCGCTTCCCGTGCTGCGCAGCCAAAATGTCCCCGGGGCGATCGAATACAATCGCACCGTCGGAAAACCCTACCTCCACCGACTCAGTCGCCAGTTGGCTTAGCCTTTGATTGTAAACGTGTTCAGCGGGTACGGGTAAAAACTACGAGAACGAATCCGGGCCGTAGGCCCAGGTAGCTCTCTCGGTACTCGAATTTCAAGCGTGCCTTCACCGCCTCGGCCAGGTTTGCGGAACAGAGAACCAACGCCCCATCGCAGTCGTCCGGCACAGCGGTCCAATACCCAACGTCCCCGACGTTTCGCAAGTACCACGGTAGCGGCCAATATTCCTCGCTGACGATTTTGATCGGCCCAGGACCGGCACGCTCCACGAGCGCCGGAAGCTTGCGCACATCGGGTCCGCTATGAACGTAGGCGAACGGGTTGCGCGCGTCCGCCGGACGCTGGAAAACCGCTCTCCGCACCTGCCAGCTCAACAGCGCCACCGCGGTCGCAAACGTGAGCGCCACCGGCACGCGCACCCCGTTGCCCCAACGAGCCGCCGTGGAGAGAGCCGATGCGGCCAAGATTGCCATGGGGGGAACCAAGTTTACCGCCACCCACGGCGTCTTATAGGGCGTCAGTGCGAGGGCGGCGGCGATCAGCACAAAATACACAGCCACTCCGCGTGCGAATCGATCGCGAACGACCACCGCCAAGGCCCCGCCCGCCACTGCCAACCCCAAAAAGAGAGACTGATCCCAAATGTAACCGCCCTGGCGCTGCCACCAGAAGAGACTGCCATAATACCACCACGGTTTCTCGTGTCCGCTCGTCTGCATCGCCACCCGACCGCTCATTGGGCCATAGGTCAAAAATGCATCTCGAAGGCCGGCTGCATGGGTGAAAAACGAGGAGTAAAATACCACGAAAACGATCGCAAAACCGAATGAACCCCACATGAGCGGGGCCTTCCAAGGACGCGGTGAAGGGACCCCGCCGTTACTCCCGGCTGCACCGGAATCGCCCGCGGAAGCCCGCAACGCTTTCGCCCGTCCGCACGACATTACCCCCCAGGCGATCGCCGCCGCCACCGCAAATAACGGGGCGCTCGCCTTGGTTGCCTGCATCAGTCCCACCGCTATCCCGGCCACGAGGCCCCACCGCGTCCGACCGGTCTGCCAGCACCTCGTCGCCGCGACCCACGCCCCCACGGTAAATGCGACCAGAAGCGTCTCCTGAATGAAATACCGGCTGAAATAAACCGAAGCCGGCGCGAGCGCCGCAAACACCGCCGCGGCCCATGCGCCTCCGCGCCCGAGGGGCGCCGCCGCCAACGCCACCAATCCAACGACGAAAACGCCGAAAAATGCCGGGGTGAGCCTCACCGTGGTCTCCGTCAATTGGGCAAGGGTGCGCTCCTGCCGGATCCACGCGGGAACCAACCCGAAGTAGTACAGCGTAGGCCCATGGTGATCGCGGGGGTCGAACGCATATTCGCCGCGTTCCAACAGAGCGCCGAGTTTCACCGCTTGGTTGGCCTCGTCCGCATGCATGGGTCGCACGCCAAGCGCATCCGTGCGCAGCCACAGCGCAATGCCCAAGACGAACGCGAACAGCCCCCACCACAGGCGATCGCGAAGTCTTCCCACAACGTCCATCATCTCGGAAGGAGGACAGAACCGGGAGGCTCTGGCAATGGGGTCATCCATCGCCCGGCGCTCGCGGCTTGCCTCATGCCATCTCCGCCTCCATCCCGTCTTGATGGCTAGCACCCTTCCCACCCAATTCCCCGGAGTCACCGCACACACCAAGGCGAATGTCTACTTCGACGGCAAAGTGGTCAGTCACACGATCGTCATGCCCGACGGCGCCAAAAAGACGCTGGGCCTGATTTATCCGGGCTCATTCCATTTCGGCACGGGTGCGCCCGAGCGCATGGAAATCGTCGCCGGCAAATGCCGCGTGACGCTCGACGGGCAGACCGTCGAGAAGGAATACGGCACAGGGGCGTCCTTCGACGTCGCAGGCAATAACGGTTTTTCGATCGCGGTCGACGCCGGGATCTGCGAATACATCTGTTCGTTTCTCTAAACGCGAAACGTGCGCGGGTTTGGCGTCCAACCGGATCTCGCCCCGAAAAAAGCCGGCACCGTCACCCCATGCGCGTTTCCCCTCTCGTTGGCCTCTGCGGTTTCCGCTTCGGGCTTCTCTTCGTTTGCGGCCTCGCTTCATCCCGGGCCGCAGACCTTTCGATCGCGTCCTCGCCGCCGCCGAACAATCCCGAGCTTCCGCCCGGTCTTTACGCCGAGTTCGTCACCCCGCGCGGCACCGTCGTCGCCTCGCTCTTCCACGAAAAGGCCCCTCTGACCGTGACGAATTTCGTCGGCCTGGCGGAAGGCTCGCTCGGGCCCAGTCCTCGCAAGCCCTTCTTCGACGGGCTCGCCTTTCATCGTGTGGTTCCGGATTTCGTCGTGCAGGGTGGCGACCCGCGCGGCGACGGAGAAGGGGGACCGGGCTATGAATTTGCGGACGAACTCCATCGTGAGCTCCGCCATGACGCCGTCGGCGTGCTCTCGATGGCAAACGCCGGACCCGACACGAATGGCTCGCAGTTCTTCTTCACGCTCCAGCCCGTGGCCCGCCTCGACTTTCTGCACAGCGTCTTCGGCCAGGTCGTCCAGGGTCTTGAGGTGCTTCCTCTCATTCGCCAAGGCGACACGATGCAGGTAAAAATCCGCCGCGTTGGCCCCGCCGCCCAGGCGTTTTGGGCGGATCGAGGACGCTTCGACGCCTTGATCTCGGCCGCACGCCGTTTTCGACAACCGTATTTCGACGACCCACAGTCCCTGCTGCCGACCTCGCCTCCGCGCGCCCGCACCTATCAGAATAAGCTCTCCAACCTCGCTCGTTTCTCCGACCTGAGCTTGTACCTACGCGTTTTCGAAAAGCGCGACGCGATGGACCTCGACGCCAAACCCGGCGCGGTCGCCCACCGCTTCGCAGAGTTGTTTGGCGTTCACGACACGGGTGTGGTCGCGCTCTATTTCGCCGATCGCGACGAGTGGGCGCTCTGGATTGCGGACCGGTTTCTCGCCCGCTTCAACCCGCAAGGGCTCGGCGTAGAAGACGCTAAACAGGCCTTTCTCGACGGCGCCCGGAAACGCGCCCAAGTCGCCGTAGCCGCCGCCACTCTCCAAACCTCCCCCGAAAAACCTCTGTCGGACGGGCAACGGCTCAAGCTGTCGATCGACGAAATCATGCAGGGGATGATCGACCAATTACTCCCGATCGCGACACCGACCGCGGTCGCCGCACCGCCTCGGTGAAAATGTCGATTACGGGTGCTTCGGGTTTTGTAGGGCGAACGCTCTTCTCCCGCGCCCGCAGCTCCGGTCGGTGGACGGTGCACGTGTCGGACGACGAGCTTGGGCACAGGCCGTGCGTGCGCCACCTGCCCGCGCTCGAGGGTGCCGTTCGCATGGCCCTCGCGTCGCCCAAACTGCAATCCCGGACGCGCACGCTGCAGAGCAGACTGCGGGACATCGACCCGCCGTCTCGGCTACGGGCCGAAGTTGCCGCGTACTTTCGGCGCGGGAGCGCTCAGACTTCCCAGCCCTTGGTGTAACGCTCGCGCTTCAACCACTTGGCGTTGCCGCCGCTGACGAACTTATTCTTCGCCGGATTCCATTTGGCGTTGGCGCCATGATGGTAGGCAAAATTCATCAAGTGACACGCGATCACGGTGCTGGCCCCGATGGCGACATCCGCGATCGGCCGTTGGCGGGACTTCACGGCGTCCAGAAAGTCCTGGATGTGGTTTTTGCTGTCGTAGAGTTTCACTTTTGCGTCCGCGAGAAACTCTCGGCCGGTGAGGACGACCTCGCGATCGAGGGAGGTCGTTTTGTCGACTTCCTTGTCCCAAAACTTGTGCACCGTTTTTCCATCCAGGATGAACTCGAATTTCCCGCGGTTCACATGCACCTCGCCCTCGGAACCGTAGAAGGAGACGCCCTTTCCTCTTACATGCGTGAGAACGACGCCATTCGCATATACGAGCTGGGCGCCGCGTTTGGCGGTTTCCCAATTCTGCGGGGCGCGGATTTCCACCGGGCCGCTGCCGTCCTTATCCAGACCCCAATGAGCGATATCGATGTGATGCGCGCCCCA
>Ga0105049_10011803_pt1 | contig 10005 bp, 11 predicted proteins | sample MAT06_FD_78087 | JGI IMG/M metagenome (GOLD analysis project Ga0105049, IMG submission 78087) | Freshwater microbial communities from Lake Fryxell liftoff mats and glacier meltwater in Antarctica - MAT-06 | ecosystem: Environmental > Aquatic > Freshwater > Ice > Liftoff microbial mat | place...
GGCTTGGCGGTTTTGGTTCCGGTTTTGTCTGGCTTGGCTCCAGCCTTTGGATCAGTCACAGCAATGGTCATATCCTGGCCCAAAGACTCACAAAAATATTAATGCTTCCACATCCTGTTCTTTTGTTTGTAGTCGTTTTTTTCATTCCGTTTTTTTTAGGTGGATTCTCGGCACTTACTGGCATTCTTTTCAAAAAATTTATAACAACCAATGCAAATTAATCCTGGTTATGACCCTGCCGAAATAGCTAAGTTTCAAGAAGAATTGAAACTTTCCGGCAAGATTTTTAAATACGTTGATGAAGATGAAGTATCCGATGAAATGGCGGAATTTCATTTTTTAGGAAAACAGAACGGTAAACCTGTCATTTTCGATTGCCTGCTCGGTACGCTTCAATTGGCATACGAGTCCAATCTTCTGGAAATGGCGGAAATGAAAACCAAAGAAAAATTTCCTGATTACAGAGGTTTTGATTTTGAAATCGATGAAAAAGGAAATGCAATCTCAAGTGGCGAAGAGTCGGAAGAAATTGAAGCCTATAAAGCCTATGCGATGTATGAAATCGAAGAAGCGGGCGAAGCAAACGTAGCAGAATCGGTGGAACTTGATGAAAGTTTCGATTACGGTGTTGGCCTGGAAGTTTATCTGAATGTTTTGGAAGTTACAGAAACGACCGTTATAAAGTTCATCAATGATTTCAACGAAGGAAAAGTTGAGCTGGATCCGGTTCGGTACTCGTTTGAATCAGACGACGACGACGACGATTAAAACACAAAATCCCGCCATAGAAGCAGGATTTTGTGAAAGTTTTACTAATACTCAAAACAACTAAACAAACACAATCCTCCCTACGGATGGGATCTATTTTGGTTTCCTTCGACGCTGAATTATGACAAATATTTTTTCTCCTGAGCTCAATCTTCAGGACTTAAACGCACTTTCAAAAGGAAATATGGGTGAAATGCTGGGGATTGAGTTCATCGAAATTGGCCCGGATTTCCTGAAAGCCTCGATGCCTGTAAAAGCGACAAATAAACAGCCCTTTGGACTTTTGCATGGTGGTGCCTCGGTTGCCTTGGCAGAAACAGTTGCTTCGGTGGCTGCTACACTGGCTTTGAAACCAGAAGATAATCTTTATGCAGTTGGACTTGAGATCAATGCCAATCACATCAAAGCGGTGAGTTCAGGAAATGTGATTGCTACTTGCCGACCCCTTCAATTGGGGAAGAAAATCTCGGTTTGGGATATTCAGATCACCAACGAAGCCGGAACTTTGGTGTGCATCAGCCGGATGACTGCCGCCATACTTCCCCGGAAAAGCGCCTAACGATTTACAAATGGAAATTGGTGAAGCTCATATTTATTTCGATGAGAAACTGAACCAATTGTATGGAGGACATCTTTCATTTGAAGAACTCGCTTTTGAGATTTACCAGTATCAAAAAGAGCATAGCCGGATTTACAGGCAATTTCTGGAATTGACAGGCCTCTTCGGGAAGGATATTCATTCATTGGAAGAAATTCCCTTTTTGCCTGTTGAGTTTTTTAAAACAAAAACCATTCAAACAGGCCATTGGGCTCCGGAAGTCGTATTTTCAAGCAGTGGAACTACGGGTTCACCCCGAAGCCGCCATTTAATTCCGTTTCTGGCTGCGTATGAAAAGACAGCCCATAGGATTTTTGAAGCCCAGGTCATTCCTTTGGAAAATGTTCAGCTGATGGGATTGCTTCCTACGTACCTGGACAACCCGGAGTCATCATTGATACATATGGTTCGGAGTTTTGGAGAACAGAAAAACAGGCCTTCCCAATTTTTCAGGATCGATTTTGAATCTTTGGAAGCTGCCATTCAGGATGCAACCCAACAGAAATTGATTCCTGTGATTTTCGCTGTCACGTATGCCTTGCTTAAACTGGCCGATTCAACCCCAATTAATCTGGAGAGTTGTATTGTGGTAGAAACCGGTGGAATGAAAGGGTTGGGTAAGGAGATGTGTAAAGCAGAAATTCTTGAGATTCTTTCGCAGAAACTAAATTATAAATCCCTTTTTTCTGAATATGGAATGAGTGAAATGCAATCGCAGGCCTATGGAAATAACGGGATATATTCTTCCGGATTTTCAATGCGGGTTTTAAGCAGGGAGGTGGAAGATCCAATTTCCCCATCCCGGTTTTATGGCAGAGGCGCATTAAATGTTGTCGATCTGGCCAATTACTCAACCTGCAGTTTTATTGCCAGTGAAGATCTTGGAATGGTTCACAATGAGCAACAGTTCGAAGTTATTGGTCGTTTGGAACAATCGGAAATAAGAGGCTGCAATCTTCTTTTCTCATGAATCAGAATTTGATTTTTTCTATCCATCGTTTCGCTATAATCTTGTTGCCGGAAAAGAAGGTTGTCTGATGTTTATTCAGATGGATTCTACTAAGATCATCCTACTTCTTTCATGATTTATCAACGACTACACGATGAAAAAAGCATATGTTTTCCCTGGACAAGGGGCCCAATTTCCTGGAATGGGAAAAGATCTTTATGACAATTCCGAAACGGTTCGTGCATTGTTTGCCAAAGCCAATGAAATTGTCGGTTTCGATCTCACCAAAACCATGTTCGAAGGTTCCGAAGACGAATTGAAGCAAACCAAAGTAACCCAGCCGGCCATTTTTTTACATTCAGTGGCAAAGGCAAAATCTTTGGAGAATTTCAAACCGGATATGGTGGCAGGTCACAGTCTGGGAGAGTTTTCTGCCCTTGTAGCCGCTGGAGCAATGAATTTCAACGATGGCATGTCATTGGTTTTAAGTCGTGCCCTGGCTATGCAAAGAGCCTGCGAACTGGAGCCATCTACCATGGCTGCTGTTTTGGGATTGCCTGATGAAATTGTTGAGCAAGTCTGTAGTGAAATTACGGAAGGAGTTGTTGTAGCAGCGAACTACAATTGCCCTGGACAACTGGTCATTTCGGGTTCAATTAAAGGAGTTGAATCTGCCTGCGAAAAACTGAAAGCAGTCGGTGCCAAACGTGCTTTGATTCTTCCCGTTGGTGGAGCATTTCATTCTCCACTTATGGAACCAGCCCGTTTGGATCTTGAAAAAGCAATTCTGAAAACCACTATTTCAAGCCCGATTTGTCCTATTTATCAGAATTATACGGCTTTGCCTTCCTCTGATGTAGCCACTATCAAAACAAATCTGGCCCGGCAGTTAACAGGTCCGGTTCGTTGGACACAATCGGTACTAAACATGGTTACGGATGGTGCCACGCATTTCACCGAACTGGGTCCGGGCAAAGTTTTGCAAGGGCTGGTTCAGAAAATATACAAAGATGCCCTCATTGAGCCAGCTTAGAAATCCGTATCGTTCTGAAATCCAATGCACGCAACCATCTTTTCTACCAATAACCGAAAATTTGAGTGGCTCAATTTTCTGGAGCCAAACGAGAAGGAACTTGAGCAACTGGCTAAAGATCTGAAGATCCTTCCCATTTATATACAGGATATTTTACAGGCGGAACATTTACCTAAAGTTGAGCCTTTGGATGAAGAAGGTTGTTTTTTTATGATTGCCCGTGTATTGGATCCAGCTTTGGGAGGAAAGGATTTCAATTCAATTCAGGATGCTACGCGAAAACTGGCCATTTTTTATCAACCCGATCAGGTTATTTCAATTGAAAGGAGTTCCTATCCATGGATGGAAGAGATGATTCAGAAAAGCAGCAACATGCCCGCTGATCTTACGGCTCTTCAACTGGTTAGTAAAATGCTGAAGCAGAGTTTTCGTAGTTATGAACCCTTGCTTTTCAAGCTTGTGGCAGATCTTGATTTTTATGAAGGAAAGATGTTTGACAATGAGCGCTTTCCTCCTTTTGCAAAAAGTCTTTATGCCATCCGAAGAAAGGCATCTATTTTGAAACGATTGTTTACAGTTTCATCGCCATTGCTTGAGTTTCTACAAAGTCCTTCTTACGCCGATCCGCTCGCTCAGGATGCAGTGGATATGTTTAATCGCATTCATACTCTGATAGAAGATGTGAATGAACGAGCTGCCAGTTTAATAAATCTGAACCTTTCGATTTCCAGCCAGCGGAGCAACGAAGTGATGCGGTTTCTTACCATTTATTCGGCCTTCTTTATGCCACTTACTTTTCTGGTAGGAATATATGGTATGAACTTTAAAGTGATGCCAGAACTGGATTGGCGTTGGGGTTATGTGTTCTGTTGGGTAATTATTCTGGGTGTAGCAGGTTTTCACTTCTGGTGGTTCAGGAAGAAGAACTGGCTTTGAAAAGTTCGGTTGTTTATTGTTCTGGCTGCCTAAGGCCCTCAAATGGGGATTTGCATATGTTTTCTAAAAGCGATAAAATTTTCTTAACCATTTTTATGTCATTTTTTACCTACCAACCCAAATCAATCACAGCATTTGGCAGCAAGTGTAATTCACCCATGAATCTTCGCTTTCAACTCTTCCAAAGTGTAGGCCACTGATTTTATTTCTCCCATTTCGTACGCATCGATACTTTGTAAAATTTTGTCATTTGTGATTTCATTCGCCGGCACGGCTTTCACTTTTTAATAAAAGAAATGCTTTTCAAAAACTCCAATGCGAATGAAAGTTTGGTTTCAGGCATTTCTATTTCAAACAAGTATTTCATATTGATTTTTAATTACCGGAACAAAAATATCCAATTCTGATTAATCCGTTAAATTCATATTTTTAGACTATCTATTGAAAGTCTTCCTTTGTTCAAAATCATTGTTTTTGTAACTAATTCAAATTGAAAATTAGCAAAAGGCATCCAGGCATTTTTAAATGGTAAAATTTGGAATGCCCATGTTTTGTCCAGATTTGACCAAAATGTTTTTGTGATTAAAAGTCAAATCAGTTTTTAGTCATTTCAAGGTTGTTTTTAACTTGGTTTTCAGCGGTTTATATAAATGTGTTTAGATTCAGATGGAGGGCATTCCTCCTGATTAATTTGGTTCCGGATTTTGGACCGGTCGTTCATCTCTATTCGTAGTTACCCTGAATGATTCTCTTCTTATTTTTGTAGAGCTAATTTTTAGATGCAACCAAAACCAACAGTGAAAACATTTATCCTTTATTCAACCGGACTGATATTCCTATTGATTCCGTTTTCAACCCTGGGTCAGGTTTGGACCGTCAACCTGAGCACAGATTCTATATCCATCACAGGCCCTTATTCCGATGTCCGGCCCATTGTTTTTAACAGTTTCAAATATCCTCAATACGATCCACGGTATCGCAAATACGGAATTCATTTTAAGAACAATCTGGTCAATGAAATGCCTAATCAAATCAGTATTGCCCAGTTACAGGGAAGTCCTACACTGGGAGCATGGGGACCAAATACAGAAGTAATTTACAATGGCAGGTTTTTGTCAGATGGAGGGCAATCTGTACCTCATCTGGTGGTTCAGAACGGGGGGAAAATCCGGTTCGGACCTTCAGCACTAATTGATCTGGTACTTCCAGGTTCTTTTTTTACCCGGCAATTCTGGTGCATGGGCGATGGAACCGGAATCATAGAAATGGACCCGGGTTTTATTGCCGATCGCACACAGGGAGGTTTGGTTGATACCGGATTTGGCTCCATCCGACTCAACAACGTTATTTTTGTAACTCATGAAACACAGGGACTTCCATTGGGATTTCGCCCCAATCCTTCTCTAATCAATTCCCACTTTGTATTTGAACGAAATCCCGGATCGGTTTGGAGAGTGGTCGGGAATGATCAGGAATACAAAGGTGGACTTTGGATCAGCCAGCATGCAACGATTGATGCACAGAAAAATGTGAACGTTTCCGGTGTGCGAACGACCTGGTCTGATTATGTAAATTTTGGGGGCGTTTTTTTAGAGGATACTGCTGTTACGCTCACCAAAAAAGGACCGGCTTCCTTCATTCTCTCTGGTGAACATGGATATGCACTTAATACACGGTTTAAAGTGGAAGAAGGTTCTGTTGAATTTCGCACCGATCCATTCAATGAAGCGGATTCAGCATTTTATAGAACGAGAAACCGATTGCATGGACAAAATCTGATTCTTGAAATGGAAGGAAGTTCAAAGTTGATTTCTAGAGCAAACACCGTTCGGATAAACTCTCTCAATGTTTTGTCGGTACTGGCCGAAACACAAGTTTGGCATGGCAGTACCCTGGTGGCAAAATCGGCCAATCTCAAAGGGCAGTTCTCATTCCGGCTTCCGAATGGCCTTCTGGTGAGTTCAGGCGATAGTTTTGTGGTAACCCGATTTGCAGGTCGGACGGGTGTTTTCGCCGCCATCCAACTTCCAACCTACAACAATGCCATTACCTGGGATACATCCGGGTTTTATTCCAGAGGTGTTCTCAAAGTGGCTTCAGGTTCTGTCATCACAAATCTGAATGAAACCATTGCCCCCTTGAATTCTATGTTCATTTTTCCGAATCCTTTTCAACAGGAGCTTCGGTTTGCCAGCGGGAATGTGGAAGAATTCAGATTGTATAATGTCCTTGGTGTGCAGATTTTCAGTTCGATGGTAGATCAACAAACGAGCATTAATCTTCCACAAATTCCAGTGGGTTGTTATTTCTACAAGGTAAAAACCAGGGACGGGGAGTTTATTTCCGGTAAAATTGAAAAGCGGTGATTGGTTAGTGGTTTATAGTGCTGGGTTAAAAGTTGACAGTTAAAAGTTAACAGTTAAAAGTCGTCAGTTATGAGTGGATCAGATTGGCTCATCATACTTGAAAGGGAATACAGAACTTGGTTAGGTAAATCAGGATGATTTAATGTGGGAGGCATTCACTTATCCCTATGCTGACTTGAAAGCCATATCTATTTCTTCTTATTTATTAAAAAAAGCATACCAGAAGAAACAAAACACATCACTAAAGCGCTAATGATTAGTGAGTTTTCTTTTTGTAGAATTCCAACAAAGAAATCGCCAATGAACATTATAAGGAAGAATACATAGGCAATTGTGAGCATAGGAACTGATTTTTTAAAGGTGGCAAAAGCAAAGATAAAGCCAAGAGCGAATTGCCTGGAGGCCCACATGTACATCAAGTAGTCAACCCCTTTTGCGGAAAGGTCAACGGTTTCCAAGACCGATGCCGGTGAAACACAAATTGAAATACTCACCATAATTTCCATCAACCCAAAAAGTCCCGATACTATGAGTATCCATTTTGGTAATGATATTTGCTCTTTCATCATAACTTACTTTGTTTTGTTTTTTTACTTGATTAATTCCTGTACTGACGGTCAGATTGACCTCAAACTTAAAAGTTGGTGCTAAAAACGGCAATTTCCATTTCATTTATCAATCATCATTCATTGTCCCTAAAGCGCCACAGGCATTTATAATTTGGCTCTTTAGGACTCAAAATACATCATAAACCACTAATCACTAATCACTAATCAAACTCTCACCATTTGTTCAAGCAGTCTTTTAAGAGTTTCTGTTGGATTTCCAGAACAAAGTCCCGGATGGACCTTGGAAGATTGAATCTGGGTACTTCGTGTGGCAGTAAGCCATCTGAAACGCAAAGCCGGGTCCAGTTGAGCAATGGTGCCTGCATTGAGATTCCCTTTTGCTATTTTTTCATATGAAGTCAGATTATTCATGATTTCTTCAAACTCTGCTCCCGGAGAAATGGCTTGCAACCGGGATTGATCCAATTCAAATTTCATATCCAGAAACTTCAACTCTTTGCAAAACAGAATGATGCCGACGTTGAGAAATTCTTCTCTCTCCACTTTAGGTACAACCCGAATGATGGCGTATTCAAATACCGGATGTGCGGGCATGGTTGGCTGCTTTTACAAAGTGAGGAGATGATTCAATTCTTTCATTCAGAAACCGGGTATATACTTGTCGGGTTTCTTCCGGACTACCCGTAAATGAACCGCTTGACAACCAGTTTTCAGGAATAAGATTGACAATATTCTGGATCAATTCCGGTTGGAGGATTTCTTTAAATTCTTTGTCTGCGGTTTCCAGATCGGTGGCCCATTTTAACAGGACATGGTCTTTAATGGCCAGAAAAGGTTTCGACGCATGCTCTTCCCAGTTGTCCCACGAATGGTGGAAATAGAGAGAAGCACCGTGGTCGATCAGCCATAACGCCTTATGCCACATAAGCATATTGGTGTTTCGGGCTGTGCGATCCACATTGGTGAGCAGGCAATCCAACCAAACAATCTGAGACGCAAGTTTGGGGTCTACTATCGTCACCACCGGATCAAACGTGATGGAACCAGATAAATAATGCACCGCCAGATTTAAACCAGTACTCAATTTTAGGAGGTCCTGAATTTCTTCGTCGGCTTCAGTTCGGCCAAAAGCTTCATCAAGTTCTGCAAAAACCAACTCAGGCATCCTGAAACCCAAGGCTCTGGCTATTTCACCTCCAATCAGTTCCGCTATGAGAGCTTTCACCCCTTGTCCGGCTCCCCGAAATTTCAACACATACAAAAATGAATCGTCTGCTTCTGCCAAAGCAGGAAGTGAGCCGCCTTCACGGAGAGGCGTCACATATCGGGTGACGTTTACAGTTCTTAAAGAAGGCGATTGGATTGGCATTTGAATGGATATTGAAGAATTCTCTGTTGGATAGATCTGGGGAAAAGGATGTAAAAATAGGGGAGGAGCATGGAGTTTCAATGCCCAAGTTAAATCGAATCCATTTTGCTATTCATCCAAACCTGCTTCTTTCATTAATTCCAATCCATAATTCCGGATGGTTTTAATAATGGGAATAGCCCTTGCTCCTTTTTCGGTAATTGAATATTCTACTTTGGGCGGCACCACAGCAAAAACTTCACGCCTAAGGAAGCCATCTTCTTTTCAACTTCCCCTAGCTGAGATGTGAGCATTTTGTCCGAAATATGGGGAATGTCTTTGCGTAATTCTGAATACCGCCAAACCTTATCTTTCAATCTCCATAGAATTGGCATTTTCCACGTACCGCCAATCCGGTCAATGGCAAATTCTACAGGATTGTAAGAGAATTTCTTTTTGTAGAGGAAGTCTGGCATTGAATTTAAGATATTGATTATGAGATTACTTTCCTTTTTGTCTGTATCGCAATATTAAGAATGTATTCTCTATTTTCTGTCTGGAATATAGGTTGTAGCCAAATTTTTAAAGCCACAGATTCGAGTTTTTCTTGAAATTTTTACCCCAATTTGGTTAGATTTATTTTAAATTATCAGGGTATGAAAAGCATGACCATTGGCGAGTTTAAGGCTCAACTTTCCAATTTAATTTTCTGGCAAAAACAAGAGAAGAAATTGCCGTAACGAAGGAAGAAAATAAAGAGATCATTGGGTATTTTTTTTAAAAAACTCAAAATGAAGCTGGCAAGCGGACCTTGGGTCTTTTAAAAGGAAAATCCACACTTACCATATTGTGAGATGGCAAAATTTCTGAAGAAGATTTTTTGGGATTATAATCTATTTGCTTTATACTCAAACATGCTTGTGGTCACTTTTCGATGATACCAAATTATCTCCCCTTGCCAAATCTGTAATAAAAAATAAGTCAAGCCCTGTATTTCTGTGTACTATTAGTTTTTGTGAAATCTCAATAAAAGTAAACCTGGACAAAATAAATTTTGTGACAACCTCTAACAAAGAATTGCCTGGCTAGGTTACTAAATCCGGGTACAAATTTTTATCCCTTGATGTGGAAATCACAAATTCATTTTCCCTTCCGATTTTTTCAGATCATAAAGACCCTTTAGACAGACCATTGATTTGGAAAAGCATTCAATTGGGCATGACTATCATTTCCCAAGACCCAAAATTTGAAACTTACAAAGAATTTGGATTGAAGACTTATTGGTGAATTACATCTTGACAAGGATCTGGGGTTTTGAGAAGCATAAGTTTTGGTGGAAACGATAAGTTCTATCTTCAAGAGCAGTTTGCTTATGCCAGAATCAATCTGGCCGTCCTTAAGAAACACGGTTGCGATTTGGCGATTTCTTTGGTGAGAA